>OHRC01000383.1_pt1 | contig 12224 bp, 9 predicted proteins | sample 1578301 | NCBI WGS metagenome assembly OHRC01 (sample SAMEA3879520, study PRJEB24766) | human gut metagenome | biome: human-associated habitat; feature: feces | place: USA | collected 1985/1987 | reverse complement strand
TGCGTGATCTGATCCTTCAACTCAGCAAAAGTTCGATTTATTCAACAAAGCCCCGATCAGCCTCGCAGAGCAGGACTCCGTTGAGCAGCTCAGCTGCGAATAAGGGAAGGTAAAGTAGAAGCACCGTTTACGGTGGGCCTACTTTACATGTCCTGCCCTACATTTGCCGTTGTGAATCTGTGTACGTATTGTGTATTCCTGTGTACTCAGTGTGTTTTCGTAAAGCATTTGTGCAGTATTAGTCGTGTAAAAGTGTGCAGCATATGTGTTTATTGAAAGGAAACTTATCTGAATACCCCAAGGAATATTTTTATTCTCGCGGCTTGGGTTTTAGCGGCCTGCCACGTTTCCTTTGAAACCTATTTATCTCTTTCGCTATATCGTCATTTTCTGTCTTTGACTCAACAGATTTATCTATCCAGTCCTTAACATCCTCTCTACGCCAGAGAAGACGTTTATTACCGGGAAGACGGCATCTTGGTGGAAGACATTTTGGATTTCGCGTTGCATCACTGCGGATACTTTTTACAGTTTTCTTTAATGCAAAAGCCAACTCTTCAACGGTTATAAGTTCTGGCATAACTGATTTCATCGAAGAACCCATCTCTCAGTAGAAATTTGAGGATTTTAGCGGCTAAAATTTTAGGCGCTAAAGTTTGCTAACCAACGTTATGAATTGAGAATAATTAAAACTTACTGCCAAAAAGAATAATGTCAACAGGGTTTTTATTCATCGGGTTCTAACTTCATATGAAATTGGTTTTATTGACCAATTTCTGAATCACACTAAGGTTTTAATAATTCCTTTAATCTTTTTGGTTATATATAAGGTTAAAGATCTGGTTAGAGGGGTGTGCAAAACTCAATTAAAACAATGATTATTAAGGGGAAAAATATCCACATGCGCCCCTCATATGTCATAAAGTAGCCCCTCAAGTGTCATGAAATCGCCCCTCATATGTCATAAAGCAGCCCCTCAAGTGTCATATAATAAAAAATTAACAAACAAGTTATGCACAATATTATCAACAGAATCTGTGGGTAAATACACAGATTATACATGATGAAATAGATTGTTTAGCTAAACTAAATAGCAATAAATAAAATGAAACAAAATGTAAATAACAGAGGATTGTAGATGACTTATAAATTTGGTTAGCTAACCTTTATAAGAACTACTGTTTGCAAATGATTCATTCCTGACAGCGGATATATCGAATTTGAGTAAGAAAAACACTTAAACCAACCTTACTCTATGATTTGTTTAGCTAAACAAATTACTATAATGAATCCGATGACGTTTAAAAAAAGGAGGGGGGATGAGGACGATAAATGCTGCACCTTCAACTGTCGGAGAGATTTTATACGAAGAATTCTTGAAACCATTGGATATGCCTCCCGCAAGACTTGCTGAACTGATGGATACATCATATGAAAAAATTTTGGAAATAATAAAAAATGAGCGAAATATAACTCTTGAGGAAGCTTTTCAACTCGCGATAATTTTCAATACAGATGCATATTTTTGGGTGAAACTGCAAGAGCTACATGAGGCATGGTTTAATAAAAAAAAGTAATGGTATTCAATTAGATTGCTTAGTCCTAATACATAATATGCTTTGAATAATACTCATGTATTACTAGTGACTCATTAAAACATGATAACACCAGGAGGACTGAGGATTGAGAAATTTGACCCTGGATGATGGGACACAGTCCTGACCGGACAAATCATTTTAGCCGTGGTACAGGCGACACTGAAAACCGACATAAAGAAGCCCGACTGGTAAGTTCGGGCTTTGTTTGACGCTCTGGCCTGAATGGAACATTCCTACATTAGACGTTAATATCTTACATCTAATTAGCCGCAAATACTAATGGATACATAGTTCCATTTGACTTGACTACCCATTTGCAGATTACTCCACCATCACTAATAAAATTCGACCACTTAGATTCGGAAGTGTCAGGCTGTAGGTCTTAAACCCGAAAGACTGCTTTTGGCCAGAAGCTGCCTTTGCTAGAATCTTATTATGTCAAAAGTCCAACTGCGTCTCATATGTAAATTATTTCAACTAATAATTAGAACTCCTGAAGATACTTCTTTTAATTAGTAGCGTAACCGCAAAAAAAATTTTTGAGTTTTCTTTTATATTTAAATTTCTCGCAGAAGATATTTACACATCTGTTGTTGTTTTTGATATAATTAGGTGAATCTAAACAAAAAAAGGTTTTCGGAAATTATATGGAAATCATTATTGTACCCCGAGAGCAACGTATTCCTGCCGCAGGTATTAGTACGGCTTACCTGCATGTGGATCGTTGGAATGACTTTTCATTCATTACAATGTTTTACATGTATCTGTTTGATCAGAAAGGTGAACGGCATGATATTGGGAATGTCAAGATTGGCTTTCAAGGACAAACTACTGAAAAATCAACTTACTCCACGTTAGGAAGCAGGTTTAGAATTCTCCCAGAAGGATATTTTTCCGTTGGTCAGGATGTCGACTATTATCAGAAAATTTCGAATTTACCAGAATCCGTCAAAGTTTCATTACTTGAGGCGCTCAAAGATATTGCTTATGCGCCAGAACTTATAGATCTTGTTAAGGATGAGGAGGTCTTTAAAACGTCTTTGCTTCGGTATGTTAGTTTGTCTGTTATTAAAGGGCAGTTTGCGCGAGTACTTGAGGGAAAGAATCCACTGACTAATTTTGAGTTCAAGTTCATTCGCCCTGCACAAGACAAGATTTCCGATATCGAATTATCATTTAAGGTGAAAGTAGGAGAAAAACCAAGCACCAATATTCACGCGATCATAGGTCGTAATGGTGTGGGGAAAACGACAATTCTAAACGGAATGATTGAAGCTGTTACCAGTAAAGGTACGTCGAATGCAAAATTTTATGATCTGGAGGGGTGGAGTGATGATCCGATTGATAATGATTACTTTAGTAGTTTAGTCTCTGTGTCATTTAGCGCATTCGATCCATTCGAGCCACCAAGTGAACAGCCTGATCCATCAAAGGGAACTTGCTACTTCTATATAGGTTTGAAAAAAAAAGGAGAGTCGCTGAAAGGACTAAATGATATTCATGAAGACTTTCTACAAGCTTTGACGCTATGCTTTAGCCAGATTCCTAAGCGTGAAAGATGGCTGCAGGCTATTGATACTTTGGAGTCTGATGAAAATTTTGCAAGCATGGAGCTGAAAAATCTAGCAGGATATAATGGTGAGATGCTCGTTAGTAATGCACGGAAACGTATAAAAAGAATGAGCTCCGGTCATGCGGTAGTGTTATTAACACTTACACGTTTAGTTGCAACGGTGGAAGAAAAAACGTTAGTGCTAATTGATGAACCAGAGAGCCATCTTCATCCACCGTTGCTGTCTGCTTTTATTCGTGCACTGTCTGATTTGCTACTTGATAGAAATGGTGTTTCTATTATTGCAACTCACTCACCTGTGGTACTTCAAGAGGTCCCTAAACGATGTGTTTGGAAAATCAATCGTTCAAGATTGTCTACCGAATCTCGCAGGCCAGACATTGAAACATTTGGTGAGAATGTAGGAATCTTAACAAGAGAGGTATTTGGTCTTGAAGTAGTTAAATCCGGTTTTCACGATTTATTAGTCCAATCTGTTAAGTCAGGTGGAACATATGAGGATATAGTCGATGAGTATCGTAACCAGCTTGGTGTTGAAGCCCGAGCTCTATTAAAAGCGCTTGTCACACACAGAGATCGGAGTGTTAAGTGATGTTAAAACTTAAACAACCTGCTTATACATATGCCGATATGCTGACTAGCTGCCGCGAAGGCATAACTGGTAATCCGGGCTTGTTGCTGAAAGTGAATGAAGCAATAACTGATTTGCAAACATTGGCAGCTTCATACAATGCATCGGCATTAACTGGTGAACTTTATACAATACAACCACTGCAAATAAAAAATGAGGAAGACCCTATTGTTGTAGGTCGGTTAAAGAAATCTGACTTTGTTAAGCTTTATGGAAATTATGTTGTTGGGAAGAAAAAGCCTGCTCGAACTATTTATGATGCCCTGATGACTGCTGCTAATGAAAAATGCCCATTTTGTGGTGGGATTGGGCGACCTCGAAATTTAGATCATTATTTGCCTAAAGCTCACTATCCTCAGTTTTCTATATTGCCTGTTAATCTTGTGCCAGCTTGTCGAGATTGTAATATGGATGGTAAAGGGGAAGCTTTTGCAAGAAATGAAGCAGAACAGATAATACATCCCTATTTAGACGATAGCCGTTATTATGATGAACAGTGGATATCGGCTAGATACTTGGTTGGCAAAAATGATGAGCCTGGAGTTATTGAGTATTTTGTTTCGCCACCTGCTGATTGGGATAATGCACATAAACAAAGAGTGGAAAAACATTTTAACGATTTTGATTTATCTTTAAGATACTCTAAAGAAGCTGGTGCGAGGTTAGTTGTGCTTTTAGCTCTATATAACTCAGTACTACCAATCTCCGTAGATAAAAATGCTGCTAAAGACCTTATATTTCAAACAATAATCAATAATTCGCCTTTTGTGAATCACTGGGAACGGATTATGTGTTTGGCTCTAATGTCAGACTTGTAGTAATGCTTGGAATGTTTATTTCTGTTCTTATTGATCTGCTCTCCATTGATTAATACGCCGTAATGTGAGTAATGCAACTATTTGACTGCGAGATTAATCGCGAAGTTCCGCTCTTCGCTCACAGCGGACCTTCAAACCAGCCATCTCGTCCGCTCTGTGCCGAAAGCTGAAGTAGCTAATAGCACTTATTGTTGATCAATGAAGAGCTGGTCAATTGAATAGGCTAATTTAATTGATAGCTAGCGTAACTATGAGGAGACACACTCATAGTGATGAGCGTGTTCCCATATAAATGATCAGATTATGATAACGCAGCTCGTTCATAAAGAGGCATAATCTCTTGATAAACCTGATTGTAAAGCTCTGATTTTAGCAGACTGTATTTTTCAGTCATAATAAGTGTTTTAAACTGATTCGTTTCTCTTTCAAATGAAACTGAGCCGATAATTAGCTGGCTATTAGTTGATAAACCATTAATACATAAATCGAATAACTTTTTTGTTGTACGCGGATCTGGATCTTGTTGTTTAGGCGAGTCAATTACTACTGGAAGCATAGGACTTGTCGATTTATCTTCTATTGTTTTTAGAAGAGCATAGTGATAAGCCAATATTGATCTTGGAGCACGGCTGCCTGTTTCGCTCTTAGAAATCGGACCATATTGAAGAATAGTTCCAACTTTAGGATCTTTGATGCCTAACTCAGTTTGCGCAAACTTCAGTGACTCTTTAAACTTATCATTGATTTCTTTTGCTCGCTTTTTATCTTCGAACTTTGCTATTTCTTTTGAAAGCTGAGTTCTAGCAACATCCAATTCGCCTATTTTTAGCAGTAATTCGTTAATTTGCTCATCGAAAGTTACCTCAACCTGCTTACTTGCTTGAGACTTAATAACGTCTTGAAGAGTCAGTTGCTCTTTGACTTCCAGAAGCATGTTTTTGAGTTCTGAGCTTAAGCTTATAGCCTGTTTCAAATCTTCTTTAATTTTAGAGAGTTGATCATCATATACAGATTTTTCCTCATACAACTTTGGTATGATTTGCAATAGCTTTTCTTTATTCTCAAGTACTACATATCTTGCTTCTAAGCCTGCCGATGGTAGCAAAGAATCTATATCATTTTCATCGAGCTGTCTTTTTGATTCCTCTATTTCTGTTACTAATTCATCTCGTAGAGATAATATTTTTATGAGCTTAATTCTGTATTCTGTTTCTTCTTGATGTAAGTCTTGGCACTTACGAAGGAAACGTTCCAGCAGCTCTTCATAATATTTTACATCCACATCGAAAAGTACTCTTCCAAATGACTCTTCGAATCGCTTTTTAGCTCTCTTTAGAGCTTTTAACGTCGTTCGGATTTCAACAAGATCGATATCAATTAAATTAATCTTTCCTTGTAAAGTATAGTACTCCTTTGGTTTTACACCAGTATGAAAATTCAAGATATTTTTTTGCCAGTCCTCATACATAGCCAAACTGCTAAATGAATCTAAAACTTTCCCCCAACCGTTATCTTGATCAATATAGTAAGGGAGATAAAGACTTGCTGGTTGTGCTTGTCCCTGAACCAAATTAGTTTTAGTCACAAGCTCCAAATTGAAATCAAAGACATCACGCACAGCTAGTGCAATCTCTGCACGAGAGCTAGAGGTCACTAAGTGATGCTCTTGTCCTGCTGTTATATCGAAAATGGAAATACGTTTTTCGTGGCGAAGAAACGCATAGTCACGATTATTAACACAAATAACAACTTTTGAAACAAAGTTATCTTCTTTCCACTTTTTATCCAGTCGAACATCAGCACCTAATGTATGATATAAGCTCTTAATAAAGCTAGACTTACCTGTGTCGTTCTCACCTGTAATGATATTAATATCAGGTGAGAACTTGAAGGAGAATCCTTTCTTATCGCGAAGGGATAATATATGAGCACTTTTAAAGTATATGCTTTTCATTATTCACCTCCCTCTAAGAGCTTCTGGATTATTGAGTAAATAACTATGCATTCTTTCTTCCCTGACTTTAAAGTCAATGCATAATCTGGACAAAGTGCATCAATTTTGTACATGGTTTCAGTTAGATATAATTTCAAATCCGAGTGAGCATTCGCCTCATCGTAAAGGCTAATTGCATATTCTAGATATACAGTCGAAGGATTTTTTTTGTTTTGGTTAAGGTCGATGCAAACTTGTGAGAACATGGCTTGCAGGATAATGAGCTGAAGCGATGTTTTGCCAAGATCATTGAATAGGGGACTAGCTTTGTCCCAATCAGGCTTTAAACTATTACTTGCATTCAAGGAATCAAGCACACCATTCAATGCTTCTGATGAGAAACCCTTTCGTGAGATAAGTTCAGGAAAATTAATAATATCTGCGGATTTTACCTTGGATTTTTCTCGACACGCCTGTTCAAGCAAAGAGGCTAATGCATTAACACTCAGGCTAATGCTATCGCCAAACTTCTTGCTAAGGAAATCGCATAGTTTACCTTTTAGATGTGTAATGTGGTCATCTAGGCTTAATGAGGATTGAACGAAACGCATAACAGAAAGATCGATACTGGAGTCATCAAGCTTTACTTGATCTTTGATTGCTTTCTTAAAGCTCGTCTGATACTCCACTTTGACTTCATTTGCACCAAAACAAGACTTACCACCGTTTTCCTCACATAGATTGAAAGAAGCATTAGTAACAAAAAGGAGCTTGGGTGAATATTCGGCGAAATTCTTTTGATGAATAAATAACTTACCGATGATAGATATTGGGTTCTTCTTGGTGCTATTACTAAGAGTGGATGCAGTCCAGTGTTTCTCTCTTGTTTTTACTTGAGCAAATGTGAGTTGTGTTGGAGAAACTTCGTCATCAAGAATAAGAACATCATCATGATATTCGAAGATAAACACATAGTTCTTTTCATCTAGTTCATATTCCAGCATTTGAGATAAAGCCCAGCAAGTTTGATAGTCAAACCCACGTTGAGCAATCTCACCGCCTCTTTCAGACTGCGGAATACTAACTAATGTTTCAGCTAACCCCATATACTCCCTTATGTTGAGTTCAATGGACTCGCGTAACAACATCATTAATCCGATTGAATACAAATAGTAGCATTAGCACGAACTATTGGGTAACACATTCTGAAAGTTAAAAATATGTGAGTTGCAACATCGAAACAGGGAAGCTAAGTAAGCGACTTTGTCTCTAGCGAAGTCATAGCTCTATTCGTTCAGAGGAGGACCAAGAGTCTTTGAAGTACGTGCTGGCGGCGCTCGCCAAGCGTTTTGGAGGCGATGAACATGGTGAAGACTATGAGAAGGTGCGATCGGTTGCCTTCACACGTTTCTACGGCGAGGACGACGAAGATGGTCTTGTTAGTCTGCAGCGTTTCGCAGTTGGGTTAGTCCAGAGCTTGATGGCTGAGATTGTGACCTGCTCCTAGATGATTAATACGCCACTATGCTGGTAATGTCAGCAGATCGCTCAAAGCTGCCTGTCAATAGTAGGGTATCGGATGCATTTTTTTGTTAGATATGACTAAGTGAAATGCAAATGGGTCGTCAAGTGAATGCAATAACCTAAATGGCAAACTAAACGTGTTTGAATGCCTGCGTAGGTTATTGTAATAACATCCTTTAGGTCAAACTGTGCTGGCTGCGAACTGGACTGACAACATCCGTAACCAGAAACCATCAAAGTAGTAATATTGCTCAAAAGACAAGATCGACGGGAGCTACAAGGTAACACGTGCCGTTAGCATACCCTTGCATTGAGCCACAAACAATCTCACTGTACTTGCCACAATTTTGCCACATCTACAACGCGCAAAATTGCACATTAGTGTTGAACAAAGCAAAACAATGCAATAATAACTTGATGATTTTATTATAAAAGATGGTGCCGATAATAGGAGTCGAACCTACGACCTTCGCATTACGAATGCGCTGCTCTACCAACTGAGCTATATCGGCCCTGCAAGAGGTGTTCACGAGCGTGAATCACGAGGCAAAAGGTTAGAACTTAGCGGGCGATGCGTCAATAGCCAGTGGAATCAACTGCCTATTTTTGCATCGCCCGTTCTCATTTACACACGAATGGTATCGTCGCCGAAACCAATCCACTTATAGGTGGTTAACGCTTCCAGCCCCATCGGGCCGCGGGCGTGCAGCTTCTGGGTGCTGACCGCCACTTCCGCGCCGAGGCCGAACTGGCCGCCGTCGGTGAAGCGCGTGGAGGCGTTCACATATACCGCGGAAGAGTCCACTTCATTGATAAAGCGGTTGGCGTTACGCAGGGTGCGGGTCAGGATGGCGTCGGAGTGCTGGGTGCCATGTTCGCGGATATGGGCGATAGCCTCGTCCATATCAGCCACCACTTTGACGTTTAGATCCAGCGACAGATACTCGTCGTCATACTGCTCCGCTTTCACCGGCTCGACCTTCGCTGGGCCGTTTTGCAGCGCGGGGAGGGCGGAAGGGGCGGCGTGCAGGGTGACGCCGCTCTCGGCCATCTGCTTGCTCAACGCCGGCAGGAAGGTATCGGCGATGTTGCGGTGCACCAGCAGCGTTTCCACGGTATTGCAGGTGCTCGGCCGCTGGGTCTTGGCGTTGACGATGATCTTCAGCGCGGGGGCGATCTCGGCGGTTTCATCCACGAAGATATGGCACACGCCAATCCCACCGGTGATCACCGGGATCGTTGACTGCTCACGGCACAGCTTGTGCAGGCCCGCGCCGCCGCGAGGGATCAGCATATCGATGTATTTATCCATCTTCAGCATTTCGCCCACCAGCGCGCGATCCGGGCTCTCGATAGCCTGTACCGCGGCGGCCGGCAGACCGCACTCCTGCAGCGCCTGCTGGATCACCTTCACCGTGGCGGCGTTGGTGCGCCAGGTCTCTTTCCCGCCGCGCAGGATCGCCGCGTTGCCGGTTTTCAGACACAGGGAGGCGACGTCGACCGTCACGTTAGGACGCGCTTCATAAATCACGCCAATCACCCCCAGCGGGACGCGGCGACGTTCAATACGCAGACCGCTGTCCAGCAGCCCGCCGTCGATCACCTGGCCGACCGGATCGGCCAGATTGCACACCTGGCGCACATCGCTGGCGATGCCGCTCAGACGCGCCGGGGTCAGCGCGAGGCGATCGAGCATCGCTTCACTCAGGCCATTGGCGCGAGCTTCGGCTAAATCTTCCGCGTTGGCGCGCAGAATATCGTCGGTCTGCGCTTCCAGATAATCGGCGATCTTTTCCAGTACCTGATTCTTTTCCCGGCTGGAGAGTAACGCCAGCTGCCAGGAGGCCGCTTTGGCGGCAATGCCCATTTGTTCCAGCATTTTCAGCTCCTTAACGGATGATCATATCATCGCGGTGGACGGCCACCGGGCCGTATTCATAGCCCAGAATGGCATCGATTTGCTGCGAGTGCTGGCCGGCGATAAGGCGCAGCGCATCGCTGTTGTAGCGGCTGACGCCGTGAGCGATGTCGCGTCCTTCGCTATTGCGGATGCGGATCACTTCGCCGCGGGAGAAATTGCCGCTGACGATTTTGATCCCTTTTGGCAACAGCGAGCTGCCTCTTTCGAGGATCGCCTGGGTCGCGCCCGCATCGACGGTGATTTCCCCCGCCGGCGGCGCGCCGAAGATCCAGCGCTTACGGTTCTCCAGCGGAGACTCCTGGGCGTGGAAGCAGGTACCTACCGGCAGGCCTGCCATCGCATGGCCGATGACGTCCGGACGGTTGCCTGCGGCGATGATGGTATCAATCCCCGCCCGGCAGGCGACGTCCGCGGCCTGCAGCTTGGTGCCCATGCCGCCGGTGCCAAGTCCGGAGACGCTATCGCCGGCGATGGCGCGCAGCGCGTCGTCGATGCCGTAGACGTCTTTAATCAGCTCCGCCTGCGGGTTGCTGCGCGGGTCGGCGGTGAACAGGCCTGGCTGGTCGGTTAACAGCAGCAGCTTATCCGCCCCGGCGAGGATCGCGGCCAGCGCGGAGAGATTGTCGTTATCGCCCACTTTGATTTCCGCGGTTGCGACGGCGTCGTTTTCGTTAATGACCGGGACGATGCTGTTATCCAGCAGCGCGCGCAGAGTGTCGCGGGCGTTGAGGAACCGTTCTCTGTCTTCCATGTCGGCGCGGGTCAGCAGCATCTGGCCAACGTGAATGCCATAGATAGAAAACAGCTGTTCCCACAGCTGGATCAGACGGCTTTGTCCCACCGCCGCCAGCAGCTGCTTGGAGGCGATGGTGGCGGGCAGTTCCGGGTAACCAAGGTGCTCGCGCCCGGCGGCAATGGCCCCGGAGGTCACGATGACAATACGGTGTCCCATGGCGTGCAACTGTGCGCACTGGCGCACAAGCTCGACGATATGGGCGCGGTTCAGGCGGCGGGACCCGCCTGTTAAAACACTGGTGCCCAGTTTTACCACCAGCGTCTGGCTTTCACTCATGATTCTCTGCCGTTCAAAAGGAATATCGATATCGAGCTGATGTTGTAGCAGGAGTCGGCCCGCTTGCCAACACCCGGGGCGGCGGGCGCGCCATTTTATTGCGCGGGATCGGGCATTCTGGAGAGGGAATGTGACAAACATATGTCAGATACATTTAAATACCCTTTTTTATAAAAAGTTCCATCTTGTCATAAATATTTAATATCCCGGCGTTAAAAAACCTCCAGTTTTTGATGGGCGAGCGCCCGCAATTGAATAGCGCGTATAAATAAATCACCAGGACTGAATAATGAAAAAGAGTACTCTGGCATTAATGATGATGGGCTTTGTGGCTTCAACAGCGACGCAGGCAGCGGAAGTTTATAATAAGAACGCGAACAAGCTGGATGTGTACGGCAAGATCAAAGCCATGCACTATTTCAGCGACTATGACAGCAAGGATGGCGATCAGACCTACGTGCGTTTCGGTATTAAAGGCGAAACGCAGATTAACGACGACCTGACCGGCTATGGCCGTTGGGAATCTGAATTCTCCGGTAACAAAACCGAGAGCGACTCCAGCCAGAAAACCCGTCTGGCGTTCGCCGGCGTGAAGCTGAAGAACTACGGCTCCTTCGATTACGGTCGTAACCTTGGCGCCCTGTACGACGTGGAAGCCTGGACCGATATGTTCCCGGAATTCGGCGGCGATTCCTCTGCCCAGACCGATAACTTTATGACCAAGCGCGCCAGCGGCCTGGCGACCTACCGCAACACCGACTTCTTCGGTCTGGTGGATGGCCTGGATCTGACCCTGCAGTACCAGGGTAAAAACGAAGGCCGTGAAGCGAAGAAACAGAACGGCGACGGCGTCGGCACCTCGTTAAGCTATGATTTCGGCGGCAGCGACTTCGCCGTCAGCGCAGCCTACACCAGCTCCGACCGTACCAACGATCAGAACCTGCTGGCCCGCGGCCAGGGTTCGAAAGCGGAAGCCTGGGCGACCGGCCTGAAATATGACGCCAACAATATCTACCTGGCGACCATGTACTCTGAAACCCGCAAGATGACCCCGATCAGCGGCGGCTTTGCCAACAAAGCGCAGAACTTTGAAGCGGTGGCGCAGTATCAGTTCGACTTCGGCCTGCGTCCGGCCATCTCCTACCTGCAGTCCA
>OHRC01000364.1_pt1 | contig 13026 bp, 7 predicted proteins | sample 1578301 | NCBI WGS metagenome assembly OHRC01 (sample SAMEA3879520, study PRJEB24766) | human gut metagenome | biome: human-associated habitat; feature: feces | place: USA | collected 1985/1987 | reverse complement strand
GACGTTTAGTTTTAAGAAAAGTAGAGTCAGTAATGGATTCACGTACCTTGCGGGCATCTTCCCAGGCTTGATCGTGTTCCCGGTTGATTTCTGCATTTAGTATTTCCTCCTGAATTTCTTTGTATAATGCTTTCATTTCAGCAGCTTCGGTACTTGAAATAGAAAAATTACCGCTTTCGATGCGGGCGTTCACCAGGGGATTACATACTACCTTGTTGTTGCATACAAAACCGATATGCTTGCCTATCGACTGTTCGGTAGCGTCCGCCCATATCTTAATGGACCGATCGTTCACCCTACCTGCAATCTGATAGACCATTTCACCTGTCCGTTCACTCATAAAAGAGTCAAGGCTTATAGAAACAAAATCTTTGGTCGTCACGATGGGGGCTGCCGAAAGGCTATCCTGTGCGCCGCTTGTGATGTAGTACCAGCCGTTGGGGCGGTATGGTTCAAAACTCCCTCCCAGTGAAGTTAGCGCTAAAAACGCAGTTATTAATAATACAGTAAACGTTTTCATGGTCTGACTTTTTATATGTAGTTATTCAATCTTTATTTTTAGTCCGACAACTACCTCACGAATCGGTATCGACTTGTGTATCTCGGCTTTTGCCCAAAAAGAAACGCAATGGCACGGATATAGCTCCCGAATATGATTCTCTTGCAAAGATAACAACTAATCAATATAATTACTATCAGACAGGAAAAAATAGACTTGTTTATCAGGCGTTTTCTATTATGATAAGGAATTGCTGTTACCTTCTTCTGTTTTCTTTAATAATTCTCATTAACTTATTCTTTATGAGCTGTCTTCTCAGTGGAGACAAACGATCTATATACAATTTTCCTTGTGTATGCTCAAACTCATGCTGAATGATCCGCGCGGTATATCCGTGGTAAGTCCTGTTTTGTTCTTTAAATTCATTATTCTGATACTTTATCGTTATTGACCAGGGGCGTGTAACTTCTTCGTAAAGGTCGGGAATACTCAGGCAACCTTCCCCTGCAGTCCATACTTTCTCGCTATAAGCAATTATTTCTGCATTGATGAATGTTTCCTCTATTCCGCAATCCTCTTCCACAAAGAAGTGTTCTCTTTCCTTAGCGGACATATATGTATAGGTATCTCTGCTGTTTACTATGAATAATTTGATAGGAAGATTGATTTGTGGTGCGGCTAATCCGCATCCGTCCGCATCTCTCAGCGTCTGCCACATGGTTTCTATAACTTCCTGGATATTGAGATAACTCTGTTCTATGTCTTCACATTCTTTTCTTAATACGGAGTTGCCGTAGACGGTTATCGGTTTAATCATATTCTTTTTTTGTGGCAAAAGTAGGTTGTAACTACCATTGTTCATCGTAAATTTTAGACGTATTTTCTATGTGTATACATAAGTTCTTTGCCGCGAAATTATATATATGCAAAAGGTGTTTTGAAAGCTTTAAGATGTACTCTTGACCAGATATTCTACATTTTCTGACCAGTTTTTAGTCGTTTTTGCCAATAAAAGGACAGTAATAGATATATATTGCTTTTATTTTCAACATCTCTCAATTAATTAACCATTAAATTTGCAATATAACCATTAAATTTTATACGCTTATGAAGACAAGATTGCTTATCTTATTATTATTCCTATATGTAGGAGGAAATCTAGTAGCTCAAAATGCTACAATTACGGGTGTTGTCACAGATAGTGAGACTAAGGACTTCTTAATTGGCGCAACTGTCATGCTAAAAGGTTCGAATAAGGGAACAATAACAGATGCCAATGGGCAGTATACCTTATTTATACCTAAAGGCAAGCAGACAATCCAATTCTCTTTCATTGGATATCAGACGCAAGATTTTGATGTAGATCTTAAATCTAATGAAGTGAAGACACTGAACCTCGTTATGCGTCCGGATAATCATATGTTGAAAGAAGTCGTGATCAGCGCTCAAGCCAAAGGGCAGACAGCAGCGATTAAAAGTCAGTTAAATGCAACTGGTATTATGAATGCTGTATCTGAAGAAAAGTTGCATGAACTTCCGGATGTAAATGTCGCTGATGCTATTGGCCGTCTTCCCGGTTTAATGATCCAGCGTGATGGAGGAGAGGGCCAAAAAATCATCATACGTGGTTTGGATCCTAAGTATAACTCGGTAGCTATTAACGGTATGAATGCGCCATCAACAAGTAGCACCGATCGGAGTACTGACTTGAATATGATTTCACCGGACATGATTGCTGGGGCTGAAGTACTGAAAGCCAGTACGGCCGACAAGGATGCCGATGGATTGGGAGGAACAGTAAACCTAATAATGAAAGATGCCCCGAGAGACTTCAAACTTAATGTAACCGGAGAAACAGGTTATCATTCACAAATTAATGGAATGGGGCGGTATAAAGGTGGTATCATGGCGAGCAATCGATTTTTTAGCGAAAGATTAGGTGTCATATTTACCGCAAGCGCTGACCAGACAGACCGGAGCAATGATACATTTAATGCAGCTTATAAAGTAAATGGTAATACGCCTACTCCTGGGTTTGATTACACGAAACCATGGATTACAGGAGTTAGTCTGGAATCAAATTTAGAAAAGCGTCAACGTTTTAACGTAAACCTGAATATGGATTTCGACTTGGGAAAAGGGTCTAAACTCAAAATGTCTAATCTCTTTAGTAGAATGAACAGAGATCGTGATATTCGTCAAAAACGTTATGATTTAGAAGGAACCCGATTGAGATTTCAACAAACTGACCGTAATTCACATAATACCAATATTACCAATATGTTGCAAGGCGAGTTCAATGTTTTGGGAGCAACCTTGAATCTAGGAGTGGGACGTAGTAGTTCGCGCACAAGAACCCCATACGATCACCAGATGCAATTCCGGCTGAATGCCCCCTTTACAGCTGATATCGATGCATTATCTTATCAACCTCCCTATTTGATAGCTAACTCTAAATTCGTCAAAGAAGATGATCTTACACAGTACTATCTGTATGAAGCTATTTTTAATACAGAGTTTGCCAAAGAAACAGAATACAGTGCATGGCTAGATTTAAAGAAACCTTTTAGTTTCGGCGAAAAGGTCAATGGATACATTAAAATCGGTGGAAAGTTCCGTCAAAAAGAGAGAAGCCTTGAAACTGCTCGTAGGTATAGACGTATGGATTTGTCTGAAGGAGCTGATCCGGTATTCGAGAATATGCCTGATTTAACTCCATCATCTTTCAAAAATTCCTATATAGGTATCACTGATTTCTTAGATTCTGATTATAAGCCTCACGATTTTTTAAACAATAAGTATAAGGACTTATGCATTAATTTTGCACTAGATCATAATGCCATGAGAAACTTTTATAATATAAACCAAGATATATATGGCAAGATCCTTACTACAAAAATTCTGAAAGACTATGATGGGAATGAGAATCTTTGGGCAGGATATATTATGGGTGAAATAAATTTTGGCAAGTACGTTACATTTATACCAGGCGTACGCTATGATTTTTCTCACCTGAAGTACAATGCATACAGTGGCTCTAATGTTCCTGACAATGAAGAAAAAGAACATGAGTTTGAATATGAAAAGAGTAATGATTCCGACAAATATGGATATTGGCTGCCACAAATCCATTTGCGTGTAAAGCCAACAAACTGGATGGACATCAGGCTGGCATACACTGAAACACTGTCAAGACCTGATTATAATCTGCTTGCTCCACGAACAATCATAAAACCGAATGTGAATGAAGTGACATGGAGTCGTACTAATTTGAAACCTGCTTTATCTCGAAATTATGATGTTATATTGACGTTCTATCAACCGGATTATGGACTGTTTACTATTAGTGGATTTTATAAGGATATTAAAAACTTTACTTATACTCGCTCTGCCTATATGTTGAATGGTACAGTGACGGATCCTGCTAATTTTGACTTACCTATGAGTTTGTCAGGTGGTAGCATTACCTATCCTTTAAATAGTCCATATAATGCAACGTTGAAGGGGTTGGAATTTGATTTGCAACTGCAGTTCCGCAAAATGAGGAACTTCATGAAAGGTGTGGTATTCAGTGCTAATCTTACTCTTATGGACTCTAAAATGAACTACTTTGAAACGTTGAAGTCAAGAATTAAAAATCCGGATTTTACTCCCGGAGGTACTGAGAAACCATTCCTTCCGACCAACTCTGACATTATATATACAGACCGGTTGTTAAAGCAACCTTCCCTGCTATTCAACGTTTCTTTGGGATATGATTACAAGAAATTCTCAGGCAGAATATCTTGCAACTATCAAGACGGAGTGTTGATTGCAGAACAGCACCGCCAAGATGCAGCTGATGTGGAATCTACGCGTCCATTCGTGAAATGGGATATGCAGTTGAAATATAGTTTGACCAGACAATTCTCTCTGTATGCTACTTTGTCCAACTTTACACAATCTTCCGATCGTAAACGTCGTGATATAACGAACTATCCGTCCAGAGTTGAATACTATGGTTCGGCTGCATATATCGGCTTTAAATATGATATCTTTAAATAAACATTATTCCACTAAAACACTAAAGTTATGAAACTATATAAAATATATTCTAGAGCTATAGGATTACTTTTCGCATTGTCACTCTTGTGTGTGGGCTGCGAGAATGAAGATATACTCGATATTAATGATCTGGAAATCTCTCCAAGTAATCCTGAGAGTGTAGTTATTGTAGAACCGGACGATGGTATTACGTCGGTCAACGCTTTAACCAAAGCTATTAATGAAAATGGAGATGCAACATATATATTGCGTCGTGATGGAGTTTACTATATGGAAGGCAAGAATGTCTTCAAACATAATGTTGTAATTAAGGCCGAAAATGGTTCTGGCAAAATGCCTATCATACAACCTATTTGTGACGCGCAAGGAGCCTTAAATGCTGATATGATCCGTTTGGAAGGTAGCGCCACTTTTGAGAATATCTATATCATAGGTAAAGATGCGGCAACTGGTAATCTCATGCAGCGTTTATTTCGTATTGACGAATCAAATGTGAGGCTGAAATTTGACAATTGTTTTATTGACCATTGCAGGAACTTCTGTATTCGTACTGACAATGTCAATAATAAAATTTATCTGAATAACTCTACCATTCGTAATTTAGCTCTCACAAGTGATCCAGCCAATGGCAGATTGATAGATTCACGTGGAAACGAGCAAGATAGTATTGTTATCAATAATTGCTATGTTTATAATAACACTGCCCATATTGTACGATTTGATAATGTAGTCACAAACTATTTTGGAATTAAGCATAGTACATTCTATAATGTTGGGCACCATATACAAATAAACTATGCTATCAAAGTTGAAATTGAGAACAATATTTTTGCTAATGTAGGGTGGAAATCAAGTGCCGCGAGTGATGTGTTTTGGCAAATTTCAATACCAAAGAAAGATGAACGTGCTCAGGATATTAGTATGAGTGTTTGCAATAACAACTTATTTTTCTCTGAGGAATTTGAAAGACTGTTTGCCAAATACCCGCAGAATTTGAAGCGTACCACACTCTCTGACGATGGCTATCAACTGATAGAGGAAGGTAAACTGACTTTTAAAGATAATTTCTCGGAAGTACTGACTTTTGATTATCCGCCTGTTTTGCCAATGGAATATATTGACAAGTTTTTTGAGAATATGGGAAGTAATATGTCCAAATGGGCAGATCTTCCATTTTATGTTGACGAAGACGGAGTAGAAGGTATTGAAGTAGGAAAGACATTCACATTTCATTATTCAACCTCTTCCAAATCAGCAACAGCTTCCACAACCCAAGGACCTATTGGAGCATCGTTTTAAAACTAAAAGAAAATGAAGAATATACTATTTATATTTTTAGCAGTGTTATACTCTGCTTGCATATCGGCTCAAGAAGGAGATAGTAAGAAGCTTAAAGACAGGGTCCATCCCTATCTAATAATGACAACAGAAGATGAATCAGTCATCCGTTCTGCTATACAAACAGATGGAGTGTGGAAGGAATATCATGCCATCATGATAGAAGAGGCCGATAAAATTCTTGGCAAGCCTAATTGCCAAAGAGTTATTCTTGGCAGAAGATTGCTTGAAGTGTCGCGTGAATGTTTGCGCAGGACGTTACTTTTAGGATATGCCTACAGAATGACTGGTGAAGTGAAATATGCCAAACGGGCAGAAAGTGAATTAGATAATGCCGCAGACTTTGTTGATTGGAATCCATCTCACTTTCTGGATGTAGCTGAAATGACTACAGCTATGGCTATCGGATATGACTGGCTTTACAATTTTATCAGTGATCAGACTAAGCTTAAAATAGAGAAAGCTATAGAAACCAAAGGTTTGAATCCATCATTAGACAGCCAATATAATAGCTGGCTCTATCGAAATAATAATTGGAATCAGGTATGTAATGGGGGAATAACACTTGGTGCCTTGGCTATTTATGATAAAATTCCAACCCTTGCTGATGAGTTGATTAACCGAGCTGTTCAGTCTGTTAAACTACCTATGTCCGTGTATGCACCTGATGGTGCGTATGCCGAAGGCTATTCCTATTGGGGATATGGGACGACTTACAATCTCCTCTTAATTGATGCTTTGGAAAATGTTATGGGAACTGATTATAATCTTTCTCAGGAACCAGGTTTCTTGAATACTGGAAAGTTTATCCAGAACATGTTACTTTCTGATGGCAAATCCTTCAACTATGGAGATTGTTCATCATCTGGTCGCGTAAGTCCTGCTATGTTTTGGTTTGCTAATAGGACTGCCGATAAAGATATTCTTTGGAGTGAGAAATACCAGTTTAGCCTGTCTTCTAAAAAGAGTATCAGGTCCTATCGATATGCTGTACTGGCTCTGATATGGGGCGCTTCTACTTCTATGGATAATCTGCCTAAACCTACTCAAAGAATGTGGGTATCGAGTAAAACAACCACTCCTGTTGCCCTTATGCGGACTACTTGGGATTATCAACAGGGATTATCCATTGCGCTCAAAGGAGGGACAGCACAATCAGGACACACACATTTGGATGCCGGTTCTTTTATCTTTATCAGTAAGGATACTCGCTGGAGTACGGATTTAGGTCCTCAGGATTACAACTCATTAGAATCCAAAGGCATTGATTTGTGGAATAAGAGTCAGGAATCTGATCGTTGGAAAGTGTTTAGATACAATAACCTGGCTCATAATACACTTTCTTTTGACAATAAATATCAAAATGTGAATGGTTATGCAACGATTACAGACTTTTCGGATAATGAAAACTACATGTATGCTATTGCAGACCTTACCAAGATATACGAAGGTCAAGCAAAGGAAGTTAAAAGAGGAATCGCTATCGTTGATTCTCACTATGCTGTTGTTAGGGATGAAGTAAAGACATTGGGACAGCCCACTGTTATTCGCTGGAATATGGTGACGGAAGCTCAACCGACTATTATAGGAGAACATACAATACAGCTATCCCAGAATGGAGAAAAACTGTTATTGGAGGTGGAATCTCCGGCAAAGGTCAGAATGAAAACTTGGAGTGCGACATCACCCAACAGTTGGGATGCCAAAAATCCGGGTGTGACATTCGTTGGGTTTGAAGCTGAACTGCAGCCCAATACAACAGAAGTATTGCAAGTTAAACTCATACCGGAAGGTAATTTCGATTCCAGCAAAGAAATAATGCCGTTAACTGATTGGAAAAATAACTAATAATAAAAATTTTATATGAAGAAAAAGACATTGATTTTGGCAGGACTAGTAATAGGACTACTCTTACCATCATGCAGTAATAATAGTAATGATATGATGAGTTCTGTGATAGAAAAAGGATTAAAACGTAGCATTGAACAGTCTGAATTTATGGCTGCCAGTCTGATGGATCAGCCTGACAGGCTTCCAAAAACTACAGAGAAAGATGGAACTCTTGTTACGTCAGATACGCATTGGTGGTGTAGTGGTTTTTTTTCAGGAACTTTATGGATGCTTTATGAAGCTACTGGGAATGAAACACTGAAAAAATATGCAGAAAACTATACGATGCGTATTGAAAAGGAGCAATATGCTTTAGATACGCATGATTTAGGCTTTATGATGAACTGTAGTTTTGGAAATGGTTACAGAATAACAGGAAATGAAAATTATAAAAAAATCCTGTTACAAAGTGCCCGGTCATTAGCAACACGCTATAACGAAAATATAGGAGTTATTCGTTCGTGGGATAATAAGCCTAAATGGATGTATCCTGTAATTATTGACAATTTAATGAATTTGGAACTATTAGAAAATGCATATAAATTATCACAGGACTCATTGTTTGATAAAATTGCAAACAGCCATGCTATGATAACTATAACAAATCATTTTCGCCCGGATTATAGTTCATGCCATGTTGTAGATTATGATACCATAACTAATAAAGCGCTCAAAATGGATACCCATCAAGGATATTCAAGTACTTCGGCATGGGCACGTGGACAAGCGTGGGGATTGTATGGCTATACAATGATGTATAGAGAAACCCAGAACGAAAAATATCTTCAGCAAGCCATTAGCATTGCGAAGTTTATCTTGCACCACCCAAACCTTCCGGAAGACAAGATACCTTATTGGGATTTTGATGCACCTAATATTCCGGACGAACCGCGGGATGCTTCTGCTGGAGCTATCATAGCATCCGCTCTGTTAGAGTTAGGTCAATACGTCAATGATGATAAGCTTTCTAAAGAATATCAGTCTGTAGCCGCTCAACAACTGAGAACACTCTCGTCAGACGAGTACCTGGCGGCTCCCCAGACAAATGGTGGGTTTATTCTTAAGCATTCAGTGGGAAATAAACCCCGAAACAGTGAAGTTGATGCTCCACTTACGTATGCCGATTATTATTATGTAGAAGCGTTACTCAGATATAAGAAACTGTTGCAATAGGTATTTCGGCCAATTATATAAGAATGCGGGTTAGGACGGTTAAAACAATCTAACCTGCATTTTATTTATAAACAACACTTAACAACTACCATGAAAAAGAAATTGGTTTATTGGTTTTTACTATTATGGGTCTGCTGCAATCAAGTACAGATTGCACGCGCCCAATTTGCTATGACAAACGTATATGGACGGAAATATGTACTATTAAATGGGAAATGGGATGTAATCATAGATCCTTATCTGCATGGGCATAAAGACTCCATCTATAAGGATAAACCTTTAAAAAGTAAGTCCGATTTCAAAGAATATGCTTTTGAAGGAGGAGTACGGCTTAATGTACCGGGTGACTGGAATTCTCAATATCCGGAATTAAAATATTATGAAGGTACAGTATGGTATGCAAGGCATTTCAGTATAAAAAGGAGTTCTGACGAAAATGTATTTCTATATTTTGGGGCAGTAAATTACCAATGCACTGTATATCTGAATGGAACCAAAGTGGGGGAGCATGAAGGAGGATTTACTCCATTTCAGATAAATATAACAGACCGTATTGTTTCTGGAGACAATTTCCTTGTATTGGAGGTTAATAACTATAGAAATAAAGATGCGATACCTGCTTTACTCTATGACTGGTGGAACTATGGTGGCATAACTCGGGATGTTATGATTGTGAAAACTCCCCAACTCTATATTGACCATTATTTTATACAGTTAGACAAATATAAGCCGGATCTGGTTCATGTCAAAGTACAACTTTCTGAAAAGCGTGTAAATGAAAATATCCGAATTACTATTCCCGCTTTAAATGTACTTCGACAGTTGAGCACAGATAGTACAGGTATGGCGCAGGCTTCCATAAAAGTTAAGCGGTTACAACGTTGGTCACCGCAAACGCCTCAGCTATATCTGGTTCAACTGGCTACTCGCAGCGATACTATTAAAGAGGAACTCGGATTTAGAAATCTTTATGTCAAAGGGAAACAAATTTATCTGAATGGTAGTCCTGTTTTTATGAAGGGTATCAGTTTTCATGAAGAAATAGCTCAGAGACAAGGTAGAGCTTTCTCTCAGCAAGACGCAGTAGCTCTGTTATCCGAAGCAAAGGCATTGGGAGCTAATTTGATACGACTGGCACATTATCCTCAAAATGAGTACATCGTAAGATTGGCTGAAAAAATGGGTTTCATGCTTTGGGAAGAAATACCACTTTGGCAAAATATAGATTTCACTAGTAAAGCAACTCTGCAGAAAGCATTGACTATGCATTCTGAAATGGTAATGAGAGATAGAAACAGATGTGCTTTGACATTTTGGGGAATTGCTAATGAAACCAGTCCCTCCAAGCCGCGTAACAGTTTTCTAAAAGAAATTATAAATAATTGTCAAAAGATGGATACCACCCGTTTGCTTACTGCTGCTTTTGATAAGGTGAAGTGGAATGGTGATACCCAAACATTTGAGTTGGAGGATACACTTACAGAATATCTGGACGTTGTATCTATCAATAAATACATGGGGTGGTATCATCCGTGGCCAATTAAGCCGTCTGAGATTAGCTGGAATATCTGTCCAGATAAACCGCTTTTTATTTCCGAATTTGGCGGAGAAGCATTATACGGCCAGTCTGGAGATGCTACAGTAGCGAGTTCTTGGAGTGAAGAATATCAGGAACAGCTGTATAAGGACAATTTAGAAATGTTTATCTCTATTCCTAATTTGACAGGTATAGCCCCTTGGATTTTGTTTGATTTTCGTTCTCCTTATCGTTTTCATCCGCTCAATCAAAATGGTTGGAATCGGAAAGGGTTAATTTCAGATCAAGGATATCGCAAAAAAGCATGGTATGTAATAAATGAATTCTATAAAAAACATTAACTTTTAAATATCTCACAATGAATATCCATAGACTTTCTTTACTGAGTGTTGCAACTATTGCACAAGTATCAATTGCGACGGCACAGACTGCGCCTAGGGTCAATATTTTGTTTTGTGTAGCTGATGATGCAGGTCATATGAGTGCTTATGGGGTTCCATGGATAAATACACCTGCATTTGATACTGTAGCTCGCAATGGGCTTTTATTTAATAATATGTATACATGTAATGCCAAATCCGCACCCTCACGTGCTGCTATGATTACAGGTAGAAATTCATGGCAGTTGGAAGAGGCCTGTAATCATTGGCCGAACTTTCCTGAGAAATTTAAATCTTATCCGGAAGCTTTAGCTGATAATGGATATTATGTAGGCTGCACGGGAAAGGGTTGGGGACCTGGATATGCTGTCAATTCAAGAGGTGAGAACCGAAATCTCACCGGGCAGGTATGGAACAAACGTAAACTTACGCCTCCAACTACGGGGATTTCTGATTGTGATTATGCAGCCAATTTTAACGATTTTCTAAAGAGTTGGGACAAGTCTAAGCCATTTTGTTTTTGGTATGGAGCACTTGAACCGCACCGTGGCTATGAATATAAATCTTCTAAGCGCTTTGGAAAGAATATCAATGATATTGATTCTGTACCGTCCTATTGGCCAGACAATGAGGTTGTGAGAAGAGATATGCTGGATTATGCAGTGGAAGTAGAGCATTTTGATAAACATTTAGGTTTGATACTTCAGTCTTTAGAGGAAATTGGCGAACTTGACAACACTGTTATAATTGTTACTTCTGATCATAATATGCCTTTTCCACGTTGTAAAGGACAGGAGTATTATAACTCCAATCACATTCCAATGGCAGTCATGTGGAAGAACGGGATAAGACATCCGGGAAGACAGATCAATGAATACATCAGTGTCATAGATTTGGCGCCTACTATTTTGAAGGTAACAGGTATAAGTGAAATGCAATCAGGGATGCAAGCTATCACTGGAAGAGACTTTGTTGACTTGCTGAAAGATGAAAACACAGGGATAGACCGTAATTACGTAATGATTGGTAAAGAACGGCATGATGTAGGTCGCCCCAATGATCAGGGATATCCTATCCGTGGGTTGATCAGAGGAGACTTCCTTTACCTTAAAAACTTTAAACCTGAACGCTGGCCTGCAGGTGATCCTGAAACAGGTTATATGAATGTAGACGGTAGCCCTACTAAAACTGAGATCCTGAAAGCCCGTCATAATCCCAAAACAAAATATTTATGGCAACTGTCTTTTGGGAAACGGGAAATGGAGGAATTATATAATATAAAAAAGGATCCTAATTGCATGGTCAATTTGATTCAAAAGAAGGAATATGCTTGCATAAAAGATAGAATGGAAGAAGAAATGACCAGACGATTATTGGATCAAAAAGATCCGCGAATGTATAATAAGGGGGATATCTTTGATAAATATCCGGACACCAGCGAAGCCCATGACTTTTGGCACAGGATAAGGAACGGAGAGCGAGTTCCGGCAGATTGGATTAATCTTTCTGATTTTGAAAAAGACTTTCCACAATAAGAGTTTTTCCAATAAAAAAAGAAAATAAAAGAGTATCTATATGATGTTTCATCCGCAGATGACACAGATTTATAATAGTAAATAATTGCTATATCTGAAGAATATCTGCGGATGTCAAACTCTGTTTCTATACCTTTTTCTGAATAGAATATTGTTTCGGGGTCATACCAAACTCTTTCTTAAAGCTTTGTCCGAAATAGCGTTGATCTGAATATCCCACCATATAACATATTTCTGAGACAGGATGGGAAGTTTGTTTTAACAGCTCTGCGGCCCGCCGCATGCGCCTTTTTCTGATTAAATCACTTGGTGACAAATTCGTGATTTCCATAGCTCTTCGATATAAAGTAGAACGGCTTATGTTTAATAAACTAGCCAATTTATCAATATTAAACTCAACATCTGCTATGTTATCTTCTATAACGTTGATGATATTAGCAACGAATTTGTCGTCATCTGATGTGATAAGTACTTCTTTAGGATCTATAATCAACTCTTTCCGAATGTTCTCTTTGATTGCCGTACGTACATCAAGCAGCTGTCTTATTCTTGCATCCAGGCTAGCTACATTGAATGGTTTTGCTATAAACACATCAGCCCCTGCTTCATATGCCTTCTGCTCCGTTATTT
>OHRC01000351.1_pt1 | contig 13433 bp, 11 predicted proteins | sample 1578301 | NCBI WGS metagenome assembly OHRC01 (sample SAMEA3879520, study PRJEB24766) | human gut metagenome | biome: human-associated habitat; feature: feces | place: USA | collected 1985/1987 | reverse complement strand
ACGCCGCGAGGAGAGCCACCGACGCCGCCCCTGTAGCGGAGTGGTCACGTTCAACAGCGCCGTGACGCTGCTCGATGCCGGACGACCGGATCTGATGGAGCATCATCCCGCCGGCAGCTTTCAACAGGTGCTGCTGACCCACTACCATCTGGATCATGTGCAGGGGCTGTTTCCGCTGCGCTGGGGAGTCGGCGCGTCGATTCCGGTCTATGGCCCGCCGGATGACGCCGGCTGCGACGATCTGCTCAAACACCCCGGTCTGCTTGACTTTAGCCATACCGTCACGCCGTTTGTGATGTTTAACCTGCAGGGGCTGCGGGTGACGCCCCTACCCCTTAATCACTCGAAGCTGACCTTTGGTTATCTGCTGGAGTCGGCCCACAGCCGGCTGGCCTGGCTCTCGGATACCGCCGGGCTGCCGGACAAGACGCTGAAGTTTTTGCTCAATAACCGCCCGCAGGCGATGATCATCGACTGCAGTCATGAGCCGCGCGCGCAGACCCCGCGTAACCATAACGATCTAAACACCGTCCGCAGCCTTAACCAGATCATTGGCTGTCCGCGGGTGATCCTCACCCATATCAGCCACCAGTTTGACGTCTGGATGATGGATAACCCGCTGCCGACAGGTTTCGAAGCGGGCTATGACGGGATGGAAATAGCGCTGGATTAAGCGCTGGCCTGCGGGGGGCAATCAGTAGCTATCATCCAGCCGACGCTGGTCGCTTTCTAACTGACGACGATCGCGGTCGAGCTGACGCTGGCGTTCATCCAGCTGGCGGCGGCGCTCGTCCAGCTGGCGTTGCCGCTCGTCATACTGGCACTGACTGTCACGGCTCTGCTGACGGCTCCCCTGATAGCGCCCGTCATCATACCGGCCATCGTCATCGTATCTGTCGTCGTCATCGGAGCGACTGCTGCCCGGGTTATAGGCGTCGTTAATGGCTTGCTGAATATTGCCGATCGCGTCATCGATAATATCGGCGCGAGCAGCCAGGCTGGTCAGCGACAGAGTGCAAAAGAGCAGTGCGGTTGCGTAACGTTTCATCGGGGCCAATCTCATCAGAGTCCTGCCGCTACCTTAATCATCCGCATGAAACCCGGGTAGCGGAGGAATCTCAAATCCTCGCGTACGCCGCGCTCAGCGCCTGCGCCAGCTGGGCGCGGGTAAACGGCTTACGCAGCCACTCAACCTCCGGCAGGGCCGGGTTCTGCGCCGGACGCAAATCCTGGCCGCTGATCAGTAGCACCGGCAGCGCCGGAAAGCGGCGTCGGGCGGTATGGATCACGTCGGCGCCGCTCAGGGCGCCGGGCAGCATCAGATCGCTAATCAGCAGGGCAATATCCGGCGAGGCCTCCAGCAGCTGCAGCGCCTCTTCACCGCTGGCGGTTTCCAGCGTCAGCCAGCCCAGCTGATGCAGCTGTTCACATAGCGTCTGGCGGACATCCTCTTCATCTTCCAGCACCAGCGCCAGCCGCTCGCCCGCCGGGGGCGGCTCGTCCACCGCTGGCGCCACCTCCTTCTCAACCTCGGTCAACGCTCGCGGCAGCTGCAGCCGCACCGTCGTCCCCTGCCCCGGCGCGCTCTCCAGCGCCACCCGGCCGCCAGACTGGCGCACAAAGCCATACACCATCGACAGCCCCAGGCCGCTGCCGCTGCCGGTGGCTTTGGTGGTGAAGAAAGGTTCAAACACCCGGGCTTTCACCGCCTGCGACATCCCGCTGCCATGATCGATCACCTCCAGGGCCACCATATCCTGCCGCTGGCCGCTGCTGCGGGTGACCCGCTGATTCCAGGTGCGTATTTTGATGACCCCGCCGCGCCCCGCCATGGCGTCGCGGGCGTTCATCACCAGATTGATCAAGGCGTTTTCCAGCTGGCCAACGTCTATCCATGCCGGCCACGCCGGCGACTGCGCCTCAATCTCCAGGCTTAAGGTCGCCGGCAGGGAGTGACGCATCAGCTCGCTGAGGTTCTCCAGTAGCGGCGCCATCGCCACCGCCTGGGGATGCAGCGCCTGCTTGCGCGAAAAGGCCAGCAGCCGCTGGGTCAGAAGCGCCCCACGCTCCGCCGCCTTCAGCGCCCTGGAGAGGCGCGGCGCATCGCGCGCATCCGGCTCCACCAGCTCAAGACTGCCGATAATCACCGCCAGCAGGTTGTTAAAGTCATGCGCCAGACCTCCGGTCAGCTGGCCGACGGCCTTCATCTTCTGACTATGCAGCAGCGCCTCCTCCAGCTCCTGGCGCTTAATCCGATCGATCTCCATCTGGTTGGTCTTCTCTTTCAGCAGCCGGGTGGTGTGCTCCAGCGACGCCATATTGCGGGCGAAAACGTTAAAGGCCCGCGCCAGCTCCCCCAGCTCGTCGCGCCGCTGCAGGGCCGGCACCGAGACGTTCGGCTCTCCCTGAGCCAGCCGCGACATCGCCCGCGAGATGGCGGTCAGGTTCGAGCCGAGATTACGGTAGATGTACCACCCGGCGCAGCCGGTGATCGCCAGCGCCAGCAGCGCGGAAAGCAGAATAAACATACTGATGGAGCGCAGCTCCCGATGGCTCTGCGCCGCCCGCTGCTCTGAGGCTTCCGCCACCCGGGTCACGTACTGATTGATATCTTCGTTAAGCAACGCGACCAGCGCTTTGATGTGATACATGTACCAGCTGATCGTCAGGTCGCTCTCCTCCAGCTGGGCCGACAGCGGGGCCAGCGTCGCCAGTTCGCGGGTCACATCAGGGAGGACAAACGCCAGCGCGGGATCGGCGCTGCGTGTCGGCAGGGCGCCGCGCAGCTGGTCGAGTTGCAGGACGATCGACCGCGGCGTGACGGTATGGATCGCAGCCACGATCAGCCGGTCCATCTCGGCCAGCCGGCGCGGATCGATCGCCTTATCCCCGCCGCGATCGTTAAGATCGGCGAGATGGCGCAGGTTACTCTGATTCTGGTAAAGCGAACTCAGCAGCGCATTGCGCTGCAGATGGCGGCGCTGGCCGCGCTCCAGCATCTCCGCCACGCTCTGCTGCAGCGCGTTGCTGCGGCGAATAATATTGGCCACCCGCGCCTGCTCCTGCTGCGCCAGCGGGGCCGCCGCCAGCTGGGCCAGCGAGTGCTTCAGCGCCTGCTGCGTCGCCAGCAGCCGTTCCGCTTCGCTTTTGTACTCCAGCGCCCCCACCACCTGCGACAGGCGCACCGCCGCCGTGGCGACATTCGCCGTGTCCCGCGCCAGATCCATACTGCCGCGCATGTCGTTGAGAGTCTGGCGCTGCACCTGCTCCTGCAGCTGGCTGGCGTGGTGAAAGCCGAACACCGCCACGCCGCTGACCAACAGGGTGACCACGCCCATCAGCAGATTAAAGGAGAGCAGGCGGCCACGGGCGCTGGTGAAAAACGGGTGTCGGCGAGCGGTCATAACAACTCCGGTGAAGGATCGGTCGGCAGATAAGCGTGACGGTGCAGAAAATGACGCCGCGTAACTGTGATCGCGGTTAACTATTTATCACTATGACAAATATGAATGGATTCTGACATTCTGCATTTATTTTCCGGTGGTGGACTGCAGCTATTGTTCTTACAGACAGGAGCGCCGCGATGACCGCCACCCCGGTACTGGAAATGCGCCATATCGCCAAAGCTTTTGGCAAATTCTACGCGCTGAAGGGCGTCGACCTGACGGTCTGGCCCGGCGAGATCCATGCCCTGATGGGGGAGAACGGCGCCGGAAAAAGCACGCTGATGAAGATCCTCGCCGGCGCCTATACCGCCACCAGCGGCGAGATCCTGATCGACGGAAAACCGCAAACCATCCGCGGCCCCAAGGACGCGCTGGCCGCCGGGATCACATTGATCTACCAGGAGATGCAGCTGGCGCCGAACCTGACCGTCGCGGAAAACATTTTCCTCGGCAGCGAGCTGGCGCGCGGTGGTCTGGTGCAGCGCAAAGCCATGCTCAGCCAGGCGCAGGCGGTGATCGACCGTCTCGGCGCCCAGTTCAAAGCCAGCGACCGGGTGATGACCCTGACCATCGCCGAACAGCAGCAGGTGGAGATCGCTCGCGCCCTGCACCGTCAAAGCCGCATTCTGGTGATGGATGAACCCACCGCCGCCCTCTCCTCGCGGGAAACCCAGCGCCTGTTCGAGCTCATCCTGCGCCTGCGCGATGAGGGGATGGCGATCATCTATATCAGCCACCGCATGGCGGAAGTGTATGAGCTCTCCGACCGGGTCAGCGTCCTGCGCGATGGGCAGTATGTCGGCAGCCTGGTGCGCGACAAGCTCAACGCGCCGGAGCTGGTGCGCATGATGGTCGGTCGGCCGCTCAGCGATCTGTTCAATAAAGAACGTGACATTCCCCGCGGCCAGCCGCGCCTGCGGGTCGAGGATCTGACCGATGGCGGCAAGATTAAGCCCAGCAGCCTGGTGGTGCATGCCGGCGAAATCGTCGGCCTCGCCGGGCTGGTCGGCGCCGGGCGTTCCGAACTGGCGCAGCTGATCTTCGGGGTGCGCAAAGCCACCGCCGGGGTGATTGAGATCGACGGCGAGCCGGTGGTGATCCACTCGCCGCGGGAAGCCATCGACCTCGGGATCGGCTTTCTGACCGAAAACCGCAAAGAACAGGGGTTGTTTCTCGAACTGGCAGCCCAGGAAAACATCACCATGGCGACGCTGGAGCGCGACGCGACCTGGGGGATGCTCAACCGCCGGAAGGCGCAAACCATCTCCGATGACGCCATCCAGTTGCTTAACATCCGCGTGCCGCACGCCCAGGTGCGCGCCGGCGGACTGTCCGGCGGCAACCAGCAGAAGCTGTTAATTTCGCGCTGGGTGGCGATTGGCCCGCGCATTCTAATCCTCGATGAACCCACCCGCGGCGTCGACGTCGGCGCGAAAAGCGAAATTTACCGCATCATGAACGACATGGCGCGCCAGGGCGTCGCCATTCTGATGATCTCCAGCGAGCTGCCCGAAGTGGTGGGCATGAGCGACCGGGTCTATGTGATGCGCGAGGGCGTTATCGCCGGCGAGCTACAGGCCGGTGATATTAGCCAGGAAAGTATCATGACGCTGGCCACCGGCGTGACCGATTCTCACCTTAAGGCAGGGCAACTATGAGCATACCGAAAGAGACCTCCGCGCCGGTCGCGAAATCCGCTTCGGCGAAAAAAATGTTGATGGGCGACCTGATGCAGACCGTCGGCATTCTGCCGATCCTCATCCTGATCGTCGCCGTTTTCGGCTTTATCGCCCCCAACTTTTTCACGGAAAGCAATCTGCTGAATATCACCCGCCAGGCCTCGATCAACATTGTGCTGGCGGCGGGAATGACCTTCATCATCCTCACCGGCGGCATTGACCTTTCCGTCGGCTCCATCCTTGGCACCACCGCAGTGGCCGCGATGGTGGTGTCGCTGATCCCGGCGTTTGCGTTGCTGTCGATTCCGGCGGCGCTGATGCTCGGCCTGCTGCTCGGCCTGTTCAACGGCGCGCTGGTCGCCTTCGCCGGGCTGCCGCCGTTTATCGTCACCCTCGGCACCTACACGGCGCTGCGCGGCGCCGCCTATCTGCTGGCCGACGGCACCACGGTGATCAACTCCGATATCAGCTTCGAGTGGATCGGCAATGACTACCTCGGCCCGGTGCCGTGGCTGGTAGTCATCGCCCTGGCGGTGATCGCGGTGTGCTGGTTTATCCTGCGCCGCACCACCCTTGGGGTGCATATCTACGCGGTGGGCGGCAACATGCAGGCGGCGCGGCTGACCGGCATCAAAGTCTGGCTGGTGCTGCTGTTTGTCTATGGCATGAGCGGCCTGCTCTCCGGCCTTGGCGGGGTGATGAGCGCTTCGCGGCTGTACAGCGCCAACGGCAACCTCGGCGTCGGCTACGAGCTGGACGCCATCGCCGCGGTCATTCTCGGCGGCACCAGCTTCGTCGGCGGTATCGGCACCATCACCGGTACGCTGGTGGGGGCGCTAATTATCGCCACCCTCAATAACGGCATGACCCTGATGGGGGTCTCCTACTTCTGGCAACTGGTGATCAAAGGGGCGGTGATCATCATTGCGGTGCTGATCGACAAATACCGTACCCGACATCATCAAAGTGCATAACAACAACATCTTACCTGCGAGGAAAAGCGAATGCGTTTAAAACCGATAGTCACCGTGCTGTGTGCTGGCGCGCTGCTGGCCGCCTCCCCTTTTGCGTCGGCCAAAGAGCTGAAAGCGATTGGCGTGACGGTGGGCGACCTTGCCAACCCGTTCTTTGTACAGATCACCAAAGGGGCGGAGCTGGAGGCCCGCAAACTGGCGGGGGATAACGTCAAAGTGACGCTGGTCTCCAGCGGCTACGATCTGGGCCAGCAGGTGGCGCAGATCGATAACTTTATCGCCGCCAAAGTCGATATGATCATCCTCAACGCCGCCGATTCGAAAGGCATTGGCCCGGCGGTGAAGCGGGCCAAAGAGGCCGGGATCGTGGTGGTGGCCGTTGACGTCGCCGCCGAAGGGGCCGACGCCACCATCACCTCCGATAACACCCAGGCGGGCGAGCTGGCCTGTAAATACATTAGCGACCGCCTGAACAACAAAGGCAACGTGGTGATCATCAACGGGCCGCCGGTCTCCGCCGTACAAAACCGCGTCGAAGGCTGCGAAACGGAGTTCAAAAAACACCCGGACATTAAAATCCTCTCCGCCAACCAGAACGCCAAAGGCAGCCGGGAAGGCGGCCTGGAGGTGATGACCTCCCTGCTGGCGGCCAATCCGAAGATTGACGGCGTGTTCGCGATCAACGATCCGACGGCGATTGGTGCCGATCTGGCAGCGAAACAGGCGCAGCGCAGCGAGTTCTTCATCGTCGGCGTCGACGGCAGCCCGGACGGCGAAGAGGCGCTGAAGCGTAAGAACTCGCTGTTCGTCGCCACCCCAGCGCAGGACCCACAGGTGATGGCAGCGAAGGCAGTGGAGATTGGCTACGACATCCTGCAGGGCAAACCTGCGCCGACCGCGCCGGTACTGATCCCGGTGACGATGATCGACAAAAATAACGTCAGCTCTTACAAAGGCTGGACCGTGAAATAAGCGCAACCCGGCGCACAATCGTTCCGCCGATTGTGCGCTACGCTTAACGAATATGACGGCGCGGAGTAGCGATCATGGAACGGAAAGGCATTATTGCCGCAGGCAACATGCTGGTCGATCATGTCCACCAGATCGGGCAGTGGCCGGAGCGCGGCTGGCTGGTGGAAATTGTCCATAGCGAACGCGCCACCGGCGGCGCGCCGCTGAATGTCCTGCTGACCCTGGCCAAAATGCACGCCGGGCTGCCGCTGCAGGCGGTCGGCCTGATTGGCGAGGATAACGATGGCGACTACATCACCGCCATGCTCGATCAGTACCATATCAATCGCCAGCTCGTACAGCGCACCAGCTCCGCCCCCACCTCGATGACCCAGGTGATGACCGACGCCGAAGGCCAGCGCACTTTCTTTCACTCTCCCGGCGCCAACCGCCTGCTTGATCTCCCGGCTTTTGAGCCGCTGGATGCGCCGCTGAAAATTTTCCATCTCGGCTATCTGCTGCTGCTCGAAAGCCTCGATCGCCCCGATGAAGTGTACGGCACCCGCAGCGCGCGACTGCTGGCGCAGATGCGCGAGCGAGGCTATGAGGTGTCCCTCGATCTGGTGTCGCGCAAGGGCGACCCGCGCTACCGGCCGGTGGTCCTGCCGGCGCTGAAGCATCTTGACTACCTGACCATCAATGAACTGGAAGCCAGCGAGTTTAGCGGGCTGGAGATTCGTCTACCCAACGGCGAGCCGCACGTCGCCAATATCGCCCGCGCCGCCAGCGCATTGCTTGACGCCGGCGTACGCCAGCGGGTAGTGATCCATTGTCCGGAGGGGGCATGGGGCGTCTCCCGTACCGAAGCCGGGCGCTGGGTACCGTCATGGCGGCTGCCGCCGGAGGAGATTATCGGCAGCGTCGGCGCGGGGGACGCCTTCTGTGCCGGCCTGCTGTACGGCAGTCACGAACGCTGGCCGTTAACCGCCAGTCTGCAGCTGGCTCACGCCTGCGCCCGCGCCAGCCTGCAGGCCGCCAATGCGATCGACGGCGCCAAAACGCTCCCTGAGCTGCAGGCGTTTATACAATTGCAGGATGGTTAGATCGAGTAGATCCCGCTATCAGGGCGATGCCACAGGAGAACGGCGTATCATGGCGAGAAAAGGGATACGGTTTATTCAAATCACGCCTGTTTTACGCTGAGTTCAACAAGGGCGGGCCAGGTAACTAACTGCGCCACTCGGCCAGCACCTTTTCCAGTTTATCTAATGACTCAGCGCGTTTTATCGCTGGCATCTGATGAATATTGCGCAATTTCCACTGCACGGCAGGCAAATCCTGAATACGCATTTCCGGCGCTAAACGCCAGTCTGGTTCGCCTCGTTTAAATGACAGTAAAAAATCGACATCCTGTTGTGTGAAACAGGATTTTAACGCAGCAATCATCCTGTTGGGGACTGCTGTCAGTTCCTCCAGGGCTATCGTCTCAAATGTCATCCCGCTGAATTCACGGTAAAAAGGTTCAGCAATATCTTTCCAGCGAGGATTCAGCACTTCAGCCAGAGGCCGATTATGGCTCAGTAAATACACGATAAACCCATTGAAAATGGGACGGTCAAGCTCCTGCGCATCAAGAAGTAATTTCACGTCATAAAAATCTCTGGGATGCTGGCGATCCAGCGCCGCGCATAATTTTCCACCGTAGAGGTCAGGCAACGAAACCACTGGAAGGCTGGCATAGCCAAAAACGTCCTCTACCGCCCCCACCACTTCTCGCTCCTGTGGTGGATATAATGTTCCCCGGGCGACCGGTGAAACCTCTATCTTTATTTGCGCGCTATCGGTAGTAACAATGACACGCATCTCATCTGAACGATTAGCTTGTAATACAGCGCTCATACCTGCCTGTTGTTGCAGATTGGCGGCAATACGTGCAAGCGCATCCCGTATATGAGGTAAAGCGATGGCTCTGCTTTCCAGGGGCACCCAGGCGAGGTCGATATCCACCGATAATCGAGGGAAATCGCGGATAAAGAGATTGATGGCAGTGCCACCTTTCAGCGCAAATTCCCGTTCGACAGCAACATAGGGTAAAACCTGCATTAGCAGAGCAACCTGCCGATAATAAGGCGCCTGTATATCCATATTTTTTATTCCTTTTGAAAGCGTTCAGGCACTGTGATTTGGTATTGAGCATTGAACTTTCCATTTTCCACGATTTGCCGCTTGCCCGCTCCCAGATCGATTTTTTGGCTATCGATTCGTTTGAGCCAGCCATGCTCGTAAAAACTGGCGAAGAAGAGATACAAACGCTTGGCCTGCACGGACTGGCTGACGGAAAGAAGATACTCTACTTTACGAGGATTAAGATTAACCAGCCCCTGGAAAAGCTCTGCAGCGTGGTTAAATGAGAGGGTCCCCGGCACCGCGCTCAGCAACTCGTAAGCAGCCAGTTCTGGCGCACTGCCGATGAGTTTTTTCCCTTTTATATCAAGCGTTACACGGTATCTATCATCCAGCACCGGCAGTTTTTTCCCCGATATGACTATCCACTCCACACCCGGGAATTCCCTGAACCATTTCGGCAGCAGCGCTTTATTTTCCACACTAAGCCAGCACTGGTTTTGTTTTAGCTGTAGATAGTGTGAACGGCCCTGCCAGACTAAGCTACTGAGCCCCGCAACATACACCGGAGCGGCAAGCTGATTTTGCAAACATGCTAATGCATCGTTCCACTCCGGCTCACGTCCCGCACGCGCATATACGCCGTTGCCTCTTTTTTTTAACCAGCCACTTTGCGCGTATTTAAAGGCCAGAGAGGGAGAGATGGCATGCTGGCTTAACCAGGACTGAAGGATCACATCTCCGGGAGCGCTGTTTTGCAGCAGCCAGTTTAATTTTGTTGCCATAGATTAACCCAGAGTGTCACTTTAATAAAAAAAGTAAACTCCCTGCGCCAAATAAAGTCAACAGCGGGTTGGCAGCAAACCCGCCCTACGCCGCCTTCTCGCTGTGGGTCACGTCGGCGGAAAAGACATAGCCCAGACCGCGCAGGGTTTTAATCAACGTCGGCTGATGCGGGTTGAGCTCAATTTTGCGCCGCAGGCGCATGATCAGCACATCGATGGTCCGGTCGAATACCTCGGTGCTTTCGTTATGGGTCAGCGCCAGCAGCTGTTCGCGATTCAATACCCGGCGCGCGTTCTGCGCCAGCGCCAGCAGCAGGCCATATTCTCCCTGGGTCAGCGGGATCGCCTGCTGCTGCGGGTTATACAGTTCACAGCGCGTGGTATCCAGCCGCCAGCCGTTAAACGTCAGGCCAGCACCGGCGCCCGACGCCTCGCCGGCCAGCGCCCCGCTGCGTCGCAGTACCGCTTTCACCCGGGCGACCACCACCCGCGAGCTGAACGGTTTGGCGATGTAATCATCGGCGCCCATCTCCAGGCCCACCACCACATCAGACTCACTGCCCAGACCGGAGAGCATCACCACCGGCAGCTCAGGCCGCGTGCGCTGCAGCTGCTGGAGCACCTGCAGGCCATAGGTATCCGGCAGGATCATGTCCAGTAAGACCAGCGCAATATCCGCCCGCTGCGCCACCGTCGCCAGCGCGTCGTTGCCGGTCTGGCTGACAAGCACTTCAAACGCGTGCGCGCCGAGCACATCGCTGAGCAGCTCGCCCATTGCCCTGTCATCATCCACCACTAAAATGACTGGTTTCATTTTTGCCTCTGCCCGCCGGGAATTAGTGTCAGTCTGATCGATTCTGCAAGCCTGCGCCGACAAATTCCTCTCCCGGTGACATTTTTTCAAGCGCCGTCACATCTCCAGGGTATCGACACGTCAAATCTGTCGACAGGCTGTTTTTCGTCAGCATTCCGCCCAAAAAACCCGCGTATCATCAAGGAATACCCACAATGAAAATATGGCATAGAAGATGCATAGTGACGGCGCGATAGCGCAAACGCGCCCATTGAATAACTGGAGCAAGACCGATGAAAAAAGTCGTCACGGTTTGCCCGTATTGCGCATCAGGTTGCAAAATCAACCTGGTGGTCGATAACGGCAAAATCGTTCGGGCTGAAGCGGCGCAGGGGAAAACCAACCAGGGAACCCTGTGCCTGAAGGGTTATTATGGCTGGGACTTCATTAACGATACCCAGATCCTAACGCCGCGCCTGAAAACCCCCATGATCCGCCGTCAACGCGGCGGCAAGCTGGAAGCCGTCTCCTGGGACGAGGCGCTGGATTACGTCGCCACCCGCCTCAGCGCCATTAAAGCCAAATATGGCCCGGATGCGATCCAAACCACCGGCTCCTCCCGCGGCACCGGTAATGAAACCAACTATGTGATGCAAAAATTCGCGCGCGCCGTTATTGGTACCAATAACGTCGACTGCTGCGCTCGCGTCTGACACGGCCCTTCGGTTGCAGGTCTGCACCAGTCGGTCGGTAACGGCGCCATGAGTAATGCCATCACGGAGATTGATAACACCGATCTGGTGTTTATCTTCGGTTACAACCCGGCGGATTCCCACCCTATCGTGGCGAATCACGTCATTAACGCTAAACGCAACGGGGCGAAAATTATCGTCTGCGACCCGCGCAAAATTGAAACCGCGCGCATCGCCGATATGCACATTGCGCTGAAGAACGGCTCGAACATCGCGCTGCTCAACGCCATTGGCCACGTGATTATTGAAGAGGATCTGTACGATAAATCCTTCGTCGCCAGCCGTTCCGAAGGCTTCGAGGAGTATCGCAAAATCGTTGAAGGCTATACGCCGGAGTCGGTGGAGGAGATCACCGGGGTCAGCGCCCAGGAGATCCGCGCCTGCGCCCGGATGTATGCCAGCGCCAAATCCGCCGCCATCCTGTGGGGCATGGGCGTCACCCAGTTCTACCAGGGCGTGGAGACGGTGCGGTCGCTGACCAGCCTCGCGATCCTCACCGGCAACCTCGGCAAGCCGAACGTCGGCGTCAACCCGGTACGCGGCCAGAACAACGTTCAGGGCGCCTGCGATATGGGTGCGCTACCGGATACCTATCCGGGCTATCAGTACGTCAAGTTCCCGGAGAACCGCGAAAAATTCGCCAAAGCCTGGGGCGTGGAAAGCCTGCCTGCGCATACCGGCTATCGCATCAGCGAATTGCCGCACCGCGCGGCGCACGGTGAAGTGCGGGCGGCGTACATTATGGGTGAGGATCCGCTGCAGACCGACGCCGAACTCTCGGCGGTCCGCAAAGCGTTCGACGATCTGGAACTGGTTATCGTCCAGGACATTTTCATGACCAAAACCGCCTCCGCGGCCGACGTCATCCTGCCGTCCACCTCGTGGGGCGAGCACGAAGGCGTGTATACCGCAGCGGACCGCGGCTTCCAGCGCTTCTTTAAAGCGGTGGAGCCGAAGTGGGACCTGAAAACCGACTGGCAGATCATCAGCGAAATCGCCACCCGGATGGGCTATCCGATGCATTACAATAACACCCAGGAGATCTGGGACGAGTTGCGGCATCTGTGCCCGGACTTCTACGGCGCCACCTACGAGAAAATGGGTGAGCTCGGCTATGTCATGTGGCCGTGCCGCGATGAGTCCGACGCCGATCAGGGAACGTCGTATCTGTTTAAAGAGAAGTTCGATACCCCGAACGGACTGGCGCAGTTCTTCACCTGCGACTGGGTCGCGCCGATCGATAAGCTTACCGATGAGTACCCGATGGTATTGTCGACGGTGCGCGAGGTCGGCCATTACTCGTGCCGTTCAATGACCGGTAACTGCGCGGCGCTGGCGGCGCTGGCGGATGAACCAGGCTATGCGCAAATCAACACCGCCGACGCCGAACGGCTAGGCATCGAAGATGAAGAGCTGGTATGGGTCAATTCGCGTAAGGGGCGCATCATCACCCGCGCGCAGGTCAGCGATCGGCCGAATAAAGGCGCGGTGTACATGACCTACCAGTGGTGGATCGGCGCCTGTAACGAACTGGTCTCAGAGAACCTGAGTCCGATAACCAAAACGCCGGAGTACAAGTACTGCGCGGTCAACGTTGAGCGGATTGCCGATCAGCGCGCCGCGGAACAGTACGTGATCGACGAGTACAACAAGCTGAAATCCCGCCTGCGCGAAAGCGCGATGGGTTAAGGTTCGGCGGTCTGACCCGGCTCGCGCGATGCGTTGGCCGGGTCAGGTGCAGCCGCCACCCGGCACATAAAGGGCTCCGTGTCCACAGTCTGTCGCCCGGCGGCGCTGCGCTTGCGCGGGCCTACGGCTGGCAGGAGCATCTCCATCCGTAGGCCGGGTCAGGCGCAGCCGCCACCCGGCACACAAGCGGCTCCGTGTCCGCAGTCTGTCGCCCGGCGGCGCTGCGCTGGCACGGGCCTA
>OHRC01000350.1_pt1 | contig 13455 bp, 13 predicted proteins | sample 1578301 | NCBI WGS metagenome assembly OHRC01 (sample SAMEA3879520, study PRJEB24766) | human gut metagenome | biome: human-associated habitat; feature: feces | place: USA | collected 1985/1987 | reverse complement strand
TGACAACCATGTTATACTCGTCCAACCGCCATAAACACCAGCCGCGGAACGCAAACGCGACCGCCGCCATGCTCATCAGCGTACCGAGCGGGTTCTTCATCGCGCCCTTCGCCAGCAAGGGGAAAATCAGGTACGCCTGCATCTCGATGGCGATTGTCCACGATGCAACGCCAATAGGCGTGGCAATGTAGGTGGCGTAATTGAACGTCTGCGTGAACGTCAGGTGCATGAGGACGTCGCGGACGGCTTCTGATGTGCGCCCGTAGAGGTTGTACGGAATCGCGACGACAACAAGCATCAGCAGCGTCAGGAAATAATAGCTGGGCACAATGCGCATGATGCGCCGCTGATAGAACGCCTTCGTGTCCGGCACGCGCTCGCCCAGCATCATCGTCCGCGCATACGGCAGGAACAGCAGAAAGCCCGACAGCAGAATTGTGCCGTCAACCGGCATATATCCAGCGCGCAGCAGATAGTCCAGCGAGTAACGGCCAATCGACGGCGTTAGCCACGACTGCTGCCAGAAGTGGTACCAGCTGACGATGAACACCAGCAGCACGCGCAGCCCGTTCAGCTCCGGGATTCTGCGGCAGTTCGGGCGATAGGCGGTCATGAATCCGCCTCCAGCAGGGCACGCATTCCCATCACATAGCCGTAGAAGCCGAAGCCGACAATCTGCCCCCGGCAGGCGCTGGCAGTGACGGACTTGTGGCGGAATTCCTCCCGCGCGTGGACGTTGCTCATGTGGCACTCGATGACCGGCATCGGCACGGACGCAATCGCGTCATGCAGCGCAACGGACGTGTGCGTGTACCCACCTGGATTGAACACCGCGCCGCAGAAGCCGTCGAAGTACGCCTTTTGCAGCGCATCAATCAGGTCTCCCTCGTGGTTGGACTGCACACAGCGCACCTCCACGCCGAGCTTTTCCATCTCCCGGCGGTACCACGTCAGAAGGTCGCGGAGCTTACCCTTATAGCTCTCGGATGAGGCCGCGATGAACGTGCCGCCGAGCACGCCGGACTTTTCATAAATAATGGGCTTGTGGCCGCGCAGCGTCAGCACGCGGGCAGCCTCCATGCCGCCGATGCCGCCGCCGACGATGTGGACGGTCTTGGGCGAGTTGGTCTTCTTTATGTAGTGCTTGTTCCACTGCATCGTCTCGGCGTTGATAGCGCAGCGGGAAAGATGCAGGCTGTCGGAAAGCTCCTGGTCGTTGGGCACGCCCTTGTAGTGGCACATGTTGAAGCAGCCGTTGTGGCAGAGAATGCAGGGACGGATGTCATCCTCCTCGTCATTCATCATCTTCGTGACCCACTCCTGATCGGCGAGGAACTGACGCGCGAATCCTGCGCCGTCAAGCTTGCCTTCCTTTATCGCGTCCGCGGCAACTCTCGGATCGAGGCGGCCGGCGCAGATAACGGGAATGTCGCAGAATTGCTTGATGTATTCAACATCCTCGAGGTTGCAGTTCTCGGGCATGTAGATGGGCGGGTGAGCCCAGTACCATGCATCGTATGTGCCATTGTCGCAGTTGAGGCAGTCATAACCGGCATCCTGAAGATACTTCGCTGCTTTTTCGGATTCTGCCATATCACGGCCTGCTTCTGTGAAGCTTTCTCCGGGAAGTGCTCCCTCACGGAAGCCCTTGGTCTTGGATTCCACACTGTACCTAAGAGACACAGGGAAATCCTGCCCGCAGATCTTCTTGATCTCTTTTACGATCTCTACAGCAAAACGATATCTGTTTTCAAAAGATCCACCATACTCATCGGTTCGCTGATTCACATATTTTAAAGTAAACTGATCCAGTAGATAGCCTTCATGTACCGCATGGATCTCCACACCGTCCACACCGGCATCCTTTAATAATTTTGCAGTCTTACCGAATGCGGTGATGAACTCCTGAATCTCCTCCACAGTCATCTCCCGGGAAGGAACTTTATCTGACCAGCGATTCGGAGACGGGCTGGGTGCGGCTGTAATCTTGTCCAGATCCATAAAAGGCTTCGCCAGTACCCGCAATGCCTTATTGGTGTACAGGGTCTCCATCATTTCACTGATGGTGAACGATCTGCCGAAACCTGCCGTCAGCTGGACGAACAGCTTTGCTCCTGTCTTGTGGAACTCTGGCATCCACTTTGCCAGATCCTCATACATTTTTTTCTTCTTATACAGCCACTGTCCGTACATGGGATTGTATACCGGCTGACATCCCGGAAGCACCAGACCGCAATTATTTTTCGCTACCTCCAGAATAAATTTCGCACCATCCTTGTCAAAATGGTTCACTTCCATCCATCCCAACAGGTTTGTGCCACCCATGGATGTCAGAACAATGCGGTTCTTAATCTCGCAGTTTCCGATCTTCCACGGCGTAAACAACGGTTCCAACTGTTGTTTCATTGTAACTCCTCCTTTGCCTTCTCTCTTCTCGTTTGCGTACCCCTATATGTATTTTTATTATAACACGCCGCCTTGCCGGCAGTAAAAATATTTCTTATGGATTATTCTGCAAAATAGGTCGCATTTTGTTGTTGCATCAACAACTTTTTTTATTTTAACAGACTATATGTCACTTGTCTACTCTGTCTTCCACAGGTCTCCCCATACGGAATCACACAAATTGACACAGTATTCTCTGGAAAACTCAGGATCCTGCGAAACGATCTCATTTTCCTCTGCCAGTTCTTCCGGATAATCCTCCAGAAAATATGTTGTCACACCTTCGGGACCGGAAGCCACATGACTGATCATCGGTTTCACCCCATAATCTGCAATCTCCAGTTCTCCATTATCATTCTTCGTAAGCGTTACCTCGGCCATGCCGCCTACCATACGGTTAGCGACACCCTCTCCCGTCCCAGAGGTCCAGTTCACGAAATTGCCCAGAGAATAATAGACCAGCATTTCATGCTCGCTCGCTTCATCTGTCACCCATTCTATGGGTTCAATGACATGCGGGTGGGTACCCAGGATCAGATCCGCACCGTTTTCCGCAAATATCTTGGTCCATTTCTCCTGCGAAGCATCAGATGTCAGCCTGTACTCCGTTCCCCAGTGCGGACATACGATGGTGAAGTCCGCCAATTCCTCTGACCTCTGAATATCTGCCGCCACCTGCTCTTCACTCAACAGATCCACCGCATAGGGCATATCCGCCGGCAGAGAAATGCCGTTGGTTCCGTAAGTGTAGTTCAGGACTGCAATCCGCATGTCTCCCAGCTCAATGATCGCCGGATCTGCGCCGCAGGAAGTGGAGGTATCCGCAGTATCATGAATACCAAGGACAGTGATCTGTGAATATTCGTCCCTCCAGTACTCCGCACAGTTTACCAGCCCCGCACGCCCCTTGTCCATGGCATGGTTTGTGGCATGACAGATGACATCGAATCCTGCTCCCACCAATGAATCGCAGAGACTGTAATCCGCATTGAAGCAGGGATACCCCGAGATTCCAAGATCCGCACCGCCTATGATCACCTCCTGGTTCACCAGGGCAAGATCTGCCGCCGCGATCTCCTCTTTTGTGTGGGAAAACAGCGAATCATAATCGTAACTTCCATCCGGTTGCAGACAGCTTTCCTCCACCAGAGTGTGAAGCAGTATATCCCCTACCATGATGATCTTGTACTCCGGCGCGGCTTCCGGTGGTTGGTCGGAAGATGGCTGGATTGCATCCTGCGTTTCTGTTTCTATTACTTCTGTTTCTATTACTTCTGTTTCTATTGCAATAGTTCCTGTGGTAGTGACAATATTTTCATTTGTTACTGCATTGTCCTCAGACACCATCTCAGTTTTCGCACAGCCGATCAATAAAAAAATGTTCCATATACAAATATAAAACATTATTGTTTTTCTTAAAGTCAAAAGCCTTCTATCTGCCATTTTTCTGCCATTTCTCTACCTTTTCACTGATTTTTCTGTATTTTATTCACTTCTTATATGTTCCATTATAACATACATATTTCTTTTATCAAAAATTGCATTTCAAAATATTATCAACAAATATTATCAGAAGCTGTTTGATTATACGGAATTATTCACATCTTTTTTCGGACATCATTTATGTCCTAAATATTTGACTGATGAGATTTTCCACGCTCATTGTATTTAGACTGTATTTTTCTGATTCAAATGTATATATAATGTCTCTACCTTGTATAAGCCCATTCTTTGAGTAAATGTCTATTTTTTTCATAGCTTTCTGACAGTAAATCGGATCTGTCATCATTCCCAAATGCTCCCATAAAATCGTTTTTCGATCTGTTAACCGCAGGCAGGTAAAATCCGGATATATCGTTCCCAATCCCTTTAGGGTTACAGGGCATTCATACTTGTATGGGATATTTTTATGGTACAACATATCTGCAATGATCTTTTCTGACTTTGATCTGACTCTTTCCTTTTTTTCTGTGTAGATTTCTGCCTGTCCTTCTTCAAAATCTTTACCTGAATATATTTGTGCTGACCACTGATTCACATATTCCTTATCCGACATTATCCTCGAATCCACCATTTTTTTCCTGGATGGACTCATTCTGTCATAGACACTATATAGTTCTTCTACCTGTACTATTTCTTGTTTTTCATATTTTTTAATAATATTTTGTATGTTCTTTAATTGCTTTTCTACCTCTGACAGCAATTTCTCATCATAATTTCGTTGTGCAAGTTTACCTGCCAATTCGAGATCAGATTTTCGCAGATATTTTCCATTTGGATAGGATGTTCTAGTTTCAACAGAGTCCAAATAATATTGCTCAACTCCTCTGCAGTTAATTATTTTCAGATTGCCTGATGGTGCATTCTGTATACTTTTTTCCAAATTTTGTTTCAAATCCCTTAGCCACTTTTCTCTTTTTATCAATTGTTCATATAGTAAATCCTTTATAGCCTTTTCCTCCCGCCGTACATTTATTTCATTTATTGCTTTTCATCTAATCTTTATCCCTATTTCATCTTTTTTCTCTTTTCGCATGTATTCTCTCGCCTCTGGCACATACCCAATCCATAATTTCACCCTCTCTCGCATGTATTCTCTTGCCTCTGGCACATACCTATTTCACCTTTTTTCTTTTTCCGCATGTATTCCTTTGCTTCTGGCACATACCTATTTCGTCTTTTTTCTTTTTCCGCATGTATTCTCTTGCCTCTGACACATACCCAATCCATAATTTCACCCTCTTTCGCATGTATTCCTTTGCCTCTGACACATACCTATTTCACCTTTTTCTTTTTCAGCATGTATTCCTTTGCCTCTGGCACATACCTAATCCATAATTCTCCCCTCCCTCGCATGTATTTTACACGTTGCTCCTCATATATTTCCTATGAATGTATAATTTTCACAAACTAATCTCTAAAAAAATAATGTTATTAAAGTAATAATTGAAATAAATATCTTGAAATATCCGACACAGAACTGTGTCATTAAATGGTTAAAAGAAAAAATGATCTTTGAATTAATTTTTGAATTATTATTCTGCGTTACGATTCTGAGTTACTGTTCTAAGTTATTGTTCTGAATTACTATTCTGCGTTATTGTGTAAAAAAATGGGGAAGTAAAAGTACTTCCCCAGAATAAGAGCTATATACTATCTATCAAAGATTACTCGATGATGGTAGCTACACGGCCGGAACCAACGGTTCTACCACCCTCACGTTATTTGAATACCGTATTTCTGCATATTTTCTATGCTTTTAGGTGGCAAAATCTGCAGAAAACTGCTGTTTTTGCATACTGTATTTTTATTTGCTTAAGTTCTTGGCACCGTTTTGGCACCGTAGGTACTTCATCTTCCTTTACTACTATAAAATTTGAATTTATCTTAGTGCATCTCTTAACTGCCACAGACCACTTTGGATATTTGCTCCTGCACCCTCGATAGCACCCGCTATAATGATTGCGGCAACTATAATTGCAATCGCAATAATAATTTTACCTATTAGATGTTGATATTCTTTCATAGTTATGTCTCCTTTCAAATTCTAAGTTGATCTAATTCTCTTTTTTTATTATATCATTTCATTGTTCCTTTTTCTATACAATTTTCAAAAGGGCAGTCCGAAGACCGCCCTATCTATTACACATATACTATATCTCTCAACACCACTTCTTCCGCACAGTGCCAGATATTGTTCATCATTCCTACCCACTGCATTTGATTCTCCAACTTCAACTGCTCCGTCACTCCCTGCTTTGCTTTCATCTGTTCCACCAATCGCTCCATCATCTGATAACATTCTTCGTCCGTCTGGTGCAGATATTCATTTAAATTTCCATCCAACAGCAATTCCAGATACAATGCTCTATGGTACTCTTTCAGATACTCTGCTCGCATCCGTCCGTATCTGCCGATTTCATAATGCGTTCCTTCCGGGAGTCGGATGTCTGGATAATACAGACCATCCTCTCCCAAAGTGTAACTGATTCCGTTTTCTCCAATGATGTGCTTTCTCAACACTTCTGTTTCTTTGATTTTATCCGTCATATCCATCTATCTCCTTATCTGCTCATTCTGTTCTGATAGCTTCTCTGCAAACGCTTCTGCTCTGCCTGTAACCGTTCCGCTTCTTTCACATTGTCAATAATATCCTGTATTTTGTCCGCCCCGGCATACTGTTTCACTCGTTCCAAATCCTCCGCTTTCTCCTGCAAGTGCTCCATTGTGCTATTCTGCTCCTTGATTTTATTCTTGTACCATGCAATATCCTCTCCCTGCTGATTTACCTTTGCAGTCAGCTTCTTAACCTGCTCCATTAGACCGACACACTTGATTGTCAGGTTTTTTACAAGTTCCTTTAACCTTGTAATTAATGGTAGTGCCACCTTTTCACGATAAGCTTTTGCCGACTGCACCACTCCCGGCTCTGGAAGCTGCCATTGTCTGTCCTCATCATAGGCTCTCACATTACGCTCCAGAGCGACCTTAGAACCTGCCATAGCCTCCAGTTCTTTTTGAAGCTTCTGCTGTTGCTTTTCTAATTCCCGGTTGCCGGACAACCGCCTTTCCTTTTCCTGCTCCAAATCCTCATTCTCGGTAATCAGGAGATTATTTTTTGCAGATAAACTGTTATAGCTCTGCTTCGTGGCTATATATGCTTCTTCCAGCTCTGCATTATCTGCCTTGATTTCCTCATTCCGCTTTTCAAACTTATCACCCATCTCTGCCAGATCTTCCGCACGAGCAAGCTGACTGTCTACCATTTTACTTACTGTCTGTAATGCTCGTTCCGATTGTGCAAGCTGACTGTCAAGCTCCGCAACCTCCTTTGCCCTCTCCTGCTTCTCATAATCCAGCACCGAAAGATGTTTATTGTGCGTACCCTTCTGCAACCATTCGACACCATACCGCTCCATGACTGCCGCAAGTTCCTTTTTCTCGGATTCTATCCACTGGTTCCATTCTGTTGCTCTTCTGGTGCCGCCCTCAAATCCCTGCTCCGCCAATGCCCCTTTCAGTGACACTCTGGTATCAAGTCCTCGCTTACTCCCGGTAATAACCGGAACAAAATCAATATGAATATGCGGTGTTTCCTCATCCATGTGCAGATGTGCCGAGAATACATGGAGATTCGGATTCCTGCTTTGAAAGTCTGTCATGAAGTCAATAAGTATCTGCTTTGCCAACTGCCCCTCCTCACTCCGTGCATTCATGTCATCTCTGTTACCTATCTGGAAAATCACTTCATGGAACAGCTTTTCCTGCTTCCCCTGCCGGATTCTCTCATAATAGTTGTCAATCTTTCTGTCACTCCGTTTCTGCTTCGCGTTGTATCTTTCCAGAGCTTCGTCAAACAATTCATGATATACCGCCTTTATGTCCTTGTGGCAAAATTCCACATTGTCCCGACTTCTCTCTTTATCTACATTCTTTGCTGAAAATGTTCTTGTATTGTGATTTACAGAGCCTTTCCCCATCATTCCGCTAATCGTTCTCTCCAATAAAAACCACCTCTCATCTCTTTTTATCTGTATCTTTTAGTGCCGATAGGCACAGGCTTTGTTACTTTCGTCGAAAGTAACGCAAAAGCACTTTTGACAGCTTCGCCATCAAAAATGCAACCTGACAAGTCAGGTTTTGCGCCCTGCCGGGAGCTTTTATGCCTGCGGCAGTTGTTCCCGTTCCGGTCACATTGTCATCGCTACCACCGTACCATTTTTCCTTAACCATATCATACGGGTGCGTGCCACGCTCCCGTTTTATTCGTCTAAGGAAATTACCATCGGAAGCTGTCCGGCACACCACGCTTGTCTAGATATTCCCTGCGTGCCTTTTCCTTTTCTTCCTCTGTCGGTGCAGTTTTATACTGCGTATACAGCTCTCTCATTACGAGAGCATCCATCTTTTTCTCCAATGCCTTAACTATCTCAGGCTCCGTTTCTTCCTGCCCTATGAGAAAATATCTCACGAGCAAAAAGAACAGTTCCTGCGAAATCTGCACATTCTTCATTTTAATCGACCAATCCTTTCTGCAAGACCGCAACAACGCAATGTCTATATCTTTTGCAACCTTGCAATGTTCAAGATCGCATTTCTGTATACTCTGCATTGTTGCGTTCTTCCCTTATTGCTGCTTTACCTTATCCAGTTCCCAGTACCATGCGTTGTTGATTTTTCTTGCCCGGATACTCAGCTCTTTCTTTGCATTTTCCAGTGTTCGTTTAGAAATTCCCAGTTCATCTGCCCGGTCAAAGATTTCGTTGCTTAAAACCGCACTATGTGTTTCTGCAAGTTCACGTAACATCTGCTTTGCCAGCTCCATTTTATTTGCCTTTGGTGCAATGCCGCCAAGCACCTCATCCACCGTAATCTCATAATCTCCAATCCACTGAAAGCCTTCCTCTGATAAGGCAAATGCTTTTGGATGTCCAAATGCTGCAAGGTTATTTTTTATCTGGACAACTGCTCTGGTATTCGGTTCTCCCTCTACCCTGCCGACCAGAAGAACACTTCTTGCCACTGCAAAGAAATCTATGGAACCCATGCCCCGGTATGCTGCTTTATTGCCGGAAGCCTTGTTCATGTGACCGATAAGGATAATTGCACACTTTGTTTTCTCTGCCAATGCTCCTAATTTCTTTGTCATATCCCTTGCTTCGTTTGCTCGGTTCATATCCATGCCACCGCCCAAATATGCTTGTATCGGGTCTAAAATCAAGAGCCTTGCACCAGTCCTCACAATCGCTTCTTCCAAGCGTTCATCTACCATAGACAGTGACTTGTCACTCTCATCAATAACGATAATTCTCTCGCAGTCTGCTCCGGCAAGCTCTAATCTTGGTTTTACTGTATCCGCAAGACCATCCTCCGCAGTCTGGTATATTACATTGACCGGCTCTGTGACTTTCATATTTTCATCCAGTGCTTCGCCCTTTGACAGCTTTGCCGCCAGATTCAAGACCATTGTTGTCTTTCCGTCACCCGGATCACCCTGAATAATTGTCAGCTTGCCATAAGGAATGAATGGATACCACAGCCACTCAATCTCCTGCGACTGTACCTCTGACATTCTAATCATCTTTAATTCAATCTTCTGTTCTGTCATTTTCTCCTCCAATTTTAATTTTATAATTGCTACCGGAGAAAACCTCTGCTATACTTAGCTTGTATATACATAGGATAACAGAGGTTTATCCGGTTATCTTTAGTCCTGACAGTTGCCGCTGTTGGGACTTTTTTCTTGTTCATTATCCAGCAAATCTGCAATTCTCCGTTGCTGATTCGGATATAAGTGACCATAAGTATTTAGGGTAATTCTTATATCCTTATGCCCTAATCTTTCCTTTATCAGAATCGGCTCAATCCCTTTGTTGATGAGATATGCTACATGCGAATGCCTTAAATCATGCACTCGGATTTTCTTTACTCCGGCTTTCACCATATTTTGCTTCATCTTATGCTGTACTGCTTCCTGCACAATAGGGAAAAGTCTTTCATTCTCCGGCATACCATAATGTCCTTCAATAAATTGCTTTATTTCCTGCTTCAAAAATTCCGGTATTTCTATTGTTCGCACAGATTGTTTTGTCTTTGGTTCTGTAATCACATCCTTTCGTTCTGTCCTATAGTACGTTTTTGTGATGCTGATTTGATTTCTTTCAAAGTTTATATCTGCCGGAGTTAATGCAAGTAGTTCTCCAATTCTGCATCCAGTCCAGAAAAGAATTTCAAAGATGAGATAATATCTTGTTCCCGGTTCTATAGTCTGAATAAACTGCTGATACTCCTCTGTTGTCCAGAAATCCAAGCTTCTGCTGTCCGAGTTTCCCATCCGCTTTACCTTCTTGCATGGATTCGTATGCAAATCGTAAATCCTTGAAGCATGAGTAAACAAGCTGGTTAGCTGATTTTGTATCATTCGCAGATATGATTCCGAAAAGCCTTTTGTCTGCATTTCATTCTGCCACTGAATAATCTGCGAAGCTGATATTTCACTCATCATTTGATTTCCAAAATACGGAATAATATGCTGTTCCATCATATAACGTTTGTTTTTCATGGTACGTTCTTTGAGTTCATTCTGTTTGTCCTCAAAATATACCTCCATAAATTCACTCAATTTCATATCCATACTTCGACTGCTATTGAGTTTTTTCTGTCGCTCATATTCCAGAGCTTCCTTTTTTGTGGAAAATCCTCTCTTTCTTCGTTTTTTCTTTTCGCCCTTTGCATTCGTTTCAAACCACTGGGCAGTCCATTTCTTCGTGTCTTTTTCTTTGTAAGCCATTCCTTTCTTCTCCTCTCTTAGTTCGCAGCCAGCTCGTATCCGAACATCTTTTTTGCCCAATATGCTCTTGGAATCCGTCCTGCCATTGTGATATATCCCTGCTCCGCAAGTTCCTTATTCATTGCCTTAACCAACTTGTAAGCATAGGACTTGGAACAATCCAGTTCCTTAGCCACATCATCCGCACTCATCATATATTGATAGTTCGCCATATATTCATCCTCCCTTCTCATTCTACAATTCCGTTACAACTCTTGTATTTTCGTTGTATACGATTTTCGTAAATTCATATTATCACTGTCCGTAAATAATGTCAATACTTCGTAAATAATATTTTACGGTTTTCGTAATTCTAAAATTATGTAATTTTCACTTTTATGTTTTTCGTAAATGTGATATGATAACAATTGGATTTATGTTTTTCGTAATTACTTTGTCTATGAAAATAGGAGGTTACTTATGGGCGATGGAAAGAAATTAAAAGAGTACCTTGATGAAAAAGGTACAAATGTACGCAGAATTGCAAAAGAAACCGGCATTAGTGCCACCACGTTATACACGATTATTCAAAAAGATTCCAATATCCGCTTTGACTTTGCACTTCGTCTTGCCAATGCTTTAGATATTGATGTGAATGAGATATGCTCTGCAAGTCCTTTCTCTGGAGCTATTACCGAAGAAGAAATATATCCCACTCTCCCAGATGGATTGAATGGAGCCTTGGATGCAAGCAGAGTCAAAACCTACTTGAAAAACTCTCTCTATCCACTTATGTACCTATTCGGTAAAAATAGTATGCCGGATGTGGATAATCTTCTGACTTCTTTTTATCAGTTGGATGATGAAGCTAGGAAAGAAGTGGTTGAAACGATACAATTCAAACTACAATATCACAGAGATCCCGAACGGGCAGAACAGGTAAAACAGATTAAGGGATGGTAAGAAAAAAGCTCCGTTGAATAGCAAAATTCAACGGAGTTTTTCTTTTTGGCACCGTTTTGGCACCGCTCACACCCATCTTCATTATTATCGCATGTAAAAAGGGTTCCGGAGAAATCTCCGAAACCCTTGAATTTACTGAATAATATTTAATTACTCGATAACTGTAGCAACACGTCCAGATCCTACTGTACGTCCACCCTCACGGATAGCGAAGGTAAGACCCTGCTCCATAGCGATAGGATGGATCAGTTCGATGGTCATCTCTACGTTATCACCAGGCATACACATCTCAACACCAGCGGGCAGTTCGCAAACGCCGGTAACGTCGGTGGTTCTGAAGTAGAACTGAGGACGATAGTTGTTGAAGAAAGGAGTATGACGTCCACCTTCATCCTTGGTCAGAACGTATACCTGAGCGGTAAACTTTCTGTGGCAGGTAACAGTACCGGGCTTAGCCAGAACCTGTCCTCTTTCGATTTCAGTTCTCTGGATACCACGAAGCAGAGCACCGATGTTATCACCAGCCTGTGCCTCATCCAGCATCTTACGGAACATTTCGATACCGGTTACAACAGTCTTCTTGGTCTCTTCCTTGATACCAACGATTTCAACTTCATCATTCAGATGCAGAACACCACGCTCTACACGACCGGTAGCAACGGTACCACGACCGGTAATGGTGAATACGTCCTCGACGGGCATCAGGAAAGGCTTATCAGTATCACGCTGAGGATCAGGGATATAAGAATCTACAGTATCCATCAGTTCCATGATCTTGTCGCCCCACTCGCTGCTGGGATCTTCCAGAGCCTTCAGAGCGGAACCCTTGATGATAGGGCAGTCATTGAAGTCGTACTCTTCCAGCTGCTCGGTTACTTCCATCTCAACCAGCTCGATCAGCTCGGGATCGTCAACCATATCACACTTGTTCAGGAATACGATGATGTAAGGAACGCCTACCTGACGGGACAGAAGGATGTGCTCCTTGGTCTGAGCCATAACACCATCAGTAGCAGCTACAACGAGGATAGCACCATCCATCTGTGCAGCACCAGTGATCATGTTCTTTACATAGTCAGCATGGCCTGGGCAGTCAACGTGTGCGTAATGTCTCTTTGCTGTCTGGTATTCAACGTGAGCTGTAGAAATGGTGATACCACGCTCTCTCTCTTCGGGAGCCTTATCGATGTGATCGAAGTCAACCTTCTCGTTACCAGGTACTCTCTCGGAAAGAACCTTGGAGATTGCAGCGGTCAGGGTAGTTTTACCATGGTCAACGTGACCGATGGTACCAATGTTAACATGGGGTTTTGTTCTTTCATATTTTTGCTTTGCCATTTATTGTATCCTCCTTAAACAGGTAATTTCTTAGGCCTGGGTGCCTTTGTTTTTAGCAATAATTGCTTCGGCAATATTTCTCGGAACTTCTTCGTAATGGTCAACTTCCATGGAGTAGTTGCCGCGGCCCTGAGTTTTAGAACGCAGGTCGGTAGCGTAACCGAACATTTCAGACAGCGGAACGAATGCATCAATAACCTGGGCACCATTGCGTGCTTCCATGCTGTTAATGCGGCCGCGGCGGGAGTTCAGGTCGCCGATAACGTCGCCCATGTATTCTTCAGGAACGGTAACTTCTACTTTCATGTAAGGTTCAAGAATAACCGGGTCAGCTTTCAGTGCACCAGCGCGGAAGCCCATAGAACCGGCAATCTTAAATGCCATTTCAGAGGAGTCAACTTCATGGTAAGAGCCGTCGTAAACAGTTACGCCAACGTCTA
>OHRC01000330.1_pt1 | contig 14009 bp, 18 predicted proteins | sample 1578301 | NCBI WGS metagenome assembly OHRC01 (sample SAMEA3879520, study PRJEB24766) | human gut metagenome | biome: human-associated habitat; feature: feces | place: USA | collected 1985/1987 | reverse complement strand
CCTCTCAGCTCCAGCCAGCGCAGATCAACCGTGCGGTGGTGGAGACCGTGGCGGAGAACACGGTGGATGGCATTATCGCGCCGCTCTTTTTCCTGCTCCTCGGCGGCGCGCCGCTGGCCATGGCCTATAAAGCGGTCAACACCCTCGATTCCATGGTCGGCTATAAACACGAAAAATACCGGGCGATCGGCATGGTCAGCGCTCGTCTTGATGATGTAGCCAACTTCCTTCCCGCCCGGCTGAGCTGGCTGCTGCTCAGCCTTGCCGCGGTGCTATGCCGGGAAGATGGCGCCCGGGCGCTGCGTACGGGCTGGCGCGATCGCTATCAGCACAGCAGTCCTAACTGCGCCTGGCCGGAAGCGACCGTCGCCGGCGCGCTGGGGATCCGCCTTGGCGGCCCGAACGATTACTTCGGCCAGCGCGTTGAAAAGCCCTGGATAGGCGACGCCGTCCGCGACATCGCGGTGGACGATATTTCCCGAACCATTCGATTAATGTGGGTGGCGTCAAGCCTGGCGCTGGCGCTGTTTATCGGCGTGCGCTACTGGCTGGTCGGCGCGGCCTGAGGAGAACCTGATGCAGTACATCCAACAACCGCAGGCGATCGAGGCGAAAAGCTTCGACATCATCAGCGAGATCATCGCCGAAACGCGACCGGACTACCGTTTCGCCAGCCCGCTGCACGAGGCGATTATCAAGCGGGTGATCCACACCACCGCTGACTTCGACTGGCTGGATATTCTGTGGTTTTCTCCGGATGCCCTGATCGCGCTGAGTGAGGCCTTGAGCCGGCCCTGCACGCTGTATACCGATACCCGCGGGTGGTGCGCGAGGCGCAAAGCCGGGGGATGACCCGCTCGATGGCGGCGGTGGATATTGCGGTGCAGGAGCCCGGGGAGAAAGTGTTCGTCTTCGGCAATGCGCCAACCGCGCTGTTTCGCCTGCTGGAACATCGCGAGACCGCCATCGGCGGCGTGGTGGGGGTGCCGGTCGGGTTCGTCGGCGCCGCGGAGTCGAAAGCGGCGCTCAGCGAGAGCGGCCTGCCGGCCATCGCCGCGCTCGGCCGCAAAGGGGGAAGCAACGTGGCGGCAGCGATTGTGAACGCTCTGCTTTACCACCTGCGGGAGGCGCAATGAGCGATCAGACCTTTGACGCCCCGGTGTGGCATCACGGCAAAGCGCTGCGCAAGGGCTACACCACCGGCTCCTGCGCCACAGCGGCGGCAAAAGTGGCGGCGCTGATGGTGATGCGCCAGCATCTGATTCATCAGGTCTCGATCGTCACCCCCTCCGGCGTCACCCTGTGCCTGAACGTTGAGTCCCCGCACGTCGAAGGGCAGCAGGCGGTCGCCGCGATCCGGCATGCTGATTTTTGCCCGGGTCACCCTCAATGACAGCGGAGAGATTAGCCTGCAGGGCGGGGAGGGTATCGGCACGGTGACCCGCAAAGGGATCGGCCTGCCGACAGGCAGCCCGGCGATAAACCGTACTCCGCGGCACACCATCGAGACCGCCGTGCGCGAAGCGATAGGTCCTACCCGCGGCGCGCAGGTGGAGATTTTTGCTCCGGAAGGCGTACTTCGCGCGCAAAAAACCTATAACGCCCGGCTGGGGATCCTCGGCGGGATCTCGATTATCGGCACCACGGGGATCGTTACCCCGATGTCGGAAGAGAGCTGGAAGCGCTCGCTCTCCCTCGAGCTGGAGATAAAACGCGCCGCCGGGCTGGAGCGCGTGGTGCTGGTGCCGGGCAACCACGGTGAGCGCTTTGTCCGCGAGCAGATGGGCATCGACCCGCAGATGGTGGTCACCATGAGCAACTTCGTCGGCTACATGATTGAAGAGGCGGTTCGGCTCGGTTTCCGCCAGATTGTGCTCATTGGCCATCCCGGCAAACTGATCAAAATCGCCGCCGGGATCTTTCATACCCACAGCCATATCGCCGATGCGCGGATGGAAACTCTCGTCGCTCATCTGGCGCTGCTTGGCGCGCCGCTGCCGCTGCTGACGCTGGTCAGCGAGTGCGACACTACCGAAGCGGCAATGGAGCATATCGACGCCTGGGGATACCAGCGCCTCTATAACCATCTGGCTGAGCGAATCTGCCAGCGTGTTCTTGAGATGCTGCGCTTCACTCAGCAACCGCCCACCTGCGACGCGGTTCTGTTTTCTTTTGATAACCAGGTACTGGGCAGCAGCCGTCCGCTGGCGGCAATTGCCCGGGAGCTGACATGTTGACGGTCGTGGGAATGGGCCCGGCGGGGCTGCAGTGGCTGACCCCGGCCGCGCGCGGCAGCCGTCATCTCCAGCAGTTTCCCGACTTCGCCGGCGAGCGCTTCGCGCTGAGGGCCGATATGCCGGCGCTGCTGGCGTGGATCGAGGCCCGTACCGGGCGCCGCGTCGTGGTGCTGGCCTCTGGCGACCCGCTGTTCTATGGCATTGGCACCCGGCTGATTGCCCATTTTGGCCGGGAACGAGTGCAGGTGATCCCCGGCATCAGCGCGGTGCAGTACCTCTGCGCCCGGGCGGGCATCGACATGAACGATATGTGGCTGACCAGCAGCCATGGCCGGGCGGTGAGCTTTGATGCGCTGGCCGCCCACCGGAAAGTCGCCATGGTGACCGACGGCCGCTGCGGACCGCGGGAGATAGCCGCCCAGCTGATGGCCCGCGGCAAAGGCCATCGCTGGATGGTGATAGGCGAGAACCTGGCGATGGAAAACGAGCGGATCCACTGGCTGCCGGTCAGCGCCGTGGAGGACGAATATGAGATGAATGCGGTGGTGATCCTCGATGAAAGATGAGCTGTTTTTGCGCGGCGCCCAGGTGCCGATGACCAAAGAGGCCGTGCGCGCGCTGGCGCTGGCGAAGCTGGAGCTGCACCGGGCGCGCCATCTGATTGATATCGGCGCGGGCACCGGCAGCGTCAGCATTGAGGCTGCTCTACAGAACCCGGCGCTGCGGGTGACGGCGATTGAGCGTCAGGCCGACGCGCTGCGCCTGCTGGCGGAGAACCGGCAGCGCTTTGGCTGCGACAACATCGCTATCGTGGCGGGCGTTGCGCCGCTGGCGGTCGCCGACAAAGCCGACGCGATCTTTATGGGGGGCAGCGGCGGCCACCTGACGGCGCTGATCGACTGGTCGCTGGCGCAGCTGCATCCCGGCGGCCGGCTGGTGATGACTTTTATTTTGCAGGAAAACCTTCATAGCGCTCTGGCGCACCTGCGGCAGAGCGGCATCCACGAGGTGGACTGCCAGCAGCTGGCGGTCTCCACCCTGGCTACCCTGGGCAGCGGCCACTACTTCAAACCCCATAATCCCGTTTTTGTCATCGCCTGTCAGAAGGAAGAAAACCATGGCTGAGACTTTTGATCCCCATTGCGTGTGGTTCGTCGGCGCCGGTCCGGGCGATCGCGAACTGATTACTCTCAAAGGCTACCGTCTGCTACAGCAGGCGCGGGTAGTGATCTACGCCGGGTCGCTGATCAACACCGAGCTACTGGCCTACTGTCCGCCACAGGCGGAGTGCCACGACAGCGCCGCGCTGCATCTGGAGCAGATCCTCGACCTGATGGAGGCGGGGGTGAAGGCGGGAAAAACGGTGGTGCGTCTGCAGACGGGCGACGTCTCGCTATATGGCTCGGTGCGCGAGCAGGGCGAAGAGCTGACCCGCCGCGGGATCCGCTGGCAGGTGGTGCCGGGCGTCAGCGCTTTCCTCGGCGCGGCGGCGGAGCTGGGGGTGGAGTACACGGTACCCGAAGTCTCGCAGAGTCTGATTATTACCCGTCTGGAAGGGCGCACGCCGGTTCCCGCGCGCGAACAGCTGGAAGCCTTTGCCAGCCATCAAACCTCGATGGCGATTTACCTGTCGGTGCAACGTATTCACCGGGTGGCGGAGCGGCTGGTGGAGGGCGGCTACCCCGGTCGCGGTGATCTACAAGGCCACCTGGCCGGAAAGCCAGACCGTCCGCGGTACCCTCGCGGACATCGGCGACAAAGTACGCGACGCCGGGATCCGCAAAACGGCGCTGATCCTGGTCGGCCCCTTCCTCGGCGATGAGTATCACTACTCAAAACTGTACGCAGCGGATTTTAGCCATGAATACCGTAAAGCCTGAATCCATTGCCCTGTTTTGCCTGACGCCCGGCGGCGTGCGGCTGGCAAAACGGCTGGCGGCCATGCTGCCGCTTACCTGTTACACCAGCGAAGCGCTGCAGGAAGAGGGGTTTATCCCCTTCAACGGCGGCTTTGCCAGCGCTGCCCGCGAGGCGTTCAGCAGCTTCTCGGCGCTGATTTTTATCGGCGCCACCGGGATTGCCGTGCGGGTGCTGGCCCCGCTGGTGAATGACAAGCTCAGCGACCCGGCGGTGGTGGTGATTGATGAGCGCGCCCGGCACGTCATCAGCTTGCTCTCCGGCCATGCCGGGGGGGCCAATGCGCTAACCCGCTATCTCGCCGGGATGCTCGACGCTGTATGCGGAGCCGTGCCGGTGATCACCACCGCCACCGACGTCAACGAGCTGGCCGCCCTCGACACGCTGGCCTTCCAGCTGAACGCCCGGATGACCGATTTTCGCGCGGCGGTGAAAACCGTTAACCAGATGCTGGTGAGCGGTAAGCGGGTGGGGCTGTGGTGCGACGGCGAATTCACCGGGGCGCTAAGCCGCTGCGACCGGCGCGGGTTTATCCCGGTAAGCGACCTGGCGAGCTTGCCGGCGCTCGACGCCCTGATCTGCGTCACCCTGCGCCGGTCGCTGCCGCCGCTGCCGGTGCCTCACTGGAAGCTGGTGCCCCAGCGGGTGGTGGCGGGGATCGGCTGTCGGCGCGACACCCCCTGCGCGCTGCTCAGTACGTTGCTGGATCGCCAGCTTGCCGCTCAGCGTCTTGACCCGCTGGCGCTGAAAGCGATCGGCAGCGTGAGCCTGAAGGCAAACGAGCCGGGGTTGCGCCAGCTGGCTCACCGCTGCCGGGTGCCGTTCGAAACCTTTAGCGCCGAGGCGCTGCGCGAGCACGAGCACCGCTTTCCGGCCTCGTCTTTTGTCCGGGAGACGGTCGGCGTCGGCAGCGTCTCCGGCCCGGTGGCCTGGCTGCTGAGTCAGGGAAACCTGTCCGGCGAAACCCTGCGTGAGCAGGGCGTGACCATTACTTTGGGAGTAACACACTGATGTTAAGCGTAATCGGAATTGGCCCTGGCTCGCAGGCGATGATGACCATGGAAGCCGTGGAGGCCCTGCAGGCGGCAGAGATCGTGGTGGGCTACAAGACCTACACCCACCTGGTGAAAGCCTTTACCGGCGACAAGCAGGTGATCAAAACCGGCATGTGCAAAGAGATTGAGCGCTGCCAGGCGGCCATCGAGCTGGCGCAGGCCGGGCACAACGTTGCGCTGATCAGCAGCGGCGACGCCGGCATCTACGGCATGGCGGGGCTGGTGCTGGAGCTGGTTAATAAGCAGCAGTTGGACATTGAGGTCCGCCTGATCCCAGGGATGACGGCCAGTATCGCCGCCGCCTCGCTGCTCGGCGCGCCGCTGATGCATGATTTCTGCCATATCAGCCTTAGCGATCTGCTGACGCCCTGGCCGGTGATTGAAAAACGCATAGTCGCCGCCGGGGAAGCGGACTTCGTTATCTGTTTCTACAACCCTCGCAGCCGCGGCCGCGAAGGACATCTGGCGCGCGCCTTTGCGCTGCTGGCGGCCAGTAAAAGCGCAGATACGCCGGTCGGCGTAGTCAAATCCGCCGGACGCAAAAAGCAGGAGAAATGGCTGACCACCCTCGGGGAGATGGATTTTGCCCCAGTGGATATGACCAGTCTGGTGATCGTTGGCAACAAAGCGACTTACATCGACAACGGCCTGATGATCACCCCGCGAGGCTACGCGCTGTGAATCACGGCGACGTGCTGGTTATCGGGGGCACCAGCGATGCGCGGGCGATCTGCCAGCAGCTGGACGCCGCCGACGTGCGCTACACCCTGTCGGTGGCAACCCCTACCGGCGAGCGGCTGGCCGGCGATATCCGCGGGCAGATACGCTGCGGGCGTATGGAGTGGCAGCAGATGGCGGAGTGGCTCAGAGCGCAGCGCACCCGCTGGGTGATCGATGCCTCTCACCCCTACGCCGAGGTGGTCAGCCAGAATATTGTGCGCGCCTGCGCCAGCGTCGGGGTTCTGCTCAGCCGCTATCAAAGGCCGGAGCAGCTGAGCGATCTGCGCCATCCGTTACTTCACGTGGTCGGCGATCTGAACGAGGCCTGCGCGGTGGCTCGTCGCCTCGGCGAGCGGATCCTGCTGACCACCGGCAGCAAAGATCTGGCGGCCTGGCGGGCGGGACTGGCGGAGAAAACGCTGCTCGCCCGGGTGCTGCCGGTGCCGGAGGTGGTTCAGTACTGTAGCGATCTGGGGTTTGGCGTCGGGGAGATCTTCGCCCTCTGCGGGCCGTTCAGCGCCGAATTTAACGCCGCCTTTTATCGCCAGTGCCGGGCCGATGTTGTGGTGACGAAAGCCTCGGGGGCGGAAGGAGGCTATCAGGAAAAAGTACAACCCTGTCTTGATGCGGGGATCCCCTGCATCGTCATTACCCGTCCGGCGCCGCTGGTGACGGGCGATGAACTACTGCAAAGCCAGGCCGATTTCACTGCGCGGCTGACGCGCTGGCTGTCGGCGACTTGAGGAAGAGGATATGAAAAAAGCACTTCTGGTGGTGAGCTTTGGCACCAGCTATCACGACACCCGCGAAAAGAACATCGCCGCCTGCGAGCGCGATCTGGCCGCCAGCTGCCCGGACCGCACGCTGTTCCGCGCCTTCACCTCGGGGATGATTATTCGCAAACTGCAGCAGCGCGACGGTATTCATATCGATACTCCGCTGCAGGCTCTGCAAAAGCTGGCCGAGCAGGGATACCAGGATGTGGCTATCCAGTCCCTGCACATTATCAACGGCGACGAGTACGAGAAGATCGTTCGCGAAGTGCAGAGCATGCGCCCGCGCTTTCAGCGCCTGACGCTGGGCGCGCCGCTGTTGAGCGGTCATGGCGATTATGTGCAGCTGATGCAGGCCCTGCGCCAGCAGATGCCGCCGCTGGCGGCGACGGAGCGAGTGGTGTTTATGGGGCACGGCGCCAGCCACCACGCCTTCGCGGCCTACGCCTGTCTGGATCATATGATGGCGGTGCAGGGTTTTCCGGCGCGGGTGGGGGCGGTGGAAAGCTATCCCGAAGTGGACATCGTCATTAACGAACTCTCCCGCCAGGGCGTGACCGGCGTGCATCTGATGCCGCTGATGCTGGTGGCCGGCGATCATGCCATTAATGATATGGCCTCCGACGAAGACGATTCGTGGAAAACCCGCTTCAATGCCGCCGGTATCCCCGCCACGCCGTGGCTTAACGGGTTAGGGGAGAATCCGGCGGTGCGGGCGATATTTGTCGCCCATCTGCAGCAGGCGCTGAACGACACGATGGAGAAAGCAGCATGAGCGGCAAACTATACGCCCTGAGCAGCGGGCCGGGGGCGGCCGATCTGATCACCGTGCGTGCGGCGCGGATCCTCGGCCAGCTGGATGTGCTGTATGCGCCAGCCGGCCGCAAAGGCGGCGACAGCCTGGCGCTCTCCATCGTACGCGAGTACCTGGGCGCACACACGGAGGTCCGCTGCTGCCATTTTCCGATGAGTGCCGACAGCGCGGAAAAAGAGGCGGTGTGGAACGACGTTGCCGCGGCGCTGGCCCAGGAGGTGGCGGCGGGCAGGCAGGTCGGGTTTATCACCCTCGGCGACGCCATGTTGTTCAGCACCTGGGTCTTTCTGCTGCAGCGGATTGGCTGCCCGGAGTGGCTGGAGATTGTCCCTGGCGTTACCTCCTTCGCCGCCATTGCCGCGCGGGCGAAAACCCCGCTGGCCATGGAGCAGCAGTCGCTGGCGGTGATCTCCTGCACCGCGCCGGAAGCGGACATTGCCGCGGCGCTGCGCCAGCATGACAGTCTGGTACTGATGAAAGTCTACGGCCGCTTCGCCCGCATTAAGGCGCTGCTGGCGCAGGCGGGGCTGCTGGATGCGGCGCTGATGATGTCAGAGGCCACCCTGCCGGGCGAGCAGTGCTGGCGCCGTCTGCGCGAGGTCAGCGATGACCAGCCGCTGCCCTATTTCTCGACCATCCTGGTTAACAAACAGTGGGAGGAGGCGTAATGAATCAGGTGAAATCGCTGAAGCAGCTTTCGTATGGGGGGCTGGCGGCCGCTGTTCTGCTGATCATCGTCCCGCAGGAGGCGTTCGCCATGCATATCATGGAGGGCTTTTTGCCGCCGATGTGGGCGCTGGCGTGGTGGCTGCTGTTTTTACCCTGCCTGTGGTACGGCCTGGTGCGCCTGCGGCGTATCGTTCAGGAAGAGAGCAATCAGAAGGTGCTGCTGGCCCTCTGCGGGGCGTTTATTTTTGTTCTTTCGGCGCTGAAGATCCCGTCGGTGACCGGCAGCTGCTCGCATCCGACCGGCGTCGGTCTGGCGGTGATCCTCTTCGGGCCGGGCGTGGTGGCGGTGCTGGGGGCGATCGTTCTGCTGTTCCAGGCGCTGCTGCTGGCGCATGGCGGCCTGACCACCCTTGGCGCCAACGGGATGTCGATGGCGGTGATCGGCCCGATGGTCGGCTATCTGGTGTGGAAGCTGGCCTGTCGGGCGGGGATCCGTCGCGATGTCGGGGTCTTTCTCTGCGCCATGCTGGCGGATCTGATGACCTACTTTGTCACCTCCGTCCAGCTCGGGGTGGCCTTTCCCGATCCGGCAACCGGGGCAGGTGGATCGATCGCCAAGTTTATGGGCATCTTCTGCCTGACGCAGATCCCGATCGCCATCGCGGAAGGCTTGCTCACCGTGATGATCTACGATCAGCTAACCAAACGGCGACTGATCGCCGCGGAGGGACATTAATATGAAAAAGACCCTGATCCTGTTGGCGATGGTGGCCGCCCTGATGATCCTGCCATTTTTTATTAACCACGGCGGCGAGTTTGGCGGCTCGGACGGTGAAGCGGAGAGCCAGATCCAGGTGGTGGCGCCGGATTATCAACCCTGGTTCCAGCCGCTATATGAACCGGCGAGCGGCGAGATTGAGAGTCTGCTGTTTACCCTGCAGGGCTCGCTGGGCGCGGCGGTGATTTTTTACATTCTCGGATATGCGAGGGGCAGACAGCGCCGTGATGACCGGGTTTGACCGACTCAGCTACCAGAGCCGCTGGCTGCAGGTGGCGCCAGAGCGGAAGTTTCTGCTCTGGCTACTGCTGATGGCGCTGGCCTTTACGCTGCCGGCGTGGGGCCAGGCACTGACGCTGGCGCTGACCGCCGCGCTGACCTGCTGGCTGCTGCGGGTCTCATTCTGGCGCTGGTGCCGCTGGATGGCGCTACCCTTTGGCTTTTTGCTGGTCGGCGTGCTGACCATTGTGTTCAGCGTCAGCCGCGACCCGCAGATGCTGTTAGCGAGCTTTCGGCTGGGCGCTTTCTCGATAGGGATTTCCGCCCCGGGGCTGGCCGTGGCCGGGGAGACCTTCTGGCGCAGCCTGGCGGCGATGGCGGCGACGCTCTGGCTGGTGCTTAATCTGCCTTTCCCGCAGTTGATTATTTTACTCAAGCGCGGTCGCGTACCGCGGCTGTTGACGGAGCAGATCCTGCTGACCTGGCGCTTCATTTTTATTCTGTTGGACGAGGCGATGGCGATTCACCGCGCGCAAACCCTGCGTTTTGGCTATGGTAGCGTGCCGCAGGGCTATCGCTCGCTGGCGATGCTGGTGGGACTGCTGTTCACCCGCGTCCTCCTGCGCTATCAGCAGATGAGCACGGCGCTGGATATCAAATTGTACCAGGGTGATTTTCACCTCTAAGGATAAGTATGCTTGCCACAACCGATCTCTGGTTTCGCTATCAGGATGAGCCGGTACTTAAAGGGCTGACGCTGGATTTTTCCCGCCATGCGGTGACCGGCCTGGTGGGGGCCAACGGCTGCGGAAAGTCGACGCTGTTTATGAACCTGAGCGGCCTGCTGCGCCCGCAGCAGGGGGCGGTGCTGTGGCAGGGAGAGGCGCTGAATTACAGCAAGCGCGGTCTGCTGGCGCTGCGCCAGCAGGTGGCGACGGTGTTTCAGGATCCGGATCAGCAAATCTTCTATACCGATATCGACAGCGATATCGCTTTTAGTCTGCGTAACCTCGGGGTGGCGGAAGAGGAGATCGCCCGCCGGGTGGATGAGGCGTTGACCCTCGTCGATGCCCAGGGGTTTCGCCAGCAGCCGATCCAGTGCCTCAGCCATGGGCAGAAAAAACGGGTGGCAATCGCCGGGGCGCTGGTGCTGCAGGCGCGCTACCTGCTGCTTGACGAGCCCACCGCGGGCCTCGATCCACGCGGGCGGGCGCAGATGATCGCCATCATCCGCCGCATTGTCGGGCAGGGGCGGCGCGTGGTGATCTCCAGCCACGATATCGATCTGATCTATGAGGTGAGCGACGCCGTTTACGTGCTGCGTCACGGCGAAGTACTGGCCGCGGGGGATCCCGGCGAGGTATTTGCCTGCGCGGAGACGATGGACAGGGCGGGATTGACGCAGCCGTGGCTGGTGAAACTTCATAGCGAACTGGGGCTGCCGCTGTGTAAAACCGAGGCGGAGTTTTTTCAGCGGATGCACAACAACGCGATAGGCGCGATAAAGGAGGCGTCATGACGCTGGCAGTGATGTTGCAGGGCACGGCTTCCGACGTGGGGAAAAGCGTGCTGGTGGCGGGACTGTGCCGCATTTTTCATCAGGATGGGCTGCGTACCGCGCCGTTTAAATCACAGAATATGGCGCTGAACTCCGGCATTACGCCGGATGGCAAAGAGATGGGCCGGGCGCAGATTTTCCAGGCCGAAGCGGCCGGGATTGCGCCGGATGTCCGCATGAATCCGATTTTGCTCAAGCCCACCAGCGACCGTCAGGCGCAGGTGGTGCTGATGGGGCAGGTGGCGACCAGCATGGATGCGGTGAGCTATCACCAGTACAAGCCACGCCTGCGCGAGCAGATCCTCGCGGTCTACCAGAGCCTGGCCGGAGAGTATGAGGCGCTGGTGCTGGAAGGCGCCGGCAGTCCGGCGGAGATTAACCTGCGCGACCGCGATATCGTCAATATGGGCATGGCCGAGATGGCGCAATGCCCGGTGATCCTGGTGGCCGATATCGACCGCGGCGGGGTGTTTGCCGCGATTTACGGCACGCTGGCGCTGCTGCAGCCTCAGGAGCGGGCGCGGGTGAAAGGGGTGATCATCAATAAATTCCGCGGCGATGTGGCGCTCCTGCGCTCCGGGATAGAGCAAATCGAGGCGTTGACCGGGGTGCCGGTGCTGGGCGTTATGCCATGGCTTGACGTGGATCTCGAGGATGAGGACGGCGTCGCGCTGCAGGCCGGGAAATACCATCGCACCGACCGGCGCGATATCGACATCGCCGTGGTTCACCTGCCGCATATCGCCAATTTTACCGACTTTAACGCCCTGGCGGCACAGCCAGACGTCCGGGTGCGCTATGTCCGCGATCCGCAGGCGCTGGCCGACGCCGACCTGGTCATTCTCCCGGGCAGTAAAAATACCCTCGGCGATCTGTGCTGGCTGCGCGAGAGCGGCATGGCGCACGCGGTCGAGCAGGCCCGGCAGCGCAAGGTGCCGCTGCTGGGGATCTGCGGCGGCTATCAGATGCTGGGCGAAACCATTATCGATGAGGTGGAGTCTGGCCTTGGCGCCCAGCCCGGGCTGGGGGTGCTGAAGACCGTGACCCACTTCGCCCAGCACAAAACCACCACCCAGGTGCAGGCGACCCTGGGGTCTGCGCTCCCGGATTGGTTAGCCGACGCGGCGGGGCTGCGCGTTAGTGGCTACGAAATTCATATGGGCGAGACGCGCCGCGAGGCAGGCTGCCCGCCGCTGCTGCAGCTGCATAAAGCGGGGCAGGCAGTAGACGACGGGGCGATAAGCGACGACGGCCTGGCGTTCGGCACCTATCTCCATGGCCTGTTCGACAGCGATGCCTTTACCCGGGCGCTGCTCAACGGCCTGCGCCAGCGCAAAGGGCTGGCGCCGCTGGACAGCGCCCTGGAGTATGCCCGCTATAAAACCCGGCAGTTTGATCGGCTGGCCGAGGCCATGCGCGAACATATCGCCATCGATAAAATCTACGCCATCATGCGCCAACATCAGGAGCCCCTATGCTGACTCTGGTTACTGGCGGCGCGCGCAGCGGCAAAAGTCGCCATGCCGAGGCGCTGATTGCCGATGCGCCGCAGGTGTTATATATCGCCACCTCGCAAATCTTTGACGACGAGATGGCCGCAAGGATCCAGCATCATCGCGACGGCAGGCCCGCCCACTGGCGCACCGCCGAGCGCTGGCAGCAGCTTGATGAACTGATCACCCCGGCTATCGCCCCAGCGGAGGCGATTTTGCTGGAATGCATCACCACCATGGTCACCAACCTGCTGTTCGCGCTCGGCGGCGACAGCGACCCCGACGGCTGGGATTACGCCGCCATGGAACGGGCTATTGATGACGAAATTGGCGTGCTGATTGCCGCCTGTCAGCGCTGTCCGGCGCACGTCGTGCTGGTGACCAACGAGGTGGGGATGGGCATTGTGCCGGAGAACCGCCTGGCGCGGCATTTTCGCGATATTGCCGGGCGGGTCAATCAGCGCCTGGCGGCCGCGGCGGATACGGTCTGGCTGGTGGTCTCCGGCATCGGCGTCAAAATCAAATAACTCAATCGCTGGCTGACCGGGCCAGCCCTGGCAGGGATTCTGTATGCAAAATTTAAACACGGTTCTGCGGGCGATCCCCGCGCCGGACGCCGACGCCATGGCGCGGGCACAGCAACACATCGACGGCTTACTCAAGCCCCCCGGCAGCCTCGGGCGTCTGGAGGCGCTGGCGGTGCAGCTGGCGGGAATGCCCGGCCTGGGCGGCCAGCCGCAGGTGGCGAAAAAGGCCCTGCTGGTGATGTGCGCCGACCATGGAGTGTGGGACGAAGGGGTGGCGATTTCGCCGAAGGCGGTCACCGCCATCCAGGCGGCAAATATGACCCGCGGCACCACCGGCGTCTGCGTGCTCGCCGCCCAGGCCGGGGCGAAAGTGCATGTAATTGATGTCGGTATCGATAGCGAACCGCTCCCCGGCGTGGTGAATATGCGGGTGGCGCGGGGCTGCGGCAATATTGCCCGCGGTCCGGCGATGAGCCGTGAGCAGGGGCAGGAGCTGTTGCTGGAGGTGATGCGCTACACCCGCGCGCTGGCCCAGGAGGGCGTTACCCTGTTTGGCGTCGGCGAACTGGGGATGGCCAATACCACGCCGGCGGCAGCGATCGTCAGCGTCCTGACCGGCAGCGATGCGCAGGAGGTGGTCGGGATTGGCGCCAATCTGCCGCTGGCGAAGGTTGGCAACAAGGTTGAGGTGGTGCGGCGGGCTATCGCCGTCAATCAGCCCGACCCGAATGATGGCCTCGACGTACTGAGCAAAGTCGGTGGTTTCGATCTGCTGGGGATGACCGGTGTCATGCTGGGGGCGGCGTCCTGTGGGCTGCCGGTGGTGCTGGATGGCTTTCTCTCCTACGCGGCGGCGCTGGCGGCGTGTCAGATAGCGCCGGAGGTGAAACCGTATCTGATCCCGTCCCACTATTCGGCGGAGAAGGGGGCGCGTATCGCGTTGGCGCACCTGGGTCTCGAACCGTATCTCAATATGGGCATGCGTCTGGGAGAAGGCAGCGGCGCGGCGCTGGCGATGCCGATCGTCGAGGCGGCCTGCGCGATGTACCATCGCATGGGCATGCTGGCGGCAAGCAATATTGTGTTACCGAAGGGGTAAGCAGGAGATGGGGGCGGCAATGGCCGTTCCCGTTTTCGGCAGAGGTTTTGCCGGCGGCAGAAACAAAAAAACACCCTTGAGGGTGTTTGTAATGTTGGTTGCGGGGGCCGGATTTGAACCGACGACCTTCGGGTTATGAGCCCGACGAGC
>OHRC01000297.1_pt1 | contig 15353 bp, 10 predicted proteins | sample 1578301 | NCBI WGS metagenome assembly OHRC01 (sample SAMEA3879520, study PRJEB24766) | human gut metagenome | biome: human-associated habitat; feature: feces | place: USA | collected 1985/1987 | reverse complement strand
CCGCGCAGTATCTGGCCGCCGCCGGGGTCGGGCAGCTCACCCTGCTCGATTTCGACACTGTCTCGCTCTCCAACCTGCAGCGCCAGACGCTGCACAGCGACGCCACCCTCGGCCAGCCGAAGGTGGATTCCGCCCGCGAGGCGCTGGCGCGCATTAACCCGCACGTTCGTCTGGTCCCGCTCAATGCCTTGCTGGATGAGACCGCGCTGGCGGCGCAGATTGCCGATCACGATCTGGTGCTCGACTGCACCGACAACGTCGCCATTCGCAACCAGCTTAACGTCGGCTGCTTTCAGCACAAAACCCTACTGGTCTCCGGAGCGGCGATCCGTATGGAGGGGCAAATCAGCGTCTTTACCTATCAGGATGGCGAACCCTGCTACCGCTGCCTGAGCCGTCTGTTCGGCGAAAATGCCCTCACCTGCGTCGAAGCCGGGGTAATGGCCCCGCTGGTGGGCACCATCGGTTCGCTGCAGGCGATGGAGGCGATTAAGCTGCTGAGCGGCTACGGCACCCCTGCCAGCGGAAAAATCGTCATCTACGATGCCATGACCTGCCAGTTTCGCGAAATGAGGCTGATGCGTCACCCGCAGTGCGAGGTATGCGGCTCGCACTGACCCCCATACCGGCGACGAGAGTCGCCGGTGGTTTTGTGACCGCTCTCGTTATTTTCTCCTCTCTGACTTATCCCCATCCCGCTTGTTGATTTGCGTCAACATTACTTTCACTCGAAAGTGTTTTTATATTCATACGCAAACAAGAGGATAAGCCATGATCTTCAACATCCAGCGCTATTCCACCCATGACGGCCCAGGGATCCGCACCGTCGTCTTCCTGAAAGGCTGCTCGCTGGGCTGCCGCTGGTGCCAGAACCCGGAGAGCCGCGCCCGTAGCGAAGATCTGCTGTATGACTCGCGGCTGTGCCTGGCCGGCTGCGATCTGTGCCAGCAGGCGGCGCCGGCGGTTATCACCCGCACCCTCGATGGCCTGATCATTCACCGGCAAAACGTTAACGACAGCCATATCGCCGCGCTGCGCGACTGCTGCCCCACCACCGCGCTCACGGTGTGCGGCGAGGAGAAAAGCGTCGAGGAGATCATGGCGACGGTGCTGCGTGATAAACCGTTCTACGATCGCAGCGGCGGCGGCATCACTCTTTCCGGCGGCGAACCCTTTATGAACCCAACGCTGGCGCAGGCGCTGTTCGAAGCCAGCCATCAGGCAGGCATTCACACCGCCGTGGAAACCTGCCTGCACGTGCCGTGGAAATACATTGAACCGTCTTTACCCTTTGTCGACCTGTTTCTCGCCGATCTGAAGCACGTTGACGAGGCCGTTTTTCAGCAGTGGACCGACGGCAGCGCCCGCCGGGTGCTGGATAACCTGCAGCGTCTGGCGCAGGCGGGGAAAAAAATGATTATTCGCGTGCCGTTGATCCAGGGATTCAACGCCAGCGAAGCCGACATTGCCGCGATCACCGATTTTGCCGCCGATCGCCTGCAGGTCAGCGAGATCCATTACCTGCCGTACCACACGCTGGGAATGAACAAATACCAGTTACTCAGTCAGCCCTACACCGCACCGGACAAACCGCTGGACGCTCCTGAGCTGCTCGTCTTCGCGCAGGATTATGCGCAAAGCAAGGGGCTAACGGCGATATTACGAGGATAACCCTATGACTACCCTGAAGCTCAACACCCTCAGCGCCCGTATCCAGGCCCATAAAATGGCGCTGGTGCATATCGTCAAGCCGCCGGTCTGTACCGAGCGCGCCCGCCACTATACGGAGATGTATCAGCGGCATCTCGATAAACCGATCCCGGTGCGCCGCGCGCTGGCGCTGGCTCACCACCTGGCGGAGCGCACCATCTGGATCAAGCACGATGAGCTGATCGTCGGTAACCAGGCCAGCGAAGTGCGCGCCGCGCCTATTTTCCCGGAATACACCGTCAGCTGGATTGAGAAAGAGATCGACGATCTCGCCGACCGCCCCGGCGCCGGCTTCTCGGTCAGCGAGGAGAATAAACGCGTATTGCATGAAGTGTGCCCATGGTGGCGCGGCCAGACCGTACAAGACCGCTGCTACGGTATGTTCACCGATGAGCAAAAGGCGCTGCTCGCCACCGGCATTATTAAGGCGGAAGGCAATATGACCTCCGGGGATGCTCACCTCGCGGTCAACTACCCCTTGCTGCTGGAGAAAGGGCTCGACGGGATGCGTGCGAAAGTCGCCGAACGCCGCTCGCGTATCAATTTGACGGTACTGGAAGACCTGCACGGCGAGCAGTTCCTGAAAGCGATTGATATCGTGCTGGAAGCGGTCAGCGATCACAGCAAACGCTTCGCCGCGCTGGCGCGCGAGATGGCGACAGCAGAATCCCGCGAATCACGCCGCCACGAACTGCTGACGATTGCCGAAAACTGCGACGTCATCGCCCATGAGCCGCCGAAAACCTTCTGGCAGGCGCTGCAGCTGTGCTACTTCATTCAGCTTATCCTGCAGATTGAATCCAATGGCCATTCGGTATCCTTCGGCCGTATGGACCAGTACCTCTACCCGTACTACCGCCGCGACGTTGAGTTGCAACAGTCGCTGGATCGCGAACAGGCCATTGAGCTGCTGCACAGCTGCTGGCTGAAGCTGCTGGAGGTCAATAAGATCCGTTCCGGCTCGCACTCCAAAGCCTCTGCCGGCAGCCCGCTATACCAGAACGTCACCATCGGCGGCCAGAATCTGGTGGATGGTAAGCCGCAGGACGCGGTCAACCCGCTGTCGTATGCGATCCTGGAATCCTGCGGTCGCCTGCGTTCTACCCAGCCGAACCTCAGCGTGCGCTACCACGCCGGGATGAGCAACGACTTCCTCGACGCCTGCGTCCAGGTGATCCGCTGCGGTTTCGGCATGCCGGCGTTTAACAACGATGAAATCGTCATCCCGGAATTCATTAAGCTGGGCATTGAGCCGCAGGACGCCTACGATTACGCGGCTATCGGCTGTATCGAAACCGCGGTCGGCGGTAAGTGGGGCTACCGCTGTACCGGCATGAGCTTTATTAACTTCGCGCGGGTGATGCTGGCGACGCTGGAAGGCGGCCGCGATGCCACCAGCGGTCAGGTGTTCCTGCCGCAGGAGCACGCCCTGTCGAAAGGCAACTTCGCTAACTTCGATCAGGTGCTGGCCGACTGGGACCGCCAGATTCGTTACTACACCCGTAAATCCATCGAGATTGAGTACGTGGTCGATACCATGCTGGAAGAGAACGTCCACGATATTCTCTGCTCGGCGCTGGTCGATGACTGCATCGAACGGGCGAAAAGCATTAAGCAAGGCGGCGCGAAGTATGACTGGGTTTCCGGCCTGCAGGTGGGTATCGCCAACCTCGGCAACAGCCTCGCGGCGGTGAAAAAACTGGTCTTCGATCAGGGCGCCATCGGCCAGCAGGAGCTGGCGAAGGCGCTGGCGGATGATTTCGACGGTCTGACCCACGAGCAGCTGCGCCAGCGGTTGATCAACGGCGCGCCGAAGTATGGTAACGATGATGACAGCGTCGACCAACTGCTGGCGCGGGCCTACCAGACCTATATCGACGAGCTGAAGCAGTATCACAACCCGCGCTATGGCCGCGGCCCGATTGGCGGCAATTATTACGCTGGCACCTCCTCTATTTCCGCTAACGTCCCGTTCGGCGCGCAGACCATGGCGACGCCGGATGGCCGTAAAGCGCATACCCCGCTGGCGGAGGGGGCCAGCCCGGCCTCCGGTACCGACCATCTGGGTCCGACGGCGGTTATCAGTTCGGTGGGCAAGCTGCCGACCGGGGCGATCCTCGGCGGCGTGCTGCTTAATCAGAAGCTGAATCCGTCAACGCTGGAGAACGAGTCCGATAAGCAGAAGCTGATGGTGCTGCTGCGCACTTTCTTCGAGGTGCACAAAGGCTGGCATATCCAGTACAACATCGTGTCGCGCGACACGCTGCTGGAAGCCAAGAAACATCCTGACCAGTACCGCGATTTAGTGGTCCGCGTCGCTGGATACTCGGCGTTCTTCACCGCCCTGTCGCCGGATACCCAGGACGATATTATCGCCCGTACCGAACATACGCTGTAATCCTTCGTGCCCGCTGGCGCTATGCTTAGCGGGCCAACCCTGTTCTGCAGGCCGGAAAAGACATGCCCTTCCGGCATTTTCTGAATGCCTGAACTTTCATTCGAAATAAATTTGTGCTCCTCATCACATTGTAATTAGAATGTTACTGGTCGAAGTTAAGCCAGGAGCACTCTCTTATGACCGTTAAAGTTATCGTCACCGATATGGACGGAACTTTTCTCAATGACGCCAAGCAGTACGACCGCCCGCGTTTCCTCGCCCAGTTTGCGCAGCTCAGGCAGCAAGGTATTGAATTCGTTGTCGCCAGCGGCAACCAGTACTATCAGCTGATCTCCTTCTTCCCGGAGATTCGCGAGCAGATTTCATTCGTCGCAGAAAACGGCGCTCTGGTTTATGAACATGGCAAGCAGCTGTTCCACGGCGAACTGACCCGCCACGAATCACAAGTGGTGATTGGCGAATTGCTCAAAGATCCGCAGCTCAACTTTGTCGCCTGCGGCCTGCAGAGCGCCTACGTCAGCGATAAAGCTCCGGACGCCTTTGTTGAGCTGATGTCGAAGCACTACCATCGCCTACAGCGGGTGAGCGACTATCACGCCATCGACGATACGCTGTTTAAATTCTCTCTCAACCTGCCGGACAGCGAGATCCCACAGCTGATTGATAAACTGCACGTGTCGCTCGACGGCATCATGAAGCCGGTCACCAGCGGCTTTGGCTTTGTCGATTTGATTATCCCTGGCCTGCATAAAGCCAACGGCATCAGCCGTTTGCTCAAGCGCTGGGATCTTTCGCCGCAGCAATGCGTCGCCATCGGCGACAGCGGCAACGACGCCGAAATGCTGAAGCTGGTGAAATACGCTTTCGCCATGGGTAACGCTGCCGACAGCATCAAGGCCATCGCCGGCTACGCTACCGACGATAATAACCATGACGGCGCGCTGAACGTTATCCAGGCCGTCCTCGATAACACCCCGCCCTTCAACGCCTGACCCTTCGCCGGGGCATCGCGCCCCGGTTTTCCATTTTGTGCGCCGCAGCAAGATTTTAATCTTGCATTAACTCCATTTTAACTTAAATTAACGTTTGTAAGATTTTATACTTTCGAATGAAAGATACAGCGAGGTTATTATGGCTGCTCTCCCGACCCACGAAACACTTCCCGCCGATCACAAAGCGGCGATTCGCCAGATGAAACAGGCCCTGCGGGCGCGAATTGGCGACGTCCAGGCGGTGTTCGATAAGCTCTCAGCGCGCATCAGCGAGCGGCTGCAGGAGATTGAGACACTGAAAGCCGCAGGCCAGGAGGTCTGGCCAACCATTCCGTTCCGCGATATCGCCGAAGGAACAGTGAGCGATGAGCAGCGCGCGGCCATTAAGCGCCGGGGCTGCGCGGTGATTAAAGGCCACTTCCCACGCGAACAGGCGCTGGCGTGGGATACCGCGATGCTGCAATATCTGGATCGCAACCATTTCGACGATGTTTACAAAGGGCCTGGCGACAGCTTCTTCGGTTCGCTGGAGGCTTCGCGCCCGGAGATCTACCCGATCTACTGGTCGCCCTCGCAAATGCAGGCGCGGCAGAGCGATGAAATGGCGGCAGTGCAATCTTTTCTCAACCGCCTGTGGCGTTTTGAACAGAATGGCAAACGCTGGTTCGATCCGGACGTCAGCGTGATCTATCCCGACCGCATCCGCCGCCGCCCGCCGGGAACCACTTCGAAGGGGCTGGGGGCGCATACCGATTCCGGCGCGCTGGAGCGCTGGCTGCTCCCCGCCTATCAGCAGGTTTTCGCCAACGTTTTTAATGGCAATATCGACGCCTACGACCCGTGGGACGCCGCGCACCGTACCGAAGTGGAAGAGTATACCGTCGACAACACCACCAAATGCTCGGTGTTCCGCACCTTCCAGGGCTGGACCGCGCTGTCGGACATGATCCCGGGTCAGGGGCTGCTGCACGTGGTGCCGATCCCGGAGGCGATGGCTTATGTGCTACTGCGCCCCCTGCTCGACGATGTGCCGGAAGATGAGCTGTGCGGCGTTGCGCCGGGCAGAGTGCTGCCGATCTCTGAGCAGTGGCACCCGCTCTTAATTAAAGCGTTAAGCTCGATTCCAGCGCTGAATGCCGGGGACTCCGTCTGGTGGCACTGCGACATCATTCACTCGGTGGCGCCGGTGGAAAATCAGCAGGGCTGGGGAAATGTGATGTACATTCCGGCCGCGCCGATGTGCGAGAAGAACCTCGCCTACGCGCAGAAAGTAAAAATCGCCCTGGAAAAAGGCGCCTCGCCGGGGGATTTCCCGCGCGAGGACTATGAAGCCAGCTGGCAGGGGCGCTTCACCCTGGAGGATCTGAATATCCACGGCAAACGGGCGCTGGGTATGCCGGTCTAATCGTCATACAGCCCCTGCGGCTCGACGGCGGTATGGCCTTTGCCCGGCCGGATCCGCCGTACCGAATCGCGTACCACCAGCGTGCCATGCAGCAGTAGCGAGCCGTGCGGCGCCTCCGGGCGCAGCAGGCGCTGCTGCAGGAGATGCACCGCCTCGCTGCCCAGCTCATCCCGCGGCACATGCACCGCGGTCAGCGGCACCTCCTGAATCGCCGCCAGATTAAATCCGTCAATGCTCATCACCGAGACATCCTGCGGCACCCGCAGGCCACGCTTTTGCAATGCGCTGACGGTGCCGGCGGCCATAAAATCGCCGCCCACCAGGAAGGCGGTGGGCAACGGCCTGCCCTGTAAGCCGTCAAGCCAGGCGCCCACCTGCTCTTCCGTCTCTCTGGCGCTAAAGTTGGCGACGCTGATAAGATCCCGGCTGGCGGTAAAGCGCAGATTACGCGCGCGCCACGCCTCCTGAATCCCCCCCAGCCGCAGCTCCATGGTATAGCGGCGCAGGCACATCACGTTCATCACCGCCCGATGCCCCATATCAAACAGATAGCGGGCCGCGCACTGGCCGATCAGCCGATGATCGGGAGCGATGGACGGCAGCCGCATCCCTTCATCCCGACAGTTGATCAATACGCAGGGTTTGCCCAGATCCGCCGCCAGGCCATGAATATGCGGATCGTCGATCCCCAGCAGCACCGCGGCCTGGGTCTCAGGTTCATTCATGCGGGCAAGAAACAGGTTGGCGTCGCTGTCGTTCTCATCCAGCGCGCAGTAGCGCAGGCGCACTTCATGCGCCGCCAGCGCGTTATTGATACTCTGGATCACCCGGTAGTAGAAGATATCCGATCGCTCATCGAATGCGCGCTGCGGGGCAAACACCAGCAGATGATTGAGCAGCAGACGCCCGGCGGCCAACCCCTGCATGACACCCAGCTCGCGGGCGCACTCCAGCACCGCCCGGCGCGCCTTGTCGCTGGTATTCGCTTTCCCGGCCAGGACGCGTGAAACGGTGCTGGGCGATAGCCCGGTGCGGGCGGCAATTTCGGCGACGCGCAGCTTTTTATCCATTTTGTGATCCAGCTCCGATTGAAAAATGAAAGAATTTTCATAATCGCCAAAGCACACGTTACAAGCAAATTCCGCTGTCAAATATGCGATCTCGCTCATTTCATGAAAAAACTTGCATAAATAGCGCTTTGCCAGACGATTTTTCTGCCCTAGCCTGAATTGGTCCAACATCTCCCATACTAGCTATACCAATGATGTTGAGATAAAAAATAGACTATTCAAATAGTTAATAAATCTACGTGACCACTCAGGGAGTGAGACCGTCACTTTCCCCTACAAACGTCTTGTGGAGTGTGCTATGAGTCAAGGCCTCAACAATGATATCGCCGTCAGCAAAACGCGCCGGGTAGTGAAAAACCTGCGCTGGTGGGTGCTGGTCCTGTTTTTACTTGGCGTTACCGTCAACTACATCACACGCAACTCGCTGGGAATTATCGCGCCGGAACTGAAAGCGACCCTCGGCATTACTACCGAACAATACTCGTGGATCGTCGGCGCGTTTCAGCTGGCTTACACGATTTTCCAGCCGCTGTGCGGCTGGCTTATCGACGTCATCGGCCTGAAGCTTGGCTTTATGATCTGCGCCACCCTGTGGGCGCTGGCCTGTATCGCCCACGCCGGGGCCGGTAGCTGGCTGCACCTGGCTATGTTGCGCTTCTTTATGGGTGGGGCCGAGGCGGCCGCTACTCCGGCCAACGCCAAAACCATCGGCGAATGGTTTCCGAAATCTGAACGCCCGATTGCCGCCGGCTGGGCTGGCGTTGGGTTCTCCATCGGCGCGATGCTGGCCCCGCCGATCATCTACTTCGCCCACGCCTCCTTCGGCTGGCAAGGGGCGTTTATGTTTACCGGCGCGCTGGCGCTACTGTGGGTAGTACTATGGTGGGCCTTCTATCAGACCCCGGAAAAGCACCCCAATCTCAGCAAAAGCGAGCTGGAGTACATCAAACAGGATAACGAAGCCCCGCCGGTAAAACAGCCCTTCTTTACCGCGCTCAAAACCGTCTCGAAAAATAAACGTTTCTACGGGATCGCCATTCCCGCCTTTATGGCCGAGCCCGCCTGGGCGGTGCTGAGTTTCTGGGTGCCGCTGTACCTGGCGAAAGAGCACGGCATGGATTTGAAGCAGATCGCCATGTTCGCCTGGCTGCCGTTTCTCGCCGCCGATCTCGGCAGCGTGGTCAGCGGCTACCTCACCCGCCTGTATGTTCGCTGGTTCGGCTGTACGCGAGTGAACTCGGTGATCGCCAGCTCGGTAACCGGCGCGTTCCTGATGCTCTCCCTGGCCCTCGTCGCCATCACCCGCGATCCCTATATCACCATCATCCTGATCTCCATTGGCGGCTTCGGCCATCAGATCATCTCCTGCATGCTCAGCGCGCTGGTGGTGGAGTCTTTCGACAAGGGACAAATGGCGACGGTCAACGGTATGCGCGGCTCCGCAGCGTGGATCGCCAGCTTCTTGTTCTCGTTATTAATCGGGGTGACCGCCGACAAAATCGGCTTCAACCCGCTATTTATCGCCATGGGTTTCTTTGACCTGATTGGCGCCGTTTTCCTGGTGGCATTTATTGCTGAACGTCGCGCCAAGCGCGCCTGAGAGTGGATGTAAAATATGAAGACGCTGAAACACTGGAGTTTGCATCAACAGCTGGAGCATCACGTTGAACTGACGGTCGATGGCCAGCACACCCTGTGCCTGTACGTACTGGAAGAGAATTTGTTCCGCGTCCTGCTAAAACGCCAGGGCCAGCTGGCGCTGGATCGCACCTGGAGCATCGCTCCGCAGCAGGATGTGCCGTGGGAAGGCCGCGCCCGGGATGACCTCAGCGGTTTTAGTCTCCCGGCCTGGCAGCTGGCCCAGGAGGGCGATACGCTGACTATCGCCACCCGCCAGCTGCGCATCACCGTTCACCAGCCGCTGTGGCTGGAGTGGAGCTATCGCGACGAGGCCGGCGAATGGCAGCCGCTTGCCAATGACCGTCCGACCAGCGCCTACCTGGCGAATGCCCACGGCGACGGCGTCGCCCATTATCTGAGCCGCCGCAAAGACGAGCGTTTTTACGGCCTGGGCGAAAAGGCCGGCGACCTGCAGCGCACCGGTAAACGCTATGAGATGCGTAACCTTGATGCCATGGGCTACAACGCCGTCAGCACCGACCCGCTGTATAAACATATTCCGTTCACCATCACCCAGCGCAGCGATATCAGCTACGGCCTGTTCTATGACAACCTGAGCAGCTGCTGGCTGGATCTGGGGAACGAGATCGACAACTACCACACCGCCTATCGCCGCTGGCAGGCGGAAGCCGGCGACATCGATTATTACCTGTTTACCGGTAAGCAGGTGCTGGATGTGACCAAAGCCTTCGTTCGCCTGACCGGTAAAACGCTGTTTGGACCCAAATGGAGCCTCGGCTACAGCGGCTCCACCATGCACTATACCGACGCGCCGGATGCGCAAAATCAGCTGATGAACTTTATCCGCCTGTGCGAGCAGCACGCGATCCCCTGCGATTCGTTCCAGCTCTCTTCCGGCTATACCTCAATCAACGGCAAGCGCTACGTCTTTAACTGGAACTACGACAAGGTGCCGCAGCCCAAAGTGATGAGCCAGTCGTTTCACGATGCCGGGCTGAAGCTGGCCGCCAATATCAAACCGTGCCTGCTGCAGGATCACCCGCGCTACGGCGAGGTGGCGGAGCGCGGTCTCTTCATTCGCGATTCGCAAACTGACGCTCCGGAGCGTTCCAGCTTCTGGGATGATGAAGGGTCGCATCTCGATTTCACCAATCCGCAAACCGTGGCCTGGTGGCAGGAAGGCGTGACCACCCAGCTACTGGAGATGGGCATCGATTCGACCTGGAACGATAATAACGAATACGAAGTATGGGACGGCGAAGCCCGCTGCTACGGCTTTGGCCGCGAAATCGCCATCAAACATATTCGCCCGGTGATGCCGCTGTTGATGATGCGCGCCTCGCTGGAAGCCCAGCAGCGCTTTGCGCCGCAAAAGCGTCCATATCTGATCTCCCGCTCCGGCTGCGCCGGGATGCAGCGCTACGTCCAGACCTGGAGCGGCGACAACCGAACCAACTGGGATACGCTGCGCTATAACATCCGCATGGGCCTGGGGATGAGCCTTTCCGGGCTGTATAACGTCGGCCACGACGTCGGCGGTTTCTCCGGCGATAAACCCGAGCCGGAACTGTTTGTGCGCTGGGTACAAAATGGCGTCATGCATCCGCGCTTTACCATTCACTCGTGGAATGACGACCAGACGGTAAACGAAGCATGGATGTATCCGGCCATCACTCCGGCGATCCGCTCAGCCATTGAGCTGCGCTACCGCCTGCTGCCCTATCTGTACACTCTGCTATGGCAGGCGCATGCTGATGATGAGCCGATGCTCCGCCCGACCTTCCTCGATCACCAGCACGATGCGCAGACCTTCGCCGAATGCGATGACTTCCTGCTGGGCCGCGACCTGCTGGTGGCCAGCGTGGTCGAGCCGGGCGCCCGCCAGCGTGAAGTATGGCTGCCGGATAATCAGGCCGGTTGGTACGATTTCTACAGCCATCAGTGGTTCGCCGGCGGCCAGTGGGTGACGCTGGACGCGCCGCTGGAAAAACTGCCGCTGTTGGTCCGCGCCGGCGCTGGTCTGCCGCTTAGTGAACGTATCAGCCATGTCGATGCGCAAAAAGACGATCGTCGCGAACTGCAGCTGTTCCCGCTGAAAGGTACCGGCTCAACCCGCGGTCTGCTGTTTGAAGACGACGGCGAAAGCTGGGGCTATAAACAGGGGGATGCGCTATGGCTGGAGTGGGAAATGACCTGCAGCGCCAGCAGCATAAACCTGGATATCAACGCCCGCGGCAACTATCGCCCGGCGTGGAAAGCGCTGAAGCTGTCATTACCGGTAGGAGAAAAGCGTAAGCTGCTGGTGAATGGCGTTGAAGGAACGGAGTGGAGGTTCTGACCATAGGCCGGTAGTTTCAGCCAGCGCGGTGAAGACATTAAAGGCAGGTCGCAAGAACCGTAGGTCGGGTAAGGCGTTAGCCGCCACCCGACAAAAAAACGGCACCGCGTGTCGCCCGGGTAAGGCGTAGCCGCTACCCGGGTAACGGACAGGGATTACTCGATACCTTTGCTGCGCAGGTAGTCTTCGTAGTTACCGCTGAAGTCGATCACGCGGTCCGGAGTGATCTCCAGGACGCGGGTCGCCAGCGAGCTGACAAACTCACGGTCGTGGGAGACAAAGATCAGGGTGCCCTGATACATCTCCAGCGCCATGTTCAGCGATTCAATCGACTCCATATCCAGGTGGTTGGTCGGTTCGTCCATCACCAGGATGTTTGGCTTCTGCATCATCAGCTTACCGAACAGCATGCGCCCTTTCTCGCCACCGGAAAGTACCTTCGCCGGCTTTTTGATATCGTCCTGGCTAAACAGCAGACGGCCGAGGATGCTGCGTACTGCCTGCTCGTCGTCGCCTTCCTGCTTCCACTGGCTCATCCATTCGAAGACCGTCAGGTCGTTTTCGAACTCGTACTCATGGTCCTGCGCGTAGTAGCCGATTTGCGCGTTTTCAGACCATTTCACGCTGCCGTTGTCCGGCTGCAGTTCGCCTACCAGGGTTTTCAGCATGGTGGATTTACCCACGCCGTTGGCGCCCAGAATGGCGATCTTTTCGCCCACTTCCAGCAGCAGGTTGACGTTTTTGAACAGCGGACCTTCATCAAAGCCTTTGGTAAGGGCTTCCACTTCCAGCGCGTTACGGAACAGTTTCTTATCCTGCTCGAAGCGGATAAATGGGTTCTGACGGCTGGAGGCTTTAACCTCTTCCAGCTTGATTTTGTCAATCTGGCGCGCGCGCGAGGTGGCCTGACGCGATTTAGAGGCGTTGGCGCTGAAGCGGCTAACGAAGGACTGCAGGTCCGCAATCTGCGCTTTTTTCTTGGCGTTGTCCGCCAGCAGACGCTCACGCGCCTGGGTGGCCGCGGTCATGTATTCGTCGTAGTTGCCCGGATACACGCGCAGCTCGCCGTAGTCGAGATCCGCCATGTGGGTGCAGACCATGTTCAGGAAGTGACGGTCGTGCGAAATGATAATCATGGTGCTGTCGCGATCGTTCAGCGTCTGCTCCAGCCAGCGAATGGTGTCGATGTCCAGGTTGTTGGTCGGTTCATCGAGCAGCAGGATATCCGGATTGGAAAACAGCGCCTGCGCCAGCAGGACGCGCAGCTTCCAGCCCGGCGCGACTTCGCTCATCGGGCCATAATGCTGTTCAACCGGAATGCCGACGCCGAGCAGCAGTTCGCCGGCGCGCGCTTCCGCCGAGTAGCCGTCCATTTCGCCATATTTGACTTCCAGGTCGGCCACTTTGTAGCCATCTTCTTCGCTCATCTCAGCGAGGGCGTAGATGCGATCGCGCTCCTGCTTCACTTCCCACAGCTCGCCGTGGCCCATGATGACCGTATCCAGCACGGTGAACGCTTCAAAGGCAAACTGATCCTGACGCAGCTTACCGATGCGCTCGTTCGGGTCGAGTGAAACGTTGCCCAGCGTCGGTTCGAGATCGCCGCCGAGGATCTTCATAAAGGTCGATTTACCGCTGCCGTTGGCGCCGATCAGACCATAACGGTTGCCGCCGCCAAATTTAACGGAGATATTTTCGAACAGCGGCTTGCTGCCAAACTGCATGGTAACGTTGCTGGATACTAGCACGGGGATATCCTGAAAAAAGAGTATGAGGGGTGTGATACAGCAGACATTATGCCAGCAAATGACACACTTTTCACGGCCTGCGGTAAATTCCACCGCGGCGCTTGTGCTAAGGTCTTTGTCAGATGAGCCGGAAATCCGCGCTCAAACGGTTATTCTGTACGTATTTATAAGGAGTCCCATGACCAGCAGCCTATCGCGACACCCGGCTTTTTTATCCCTGCAGGGCGGCATCAATTTTCGCGACCTGGGCGGCCAGCTTGCCGCCGACGGACGCCGCGTCCGCAGCGGCAAGCTATTGCGATCCGGCGCGCTAAACCGGTTAACGGCGGAGGATCTCAACCACCTCGATACTTTGCCGCTCAGCCGGGTGCTCGACTATCGCGACCCCGGAGAGGTAGCCCGTACTCCGGACAGGCTTAGCCCGCTTACCCATTATCTTAACGCGCCGGCCAATCCGCCGGTGAGCGAGGTTAATGCGAAGGTCACCGAGCTGAATGCCGCCACCCTTAACGCGCTGAACGGCGAGCAGTTTATGCTGCAACTCTACCGCCAGCTGCCGTTTAACAACCCGGCCTATCGCCAGCTCGCCGCGTGGCTGACCACGCCTTTTGAAGGCGCTTTACTGCAACACTGCGCGGTCGGCAAAGATCGCACCGGCGTCGGCTGCGCGTTAACGCTGTTCGCCGTCGGCTGCGACAGCGAAACGGTGATGGAGGAGTATCTCCTTACCCACGGCATGCTGACGCAGGTGGAGGCCTGGATGTTGGAGCTGCTCGGCAACGACCTCACTGCCCAGGGGCGCCAAAGCCTGGCGGATATTCTGACGGTAAAAGAGTCCTATCTCGCCGCCGCGCTGTCGGCTATTCACCAGCGCTATGGCACCGTCGACGCCTGGCTGGCGGCAGAGTACCAGCTTACGGCGCCGGTTCGCGCCGCGCTGCAGGCCCGGCTGCTGGAAGAGTAACCGCCCGTTACCCGCGCGGCGAGCGATGCTTCGGCCGCCTGCCGGACCGCGGCAGCCGAGGCGACAGGGAAAAAAATGTGATTTCGTACACATCTGATTTACCTGTTCAGCGGAATGCACATATAATGCGCTCCCATCTACTGTCTCAATCATTAACAAAGGCCTGTGTGGCGTTGATTTCGCACACGACATTAAAGACTATGAAATTATCTACACTCTTAGCGGCAGCCTTCGCCATCGTAGGCTTTTGCAATACAGCGTCTGCTGTCACCTATCCTTTGCCAACCGATGGCAGCCGTTTGGTTGGTCAGAATCAGGTCATTACCATTCCGGATGATAACAAACAGCCGCTGGAATACTTCGCGGCGAAATATCAGATGGGGCTTTCCAACATGCTGGAAGCCAACCCGGGGGTGGATACTTACCTGCCGAAGGGCGGTAGCGTCCTGAACATCCCTCAGCAGCTGATTCTGCCGGATACCGTGCATGAAGGGATCATTATCAACAGCGCGGAAATGCGTCTGTACTACTACCCGAAAGGCACCAATACCGTGATCGTTCTGCCGATCGGTATCGGCCAGTTAGGTAAAGATACGCCGATCAACTGGACCACCAAAGTCGAACGCAAGAAGGCCGGCCCGACCTGGACACCGACCGCCAAAATGCATGCTGAATACGCCGCCGCCGGCAACCCGCTGCCCGCCGTCGTACCGGCCGGTCCGGATAACCCGATGGGGCTGTACGCGCTGTATATCGGCCGTCTGTACGCCATCCACGGCACCAACGCTAACTTCGGTATCGGCCTGCGCGTGAGCCACGGCTGCGTGCGTCTGCGTAACGATGACATCAAATTCCTGTTTGAGAACGTGCCGGTCGGCAGCCGTTACATCGAGGTGCACAACCCGCTGTCGACCACCGAAGCGCAGTTCCAGGGCGGCGAGATCGTGCCGATCACCCTGACTCAGCCGGTACAGGCAGTTACCAGCCAGTCTGATGTCGATCAGAACGTGGTTGAGCAGGCTATCCAGAACCGCTCCGGTATGCCGGTGCGTCTGAACTAAGTTGTGCTGACAAGAAAAACGGCGGG
>OHRC01000271.1_pt1 | contig 16530 bp, 14 predicted proteins | sample 1578301 | NCBI WGS metagenome assembly OHRC01 (sample SAMEA3879520, study PRJEB24766) | human gut metagenome | biome: human-associated habitat; feature: feces | place: USA | collected 1985/1987 | reverse complement strand
ACAGGAACGCTTTACCCGCTTAAAAACCCTCGGTGCAGATTATACAGAGGAAGCAATCAAAGAACGGATTGCAGGCAAGCACACAAAGGCAGCGAAAGCTCCCAAAGAGCAGCGCGGCGTATCGCTGCTTATCGACATTGAAAGTAGTATCAAGGCACAAGAGAGCCGGGGCTATGAACAGTGGGCGAAAATCCATAATCTGAAACTGGCTGCAAAAACTATGAATTTCTTGACAGAACATAAGATTGAACAGTACGCGGATTTAGTCAGCCGGATTGAAGAAATAAATGCGGAAAATGAAAAGACAGCAGACGCATTAAAGAGCGTGGAGAAACGTCTTGCAGACATGGCGGTGCTGATGAAGCACGTTACCACCTACCAAAAAACAAAAACCGTCTATGAAGCATACCGCAGGGCAAAGGATAAGGACACATACCGGGCAAAGCAGGAAAGCAGTCTGATACTCCATGAAGCGGCGGCAAAGGCATTGAAAGCGGCGGGCGTTACCAAGCTCCCCAATCTTGCCGCCATGCAGGAAGAATACGGGAAGCTCCAAGCGCAGAAAGAAGCCCTTTACACTGATTATGGCAAGCTGAAAAAACAGGTCAAGGAATACGACGTTATCAAACAGAACATAGACAGTATTTTAAGACTGGAAAAAGAACCGGAACGGGGCAGGGAAACCGAACGCTTACAGTAGAAATATCTATAAAAGCGTGGTAGGATAAAGGTATTCCAATATAGACAGGAGCGTGAAAACATGGCAGACCAAACGATACCCGATTATGAAACCATAAGCGCCGCCGTTACCGGAGAAACATGGGCGGTGGAAAAGGTGCTTATGTGCTACAAGGACGAAATCGACAGGCTATCGACGGTAGCGGTCAGACAGCCGGACGGAAGCACGAAACAGGAAATCAACGAAGATATGCGCCAGTCTATCACAAAGAAGCTGATAGAAGCCCTCCCGCAGTTCCCGCTTGAAGAAATGGAAAAGGGAAATGTCAGATAGGCAAAAAAAGAACAGGGCGCGGAAGCCAGTATATGACTTCCGCGCCCTGTCTTTTTATGGGTGCTGTTTTCGTGAATGTTACGCAGTAGAACGCCATTTTTGGGGGTAAAGGTATAAAGTATCGCCTATCCGATTTTCACGCCCGGAAAGCCCTGTAAATCAAGGGATTTTCCGCGCCTACTGCGTAACAGGGGCGCGTCTTTTCCTCATGCGCTCGGCGGCTTGTCTGCGGGTGATACGCTTCCGGCAGACGGGGCAGTATTTGACACTGTTAGAGGTTGACGCAAAGAACGCGCCGCACTCGGTACATTTCTTCTTATCCCCTGTCTGGTAAAGCTCCGCATAAAGCAGCCTGTCGGCGGGAAGCACCGCAACCCGGAACCACTTGCAGAGAAGCGAATAGGAAATGAGCTGCGGACATACGCACTCGTCCCCGTCGTCCAGTAAGATACAGTTCCCGTTATCATAATTGCAGCACGTCCGGCGCACAAGGGCGTTGACTTTCCGGCTCTGGGGCGGCGTCAGCCGCTTAACCCCGTTCATACTTCATCAGCGGCGTAAATGGGAAGCTCTGCAAATTCCGCTTCGGTCAAAGCGTCCACTTTGGAAAGGGTGCGCTTTGCAAGCTCCCGCATATCCGCGTCCATGTAGGGCAGCGCGGCGTTGACATTCTCAATCAAAGCCCGCTTGCCGCCCTCGTTGTAAATGCTCAAAAGGTTTGTTTCTTCAACAGTCAGTCTAATCATGCTCATACCTCCATATCGTGATTTTTTGTTTTTGCCGCCGCCTTTTTCGGGGCGGTCTTTGCCTTGTCTGCTTTAAGCTGCGCCCGGATAGAGGGGCGGGGCTTCCTTATCTCCCTGTCCCGGTTCTCCCCCTTGTCAATCAGCGCATACGTCCCATGTCTGCCCTCGATTTTGGAAAAGGAAAGGGTCTTGTAGGGCAGCATGGAGAAAAGGCGGTCAGTGTCCTTTGTGGCTGCAAGCCGCATGAACGCCGGGGAAAGCTCTGCCATGAAATGGGTCTTGTTCGGGCTGTTCGGCTCATAGTGCCGCTTCATTTCCCGCACAATGCGCCGCGCTTCCGTTTCAATCAGCCCGTCCCGCAATGCGGCGATATGCGCCTTGAAATCCCCCTGTGGAAGCTGCTCCCGGCTGCGCCGTTCTTCCTGTAAGAGCGATTGCAGCGCGTCCGGGTCGTTGGGTACGGCTTCAAAGCGTTCAAATTTCCCAAGCTGCGGGTCTGGGGTTCCGTCAAAATATCTCCCGGCTTCCTGTACCCTTTCCCCATGCTCATAAATCAGCTTCACCGTATCGGCGGGCAGCTCCTTTTCCTTGACGCGCTCATAATGTTTAGCGTAGTCCAGTTCGTACAGATTGCCCTTGATTTTCCCGCGCTCCTTTCCCGTCAGCTCGATTGCATAGGCAAGAACGCGGTCGCTTGTCTGCTCCATGTAGAAACGCCATGTGTTGTGGGGCGCGGTGTCTTTGAGGAAAACGTCGCGCTCCCGGAAACAGTGCGTCCCGGACGGGCGGCAGAACCACAAAAGTGTTTTGTCCTCCCTGTGGGGGCTTGCCGCCGCCTTTGCGATAATCTCTTTGTCAATGTCTAAGTCGCTCTGGTAAAAGCCTGTGTTCTGCTTCATAATCGCTTCAAGGGAAGCAAACAAATCCATGTTTTCAAATTTGCTCTGTTCCGGCATGGGTCAGCTCCTTTCCAAGTCCTGTGACTTCTGCTTTGCGTTTTTCTTCTGCGCCTTTTCCTTGTCAGCCCTAAGCTGCGCCCGGATAGAGGGCTTCTTTTCCGGCTTCGCTCCCTTGCCGCGCTCCTTGTCGGCTTTGACAGCGTTAGCCAGGTCAACAAGGGAAATCTGCTCGCCCGCCTTTACCTTTGCTTCCAGTTCGTCAACGGTGGGGGTGTTGTTGATGATACCGTCAATCATGTTCCCGTTCTGCTCTGTGGTCTGCTCGGCGGTTTTCAAGGGATTGTCCCGCTGCGCCTGTTCTGCGGCAACGGCAAACGCCCGCGTCCCATTCCCCATAATCAGATACTTTCCGTCGTCCGACTGGTGGTGAAAGCCATATCCGGCGGCTTCTATCTGCTCCCGGCTCATGGCGGTCACATGGAAAGTCCCCCTCGGTGTCTTGACAGTTTCGCCCGTTTCCAAGTCGTCCGGGGTAAGCTGCTTTTGCTCCTGTAAAAACTCCGGCACTTCCCGGAAACCTACACTGTCAACGAAATGCGCCGCGTCCTGTCCGTCCTGATGAAGCACTACCACGTCGGAAACGGAAAGGCTGTGTCCCTTAAAATCTTTGGGGTGGTCGATATTGAAACGGGTGTAAATATCTTCAAGGGAAGTTTCCGGCGCAAGGGGCGCGGAATAGACAAGCTCATAGTTCGCCCTGTCAACCACATTTCCCGCCGCCTGCAGGCGGTCGTATGGCTCAAAGCGGAAATCCCTTGTTTCGTCCCCGCCCTTTATCTGGTAAATGGAAAAGGTGTCTTTGTCCTGTCCGGCGGTCTGCGCCGTTTCCTGTGCCTTTGCGTAAAGCTGCTTTACGTCGCCCTCGGTCAGCTCGCCGCTTTTGAGCTGCCCCATAAGCTCGCGGCATTTCTCCGGCGTTCCCGTATAAAGCACGTCGCCCATTTTCGCCCGCCCGTTCTCCTGTGTCACATAGGCTTGCAAGAGGTGGCTGTTTTCCCGGCTGTCGCTGTAAGGGTTCCGGCGCACTCTGTAAATCGTTTCCGGGGTAAAGGCTTCTTTCGGGGCTGCGCCCGCCTTTTCCTGTGCGCCGGATTTTCCCGGTGCGGCTGCTTCCGGCTGCTCTTTCCCGGCTGTATCTGCCTTTGCCGGGGCTTCCGGCTGCGGTGCGGCTTCCTGTCCCTCTCTGGTGGTCTGCTCCTGTCCGGCGGTCTGCTCCTTGTCCTGTGCCTTTTGCAGCTCCGCTAAGTTCTCGTCTATGGAATTGATAATCTCGGCGGCTGCGCTGCGTATCGTTTCAAGGGAGCTTTTCAGCTCGGACAGCTCCCGCCCGCTGCTCCACCCGGCGACATAGCCGAAAGAGTAGTCCGACGTGTCAAGCCCGTAATGTTGGCAGACGGTATAGGCGACGCTTTCCGCTTCGACTTCGCGGGTGCGGCGGTCAACGCGGGGCTGCTCGTCCTTTGGTGCGTTGAGGTCAATGTCGTGCAGCTTCGCATGGGCGATTTCGTGAATGGCGGTCTTTAAGGTCTGTAATTCGCTCATGCCCTCGTTGATAGCAATGCGCTTGTCCTCCAAGTGGTAGTAGCCATGAGAGCCGCCCTCGATATTCTCAAAGGCGATAGGAACGGGGGAAGTCTTTTCAAGGGCTGCGAAAAAATCCTTGTAGCGGTCAACGTCGCCTGTCAGCTCGTCAACCGCAATGTCCGGCAGCTCCTTTCCCTCGGTCTGGGAAACGTCAAAGACGGATACCACCTTGTAGGCGGGTATGGTGACTTCCTTTTCCTCGGTGACGGGCTTCCCGTCCTTGCCGATTATGGGCTTCTGCGTGTGCGGGTCGATTTTCTGCATTTCCTGTTTGATTTTATAGGGCGACGGGGCAATGATTTTAATTCCCTTTTGCCCTTTCATCACGTTTCGCTCAAAGTTATTCTTCCAAGCGGAAAAGCCCGCCACAAGGGAAGCGTCCGGCTTCTGCATGGCGATAAGGACGGTGTTTCGGAAGCTGTAATTATGGAATTTTGACATGACTTTCAGATATTCCTTGTAACGCTCGCTGTCAAAGAGTTCCGCAATGCCCTGTTCCAGACGGTCGGTAATCTCTTTGAGCTTTTCGGCGGGCTTCTCGCTCGTCAGCACGATAGGGATAACCGGGCGCGGCTCCTGTGGCTGCTCTGCGGTCTGCGCCGTTCTCTGCCCCGGCGCGGCTGCGTCCATTTCTACCTTTGACGGGTCGGGTCTTTCCGGCTGCGGGGGCTGCGGCGTTACCCGGTATTCCTCCGGCACGTCGCGCCCGTCGTACCATTCTGTAAAGGTGTTGCGGTTGTTGTAGATATAGCCCTTTTCGGTAAACATACCGTCGTCGTTAATGGAAGCGTCGCGCCCGTATTCCTCATACATGAAATACTTTTTCGCTTCTTCGGGAAGTTCCGGTTCTTCCAGTTCATCAACCAGATAACGCCCGTATTCTTCTTCATTGTGGACGGACGGATAAATCCAGTAGCAGTCAAGGTTTTGTGCAAGGTTGATAATGTCCTGTAAGCTGTCGGCATGGTCGCCGTATTCAATGGCTGCAATGAATTTCTCCCGGTCGTCGTCAAACTGCATTTCCAAGAGCTTCCCTAAATAGTTCAGCTCGTCGGGGTGGGAATACTCGCTTAAATGTTCCGTCAAGCCGGGGATAGTGGATTGAAATTCTGTGAAATGCCATTCCTCATAGTGCTTGAAGTCAATCCCGATACGGTCAAAGACTTCTTTCAGATGTTCGGCAGTCGTGGGGAACGTCACCCATTCGCCCGCGGGTCTGCCCTCGGTGTACTTCCCAAGATTGGAAAGATAGCCGCTTAAAATCGGTTCTGCCATTTGTTCGCTCCTTTCTTTTTCAATCATGCGGTGCATAAGCTCAAAATCCTCAATGCTCATGCTCCCGTCAAATACATAGGGGTTAAAATCCTCCCCGTCCCGGTAGGGCTTTTCGGAAAAGGGAAGCCCCGCTTCATGGGCGGCTGCCCTCGCTTCCTCGATAACCTCCGGGGGAAGCCTGTCGTCATGCGCCCCGATAAAACCGTCAATGTCGTTCATGCTGTTTTCGTAGTGGTAGCGCACTCCGGCGGTCAGCTCGTCAAGGCTCATGTCCTCGCCTAAATGCCCGCAGTAATAGCCGTTTAGGATAACGGCGGCGGGGTCGGTGCTTTTGATTTCCTCTAACCGGCTCCTGTCCTCCGGGTAGAGCGTATCGTCCATATCAAGATGAAAATATTCCGCGTTCCATGAACGCCCCTGTTTCCAGAACGCCACCCATGCGATACCGTCCCTAAGCTCGTCTTGATAGTCCTTTACGGTGTCCCGTAAACTTGCCATAGTGAAAAACCTCCTTTCTCTGCGGCAGCGTCATAAGCTGCATTTTTTGGCTGCATGGTCTACTACGGGTACGCCCGCATTTCTGCCAAATATTTTTGAAAATTTTTAGAGGGTGAAGCCCTCCGCAAAAGAGGGTTTGGGAAACTTCCCAACAAGCAAAATCCCCGTCCGGCGCGTCAGCGTCGCAACGGGGATTTACGGAAGTGGGTACCCGCTTCCTATGCTTGCTATTCAAGTTTTTAGTTCTTCTGTACTTCGATACGGTAGTTGACGTATTTCCCGCCAGTGTCAGCCAGAACGATAGTTCCGTCGTAGGTCTTGCCTGTTTTCGGGGAGTAGAGCTTCTTTACATTTGCCTTGCCGGATTTAAGGAGCGCGGCGGCAATCTTCGCGGAAAAAGCGGTCTTGCGTTCCTCGAAAAAGCGGTCATTCTTCCACATGACAAAGGCACATTCTTTGTTGCTGCAATAATAGTTTTTCTTCCCCTCATGGACGGGGGAACCGCAACGGGGGCATTTGCCGACAGAGGGCTTTTCCTCCCGGAACAAATCCTTTTTCCCGTCCAGTGCTGCGGCGTGTGTCTGCACAAGCTCCCGCGCCATAGCTTCAATGCCGGACAGAAATTCGCCGGGGTCTGCGGCTCCCTTTGCTATCTGCGTCAGATTGTTTTCCCATTCTGCGGTAAGCTGCGGGGAAGTGAGCATATCCGGCAAGACTGATATAAGGGCGGCTCCGTTCTGCGTGGGGATAAGCTGCTTCCCCTTGCGCTCTGCAAAGCCGCCCTTTACCAGTTTTTCAATGACGGCGGCGCGGGTGGCGGGAGTGCCAAGCCCCCGGCGTTCCGCGTCCGGGTCGGTGTCCCCGTTCCCGGCTCGCTCCATAGCAGAGAGAAGCGACGCTTCGCTGTGGGGCTTCGGCGGCGTTGTGGTATGCTCCGTTACTTTTGCGGCGGGGTTAGGAAAGTTCTGTCCCTCGGAAAGCTCCGGCAGCGTCACGCCCTCATTTTCCCCGTCCTCTGCTTCGGGCTTATCTTTCAGCGTCGCCCGGTATCTGCGTTGAAGCTCTTTCCAACCCTCCGCAAGTACGGTCTTTCCCCTTGCGGTGAAGTCTGTCCCGGCGCATGAGAAAACCGCCGTAACCGCTTCATAAATATGCGGCTCGGCGGTGGCAAAGAGCAGACGCGCCCCCGCAAGGGTGATGATATTTCTCTCACTTTCCGGCAGCGCGTCCGGGTCAGCCTTTGCAAGCTCCATAGTGGGAATGATTGCGTGGTGGTCTGATACTTTTTTACTGTCTGTTACCTTTGCAACCTCCGGCGTGAAGTCCGCGCCCGCCATAAAGGGGAGCTTTTCGCAAAGCAGCGCGATAATGCCCGCTGCGGTGCCGCCCATGTCGTCAGTAAGAAAGCTGCTGTCCGTCCTCGGATAAGTAAGGAGCCGCTTTTCATAAAGGGCTTGTGCAAGGTCAAGGGTCTGCTTCGCGGTGTAGCCGAAAATGCGGTTCGCTTCCCGCTGCAAAGAGGTAAGGTCAAAGAGCTTCGGCGGGGCTGCGGTTTTCTTCTCTCTGGTAAGGGAAACGCATACCGCCTTTCCCGCTTCGCAAGCCCCTTTCAGCGCGTCGGCTTCTGCCTTGTCTGAAATCCTCCCGCTTGCCGCTTCCGCGCCGGATAAATCAAGGCGAACATGATAATATTTTTCTTTCTGGAAATGGGAGATAGCCGCGTCCCGGTCGGTGAGCATTTTTAAGGTCGGGGTCTGGACGCGCCCCACGTTCAAGGTCTTTCCATACAGGCAGGAGAAAAGCCGGGTGGCGTTAATGCCGATAAGCCAGTCAGCCTTTGCGCGGCAGAGGGCAGACGCAAAGAGCGCGTCATAGTCCCGCCCGTCTTTGAGGGAAGCAAAGCCCGCCTTGATTGCCCCGTCCTCCATTGAGGAAATCCACAAGCGGCGCATGGGCTTCTTGCAGCCCGCCGCTTCGTAGACAAAGCGGAAAATCAATTCTCCCTCGCGCCCCGCGTCGCAGGCGTTCACCACTTCGGAAACGTCGGCGCGGTGCATAAGCTCTTTTAAGGTCTTGAATTGCTTCCCCTTGTCCGGGTCAACGGCGTACTGCCATTCCTCCGGCAGAATGGGTAAGCTGTCAAAACTCCATTTTTTATATTGCTCCCCGTAGGCGGCAGCTTCCGCAAGCTGTACCAAATGCCCGACGCACCATGAAATGAGGTAGCCGCCGCCCTCGATATACCCGTCCTGTTTCCCCTTAATGCCAAGCGCGGCGGCGATAGTCTGCGCCACGCTCGGCTTTTCTGCAATCACAAGTCTAAATGCCATGAAAAAATCCTCCTTTCAGCGTTCCGGCGCGGTGTGCTTCTTCTCCTGTGCCTGTTTCAGACAATAGCCGATACAGGGGGATTGCGCCTTATAAGGGCAGCGCATACACGCCGGGGATTTTGGAACGGGCGGCGCACTGTCACGCCGCCCGGTGGGTCTTTGTACCATCATTTTTTCTAAAGGGTTTTCGGTAAAAAGCGTCATGCTTCCTCGTCCTCCTGTTCTTCATCAGAAAGCCCGTCCCCCTCGTCCTCGTCGTAATCGTCAAAATCGAAATCTTCAAGGTCGGTGTCGCCCTTGACGTTCTGCTTTGGCTTCATAAACTTAAAATAATAGAACGCGCCCCCGCCGCCAAGAAGTGCCACGACAAGGAAAAGCACAAGCCCGCCTGTATTGCCTTTCTCTTTGGGCTGCTCTGTTGGTTTCTCGGTTTCCGGCTCCGCTTCCTTGCCGCTGCAAGCGGTCATGTTGTCCTTGCAGACAGGGCAGCTCACATTTACCTTTCCGGCTTCGCATTTATCGGTGCAACTGCAAACGGCGGGCGGGGCTGCTTCGGTGCTTCCGTCCTCCATAAGTGCTAAGAGGTCGGCTTCGTCCACTTGATTAAGGAAATGTACGGTGTCCTCGCCCTCGTCGTCCCGGTCAATGAGGATATAAAAGTAATTGCCGTTTTTGGTCGTCACTGTGATAAGCTGCTTGTTGCCGCCGAAATCGTCTACAAGGGTCGCGTTCCCGTCCGGGGTAAGGGGTTCTTCCTTTTGGGGTTCCTCGTAGACAACGCCGCTGTCGTTGGTGTCGTCCTCTCCCTCCGGGGTCTGTGCAAAAGCGGTGACGGAAAAGCCGCCCATAAGTACAAGGGCGGCGCAAAGTGCGGTCAAGGTTCTAAGGATTTTCTTATTCATTCTCGGTGTCCTCCATTTCTTCGGTGTCGTGGTCTGCGGGTTCTGCGGGGTAGCCCGGCGCGGCTTCCATGCCCGGAATACCGCCCCCGGAAAGCATAGCGGAAAGCTCATGCGGGGAAAGGCGCATGGAGCGCACAAGCTGTACGATTTGCAGGTTTTCCGCTTCGGTTTTCTGCGCTTCAAGCCCCCTTAATTTGTTCTGGTACTCGGTGATTTTCTCGCGGGTCTTTGCAATCTCCCTGTCGATACGTTCAATTTTGTTCATAGCCATAAATAAATTTCTCCTTTCTTTGCTCAAAAATATGTTAATTCCAGTTCATCAGCCCATAGCCTTTGATACAGGAGTAATTGACGGGGTAGCTCTTTATCTTGCAGGCGTCGCCGGAATTGCCCTCGACGGTATAGACGCGCTCCCCGTCCGTTCCGATAACAAGCCCCACATGGTCTGCGCTCCCGTCCCCGTCCCAGTCGAAAAAGATAGCGTCGCCGGGGGCGATATTCTCATAGCCCCTCGCGCCCCATTGCCCGCGTGACTGGAACCAGGGTACGCCCTGTGACTGGCACCCGGCAAAGCGCGGCTCGCTCTTTCCGGCTTGATTGTAGCACCATGAAACGAAACAGGCGCACCATTCCACGCGGCTGTTAAATCCGTACCAGCTCCAAAAGGGTCGCCCGCCCACGTTGCCGACTTGCCGCTTCGCAAGGTCTACAACGGCGGTGTTGCCGGGGCGTGTGCCGTTTACAAGCTGTACGCCGCTTAAATCCTCGGACGCGCCCATATCGGGGGAGCCGCCGCCGAAAATCAGCGGCTTGTTGCCGCTTGTTTCCAGATAGACGCGGTACATTTCAAGCTGCTGTGGCGTTAGAAGTTCCTCCGCAATCTCGGAAATGGGCTTGTTCGTCAGCTTCACGTTGAGGATATGGTACTCGTAGGGTACTTCCTCGGTGGTCGTTTCCCCTGTTTCCGGGTCTGTGCTTGTTTCTGTGCGGTAGCGGATTTCCGTTTCTTCCGTCAGCGTCAAGGTGTACTGCATGGCAAAGACGCGGTTTAGTTCTGCCTGTGCGCTCTGCGGGGTGTAGGTCTGTAAAAGGGCGGTGAGGTAGGACGCTAACTCATGGGGGTTATGCCCGATACTGTCAAGGTCATAGCGGTATTCGTCATAGCCGGGGTGGGTGCTTTCGATATTGTCAATCTGCTGCTGAAGCTCGTTTTCCTTTGCGGCGTAATTGTTCTCCGTCGCCACAAGGTCGCTGTCCTCCGACGTGTAGGAAGTCCCAAGTATGCCGTTCATCAAGCCGGAGAACATGGAACCGCAAGAGGAAAGCCCCGCCGATACCATGATGAATAAGAGCAGCGCGGCAACGGCGATACATACGCCCGCCGGGTGCCGCCCTACAAAAGCGATTGCCTTTTTTGTTTCCTCGGCGGTCTTTTTTGCCGCCTTGCGGGTGTTCTCTGCGGCTTTCTGCGCCGTTTTTGCGCCGCCTTTCCTTGCCGACTTTGCATACTGCCGCTTGATTTGCTGCTTCTGCATGAAGCGGGAAAGGGGATTGCCCGCAATCTGCGGATTGTCATGCAGGGCTTTATGGTACTGGAAATCCACATTCGCCTTGAACGCCGCTTTCTCTGCCTTTGCCGCCGCCCGGTAGGGTTTGAGCTTGTGGCTGCGGTAGCCCTCCTTGACTTTCCGCGCCCCGTACTTTGCGCCGCGCTCTGCCAGTTCTTCGGATTTGTGCGCCCCCTCAACGCCGGAATTGTCCTTTTCAACGGAATGTATCTTGTTGTGGACGAAAATACCCGCTTCCTGTGCGGGGCGGGATAGCGGGTTATTGTGGGGCTTATTCTTTCCTATGGGCTTTTCCCGTTCCTCAAAGCGTAGGCGGGTCTTGCCTTTCCCGGTAGCTTCGTCAAAGGTGCGCTCCCGTACAAGTTTCTTTTCTTTGGGGATAGCCGCCTTTGCCGCGTCCAGACGGTCGGCTGCTTTGTCCGATTTTCGGATATACCTTTCAAGCTCCGGCGTTGCCCGTTCCTCGTCGGTAAACTGCAAGCGGGAAGATTTTTCTTTTGCTGTGGCTTCTGCCTGTGCTTTCCTCGCCGCCTTTTTGCTCGCCTTTCTGGTACGCGCCCCGTCGATACGTTCCAAGACGCGCTCGGCTGCTGCGGTGTCCTGTTCCCGTTCTGCCCCCGGCGCATGGGGAAGCGGCGGCGCGTCGGCTGCGGGCGCGGGAGCTGCGCCGCCCGGTATGGGCTGCGCTGCCTGTTCCGGCTGCTGCGGGGCGGCTTCCTTTCTGGTAAGGTCAGCGTCCCTTATGCGGTTGCTGATACGCTTTTTCTTGCCTGTGGCGGCGTTTACCTCAACGGCTCCCTCGCGGGTCATTTTCTGCGTGACTTTCTCACGCGCTTTATACTGTTTTATTTGTCTGTCCCTCCAATCCGCGCCCTTGCAAGGGCGCAATACTCGGCGTTTATCTCAATGCCTATATAATGCCTGTCAAGCTGCCTTGCGGCTGCCCCCGTCGTGCCGCTGCCGAAAAAGGGGTCAAGCACAACGCCGCCTTTCGGACAGCCCGCCTTGATACAGGTTTCGGCAAGTTTTGGCGGGAACGCGGCGAAATGCCCGCCCTTGTAGGGAACGGTATTGATAAGCCACACGTCCCGCCTGTTCCGCATGGTCGGCATGAGGGCTTCGTCGTAGTAGCTGCCGCTTCGCGCCCGGTTAAGCCCCTGTACGTTCCCCTGTCCGGGTACTTCGTCCGCATATTTCTGTCCCGCGCTGCGCCCGGTGCGGTACCGCGCCGCCGTTGTGGGGGCTAACGGCTCGGCTATGGCGGCTGCGTCATAAAAATACTTCTTTGACTTCGTAAGCAGAAAGATATGTTCATAGCAGCGGGTAGGGCGGTCTTTCACGCTCTCCGGCATGGGGTTTTCTTTCTGCCAGATAATGTCGCTCCGTAAATACCACCCGTCAGCGCGTAGGGCAAAGGCTAAAAGCCAAGGGATACCGATTAAGTCCTTTTGTTTGCAGCCGGAAACGCGGTTGTTTCTTGCAATCTGCTGTCCGTTTCTGCCTTTCGGGTTCTTCGGGTCTGCATGGTAGCCTTTATTTCCTGTGCCGCAGTAGGTGTCCGCGATATTCAGCCAGAGCGTACCGTCAGAACGCAGTACCCGGCGCAGCTCGCGGAAAACCTCGGTCAGCCTGTCAATGTACTGCTCCGGCGTGTCCTCCCGCCCAATCTGCATATCAAGCCCGTAATCCCTAAGCGCATAGTAGGGCGGGCTTGTGACGCAACAGTGTACGCTTTCCTCTGGAAGCTCCCGCAAGGCATAGAGCGCGTCCCGGTTGATGATTGTGTCAGTTTTCAGCCCGTTCATGCTTCGCCCACTTCCTCCGGCTTCGTCGTCATTACCCGGTAAAGCTCGGTGTCTTTCGGGAAGCGGTCTACAAAGGGCAGCACCACGTTCCCGTAGAAGATAAGCCCCTCGCCCGCTTCGGTGTGGGTGACATATTTCATCTGCTGCGGGGAGATGTTGAGCTGCTTTGCAAGGATAGCCCGGTCGCCCGCCGCCTGATTGAGCATGAGGACAAAATCAGAGTTTTCAAAGATATTCTCCACTTCGCGGGAAGCAAGCAAATCCTTGACATTCTGCGTAATGGCTGTGGGTATGCCGCCCCATTTTCTGAAACGCTTCCAGATTTCAACGGAATAGGCGGCGGTCTGTTCCTCTTTCAAGAGAAGATGAAATTCGTCCATAAAATACCGGGTGGATTTCCTTTCTGCCCGGTTGACGGTGACGCGGTTCCATACCTGGTCCTGCACAATGAGCATACCTAACTTTTTGAGCTGCTTCCCAAGCTGCTTGATGTCAAAGCAGACAAGGCGGTTGTTCAGCTCCACGTTGGTACGGTGGTTGAACACGTTAAGGCTCCCGGAAACGTAAAGCTCCAACGCCGCCGCGATACGCGCCGCTTCCGGCTCCGGCTGCTTCAAAAGCTCGTTGTAGAGGTCGCCCAAGATAGGCATTTTCTCCGGGTCGGGGTCTGCAAGGAAAGGGCGGTACACGTTCCTAACAGCGCGGTCAATGACGGTCTTATCGACGGGCTGCAAGCCCTCCTTGCCGCCTATGACAAGCTCGCAGAGGGAGAGGATAAAGTCGGATTTCAGCGCAAGGGGGCTGTCGTCCTCGCTGTAATTGAGGTTAATATCCATAGGGTTCACATACTGGGGCTTCCCGTCAATGCCCTTGCCCGTAGGCGATAACCGTATCACTTGCCCGTCAAGCCGCTGCACAAGGGAAAAATACTCTGCTTCCGGGTCGCAGATAATTATGTCGTCGTCGGTAATGAGGAAAGCGTTTGTCATTTCCCGTTTGGCGGCAAAGGATTTCCCGCTTCCCGGCGTACCCAAGATTAAGCCGTTGGGGTTCTTTAGCTGCTTGCGGTCGCAGAGTATCATGTTGTTAGACAGGGCGTTTAAGCCGTAGTACAAAGCCGCGCCCGTCTGGAAAAGCTCCTGTGTGATAAAGGGGATAAAGATAGCGGTGCTTGACGTGGTAAGCCCTCTTTGAATGGGGATAAGGTTCTCCCCAAGCGGTACAGAGGACATAAGCCCCGCTTCCTGTTGGTAGTCAAGGCGGGTTAAGGCGCAGTTGTTCTTCTGTGCTATGCCCGCCGCCGCGAATACGTCATTTTCCAGTTTCCGCTTCGTGTCCGCCATGTTCACCACAAGGAACGTCAAGAGGAACATTCTTTCATTCCGGCTCTGCAAGTCCTGTAAGAGGTTCTTCGCTTCGCTGCCGAACGTGGCAAGGTCGGACGGGATTATATCCATGTCATAGCCGCTGCGTACCGCTTTTTTCTGTTCCTCGATTTTCATTTTGTCAAGGTCGGTGATTTTCCGCTTGATTGTCTTTATGGCTTCGGTCTGGTCGATACTGTGGATATGCAGATTGACGATAACGCCCGTTTCCAAGTCCAGAATATCCGATAAGATACGGTCGTTTAACTCCGGGGCAAGGATTTCAAGGAATGAAACCGCGCCGATTTTGCGCCCCATGCGGAAATAACGCCCCTCGCCAAAACGGAAAGAGGACGGGGCGATAAAGTCCTTTGTGGAAAGCCCGGACGGGGCAAGCCATGAAAAATCAAAGGCAAACTGCCCGCCCTCCGGGTGGAAAATGCCATGCAGCATTTTAAGGCGTTCATAGCCTGTCATGGGGCGGGCAGACACGCCCAAGAGCTTAAAGTTGTTGAGTACGTCCGTTTCGATACGGGCAAGGCGGGATTTCGCCGCGCCCAGACTGTCGGCTTCAATGGCAAAGGTGATATACTTCGCCTTGACAAGCCCGTTGTTGCCCTTTGCAAGCTGGTTTTTCAGCATATCCCGGTATTCTGTGCGGATAGAATTGAAAGCGTCCTCCTGTGCCGGGATATTGACCGCCTTTTCCGCTTCGCCCCGCTGCGTCCCCTGATTGATGAAAGAGAGCTGCACCGAAACGGAAGCGTCAAAGTAGTTGAGGAAGTCGCACCAGTTCTCAAAAATGGCGGTCTTGTCGTCTGCCTGTGCAAGCTGATAGTTAATATCTTCAAAGGCGACGGTCTTTGAGTATTTCCGTCCCGTAACCTTGCAGATACCGTCCGGGTACATCTGGATATAGGGGATTGTCTGCTGCGCGGTGTGCGCTTTCCCGTCGCCCTTTGCCTGTCTGATGATTTCCGCAATCTGCTTTTTCTCGGCGCGGGTGAGCTTGCGGGGCGGGTTAGGCTTTGCGCTTCCCGCCGCGCTGTTTCTTCGTGTTTCCTTTTGCAATCGCTGATACCTCCTTTTCAAGTTTTCTCTGCCGTTCTAAGACGGAATAAAAGTTGTCTGTCCTGTATGGTCGTTCTTTGGGGGCTATGAATTTTGTCTGAATGATGTTCTTCACCACCACTTCAAGGGGCTGTCCATGCTTCTCATACATGGCAAAGAGGAAACAGGGCAGCATGACGGCAATCATAGCCATAGACGCAAGGCTTGTGCCTGTGCTGTCTTTGAGCAGAAAGAAAAGCGGCAAGCCGAACAGGAGAGCCGCCGCAAAACATACAATCTGCCGTTTGGTAAGGTTGAAAGCTACTTTTGTCTTGACTTTGGATAAGTCTTTGGGTACGGGTACATACGCCAAGTGAAAACCTCCTTTCTCTGGGTTTGGTGTTGCTGTAATTTTCCATAAGGGTAATCAAGGCAAAGGTCAATCTATGCCCTTTGCCCGCCCGTATTATATGGGGGTTATCCGCGTCAAGGTCGGGTCGTATTTTCGCCGCTTCGCTCTGAAAATCTCCACCCTGCCCTTGACACGCCGCTAATGCGCGGAAAAAATCGACTTCGCCAGTGCGCCGGATTTGAACAGGGAGAAACAGAGGATAACGGTATAGGCTGCAAGGGAGAATATCGCGCTGTGCAGATTGTCCGCTATTATCATGTTGTTTACCAGAACCGCGTAAATGCCGACGCATATCATAATGAGGAAGCCTTGAAAACCGATAGCGAACAGGGATTTTAGGTAGTTGTTTCCTATCTGCCCCCATTCCCGGTTAGTCATAGTTGCAAACGGGATAGGCGATACCGAACAGTAAAGGTAAATTTCTATCATACGCCCGTAGAGGATAACGGTTATCAGTACGGACATGATTTTCATGCACAAGCTCACAAGGCTTGTTTCCATGACAAGTAAGAGCAGTTCGGGGATTTCCATAGCGTCAAGCCCGCTCTGCATGGAAGCAAGGGCGGCGGCAACATCAATCTCTGTGCTGCCGCCGATTACCCCCGCCGCGCCGGAAACAACGTGCTGCGCCATATCGAACACCGCCATAGTGATGTCAAAGGTGTGCGTCACAAGGTAGACTGCCACAAACGCCTTGAACACCCACTTGAAGAACATGGAAGTGTCAACGTCGTGCATATTGTTCTTTTCCGTTACCATGCTGATAAGCTCATAGCATAGGACGTAGGTAATGACAAGCCCCGCAATGGGTACGATTACATTCTCACTAAGGGTCTGTATCATGGAGAATATATTTGCGTTCCACCCTTGCGGGGTCTGCCCTACCTCTGCGGCGATAGTGCCGACTTTCTCGTTTACGTCCCCGAACATAGTTGACAGATTACCGTTTATGGCTCCTATGAGGATTTCCTTTATCCATTCGTTAATCGCGTCAAGTATGCTCTCCATAGGCTACCCTCCGTAAA
>OHRC01000256.1_pt1 | contig 17635 bp, 10 predicted proteins | sample 1578301 | NCBI WGS metagenome assembly OHRC01 (sample SAMEA3879520, study PRJEB24766) | human gut metagenome | biome: human-associated habitat; feature: feces | place: USA | collected 1985/1987 | reverse complement strand
GCATCCATGCGGGCTGCCCCGGCCTTCCGGGAACGTCTCAGCGATTTTGAGGCCGTCAACACCGGCAGTTTCAGCAGCCCAGGGCGGCAGTGCGTAAACGGCCGGTCCTGGAACAGTAGGTCAGGTAAGCGTAGCGCCACCTGACAAGACTACATCTCGATCTCAATATCGCCTTTCGCCCGGCAGCAGCAGGGCAAAATTTCTCCCGGCTGGATAAAGGCCAGCGGCTCGGTCAGCCAGTCAACCTGGCCGGAGACCAGGCGAGTGCGGCAGGAGCCGCAGTAGCCTTCGCGGCACTGATATTCGACGTCGATATTATGCGACTCCAGCGCCGCCAGCAGGGAAGGGTGTTCATCCTGACACTCAAGGCGAGTGTCAGAGATTTTCAGGAAGATCCGCTTCATTACAGCTGGAAGTTGCTCAGATCGTCGGCATCGACTTCAGAATCGATCTGGCCGACGAGATAAGAACTGACTTCCACTTCCTGCGGCGCCACCTGAACGTTGTCGGAGACCAGCCAGGTGTTGATCCATGGGATCGGGTTGGAGCGGGTCTGGAACGGCAGATCGAGGCCCACCGCCTGCATGCGGATATTGGTGATGTACTCGACGTACTGGCAGAGAATATCTTTATTCAGGCCGATCATCGAGCCGTCGCGGAACAGGTAGTCCGCCCACTCTTTCTCCTGCTGCGCCGCCAGCACGAACAGGTCATAGCACTCCTGCTTGCACTCTTCGGCGATTTCCGCCATTTCCGGATCGTCGCTGCCGGAGCGCAGCAGGTTCAGCATATGCTGGGTGCCGGTCAGGTGCAGCGCTTCATCGCGGGCGATCAGGCGGATAATTTTGGCGTTGCCTTCCATCAGTTTGCGTTCGGCAAAGGCGAAGGAGCAGGCGAAGCTGACGTAGAAGCGGATCGCTTCCAGGGCATTAACGCTCATCAGGCACAGATAGAGTTTCTTTTTCAGCTCGCGCAGATTCACGGTCACGGTCTTGCCGTTGACGGTGTGGGTGCCTTCGCCCAGCAGATGCCAGTAGCTGGTCATCTCGATCAGCGAATCGTAATAGTGAGAGATGCCTTCCGCACGTTTCTGGATCTGCTCGTTGGTGACGATGTCGTCGAACACGGTCGCCGGGTCGTTGACGATGTTGCGGATGATGTGAGTGTACGAACGCGAGTGAATGGTCTCGGAGAAGGCCCAGGTTTCTACCCAGGTCTCCAGCTCCGGGATGGAGATCAGCGGCAGCAGCGCCACATTCGGGCTACGGCCCTGGATGGAGTCGAGCAGCGTCTGGTACTTCAGGTTGCTGATGAAAATATGTTTTTCGTGTTCCGGTAGCGCCTGGTAGTCGATGCGATCGCGGGAAACGTCAACCTCTTCCGGGCGCCAGAAGAAGGAGAGCTGCTTTTCAATCAGCTTTTCAAAGATGTCGTATTTTTGCTGATCGTAGCGGGCCACGTTAACCGGCTGGCCAAAAAACATAGGTTCCAGCAGCTGATCGTTTTTCGTCTGTGAAAAAGTGGTGTATGCCATTGAAGTGAGTCCTGTTGAACTGTATTGCCCGGCAGGAATGGGTTGGCCGGGCCTACACAAACGTAGGCCGGGTAAGCGTAGCGTTACCCGGCAAAAATACCTTAGATCTTACAAGCGCCGCTTTCGCAGCCGTCGTCCTGGATGGACGGGGCCAGGTCATCCTGGGCGTCTTCAGCGCCATCACGGGTGTTGTGATAGTACAGCGTTTTGACGCCGAATTTATAGGCGTTGAGCAGGTCTTTGAGCAACTGCTGCATCGGCACTTTTCCGGACGGGAAGCGCGTCGGATCGTAGTTAGTGTTGGCAGAGATCGACTGGTCGATAAACTTCTGCATGATACCCACCAGCTGCAGATAACCGTCGTTGTTCGGCATCTCCCACAGCAGCTCGTAGGCGTTCTGCAGGTTTTCGTAATCCGGCACCACCTGGCGCAGGATACCGTCCTTGGACGCTTTGATACTCACGTGGCCGCGCGGCGGCTCAATGCCGTTGGTGGCGTTGGAGATCTGCGACGAGGTCTCGGACGGCATCAGCGCGGAGAGCGTGGAGTTGCGCAGGCCGTGGGTTTTAATGGATTCGCGCAATGCTTCCCAGTCGTAGTGCAGGGGTTCGCTGACGATGCCGTCCAGATCTTTCTTATAGGTATCGATCGGCAGGATGCCCTGCGCATAGGTGGTTTCGTTGAACCACGGGCAGGCGCCTTGCTCGATAGCCAGCTCGTTAGAGGCCTTCAGCAGATAGTACTGAATCGCTTCGAACGTTTTGTGCGTCAGGTTGTTGGCGCTGCCGTCGGAGTAGCGTTTGCCATGCTTCGCCAGATAGTAAGCGAAGTTGATCACGCCGATACCCAGCGTACGACGCCCCATCGCGCCGCGTTTAGCCGCCGGGATGGGGTAATCCTGATAGTCGAGCAGCGCATCCAGAGCACGCACCGCCAGCACCGCCAGCTCTTCCAGCTCGTCGAGGCTGTCGATAGCCCCGAGGTTGAAGGCCGACAGGGTGCACAGCGCGATTTCGCCGTTTTCGTCGTTGACATCTTCCAGCGGTTTGGTCGGCAGAGCAATCTCCAGGCACAGGTTAGACTGACGCACCGGGGCGACTACCGGATCGAACGGGCTGTGGGTGTTGCAGTGGTCGACGTTCTGGATATAGATGCGGCCGGTAGAGGCGCGCTCCTGCATCATCAGCGAGAACAGCTCAACGGCTTTAATACGCTGCTTACGAATGCTGTCGTCCTGCTCGTACTGGGTGTACAGGCGCTCAAACTCGTCCTGATCGGCGAAGAAGGCGTCATACAGGCCCGGGACGTCGGAAGGGCTGAACAGGGTAATATCGCCGCCCTTCAGCAGACGGGTGTACATCAGCTTGTTGATCTGTACCCCGTAGTCCATGTGACGAACGCGGTTGGCGTCGGTACCACGGTTGTTTTTCAGCACCAGCAGGCTTTCCACTTCCAGATGCCACATTGGGTAGAAGAGGGTTGCCGCGCCGCCGCGCACGCCGCCCTGCGAGCAGGATTTCACCGCGGTCTGGAAATGCTTGTAGAATGGAATGCAGCCGGTGTGGAAGGCTTCGCCGCCGCGGATCGGGCTGCCCAGCGCGCGAATGCGCCCGGCGTTGATGCCGATGCCGGCGCGCTGGGAAACGTATTTCACAATCGCGCTGGAGGTGGCGTTGATGGAATCCAGGCTGTCGCCGCACTCGATCAGCACGCAGGAGCTGAACTGACGGGTTGGGGTACGCACGCCGGACATGATCGGCGTCGGCAGCGAGATTTTAAAGGTGGACACCGCGTCGTAGAAACGCTTGATATAGTCCAGACGCGTTTCGCGCGGATAGTTCGAGAACAGGCAAGCGGCGACCAGAATATAGAGGAACTGCGCGCTCTCATAAATTTCGCCGGTGACGCGGTTTTGTACCAGATACTTGCCTTCCAGCTGCTTAACGGCTGCGTAGGAGAAGTTCATGTCGCGCCAGTGGTCGAGGAAACCGTCCATCTGCTGGAACTCTTCTTCCGTGTAGTCTTCCAGCAGATGATGATCGTATTTACCTTTCTCGACCATCTTCACCACGTGATCGTAGAGCGCCGGCGGCTCAAACTGACCGAAGGCTTTTTTACGCAAATGGAAAATCGCCAGACGCGCGGCGAGGTACTGGTAATCCGGCGCGTCGCGGGAGATCAGATCCGCAGCGGCTTTAATAATGGTTTCGTGGATATCCGCGGTTTTGATGCCGTCATAGAACTGGATATGGGAGCGCAGCTCTACCTGGGAAATCGAAACGTTATTCAGTCCTTCTGCCGCCCAATCCAGTACGCGATGGATTTTGTCGAGATTGATGCGCTCGGTGGTCCCGTCGCGCTTTGTCACCAGCAGACTCTGATTCATGTGGATTTTACCTGTCCGTGAAAGAAAATATCCCCCGTTTATCCACAGAAGGCCGTTGTGACTAACTCTGTGGATAAATACTATATGTAGGGGGTTGTCGATAAAAGAAACGCTATATGGTGAGTATTTTAGTAAGGAATCTTTTGAGTACAAGGGTTGATTTTGACGTTAAATTGAGGTTGCGGAAGGGTAATAATCCGCAAGTCCACGTCGCATAAGGCCTGGAGAAGAAGTCAATAAAACAGAAAAAAAAATGAAAATTTGATCGAGTGCTGATTTCTTCATCGGAAGAAATAATCACGCGGCTTGATGCCGCGCAATCATCATAAGCGGAGGTGCTGACCTCAGTCCTGTTTGGCGGTGGTATGCAACATATAGTTAACATCAACCCCCGGCGCTAACTTGAAGGTATTGGTCAGCGGATTGTAATGCAGACCGATGATATGCTGCTCTTTCAGAGTAGTCTGATCTACCCAGCCCAGCAGCTCGGCCGGTTTGATAAACTTCTTCACATCATGAGTGCCTTTGGGCACCATCTTCATGACATATTCCGCCCCGACTACCGCCATCAGCCAGGCCTTGCCGTTGCGGTTGATGGTGGAGAAGAAGACCTGGCCGCCGGGCTTCACTAACCGCGCGCAGGCGTGTACCACCGACTGCGGGTCGGGGACGTGCTCCAGCATCTCCATGCAGGTCACGACGTCATACTGCTGCGGGTGCTTCGCGGCATGTTCCTCAACTGTTTCCTGAACATAGTCTACCTGAATACCGCTCTCCAGGGCGTGCAGCCTGGCGACCTGCAGCGGTTCGGCCCCCATGTCCAGCCCGGTGACCGTCGCGCCTTCGCGCGCCATGCTCTCGGCGAGGATGCCGCCGCCGCAGCCGACATCGAGGACTTTTTTACCGAACAGGCCGCCGGAGCGTTCGGCAATATAGCCCAGCCGCAGCGGGTTGATGCGGTGGAGCGGTTTGAACTCGCCCTCCAGATCCCACCAGCGCGAGGCGACGGCTTCGAATTTGGCGATTTCAGCATGATCGACGTTAGGGGCTACCGACGTTTTTTCGGCATTCATGGGCGCTTTTACTCCTTTTCTGTTCAGACCTGCGAGTATATCAGCAGCGCGCCATGAATAAACCGTATTGCTTTACCTCTATTAGCGCGGCTGTGTTATAATTTGCGACCTTTGAATCCGGGATACAGTAGAGGGATAGCGGTTAGATGAGCGACCTTGCGAGAGAAATTACACCGGTCAACATTGAGGAAGAGCTTAAGAACTCTTATCTGGATTATGCGATGTCGGTCATTGTTGGCCGTGCGCTGCCGGATGTCCGAGATGGCCTGAAGCCGGTACACCGTCGCGTACTTTACGCCATGAACGTATTGGGCAATGACTGGAACAAAGCCTATAAAAAATCAGCCCGTGTCGTTGGTGACGTAATCGGTAAATACCACCCGCACGGCGACTCCGCGGTATACGACACCATCGTGCGTATGGCGCAGCCGTTCTCGCTGCGTTACATGCTGGTGGACGGCCAGGGTAACTTTGGTTCCATCGACGGCGACTCCGCCGCGGCGATGCGTTATACCGAAATTCGTCTGGCGAAAATCGCTCATGAGCTGATGGCCGATCTTGAAAAAGAGACGGTCGATTTCGTCGACAACTATGACGGTACGGAGCGTATTCCGGACGTCATGCCGACCAAAATTCCTAACCTGCTGGTGAACGGCGCCTCCGGGATCGCCGTAGGGATGGCCACCAACATACCGCCGCATAACCTGACGGAAGTGATTAACGGCTGTCTGGCGTATGTTGACGATGAAGACATCAGCATTGAAGGGCTGATGGCGCATATTCCTGGCCCTGATTTCCCGACCGCCGCCATTATCAATGGCCGTCGCGGCATCGAAGAGGCCTACCGCACCGGTCGCGGTAAAGTGTACATCCGCGCGCGCGCGGAAGTGGAAGTGGACGCGAAATCCGGCCGCGAAACCATCATCGTGCACGAAATTCCGTATCAGGTGAACAAAGCGCGCCTGATCGAGAAAATCGCCGAGCTGGTCAAAGAAAAACGCGTGGAAGGCATCAGCGCGCTGCGTGACGAGTCTGATAAAGACGGGATGCGCATCGTGATTGAAGTGAAGCGCGATGCGGTAGGGGAAGTGGTGCTTAACAACCTCTATTCCCAGACCCAGCTGCAGGTCTCCTTCGGCATCAACATGGTAGCTCTGCACCATGGTCAGCCGAAGATCATGAACCTGAAGGACATCATCGCCGCGTTTGTACGCCACCGCCGTGAAGTGGTGACCCGTCGTACGATTTTCGAACTGCGCAAAGCGCGCGACCGGGCGCATATCCTCGAAGCGCTGGCCGTTGCGCTGGCCAACATCGACCCGATTATCGAACTGATCCGTCGCGCGCCGACCCCGGCAGAAGCGAAAACGGCGCTGGTTGCCCAGGCGTGGGATCTCGGTAACGTCGCGGCGATGCTGGAGCGCGCCGGGGATGACGCCGCGCGTCCGGAATGGCTGGAACCAGAGTTCGGCGTGCGCGACGGTAAATACTACCTGACCGAGCAGCAGGCTCAGGCGATTCTGGATCTGCGTCTGCAGAAACTGACCGGCCTTGAGCATGAAAAACTGCTCGACGAATATAAAGAGCTGCTGGAGCAGATCGCAGAGCTGCTGCACATTCTCGGCAGCGCCGACCGTCTGATGGAAGTGATTCGCGAAGAGCTGGAGCTGATCCGCGACCAGTTCGGCGACGAACGTCGTACCGAAATCACCGCCAACAGCGCTGATATTAACATCGAAGATCTGATCAACCAGGAAGATGTGGTGGTCACCCTGTCGCATCAGGGGTATGTGAAGTATCAGCCGCTGACCGACTACGAAGCACAGCGTCGTGGCGGTAAAGGCAAATCGGCAGCGCGCATTAAAGAAGAAGACTTTATCGACCGCCTGCTGGTGGCTAACACCCATGACACCATCCTCTGCTTCTCAAGCCGCGGCCGTCTGTACTGGATGAAGGTCTATCAGCTGCCGGAAGCCAGCCGCGGCGCGCGCGGTCGGCCGATCGTCAACCTGCTGCCGCTGGAAGCCGATGAGCGCATTACCGCCATCCTGCCGGTCCGCGAGTACGAAGAGGGCGTCAACGTCTTTATGGCCACCGCCAGCGGTACCGTGAAGAAAACCGCGCTGACCGAGTTCAGCCGTCCGCGTTCCGCCGGTATCATCGCGGTCAACCTGAACGAAGGCGATGAGCTGATCGGCGTCGATCTGACCTCTGGTCAGGATGAAGTGATGCTGTTCTCCGCGGCCGGTAAGGTTGTACGCTTCAAAGAAGACGCCGTTCGCGCCATGGGCCGTACCGCCACCGGCGTACGCGGTATTAAGCTTGCGGAAAACGACAGCGTCGTCTCGCTGATTATTCCACGCGGCGAAGGCGCGATCCTGACGGTGACGCAAAACGGTTACGGTAAACGTACCGCGGCGGCGGAGTATCCGACCAAGTCGCGTGCCACCCAGGGCGTTATTTCGATCAAAGTCACCGAGCGTAACGGTTCCGTGGTCGGCGCCGTGCAGGTGGATGACTGCGATCAGATCATGATGATCACCGACGCCGGGACGCTGGTGCGTACCCGCGTTTCCGAAGTGAGCATCGTGGGCCGTAACACCCAGGGCGTGATCCTCATCCGCACCGCGGAAGATGAAAACGTGGTGGGTCTGCAGCGCGTGGCTGAGCCGGTGGATGATGAAGAGCTGGATGCCATCGACGGTAGCGCGGCGGAAGGCGATGACGATATCGCCCCGGAAGCGGATACCGATGACGACATCGCCGAAGACGAAGAATAATCGTCCGAGGTAAATGTTCTGGAAGGGCCGGGTATTTTCCCGGCCCTTTTTGCATTAACATTGCGGCAAAGCCGGTTTACCGCTACCTTAACCGCATTCTGTTGAGTCCCTGACGGCCGAGCATCGCCACATTGAAATATCTTGCCTCTTTTCATACAACCCTGAAGGTTTCACGTTATCTGTTCAGAGCGCTGGCGGTATTGCTGTGGCTGCTTATTGCGTTTGTCTCTGTGTTTTATATCGTCAACGCGCTGCACGAGCGGGAAGCCGAAATCCATCAGGAGCTTAATCTCAACGCCGATCAGGCCCAGCGCTATATCCAGCGTACCGCGGATGTAATGAAAGAGCTGAAGTATGTCGCCGGTAATCGCTTGTCGGCAGGGGACGCGGTAGCGCAAGGGCAAAACGGCGATATGGCGGTGCCCAACTTTGAACCCCTGTACCCCGATTCCGACTGCAGCGCGATGAGCGCCACCTGGCGTAATTCGCTGCAGTCGCTGGCATGGTTTATGCGCTACTGGCGGGATAATTTTACTGCCGCCTACGACCTTAACCGCATCTTTCTCATCGGCAGCGATAACCTCTGCATGGCCAACTTTGGCCTGCGGGACGTGCCGATTGAGCGCGATCAGGCGCTGAAAGTCCTGCATCAGCGCATAGAGCAATATCGCAACGCGCCGCAAAACGAGCGCGGCAACAACCTGTTCTGGATAAGCCAGGGCGTTCGCCCCGGGGTGGGCTATTTTTACGCCCTGACGCCGGTCTATATGGCCAATCGCCTGCAGGCGATGCTGGGCGTGGAGCAGACCATCCGCATGGAAAGCTTCTTTACGCCGGGCAGCCTGCCGATGAGCGTGACGATCTTTGACGATAACGGGCAGCCGCTGATTTCGCTGGCCGGTGCGGAAGGTAAAATCCAGAGCGAAGCGAAGTGGATGCAGGAGCGGATGTGGTTTGGCTACAGTTCGGGTTTCCGCGAGCTGGTGCTGAAAAAAAGCCTCTCGCCGTCCTCCCTGAGCATCGTCTATTCCGTCTCGGTAGATCAGGTGCTGGAGCGGATCCGTATGCTGATCATCAATGCTATCGTTCTTAATATCCTCAGCGGCGCGATGCTGTTCGCGCTGGCGCGGATGTATGAGCGGCGCATTTTTATCCCCGCGGAGAATGACGCCCAGCGCCTGGAAGAGCACGAGCAGTTCAACCGCAAAATTGTGGCTTCTGCCCCGGTAGGGATCTGTATTCTGCGCACTGCCGACGGGACCAATATTCTCAGTAATGAACTGGCGCACAACTACCTGAACATGCTGACCCACGAGGACCGCCAGCGGCTGACGCAGATCATCTGCGGCCAGCAGGTCAATTTTGTCGACGTGCTGACCAGCAACCATACCAACCTGCAGATTAGCTTTGTTCATTCACGCTATCGCAATGAAAACGTCGCCATTTGCGTGCTGGTGGACGTTTCCGCCCGCGTGAAAATGGAGGAGTCGCTGCAGGAGATGGCCCAGGCGGCGGAGCAGGCCAGCCAGTCGAAATCGATGTTCCTGGCGACGGTTAGCCATGAGCTGCGTACCCCGCTGTATGGCATCATCGGTAACCTCGATCTGCTGCAGACCAAAGCGTTGCCGAAAGGCGTCGATCGCCTTGTGACGGCGATGAACAACTCCTCCAGCCTGCTGCTGAAAATCATCAGCGATATTCTTGATTTCTCGAAAATCGAGTCCGAGCAGTTGAAGATCGAGCCGCGGGAGTTCTCTCCGCGCGAAGTCATGAACCATATCTCCGCTAACTATCTGCCGTTGGTGGTGCGCAAGCAGCTGGGCCTGTACTGCTTTATCGAGCCGGACGTTCCGGAACAAATGTCCGGCGACCCGATGCGCCTGCAGCAGGTGATCTCAAATCTGCTCAGCAATGCGATAAAGTTCACCGATACCGGCTGTATTGTCCTGCACGTCCAGTGCGCGGGGGATTATCTGCAGATTAGCGTTCGCGACACCGGAGAGGGGATCCCGGCGAAAGAGGTATTGCGCCTCTTCGATCCTTTCTTCCAGGTGGGGACCGGCGTGCAGCGCAATTTTCAGGGCACCGGCCTTGGCCTGGCGATCTGTGAAAAACTGATCAGCATGATGGATGGTGATATTGCTGTCGAAACCGAGCCGGGGATGGGTAGCCGCTTTACCATCCGTATTCCTCTGTATGGCGTGCAGAATACCTCACCGGTGAGCAGAGACGGTTTCGCTGGCAAGACCTGCTGGCTGGCGATTCATAACACTTCGCTGGCGATGTTCGTCACCTCGCTGCTCAGCTACCACGGCCTGACGGTCCGCCGCCATGCCGGCGAAACGCCGGACGCCGAGGATGTCTTACTCACTGACGATGAGGCGCTGAGCGGATGGCAGGGAAGGGCCATGGTCATCTTCTGTCGCCGTCATATCGGTATTCCGCAGGAGCGGTCCGCCGGCGAATGGCTGCACAGCGTGACGACTCCCCACGAACTGCTGCCGCTGCTGGGGCGTATTTTCCATGTTGCGCTCGCCAGTGCGGAAAATAGCCCGGCGCTGATGGCCCCGGAGGCGCAGGCCGGCAATAACGACGACATGATGATCCTCGTGGTCGACGATCACCCGATCAACCGCCGCCTGCTGGCGGATCAGCTGGGTTCGCTCGGCTACCAGTGCGTGACCGCGAACGACGGGATCGACGCGCTCAACGTCCTCAGCAAGCAGCACATCGATATCGTGCTCAGCGACGTCAACATGCCTAATATGGATGGTTATCGCCTGACGCAGCGCATTCGTCAGCTTGGCCTGACGCTGCCGGTGATTGGCGTAACGGCCAATGCCCTGGCGGAAGAGAAGCAGCGCTGTCTGGAATCGGGGATGGACAGTTGTCTGTCCAAGCCGGTCACCCTCGACGTACTGAAGCAAACGCTGACGGTATATGCGGCGCGGGTGCGTAAAGGGCGGGAATAATGGGGAGCTCCGTCTCGCCGGGGCGAGACGGAGAGGGCGAAGAGATTACTCTTTGTCCGTCGCGCTCAGCGAGACGGAAGAGAGGTAGTTCAGCAAGGCGATGTCGTTTTCGACGCCCAGCTTCATCATCGCCGATTTCTTCTGGCTGCTGATGGTTTTAATGCTGCGATTAAGCTTTTTGGCGATCTCGGTTACCAGGAAACCTTCGGCGAACAGGCGCAGCACTTCGCTCTCTTTCGGCGACAGGCGTTTATCGCCATAGCCGCTGGCGCTGATTTTTTCCAGCAGGCGAGAGACGCTTTCCGGGGTGAATTTCTTCCCTTTCTGCAGCGCGGCCAGCGCTTTTGGCAGGTCGGTCGGCGCCCCCTGCTTGAGGACGATCCCTTCGATATCCAGATCCAGCACCGCGCTGAGGATCGCCGGATTGTTGTTCATGGTCAGAACAATGATCGACAGATCCGGGAAGTGGCGCTTGATGTATTTAATCAGCGTGATCCCGTCGCCGTATTTGTCACCGGGCATGGACAGATCGGTGATCAGCACATGGGCGTCCAGCTTCGGAAGATTGTTGATAAGAGCCGTGGAGTCTTCAAACTCGCCAACGACGTTCACCCACTCAATTTGCTCAAGTGACTTACGAATACCGAACAGTACGATCGGATGGTCATCGGCAATAATTACGTTCATAGTGTTCATGTATAAGGCTACCTTCTACAGCAAGCTCTTGACGTAAGCGTCAATGTCGCTGATATATTTTTCTATGCCTTGCGCATCCTTTTCGCGAATCAGATGCTCAAGCGTTTCACATAACTGCTTGCCGGGTATCAGATTAAGCATAGCAAATGCCCCTTTGAGGCGGTGGGCGGTTTGCGCCAGAGCAGCAAAATCGCCCGCTTCGATTTCAGTATACAATCTCTGAACATCATCCGGTACCGTATCGGCAAACAGTGCGTAATAGCCGCTGGCATGGAGTTCGGCGTTACTCTCGTTTCCTGAGGTGACGGGCTGAACCGCCTCCTCCGCCAGCTGCTGCTCAATAAGCTGCAGGATAGCCTCCTGCATCGCCGTGCTAATATTAAAGTTGACCCGCAGTTGGCCCGGGCCGATCTTGCGTATCCCGACCTCATCATCGCTTAAAAGCAAGCCTGAAGCAGTAAGATTAGACGGATTATCCGTTAAATAAAGATCAAAGGCTTGACTGGTCGCCCGATCGTCCGGTGTGATGCAGGACGCTCCCCAGCTCTCCAGCTGGCGAGTGACAATCCGCCGCACTTCGCTGGAAGTCACATCCAGCAGGACGATAACGTCATCCAGCAAATGCTCTCCCGCCTCTGGCGCCTCTTCGCTAGCCGGCATTTTCAGATGCAGGGTATAGCGCGTCCCCAGCGACTCCCGGGCTTTAATGGTCAATTGCCCGCCCAGCTTGCGCGTCATGCGGTCGCATAGCCAGAAGGTAAGGGCGTTTGCTTTGCCGTACAGGTCGCTCTGGGTCTCGTTGAGATACGGGAAGTGCATATTGTCGATCTCGTTTGCCGAGACGCCGTTGCCGGTATCCAGAATGCGGAAGGTCAGGCGATCGCTGGCCGACTCATCCTGACAGACGTCGAGGGTGATCTTGCCGATAGGCGTGGTGGTCACTGAATATTGGATTAACAGCACCAGCGTGCGCCGCAGAGCTTCACGGTCGCCATAGCGCTGCTCGCCGGCCGGGAGCGCATTGTTGATGAGCAGCTGCAGACCCTTGCGTTTCATCGCCGGCAGAACTTCCGGCACGACGTCGTCAATAAGCTCCTGCACCGAGAACAACGTCTGGTTGGTTTTCCAGGCATCGCTTTCCAGCAGATTGGCGAGCTGAATGTCATCGATGAGTTTGACCAGCTCATCGGCATGCTGGGCCAGCGTCCGATTCTCTGTACTACTGAGCGCCGCCGCCTCTGCCGCCAGCGTCAGCGCGGGCTGCTTCAGGGCGCTGCCGATGTGCTGCATAAAGGCGGCCCGTCCCTGCTGGTTTTTCTCATACAAGCGCTGGGCCTGCTTGAGCTTTTTATTGACCAGCACTTCGCGGTCCTGATCACGGATGATCAGGATCTGGGTGCGCGGCGCTACCTGGCTGCGATACTGGCGGATTTCATACTGCTCATTATTGACGGTGGCCTGAATTACCCCCTGATGCTGGTCTGCCATATTGGTGATGTTCTGCAGATTCAGGTGCGGAAGCAGATGGTCGGCAATTGGATTGCTGATAACCGTTCGGTTGGCTTCCTGATCGTGAACGAGCAGCCCCAGCGGCAGCAGAGAAACAATCTCTTCGTTAATGGCGCGCAGCAGGCGCAGTTCGCTGTTGGCGGCGGAGGGGAGCCCGGCGCCAGACGAATGGCTGCGTCCTTTATAGTGGCGAAAGGTGGTAAAACCAAACAGCGCCAGCGCCAGCAGACCAATGTTGAGCAGCAGCGGCAGAAGAATGTTCTGCATGGACTCCAGCAGCATGGTGCTCATTGGTACCGTCCACAGCAACTGCATACCGGTGGTGCTGATGTCGGTGGCGATGTCAATCTGCATGCCGTTAAAGGTGATCCCGATATGATCGGCGCTCTCTTTATCCGGCGTGGTGGCGAGATTTTGCGACGGGTCAGGCTCGATACGGAAGCTATCGATGGTCATGCCGGGCGGGATCAGATCGTTAATCGGCAGGTCGAAGGCGACCACCGTGGCAAGGTGTCCGGGCTGGTTGAAGGTGGTGCGTAACGTAAAATAGTGCGCGTTCTGCCAGGCGAGATGGCGCAGCGGCGAGAACGTCTCGCGCTCATCAAGGGTATTAGCCTGCAGCAGCATTTCCGCGCGCCGCGACTCCACGACGCTGCTGATCGTTGACTCTTTGAAGCTCGAAGAGAGGTCCTTCAACGGCAGGGTGGAGACCAGGATCAGACTATTGTCCAGCCCGTTGAGATAGTACATCGACCATGGAATGGTCTCCGCGCCCCACAAAATATCGAGATAATCGGACATTTTCTGCGTCATTTCGAGGGTGGAGCTGTCATGGGAGCCAAAGATCAGGGCTTCGGTTTTACGCCGGGGTTTCTCCAGGTAGTAAACGTCCTGTTTTAAACGCGTCTCCTGCAGACCGCCGCTTGCGGTGTTGACTGAGGTGGCGGCGATATTGTCGTAGATCTGCCAGGTGGCATAGCGCCAGGCGTCAATGCGCTGGTGCAGAGCGTGGGAGACATCAACCACCTGATAGCTTTTCTCCTTCAGCCAGGCATTGACGGCGCTTTGAATCATCACCCCCATTGTCGCCAGCAGGACAATAACCATCAAAATGAAGAAGCGGCTGATGTTGCCGGGGATCAGGGAGAATTTTTTCGGGGTCATCTTGTGGCTGAACGACTCATCATTGTTTGTAAACAGGATGTAGCGCCAGAGTAACTGGCAACAAAGCAGATGCTGCTGGCAGTATAAAGGCTAATGGCGTAAATCCATACTACAGATTGGCGCCAGCGGTGCGATGCCGCCCAGGAATTATCTTAGAAACGAAGCGTAAATGAAACCGCGCCGGGAAGGTTAACCGGCGACGATATTGACGGAAACAAAAGGGAAGAATCGCACGAAATAACAAGACATTGGCAGAATATGCACCACTGATGGCCTAATTGATTGATTAATAGTCGTTAGGGAATCATTAGCCGTAGCACAGATAAATTAAAGTTGTGTAAAGAAGGGTAAAAAAAACCGGATGCGAGGCATCCGGTTGAAATAGGGGTAAACAGACATTCAGAACTGAATGACGGTAATAAATAAAGTTAATGATGATAGCGACTCTTATTTTAGCCACCAATGATCATTTTGTTTTACCATTCAGTGCTATAGATATGTTGTCGTCTATCACTTTGATTATAAAAGGTTAAATATTTTTTTTGATGATTAGTGCGTATTTCCCTGACCATTTTGCGGTGAAAAAAGTTCCGCTGAATTTACAAATTGAAACATCTTGTGGGAACTTTGAAACATCTTAGAAGTTTTAGTATCATATTCTTGTTGGATTATTCTGCATTTTGCAGCACAATGAAATAGCCGACTGATTAGAAGGGTAATCAGTAAGCAGTGGCATAATAAAAGGCATATAACAAACAGAGGGTTAATAACATGAAAGTTAAAGTACTGTCCCTCCTGGTACCGGCTCTGCTGGTAGCAGGCGCAGCAAATGCGGCTGAAATTTATAACAAAGACGGCAACAAATTAGACCTGTACGGTAAAATTGACGGTCTGCACTACTTCTCTGACGACAAGAGCGTCGACGGCGACCAGACCTACATGCGTGTAGGCGTGAAAGGCGAAACCCAGATCAACGACCAGCTGACCGGTTACGGCCAGTGGGAATACAACGTTCAGGCGAACAACACTGAAAGCTCCAGCGATCAGGCATGGACTCGTCTGGCATTCGCAGGCCTGAAATTTGGCGACGCGGGCTCTTTCGACTACGGTCGTAACTACGGCGTAGTATACGACGTAACGTCCTGGACCGACGTTCTGCCGGAATTCGGCGGCGACACCTACGGTTCTGACAACTTCCTGCAGTCCCGTGCTAACGGCGTTGCAACCTACCGTAACTCTGATTTCTTCGGTCTGGTTGACGGCCTGAACTTTGCTCTGCAGTATCAGGGTAAAAACGGCAGCGTCAGCGGCGAAGGCGCTCTGTCTCCTACCAACAACGGTCGTACCGCCTTGAAACAGAACGGCGACGGTTACGGTACTTCTCTGACCTATGACATCTATGATGGTATCAGCGCTGGTTTCGCATACTCTAACTCCAAACGTCTTGGCGACCAGAACAGCAAGCTGGCACTGGGTCGTGGCGACAACGCTGAAACCTACACCGGCGGTCTGAAATACGACGCGAACAACATCTACCTGGCCACTCAGTACACCCAGACCTACAACGCGACCCGCGCCGGTTCCCTGGGCTTTGCTAACAAAGCGCAGAACTTCGAAGTGGTTGCTCAGTACCAGTTCGACTTCGGTCTGCGTCCGTCCGTGGCTTACCTGCAGTCTAAAGGTAAGGATCTGGAAGGCTACGGCGACCAGGACATCCTGAAATATGTTGACGTTGGCGCGACCTACTACTTCAACAAAAACATGTCCACCTATGTTGACTACAAAATCAACCTGCTGGACGACAACAGCTTCACCCACAACGCCGGTATCTCTACCGACGACGTGGTTGCACTGGGCCTGGTTTACCAGTTCTAAGTTGCAAGCTGCATAACAAAAAGGCGCCTCTGGCGCCTTTTTTTATGTCTGGTTTAACCTCGCTGGTATACTCTTGTCGCCCTGGTAAGAGGAGCCTCGATTAATGGATATGACTTTCTTTCGCGCCGCGCTGCTGGGCGCCTGCGTTCTGCTCTCTGGCTGCGATTCAGCTACCACTCCTGCGACCCCCGCCGCGACGGCCACCGTGCTGGATGGCAAAACGATGGGCACCTTCTGGCGGGTCAGCGTCATTGGCGTGGATGAGGCAAAGGCCCAGGCGTTGCGCGCCAAGGTTCAGGCCCAGCTGGACGCCGACGATCGCCTGCTGTCGACCTGGAAAAACGACTCCGCGCTGATGCGCTTCAATCATGCCGCCACTACCGAACCCTGGCCGGTGAGCGAAGCGATGGCGGATATCGTCACCCTGTCGCTGCGGATTGGCGCCAAAACGCACGGCGCGATGGATATTACCGTGGGGCCGCTGGTCAACCTGTGGGGCTTTGGCCCGGATAAACAGCCGGTCACCACCCCGGATGCCGAGGCGATAGCCGCGGCGAAGGCGCGCACCGGCCTGCAGCATCTGCAGGTTATTAATCAGAGCGGCAGGCAGTTCCTGCAAAAAGATATTCCCGATCTGTTTGTCGACCTCTCCACCGTGGGGGAAGGCTATGCCGCCGACCACCTCGCGCGGTTGATGGAGCAGGAGGGGATCTCCCGCTATCTGGTGTCGGTGGGCGGGGCGCTGGTCAGCCGCGGGATGAACGGCGAAGGCAAGCCCTGGCGGGTAGCGATCCAGAAACCGACCGACCGCGAAAACGCCGTTCAGGCGATTGTCGACATCAATGGGCACGGCATCAGCACCTCCGGCAGCTATCGCAACTACTATGAACTCGATGGCAAACGCATCTCGCACGTTATCGATCCGCAGACCGGGCAGCCGATAACCCATAAGCTGGTCTCCGTGACCGTCATTGCGCCAACGGCGCTGGAGGCGGACGGCTGGGATACCGGACTGATGGTGCTGGGGCCGGAAAAAGCGCAGCAGGTGGTGCGCGAGGAGGGGCTGGCGGTCTACATGATCGTTAAAGATGGAGAGGATTTTAAAACCTGGATGTCGCCGCAGTTCCGCACTTTCCTTGTCGGCGAGAAAAATTAAAAAGCAAGATTGCGGGTTTTTTACTGCGGGCTTTACCACAGACTGAGGGTACACTTACAGCTGGAGACCCGTCATGAAACCGATAGTTGCCGATACCGATGATCGCCGCTGGCAGGCGGTCTGCGAACGTGATACCCGGGCCGATGGTCAGTTCGTCTTTGCGGTACTGACCACCGGCATCTGCTGTCGTCCCTCCTGCCGCTCGCGGCGCGCGCGGCGGGGGGATTCCGCCCCTGCAAACGCTGCCAACCGGATAAAGACTACCCGCAGCAGCAAAGGGTCGACAAAGTGGCGCAGGCCTGTCGGCTGCTGGAGCAGGACGCGCCCCTGACCCTCGAGGCGCTGGCAGGCCAGCTGGCGATGAGCCCGTTTCATTTCCACCGTTTATTTAAATCCGTCACCGGCATGACCCCTAAAGCCTGGCAACAAGCGTGGCGGGCGCAGCGCCTGCGGGAAGCGCTGGATCAGGGGATACCGGTGACCCGCGCC
>OHRC01000245.1_pt1 | contig 18150 bp, 16 predicted proteins | sample 1578301 | NCBI WGS metagenome assembly OHRC01 (sample SAMEA3879520, study PRJEB24766) | human gut metagenome | biome: human-associated habitat; feature: feces | place: USA | collected 1985/1987 | reverse complement strand
GGCCGTCGGGCTGATCTCCAGTGATGCGGCGCAGTTTGATCAGCTGGCGGACGAGGCGCGAGCCGGGATCGTCAACTGGAACAAGCCGCTGACCGGCGCATCGAGTAAAGCGCCGTTTGGCGGGGTGGGCGCCTCCGGCAACCATCGCGCGGCAGCGTGGTATGCCGCCGACTACTGTGCCTGGCCGATGGCCTCTCTGGTCAGCGATACGCTGACGCTTCCGGCGACGGTATCGCCGGGCCTGCCATTCTGATAACGGATCCTGTGAGGACATATGTCTGGTTTTGAAGCAAACTTTGATGGCCTGGTCGGCCCGACGCACCACTACGCCGGACTCTCCGTCGGCAATGAAGCCTCGCAAAATAACCGCGATGGTCTCTCTAACCCTAAAAAGGCGGCGCTGCAGGGGCTGTATAAAATGAAAGCCCTGGCCGACCGCGGCTTCGTACAGGGCATTCTGCCGCCGCAGCCACGGCCGAATCTGCGTCTGCTGCGCGAAGTGGGTTTCCAGGGCAGCGATGAGCAGGTTATCCGGCAGGCGGCCCACGCGGCGCCGCAGCTGCTCTCCGCCTTCAGCTCCGCCTCGTCGATGTGGACCGCCAACGCGGCGACCGTCTCACCGTCGGCGGACAGCGCCGATGGCAAAGTCCATTTCACCGTCGCCAACCTGAACAATAAGCTGCACCGTATGCAGGAGGCACCCACCACCTCGGCGATCCTTGGCGCCACGTTCGCCGATCCGCGCTACTTTGCCCACCATGCGGCGCTGCCGCAGCATGGCGACCTCGGCGATGAAGGGGCGGCCAACCATAACCGCTTCTGCCGGGAATATGACCGGCAGGGGGTGCAGTTTTTCGTCTATGGTCGACGCGCCAGCGGCGGTATCGCCCCGGTGAAGTATCCGGCGCGGCAGACCCTCGAGGCCAGCGAAGCGGTGGCCCGCCTGCATCAGCTGGATCCGCGCTACACGGTGTTTGCCCAGCAGGCGCCGCAGGCTATCGATCGCGGCGTGTTTCATAACGACGTCATCGCGGTCAGCAATCGCCATGTGCTGTTCCACCATCAGCAGGCGTTTGTCGATCAGGCGGCGGTGCTGGCCACGCTGCGGGCTAAAAGCGACAGTCTGGATATCCCGTTCACCAGCGTGGAAGTGCCGGACGAGCGGGTTTCGCTCGATGACGCCGTGGCCTCTTACCTGTTCAACAGCCAGCTGCTGAGCAAACCTGACGGCAAGATGCTGATCGTGGTGCCGGAGGAGTGCCGCCAGCGGGAAAACGTCTGGCGCTATCTCAGCGATCTCGCCGCCGACAGCGCATCGCCGATCGATGAAGTGGCGGTCTTTGACCTGCGGGAAAGCATGCGCAACGGCGGCGGCCCGGCCTGTCTGCGGCTGCGGGTGGTGCTCAACGAGGCGGAGCGCCAGGCGGTCAACGCCCATAGCCTGATGAACGACGAACGTTATCAGCAGCTGACGGCATGGGTGGAAAAACACTATCGCGACCGGCTGCATGCCCGCGATCTGGCGGACCCGCAGCTGCTGCGCGAGGTTTATCAGGCGCTGGATGAGCTGACGCAGATCCTGCGCCTCGGCGCGGTCTATGATTTTCAGCGTTAAGGAGCGGCAGATGGAGCACCTGGTTAACGATTTACTGCACTGCCGCCTGCAGGCGTGGACCTTTCCGGCGGGCATCGAGGCCCGCTGGCTGGGCGAGGGCATTTTACAGCTGCTGCCGACGGCGTCGTGGCGCCGGGCGACGATCCTCTCCGCCGGCGTGCATGGCAATGAGACCGCGCCGATTGAACTGCTGCTGCAGCTAACCCACGATCTGAGCCAGGGGCGGCAGCCGCTCACGCAGGCGCTGCTGATCGTCTTTGGTAATCTGCCGGCGATCCGCGCCGCGCGCCGCTATCTGCATAACGACCTGAATCGCCTGTTCGGCGGCCGCCATCTGGCGGTCACCCCGGGAAATGAGTCGCGGCGGGCTTTTGCGCTGGAGCAGGCGGTGCAGGCTTTTTATCGCGCCGCCGATGCGGCGGGGCCGGTCAACCGTGGTCATCTCGATATGCACACCGCCATTCGCGGATCGCTGTATCGCCAGTTTGCGCTGCTCCCAGCCCACGCCGGGGATTTTTCGCCCGATTTCTATCAGCTGCTGCAGGCCAGCGGGATGGACGCCGTCGTGCGCCATATCGAAGCGGGCGGCACCTTCACCCATTTCACCTGCGAAAAGTTCGCCGCGCAAAGCGCCACCCTGGAGCTGGGGAAAGTGATGCCGTTCGGCGCCAACGATCTCAGCCTGTTCGCCGCCGCCGACGCGGCGATCCGGGCCTGGATCGCTGATGCGCCGCTGCCGCCGCGCGACAAAGCGCCGGTGGACTACTTCCTGGTCGAGGAGAGCATCATCAAGCGCGAGGGGGAATTTACGCTTAATCTCGCGGCAGACGTTGAAAACTTCACCGCGCTCCCGGCAGGGTATGAGATCGCCCGCCAGGCAGAGAAACGTTGGGTGGTGCAGGCCCGGGCCCCCTATATCCTCTTTCCCAACGCCGGGGTCGCCACCGGCCAGCGCGCCGGGCTGTTGCTCCGCGCCGCTGCCCTTCGTCTCCCGCAACCAGCCTGAGGAAACACCATGACTGAACATCAACATCAGGCGTCACCTGCCGCCGGAGGTGAAGGCGCGTCACAGCTTAAGCGCGGGCTCAGCGCCCGCCATATCCAGATGATTGCCCTCGGCGGCGCCATCGGCACCGGACTGTTTATGGGGGCGGGGCGCAACATCGCCGTCGCCGGCACCTCGATCCTGGTTATCTATGTGCTGGTCGGGTTCTTTACCTATATGGTGATGCGGGCGATGGGCGAGCTGCTGCTCACCCGCCATGACTACCGCTCGTTTGCCGACTTTGTCGGCGAGTATCTCGGGCCGCAGGCCAGCTTTTACCTCGGCTGGACCTACTGGCTAAGCTGGGTGGTGACCTGTATCGCCGACGTAGTGGTCTGCGGGAGCTATATGCAGTACTGGTTCCCGGAACTGTCGGCGTGGATGCCGGCCCTCAGCATGCTGGCGATCCTGTTCCTGCTTAACCTGCTGTCGGTGAAAATGTTCGGCGAGGCGGAGTTCTGGTTCGCCCTGATCAAGGTGATCACCATTATCGCCCTGATCGGCACCGGCGGCTGGATGATTGCCACCGGCTGGACCTCCCCGGACGGCGTGACGGCCTCCCTCAGCCATCTCACCGACCCGACGGCCTTTATGCCCCACGGCATCACCGGCTTTTTCGCCGGCTTCCAGATAGCGATCTTCTCCTTTACCGGCATTGAGCTGCTGGGCACCATGACGGCGGAGACCCGCGATCCGCAGCGCATTTTGCCCAAGGCGATCAATGCTCTGCCGCTGCGGATTATCATCTTCTATCTGCTGTCGATGGTGGTGATCATCGCTGTCGCCTCGTGGCCGGGGGTGTCGGCGGAGACCAGCCCCTTCGTGACGCTGTTCGCCAAGGCCGGGCTGCCTGCCGCCGCGGCGGTGATTAACTTTGTGGCGCTGACCTCGGCGATGTCCTCGGCCAACAGCGGGGTCTTCTCCAGCACCCGCATGCTGTACGGCCTGTCGGTGGAGAAGCATGCGCACTGGCAGTTTCGTATCCTGTCGCGCAGTACCCGCATTCCGGTGCGCAGCCTGCTGTTCTCCTGCTTCTGCATGCTGATCGGCACGCTGTTGCTGTTTCTGGTGCCGAACGTGATGACCCTGTTCACCATCGTCTCGACCCTGGCGGCGATTATGGTGGTGTTCAGCTGGGGGATGATCCTCGTGGCCTATCTGGTTTACCGCCGTCAGCGTCCGGACCTGCACGCCGGGTCGATCTTTAAGATGCCCGCCGGGGTAGTGATGAGCTGGGTGAGCCTGCTGTTCTTCGCGTTCGCTATCTTCATCATGATCTTTGACCCGGACACGCTGCTGGCGCTGTTGGCTTCTCCGCTGTGGTTTATCGCGCTGTGGGGCTTCTGGAAGCTGAAGCAGCGGCGCGAGGGGCAGCTTCAGCTGGACAACCAGAGCGCCTGACACCCGCCGGCCCTGGCGGCCGGCTAAGCAGGGGGGAAGACTTGACGCCTGTTTCGGCCCGGTGGCGGCTGGCGCCTTACCGGGCCTACATGCTTACCGGACCTGGGATAAGCGGTTTCCCCCGCGGCGCGATCTCTCCCCAGGCCCGCGCACGCGCAGCGCCGCCGGGCGGGATAGTCGGCGCCGTAGTAGCCCTGGCGGGCTGCGGTCAGGCGCTTTCCGCCCGGGAGGGGGCCGTGCCCAGCGCGGACTTCATCCGGCTGGCGCAGAATATCGCCAGCAGCGAAATCACCACCGTAACGCCCAGATAAACGGCCACCGGCCGCCAGTCACCGTCATATTTCGCCAGCAGACCGGTGGCGATAAGCGGCGCGGTGCCCCCGGCCAGCGCGGCGCCCAGCTGGTAGCCGAGGGTGATCCCGGTATAGCGCACATTGGCGCTGAAAATCTCAGAGCACAGGGTGCCGAGCACCGCGGTTACCGGCGCCCACAGGATGCCGAAGGCAACGATCGTCGCCAGCATGATGCCCCAGCCGGTGCCGGTGTCGAGCAGAAGGAACCACGGGACGATAAACAGCCCCAGCAGCACCACGCTCAGGGTGTACATCTTTTGCCGACCCACCTTGTCTGACAGCAGCCCCATCAGCGGGATCATCACGGTGGCCACCAGCGCGCCCAGGGTCACGGATTCCAGCGCCTGCGACTTCTGATAGCTCAGGGTGGTGGTGGCGTAGCTGACCACAAAGGTGGAGAAGATATAGAAGGGGGCGGTCTCCACCACTTTCAGGCCGGCGGCGATCAGCACTTCCCGCCAGTGGTGCTTGAGCGTATCGCGCAGCGGGGCCTTCGCCACCTGGCCGGATTTTTTCACCTGCTTAAAGGCGGGCGTTTCGTCGATATCTTTGCGGATCCACAGGCCGAGAAAAACGAGGACGGAGCTGAGCAGGAACGGTATGCGCCAGCCCCAGGCGAGAAACTGCGCCTCATCGAACAGCGTCATCAGCGAGACGATAAATGTCGCCATCAACATGCCGATGGTCACCCCGGCCTGGGGAATGCTGCCGAAAAAGCCTTTCCGCTTTTCCGGCGCGTATTCATAGGCCAGCAGCAGCGCGCCGCCCCATTCGCCGCCGATACCCATGCCCTGAATAATGCGCAGAGTAATCAGCAGGGCCGGCGCCCAGAGGCCCACCATCTCGTAGGTGGGCAGCAGGCCGATCGCCACCGTGGCGCTCCCCATCAGCGACAGGGTCAGCACCAGCGTCTTCTTGCGGCCGATGCGATCGCCGATATGGGCGAAAATCACGCCGCCGATGGGGCGGATAAAAAACGTCAGCGAGAAGGAGAGCCAGGAGAGGATCAGGCCGATAACCGGGTCGACCATCGGAAAGAAGATTTTGTTGAACACCAGCGCGGCGGCGGTGCCATAGAGAAAATAATCGAACCATTCGATGGCGCTGCCTGTCAGGCTCGCGATCAGTACCTTCTTGTTTTTCTGCAGAATGGATGCAGTGTTGTCTTGTGGATTGCTCATTACGAAACGTTCTCCCGCCACGGTAGATAGGTCAGGTGTCACTCTGTACGAGCAGGGTGCAACCTGATGTGAAAAGGTTGTGTAATTGTTAAGCAACTTAGGGTTGAAGGTTACAATTGGCAAGTTTATCGCTGGCAAACTGGGCGTTATGGCGCGCTTTGAACTGGTATAACCGCGACGCTATTTTTTATTTTCCACCTGATTTTGCTGTTTTTTGTTATTTTCATAGTGAGTTGTTCAGGTGCAACCTGCCTGTTTTTAGATGTTTCTTGTTATTTCAAAATGGTTACAAATCGACGCCGCTATGCCTTCCGGTAGGCGGCGTTTATGATAGCGAAAGCATCCTCTCCGCTCGGCTGAGAGAGGATTAAGGAGACAGAATGGCAGAACAATTTCCTCCGCTGTCGGCAGCGACGCTGGCGGCGGCTAACCAGGTCGGCGCCTGGCTGGCGCAGGACGATCTGGCGACGCTGCCCGCGCTGCCGCAGGTGGACGTGGTAGTGCTGGCCGGCAACGCCGTGATCCCAACCATCGACGCCGCCTGCCGTCTGGCGGCGGCGCAGGTGGTCCCGCTGCTGATCAGCGGCGGCGTGGGACATTCTACGGGCTATCTCTACGAGGCGGTGCGCCAGGATCCCCGTTACCGTACGTTGCTGGTGGATGGCCGCCCGGAAGCGCATATTCTGGCCGACATTGCTCATGACTACTGGCACATCCCCCATTCGCGGCTGGTGGTGGAGGACCAGTCAACCAACTGCGGTGAGAACGCCCGTTTTACCCGGACCACGCTGGAGAGCCGGGGGCTCGCCCATTGTCGCGGGATCGTCATTCAGGACCCGACTATGCAGCGGCGAACCATGGCTACCTTCGCCCGCGTCTGGCAGGGGGAGACGACGCCGCCGCAGTGGTTGAGCTTTCCCGGCTGCTCGCCGGTGCTGGAGCAGACCGATGGCCAACTGGGGTTCGCGGGCGGCGGAGCGGGGCTCTGGCCGGTCACCCGCTACCTGGCGCTGCTGCTGGGCGAGCTGCCGCGCCTGCAGGATACCCCTGAAGGGTACGGTCCGCGGGGAAAAGACTTCATCAGCCATGTCACCTTCCCGCCGGAGATCCTCGACGCCTGGCGACAGCTGCGGGAGGACGCCCAGCTTGCCGGGGCGCTGCAGGCCCGCACCCTCGGCTGAAAAATGCCCGTTTACGGCAGATTCGTCGCAAACGGGCAATTTGTGTTATTAAAATGTAACCTCAAGCGGGCATTTTTGGCCCGTTTTTATGAATCAGCTCACAGAACTGCGTCAATGTGCTGCCGAACAGCGGCTTATCCGCCCGATATTTAACAAAAAAATCACCTGTTAAATACAAATGCACCACAGGAGCAGCCATGACAGCACCCGTTCAACACCCGATGTATATTGATGGCCAGTTCGTTTCCGGTCGCGGCGACGGCTGGATCGACGTGCTTAACCCGGCGACCGAAGCGCTGCTGTCGCGGATCCCGGACGGGACTGCCGAAGAGGCGCGGCTGGCGATTGACGCCGCCGAGCGCGCCCAGCCCGGCTGGGAAGCGCTGCCGGCCATTGAGCGCGCGGGCTGGCTGCGCAAAATTGCCGCCGGTATCCGTCACCGTGCCGACGAGATCGCCGGGCTGATTGTCGCTGAAGGCGGCAAGATCCAGCAGCTGGCGGCGGTGGAGGTTGCGTTCACCGCGGACTATCTCGACTATATGGCAGAATGGGCGCGCCGTTACGAAGGTGAGATCGTGCAGAGCGATCGCCCGGGGGAGAATATCCTTGTCTTTAAACGCGCGCTGGGGGTGACCACCGGGATCCTGCCGTGGAACTTCCCGTTCTTTCTTATCGCCCGCAAGCTGGCGCCGGCCCTGATCACTGGAAATACCATCGTCATTAAGCCCAGCGAATTTACGCCCAACAATGCCATCGCCTTTGCCGAGATTGTCCATCAGGTTGGGTTGCCGAAAGGGGTCTTTAACCTTGTGCTTGGCCGCGGAGAAACCGTTGGCCAGGAGCTGGCCGGCAATCCGAAGGTGGCGATGGTCAGCATGACCGGCAGCGTGGCGGCGGGAGAAAAAATTATGGCCGCTGCGGCGAAAAATATCACCAAAGTGTGCCTCGAGCTCGGCGGCAAAGCGCCTGCCATTGTAATGGACGATGCGGATCTGGAGCTGGCGGTGAAAGCGGTAGTGGACTCGCGGGTGATTAACACCGGGCAGGTGTGTAACTGCGTCGAGCGGGTCTATGTTCAGCAGGGAATATACGATCGCTTCGTCAACCGCCTCGGTGAGGCGATGAAGGCCGTCCAGTTTGGCGACCCGGCGACGCGAGATGACATCGCGATGGGGCCGCTGATCAACGCGGCGGCGCGGGACCAGGTGGCGGGCAAAGTGGCGAAGGCGGTGGCGCAGGGGGCGCGGGTGGCGCTGGGCGGTCAGCCGCTGGAGGGCAAAGGCTATTTTTATCCGCCGACCCTGCTGCTGGATGTACGTCAGGAGATGGACATTATCCATGAGGAAACCTTCGGTCCGGTGCTGCCGGTGGTGGCCTTTTCGACCCTCGATGAGGCGCTGGCGATGGCCAACGACAGCGATTATGGCCTGACCTCCTCAATCTATACCCGCGATCTGAACGTGGCGATGAAAGCGATTAAGGGACTGAAGTTTGGCGAAACCTATATCAACCGTGAGAACTTTGAGGCGATGCAGGGGTTCCACGCCGGCTGGCGTAAGTCGGGGATCGGCGGCGCAGATGGCCGCCACGGCCTGAATGAGTACCTGCAGACCCAGGCTGTCCGCCGTTCACTTAGCGGGCAAATTTCTCCAGCACGCGGATCAGTTGGGTGACAAAGCCGTATTCGTTATCGTACCAGGCGACGGTTTTCACCAGCTGTACGCCGCCGGCCTCCACAATCTCCAGCTGGGTAGCATCGTAGATCGAACCGAAATGGCTGCCGATGATATCGGAAGAGACGATCTCCTCTTCGGTGTAACCAAAGGATTCATTGCCCTCAGCCGCCTGCCTCATCGCCTGATTGACCTCATCCGCAGTCACCTTTTTCTCCAGCACCGATACCAGCTCCGTCACTGAGCCGGTTTTGGTCGGTACGCGCTGGGCATGGCCTTTCAGCTTACCGCTCAGGGCAGGGATCACCAGGCCAATGGCTTTTGCCGCGCCGGTAGTGTGCGGGATAACGTTTTCCGCCGCCGCCCTGGAGGCGCGCAGATCTTTTCCGCGCGGCCCGTCCACCAGCGATTGGGTGCCGGTATAGGCGTGGATGGTGGTCATGGTGCCTACGGTGATGCCGAAGGCATCCTGCAGAACTTTGGCCATCGGCGCCAGGCAGTTGGTGGTGCAGGAGGCCACGGAGATGATGGTGTCATCCGGGGTCAGGGTGTCATCGTTGACGTTGTAGACGATGGTTTTCATCTCGCCGGCGGGGGCGGAAATCAGCACTTTGCGCGCGCCGGCCTGGAGATGGGCTTGCGATTTCTCGGCCGAGGTGTAGAACCCGGTACACTCCACAATCACCTCGGCGCCTGCCGCCTGCCATGGAATATGCTGCGCCTCTTTTTCGGCATACACCGTAATGGTTTTGCCGTTGACGATCAGCGCATCTTCGGTAAAGTCGACGCTCCACGGGAAGGGGCCGTAGTTTGAATCATGCTTCAACAGGTAGGCCAGCACCTTTGGCGAAGTGAGGTCGTTGATAGCCACCACTTCCAGGCTGCTGTCGACTTCTAATAAACGACGTAACACCAGACGTCCGATACGACCAAATCCATTAATCCCAAGTTTACTCATGGATATTCTCCGGTTGGTAAAACGACTCGATGTGATGAAACTCCTCCAGGCTTAGCCCTGTCCCCCTGATTGGTCAACTGACAATCTGTGCGCTTTGCCAGGGCCTGCGGGCCGGAGAGGGGAAAAGTGAATGTTTTCCCGGTCTTTTTTGCCCGTGACGGCAGGGAATGATTTTTGTTACCAGAGATGAGGGGGCTGCCTGCTGGCGAAACGACGAAAAGCGTCTATGCTTAACTATTGAATAGCTTAGTAAAAAATTGACGTTAGACGAAGGGAGAGGTTATGGGATTCTGGAGAATCGTTTTCACTATCATTCTGCCGCCGCTGGGGGTGCTGCTGGGAAAAGGCTTCGGCTGGGCGTTTATTCTCAATATTATTTTGACCCTGCTGGGCTATATTCCTGGCCTGATCCACGCCTTTTGGGTGCAGACCCGCGATTAAAGGCTGACCCTCGCCGCCTCCCCCTGAGACCGGTTCAGGGGGGCATCAGGCACTCTTTATATAACAGCGTATTATCCTTCGACCAGTAGTGCCGGGTCTCCTCTTCCAGATCGACGATCCACTTAAACACCCCGGCGCTGGCGAGATCCCGGCAGTACTGTTCAAAGTTAATGGCCCGGGCAAAGTGGCGGATAACGGCGGCCCTGGTCAGACAATGGCTGGCCTCAGCGCGAACGCGCAGCAGCCCGCGGGCGCTTTTTACCGAGACCACCTCGTCGTTTGCCATTACGAAATTCATATTGCCGGTGGAAACAAAATAGATGTAGTAGGAGACCTGATGCCGACGCAGTTCATTGGCGAAGGTGGCATAGTCGGCGTCAGAACGCGCTTGCTCAAAAAAATGACCCAGCCTGACCAGCAGTTCCATTTCGATCCTTATCGTGTCGCTGTGTGCGGCTTTGGCCGATAGCGGCAGAAACCATTCACTAAATAACTTATTCGCATTTAAATAATATAGACGCGTTATATTAATGGTTATTGCGTAACTGGAACACGGTTTCAAGTGTTACAATCTATTGCAATCGTTTGGCTACCTGGTCAGCGATGCGTAAGCGAACGGCGAGGCGGGAACGAGGAGACAAGCGCCGGCGGGGAAGGCCGCCGGCGGAAAAACGGCGCTACTTCTGGATCAAATAGCGAATGGTTGGGCCATCCTGTTGAATATCCAGCACCGTGTAGCCGTGGTTCCTTGCATCAAGCGGAATGTTATTGATTGACTGCGGACAGTCGCTGACCACTTCGAGGATCTCGCCTTTTTGCAGGGAAGGCATTGCCTCCAGGGTAGCGACCGCCGGATACGGGCAGGGTTCGCCGACCATATCCAGGCGATAATCAGGGATGATGTTTTTCATGCGCTCTCCTTCACGGTCCGGACCGCCGCCTGGCGGCGGAAAAAATGTCTCTCCCAGGCGATCACCAGCAGCAGGGCGATCAGCAGCAGTAGATAGGTGGCCAGTAGTCCGCCAAAGGGACCGAAGGCGTTCAGCAGGTTGACTTTCTGCCAGTGGGTGGCGAGGGGGGCGGCGATATCGTCCCAGCACCAGGCGAGCAGCGTTGAGCCGATGACGTTGCCCAGCCCAACCCACCAGTAGTGAACCTGGCCCTCCACCGCCCGGTACATCCAGCCGGTCTCACAGCCGCCGGCCAGCACGATGCCAAAGCCAAATAGTAGCCCGCCAATCGCCGCATTAGGACCGGCCCACATAATTTTGGGCGCCATCCCCAATTGCACATAGCTGAAGATACCGATGGCGCTCGCCGCCATGCCGAAGATAATCGCCTTCGCCATCACCGTCCGGCCGGTGATCCACATATCGCGAAAGGCGGAGGTAAAGCAGATCTGCGCGCGCTCAATAAGCAGGCCAAAGGCAATGCCAAACAGCATCGCCAGGCCGAGCGCCGGGTGGTCTGCGGCGGTGAGCAGGCCCCAGCCGATCATGGCGAAAAAGACCACCATCCCCAGGCGGAAACGGCGGCGCGCCTGCTGCGGTTTTTGGGTTAACGGCGAGGCGGTGGACACCTTTTGTATTTTTACCGGGATGCGAAAAAGGGGCAGCAGCGTGAAGCGGGCGCCAAACCAGGAGCCGATGGCGGTGGCGATGGCAAACAGCCAGGCGTGCAGGGAGAACTGCGGAATGCCGGTGAAGAAGGCCGCCAGGTTGCAGCCCATCGCCAGCCGTGCGCCGAACCCGGCGATGATGCCGCCCGCCACGGCCTGCGCAATGCGGATCCGGCTGCGTGGCAAGCGCAGTTTGACGTTATTCGCCCACAGCGCGGCGGCCAGGCAGCCGCCGAACATGCCGATGATCATCCTGCCATCGATGCGGGTCAGCGGCGACCCTTCGAGATGTATCAGCTGGTAATAGCCCCACTGTTCGCTGTGGACGCCCAGCAGCTGCAGCAGCTGACCACCCCAGCGGGTGAATTCGCCGGTCACCGCCCAGAAGGTGCCGGTGATGCCAAAATAGTAGGTAGAGAGAATGCCCGCGGCAATGACCGCCGGGACAGGAGACCAGAACCGGATAAGCCAGGCCTGTTTGAAGGATTGCCATGTCATAAAAATGCCTCTGAACTCAGAAGGTATTAACGGTCGATGACCGACCAAAGGGGGCAAATAGTACCCGCCTTAGCGCCTGCTTTCTCTGTTTTGGATCAAGGCCCTACGCTTGCGTCAGCACGGCAACCAGCGCCAGCAGCGCGGGCAGCGCCTGAATATAGAGAATTTTGCGGCTGGCGGTCAGCGCGCCGAAAATCCCGGCGGCCAGCACGCAGGCCAGGAAAAAGATAACCACCTGCACCCCCGGCGCCCCCAGCCACAGCCCCCATGCCAGGCCGGCGGCCAGAAAGCCGTTATACAAGCCCTGGTTGGCCGCCAGCACCCGGGTCTGCCGGGCGAAATCGGCGCTGAGGTTAAAGGCCCGGCGCCCGGCGGAGCCTTCCCAGAGAAACATCTCCAGCACCAGGATGGCGAGATGAATAATAGCGACCAGCGCAACGAGGAGAGTGGCTAACACAGCGGTCCTTAACGATTAGGAGAATGTTTCTCCAGTATAACCGCAGGCGCTCACCAGGCTAGAGGACGACTGCTATAGTGCAGATAGCGTCATATTTTCCCGCCGCGAAGAGCGTCGGTTTATCTGATTGCCCTTTGGTTTAGCTAAGCGGTGCTAGCATGCCGGGTTCTTTTTACGGGTATGGCATAGGTTACTGAATGGTAAATAAATTATGGATTTTGTTATCAGGGCTACTAATGGTTGCCATGCCGTCGGCGCAGGCCGGGGAATTAAACCTCTATTCGATGAATACCGGTTCCTATGTCTATCATATGACGGGTAACCACGGACAATATAACGAACATTTCAATAACAACTTTTTCTCGGTGGAGCGCAAGTTTTCTCAGGATTCAAAATACAGCGTGCTGGTCGGAACGATGAAAAACAGCTTTGACGATCGTTGCCTGACCCTCGGCGTGCGCCGCGACTGGCTGAAAAACGATACCGGCTGGGTACTGAAAGGGGTGTATGCCTATACCGGGGAATTTTTCTTTGATGCCTTCAGCCACTGTGGGGATTCCGGCACCTACCGCACCGCCAAAAAAAATCACCGGCATCGGTTTTTCGCCCTACCTCTATCATGGCCTGCAATATAATTTCACCGATTATTTCGGTGTGGAAGGCGGCATTATTGTGCCGGCGATCTTTGTGATGAGTGTTCAGTGGAGCTTTCGCTAGACGCTTTATTTCCCGGGAAAAGAGCAGGCCACCACAGGTGGCCTGATACTAACGACCTGGCGGCAGGAATTAATGGAAGCCGAGACGGATCAGATCCAACGGGCAGAAGCGGCCCTCGCAGCCGTCGATTTCAACGCAGTCCGCCCGGCGCAGCTGCTCAGCGGTTTTCCCCTCGCCATGGATAGCTTTAATCACGCCCGTCGTCCCGTTACCGGCGATCATTACCATGCTGCCGGTAGCAATAGCGTTACGATTACGGTCATAGGTTTTCATGGTCTCCTCCTCAATAAACCTGGGTGAAAGCAATGATTAAGCGCGCAAATTAATACCGCTTTCTGCCTAAAAAAGTTTTGAGGATAATCAAATTTATTTTAATAACCACCTGAGCATAAAGGCAAGAAGACCTTCTGTTCGCCTCCATCGCATCGCCTGCGCGGCGAGGGGATGAAGCGTGATACTGGCCGTCATATGTCAGCCAGGTTACTGTTTTATGACCAGATTATTAACCTTGCCAGCCCGCGGAAAATAGCGAAAGATGGCACTATTCGGGCATCAACGGTGCCAGTGCCTGTCCTGAGGGAGCCATGAGTCAAGACGTCACCGCGAAGATGTTAAAGCCCGATTTTGATAGTGAAGTTTCCGGCCTGGTGCATGGCTATTTGTTTCATGAACAGCGCCCCCCGCAGCCCATCGCCTCTGGCGAGGTCTGCGCCCGCTATCAGGCGCTCGCCGATGACAAGGCGTTTATCTGGTTACACCTGAATCTTAATCATGCCACCGCCGAGAAATGGTTAACCAGCCACTTTCCGGTGGCCGATTTTTTCTTCGAGGAGATCCGCAGCGGCTCGCACACCACCCGCATTGAGCGACAGGGGGAAAATCTGTTCGCTGTGCTTAACGATGTGCTGTTTCGTCCGCAGGATACCAGCGCGGAAACCGCCACGCTGTGGCTCTACTGTAGCCCCAGGCTGGTGGTGACGGCGCGCTTCAAACCGTTGCGGTTTATCGAATGGATGCTGCCGCGCTTGCAGACGCTCAGGGTGAACACGTCTACTGAGCTGCTGGCCTTTCTGCTGGAGGAGCAGGAGGAGGTGCTGGAGCAGGTCGTCCGCCAGGCCAGCCGCCATGTTGACCTTATTGAAGAGCGTCTTCTGAGCAATCACGTGCAGCGCAACCGGGCCGATCTGGCGCGGCTACGGCGGATGCTTTTACGCTTCCAGCGGCTGCTGGCGCCGGAGCCGGCGGCGATGTTCCGGCTGCTTAACCGGCCGCCGGCGTGGATGGATCGCGCGGTGGTGCAGGCGTTTCGTCAGTTCACCGAAGAGTTTAGCGTGGTGCTCAACGATCTGTCGGGCCTGATCGAGCGCATCAGTCTGCTGCAGGAGGAGATTGGCGCCCGCCAGCTGGAGCAGAGCAATCGCACCCTCTATACCCTGACGGTGATCACCGTCCTCGCGCTGCCGATTAACATCGTCGCCGGTTTTTTCGGCATGAACGTCGGTGGGATCCCGCTGGCAAGCAACCACCACGGGTTTATCCTGCTGGTGGTGATTGTCGCTGTCTTTACCCTCGGCGCCGGTTACCTGGCGTTTCGCCGGCGCGATGACCTGTAGATTGCGCGTCGAATCAGCTGAGGCTGCGCAGGGCGGCAATCAGTCCTTCGACACCGCGTTCCAGCTTCTCGCGCGGGCAGCCGACGTTGAGTCGCAGAAAGCCGTTGCCCTCAGGACCATAGGTATAACCCGGCATAATCGCCACCTTCTGTTCGGCGATCAGCGCCTGCTGTAGCGCGCGATCGTCAACGTTGAGCGGGCGCAGGTCGATCCATGCCAGGTAGGTGGCCTCCGGCGGCTGCCAGCAGAGCGCGGGGAAGGCGTTGTTGAGCGTGTCGGCGACATAGCGCATATTCGCCTGCAGGTAGTCGCGCAGGGCATCGAGCCAGGGAGCCCCGTCGCGGTAGGCGGCGATATGGGCGACCAGCGCCGGCACGGAAGGGGAAGAGAGCCCGTCGCGACCCTTTAGCGCCTGCAGGTAGCTGTCGCGCTCGTTCTCTTCGCGGATAAAGCCGTAGGCCCCGGTAAAGGCCGGAATATTGAAGCTCTTCGAACCGGAGGTGAACAGCGCCCATGGTCCCTGAGCGACCTCGCTCCACGGGATATGGCGGTGTTCGCTCCAGGTCATGTCCATATGAATTTCGTCGCTAATCACCCTGACGCCATGTTTTTGACACAGGGCCGCCATGGTCTCCAGCTCCTCGCGACGCCAGACTTTCCCCGTTGGGTTGTGCGGGCTGCACAGCAGCAGCAGGGTATTCTTTGGCTCCGCCAGCGCCGCCTCCAGGCGGTCCATATCGCAGCGCCACCGATTATCCTTCAGGATCAATGGCACCGGGGCAATCCGCCGCCGGTTAGCGGTGATGGTGTTATAGAACGCATCGTAGGCAGGGGTGTGGACCACGACGCCGTCGCCTTCTTTCGACCACTGGCGGATGGTTTCCGCCACCATGTAGATAACAGACGGTCCGTAGACCACAGATTGCGGATCGATGTCGCTGTTAAAGCGACTGGCGTACCAGTGGGCAATCGCCCCGAGAAACGCCTCGTTGCGCCAGCGGCTGTAGCCGAACACCCCGTGGGCCAGCCGCTGGCTAACGGCGTCGAGAATACAGGGCGCGGTGGCGAAATCCATATCGGAAATAGTGAACGGCAGCAGATCGGCGGCGCCAAACCGGTCGGCGACATAGTCCCATTGCGTGCACCAGGTGCCGTGGCGATCGATAGGGGTGGCAAAATCAAACATTGGAGCTTCCTTAGCGAGCGCCCCCTCCGTAGCGGAGGGGGACTAGTGGGATCAGGCCTGCACGGTATTCATCAGCGTGGCCATCTCATCTTTTACCGACTGTACCTGCGGGCCAATAACCACCTGCAGATTATGCTGGTTGAGCTGTACCACCCCGATGGCGCGATGGGCTTTCAGCGCGGCGGCGTCCACTTTGCTCATATCGTGCACCGACAGGCGCAGACGGGTAATGCAGTTATCCAGCGAAACAATGTTCTCTGCGCCGCCGAGCGCCGCCAGAATCGCCGGTACGTTATACCCGGATTTGCCGATGGTACCGGCGACGGCTTTCTCCATGCTGGCGGCAGTGTCGATGTCGCGGCCCGGCGTTTTCAGATTGAAGCGGGTGATGGCGAAGCGGAAGATGGCATAGTAGACCGCGAACCAGATAGCCGCCACCACCGGCACCAGATACCACTTGGTGGCCAGGCCATGCAGAATGCCAAACACCACGAAGTCGATGATATTGCCGTCGGTGTTGCCGATGGTTACCCCGAGCACCGCCATGATGGTAAAGCCGAGACCGGTCAGCAGCGCGTGGATGACATACAGGACCGGCGCGACAAACAAGAACAAGAACTCCAGCGGCTCAGTGGTGCCGCCGACCACGCAGGCGATGACCCCGGAGATCAGCAGACCTTTAATTTTATGTCGGTTTTCCGGACGGGCGCAGTGGTACATCGCCAGCGCGGCTCCCGGCAGGCCGCCGAGGAATGCCGGCATTTTACCCTGCGACAGGAAACGGGTGGCGCTTTCGGCGAAGCCGTGGGTCGTCGGACAGCTCAGCTGCGCCTGGAAGATGGTCAGCGCGCCGCTGACGCTGTGGCCGCAGACGTCGAGGGTGCCGCCGGCTTCGGTAAAGCGGATCAGCGCCACCAGAATATGGTGCAGGCCAAACGGCAGCAGCAGTCGCTCGCCGGTGCCAAAGATCATCGGCCCAAAATCCCCGGCGCTTTTGATCATCTTCCCGAGGGCGTTGATCCCCATAGCGAAGACTGGCCATACCAGCGGGATCGCCAGCCCAACCAGCCCCAGCACCACGGTGGTGACGATCGGCACGAAGCGGGTGCCGCCGAAGAAGGCCAGGGCGTCCGGCAGGCGAATGTTATGGAAGCGTTCATGCAGCAGCCAGACGATAATTCCGGCGATCACCGCCCCGAGGATCCCGGTATCGATTGACGGAATGCCGATAATGTTCTGGATATTGTTGGCCTTCAGGATCGCGGCGTCGGTGGTGGGCAGAATACCCTTCGCGGTCAGCCAGAAGTTGACCGCCAGGTTCATGACCGCGTAGCCAACGAAGCCGGCGAAGGCGGCGACGCCTTTGTTCTCTCGCGCCAGACCCAGCGGGATGGCGATACAGAACATGACCGGCAGGAAGCTGAAGGCAAAGGAGCCGACCTTGCTCATCCAGATAAAGATGGCCTGCAGCAGCGGCATATCCAGCCACGGCAGCAGAGTCAAAACATCGTGACTGCTTAGCGAGCTGCCGATCCCCAGCATGATCCCGCAAAACGAGAGCAACGCTACGGGCAGCATGAAGGTTTTTCCCAGCTGCTGGAAAAATTCCCATAAGGTGATTTTTGGTGCTGTTTTCGCCGTCATAGCACGGTTCCTGATTCATAAGTGGTCGGGAGAACTAACGCCACGGCAAGATAAAACGTTTTACCACTTTTTAGTGCGATAAAAATCACATATTCAAGCGATAATAAGGTTTATAAAGATCGCACAATGATAAAACGATTTATCGACAGGCAAGGGAGTCAGCCAGCAGGTTATGGCAATCGCAAAAAAGATCACCATCAATGATGTGGCGCTGGCTGCCGGCGTCTCCGTGAGTACCGTTTCACTGGTACTGAGCGGCAAAGGGCGCATCTCCAGCGCCACCGGCGAGCGGGTTAATCAGGCTATCGAACAGCTGGGATTTGTGCGCAACCGTCAGGCGGCCTCGCTGCGCGGTGGGCAGAGCGGGGTGATTGGCCTTATCGTCAGCGACCTGTCAAAACCGTTTTATGCTGAATTAACCGCCGGCCTCACCGATGCCCTGGAGAGGCAGGGGAAAATGGTATTTCTCACCCAGGGAGGCCGCAGCGGCGAGAAGATGGCCCAGCGGTTTGATTCGCTGGCGGCGCAGGGGGTGGACGGGGTGATTATCGCCGGGGCGATCGACCGCG
>OHRC01000241.1_pt1 | contig 18302 bp, 19 predicted proteins | sample 1578301 | NCBI WGS metagenome assembly OHRC01 (sample SAMEA3879520, study PRJEB24766) | human gut metagenome | biome: human-associated habitat; feature: feces | place: USA | collected 1985/1987 | reverse complement strand
CGGGGCGGTCTGCGGCTTGATTGGCGGGGTAAAAGTGTATAACAAATTTTCGAGCGGCGACCCCGACACGTCGAAGACCGCCGCGAGCTGGTTCGGCGCGTGTATTTTCCTGATTGTCGCCGCGACGATCCTACGCTCTTTCTTCTTGTAGTCCAACCTGTCATGCAAATAATTATGGAATATGGAATCAACAAGGGAATCGGCAAGAGCGTGGAGTTCCGGGGCCTGAAGGCGCAGTACCTCTTCATCTTCGCGGGCGGCCTGCTGGCCGTCTTCGTGGTGTTCGTCATCCTCTACATGGCAGGGGTCGATCAGTGGGTATGTATCGCTTTCGGCGTTGCGGCGGCTTCGGTGCTGGTCTGGCTTACCTTCCGCCTGAACGCCCGTTACGGGGAACACGGGCTGATGAAGCTGTTCGCCGCGCGCCGGCATCCCCGCTACCTGCTCAACCGCAAGTCCCTGCGCCGGTTGCTGAAAAGAAAGGGGGGCCGCGTATGAGAAACATCTTGAAAGCCACCACGCTGGAAAGCAAGTTCCCGCTCCTGGCCGTGGAAGGCGGTTGTATCATCAGCAAGGACGCGGACATAACGGTCGCCTATCGGGTCGAACTCCCGGAGCTGTTCACCGTCACGTCCGCCGAGTACGAGGCGATCCACGCCGCCTGGTGCAAGGCCCTGAAGGTCTTGCCCGAATACAGCGTGGTACACAAGCAGGACTGGTTCATCCGCGAGCGTTACCGCCCGGCCACGGGCGAGGGGGACATGAGTTTCCTCTCCTGCAGTTACGAGCGGCATTTCAACGAGCGTCCGTTCCTGACCCACGCCTGCTTCCTCTACCTGACGAAAACGACGAGGGAGCGTATGCACATGCGTTCAGACTTCTCGACCCTCTGCCGGGGCAACATCATTCCCAAAGAGGTAAACCGGGAATCGGCGACAAAATTCCTGGAGGCGGCGGAACAGTTCGAGCGTATTCTGAACGATTCGGGTTTCCTGACCCTTGTCCGCCTCACGGGGGACGAGATCACGGGTACGGCGGATTGTCCGGGCCTGCTGGAACGGTACTTTTCCCTCTCGCTCTCGGAGACGACTTCTCTTCAGGACATCGAGCTGGGGGCCGAGGTTCTGCGCGTGGGCAACAAACGGGTGTGCCTGCACACGCTCTCGGACACGGAAGACCTGCCGGGGCGCGTGGGTACGGATACCCGTTACGAGCGTCTTTCCACCGACCGTTCGGACTGCCTGCTGTCGTTCGCGGCCCCCGTGGGGCTTCTGCTTTCCTGCGACCACCTTTACAACCAGTACGTGTTCCTGGAAGACAGCGACGAAAACCTGCGTATGTTCGAGAAACGTGCGCGTAACATGCAGTCCCTTTCCCGCTACTCCCGCGGAAACCAGATAAACAAGGAGTGGGTGCGATACGTCGCTGTGTAAGTAATTGTTAAACTTAGATTTAACCCGTTGTTTCGTCAACGGTAGCCTATGGACAGATGCACCAATAGTAATATACTGTATCAAAGCTGTCCAGACAAGGTAGCCCTTCCGAAAGGAGCAGTCAGAACCGTGAGGGAAAGACAATGGCTGTTAGTATCATACAGTCAGGGAGCTTGGCTTGGGTGGTATGGTTAGCGTAAGCGAACTGTCGTCTAAACGTCGTAAGGTTGAAGAAGCCAAAGATACTGATAGGCTTCAGCCCAAAAGGGAAGCAGTCGGTTATTCCTCTCCATTCTGGGAATACACGAACAGAGTACTGCCGGTGTAATAGACAGAACCTAACCCACTTATAAGTTACTTGCACGGAACGTAGTAAGCCCGTATTTCTCCTGCCAATGACAGGTAAGCAGACCGTAAGGAATGCCGAATGGAGTGCGGGTATAGGATTGCAGAAAAAGCGAATGCCACCCTGTAATGGGGTGAATAGGGATTGAAACATCATCCCGCTGCGAAAGCAGGCTGACTTCTGCGGTAGGTGATTCTTTACAAGAAACTTTTAGAACTTTTAAAAGGAGAAAAGCAAATGAACGAAATTAAAAAATCGTGTGCATCGACTGACCAAACGCAGAGCAAATGGGACAGTATAAATTGGCTCAAATGCGAAGCTGCGGTTCAAAAGCTACAAGCGCGTATTGTAAAGGCTCAAAAAGAGGGTCGCCACAACAAGGTCAAAGCCTTGCAGTGGACACTGACCCACTCGTTTTACGCTAAAGCATTAGCGGTAAGACGTGTAACTTCCAATAATGGGAGTAAAACGGCTGGCGTCGATATGGTAACATGGAAAACGCCAGATGCTAAAGTGTGTGCAATAACCGAACTGAAAAGGAGAGGTTATACACCCCAACCTCTGAGACGAGTACATATCAGAAAGAGTAACGGGAAATTAAGACCATTGGGTATACCAACTATGAAAGACCGGGCTATGCAGGCATTGTATCTGATGGCACTGGCTCCCGTAGCTGAAACAACGGCTGATGCCAATTCTTATGGTTTCAGAAAAGAAAGGAGCACGGCAGATGCCGTTCAACAATGCTTCAATGACCTGGCAAGGACGACATCCCCACAATGGATCTTAGAAGGTGATATCAAAGGTTGTTTCGACCATATCAGTCATGAATGGTTGCTTGACAATATCCCTATGGATAAAGTTTTGCTCCGTAAATGGTTGAAAAGTGGATTTATTTTCAACAAGCAACTTTTTCCGACAGAGGAGGGAACTCCTCAAGGCGGCATCATCTCCCCAACTCTTGCAAATATGACTTTGGACGGACTGGAAAAACTGCTTGCCGATAGCTTTCCGATAAACCGCTCGAAGAAAAATTACTATACTCCTATGATAAATCTTGTTCGCTACGCGGATGATTTTATTATCACAGGAGAGAGTAAGGAGTTGTTGGAGAACCATGTTAAACCATTAGTCATTGAGTTTCTTCAAGCAAGAGGGCTTACCTTATCAGAAGAAAAGACTAAGATAACTCATATAGAAGAAGGGTTTGATTTTCTTGGGTTCAATATCAGAAAATATAAAGGCAAGTTTATCACAAAACCATCCAAGAAGAGTCGAAAGAGATTTTTAGATAAGGTTCGTGAAATAGTGGACAAGAACAAGTCTTCTAAGCAACAATCTTTGATACGATTGCTAAACCCAGTCATTAGAGGATGGGCGAACTACTACAAGGGGTGTTCTGCATCGGAAACTTTCCGTAAAACAGATGCACAAATTTTCAACAAACTATGGCGATGGTCTCGCAGAAGACATCCCAAAAAAGGTAAACGATGGATTGCCAACAAGTATTATCACACTGTAAGAGGTAGAAGCTGGACTTTTGCCGTACCGCTTGAAAACAGGAAAGTGGATAAATACCACACTCTTGTGAGATTGTCGGATACGAAAATAAAGCGACATATCAAAATCCGCAGTGAGGCCAACCCATATGATGCCGATTGGAAAGATTTCTTCGATCAATACAAGACCCGAAGAATGCTTGCACACTTAGACGGCAAGCAATATATCTATCGCCTGTGGAATCAGCAAATGCAATGTTGCCCTGTGTGTGGCAAGCACATCACACGGGAAACTCCCTGGAAAATTACTGAAATGACAGGGAGCAGTAGAAAGGCGAAAGTCCTAATACATGATCATTGCAGCCGAATTACTAACAGAAATAAATGGAAGTTACTATGAGCCGGCTTTTAGTTACAAATAAAAGTTTTGAATTGCTTGAGCCGTATGAGGGGAAACTCTCACGTACGGTTCTTAGAGGGGAAAGCTCCCGTAAGGGGGCTGACCTACTCGACATCGACCAGTATCTCAACGAGGCGCACTCGTTCGGTCTTCAATCCGTCCGGGCCCATTTCAACGTGCTGGCCTGGTCGGACGACGTGCAGGAGCTCCGGCATATCCGCAATGATGTGGGCAGCCAGCTCGCTCTGATGGAGTGCCGCCCGCGCCACAACACCGTGGACGCCGCCACGCTCTACTGGGCGGGTATGCCGGGCAACGCGGGGGATTTCCCCGCCGAGGAATCGTTCTACACGTTCATCGAGCCCGCAGTCTGTTTCTTCACGGAGGAAACCAACTATAAATCCTCGTCCAGCCCTTTCGGCATCAAGCTGTGCGACCGCGTAAGCGGCAGGCCCCTGCACCTGGACATCTCGGACGAACCGATGAAAAAAGGGATCATTACGAATAGGAATAAATTCGTGTTAGGCGGCTCTGGGTCAGGCAAGTCGTTCTTTATGAATCATTTAGTCCGCCAATACTGGGAGCAGGGCACGCATGTCGTGCTGGTGGATACCGGTAACAGCTACCAGGGTCTTTGCGAGCTGATCCGGCGTAAGACCAAAGGTGAGGACGGCGTGTATTTTACCTATACCGAGGAACATCCCATCAGTTTCAACCCGTTCTACACCGACGACTACTATTTCGACGTGGAGAAGAAGGACAGCATCAAGACGCTGCTGCTGACACTCTGGAAAACCGAGGACGACAAGATCACGAAGACCGAGAGCGGCGAGCTGGGCAGTGCCGTGAACGCCTATATCGAGCGTATCCGCGCCGACCGGAATATCGTGCCGTGTTTTGACAGTTTCTACGAGTACCTGCGGGACGACTACCGCCGCGAGCTGGAGGAGCGGGAGATCCGGGTCAGCCGCGAGGATTTCAACATCGACAACATGCTCATCACCCTGCGGCAATATTACAAGGGCGGACGCTACGACTTCCTTTTGAACTCCCGGGCCAACATCGACCTGCTCTCGAAGCGCTTCGTGGTCTTCGAGGTGGATTCCATCAAGGAAAACAAGGAGCTTTTTCCCGTGGTCACCATTATCATCATGGAGGCTTTCATAAACAAGATGAGACGGCTCAAGGGGGTACGCAAACAGCTCATCGTCGAGGAGGCCTGGCTGTGACATGTAAGTCTTGTATATGATTGTTCAACTTTCATTCCACGAGTTGGAAATCGAACGATTGAACCTGTTGTTCCGTCAACAGTAGCCTATGGGAACGTGCGGTATTAAGCAATGAACCCGTGCGGTAACAGAACCAACAATGAAGCCCTTCCGAAAGGAGAAGTCTGAACCGTGAGGGGATGACAACTGCCGTTAGTATCGAACGACAGGGGAGCTAGGCTGAATGGTATGAATAACGTAATGTGAACCGTTGATAAACGTCGTAACTTCGAATGAGCCGCTAATGATACTGGGCTCTAACCCAAAAGGGATGCAGTCGGTTAACCTTCTCCATGCTAAGGTTACACGGACATAACGACTGCCGGCGGATAGACGGATTCTAACCCATTCGTTTGTCATATACAAGAAACATGGTAAACCCGTACTTCTCCTGTGTAACAGCAGGTAAGCAGACCGTAAGTGAAGCCGAATGGAGTGCGGGCAGAGGAATGCGGAGAAAGCGAATGCCGTTCTGTAATGGGACGGATAGAGGTTGAAACATCACCTCACACGAAAGTGGGCAGACTTCCGCATGGTGGATGTTTTACAAGAAACTTATAGAACTTATTAAAGGAGAAAAGCAAATGAACGAAATTAAAACATCGTGTGCATCTACTGACCGTAAATGGAGCACTTGGGAAAGCATAGACTGGAACAAGTGTGAGATAGCGGTTAATAAGCTACAAGCACGTATTGTAAAAGCTCAAAAGGCGGGCAAACACGGCAGGGTGAAATCCTTGCAGTGGGTGCTGACGCATTCGTTTTACGCTAAGGCTTTAGCCGTAAAGCGTGTTACATCAAACAGTGGCAGTGACACCGCAGGCGTTGACAAGGTGAAATGGTCAACTCCCAATGCCAGATTCAAGGCTATCGGTGAACTGAAAAGAAGAGGCTACAAGCCCCAGCCGTTAAAAAGGGTCAATATCAAAAAGAGTAACGGGAAACTACGTCCTTTAGGTATCCCGACAATGAAAGATAGGGCTATGCAGGCATTATACCTGCTTGCGTTGGAACCTGTATCGGAAACAACTGCGGACAGTAATTCCTACGGTTTCCGTAAAGAGAGAAGTACCGGAGATGCAAGGGAACAATGTTTTTGTGTCCTTGCAAAGAAAGCTTCTCCCGAATGGATTATGGAGGGTGACATCCAAGGTTGTTTCGACCACATCAGCCACGAATGGCTGCTGAACAATATCCCTATGGATAAAGTGATGCTACGGAAATGGCTCAAATGCGGTTTCGTCTTCAACAAGGAGCTATTCCCCACGGAAGAGGGTACTCCACAGGGCGGTATCATTTCACCAACTCTTGCGAATATGACACTGGACGGACTGCAAACTATGCTTGCAGAGAAGTATCACAAGAAATTTGTAAACAGGAAAACGACCTACTATCCCAAAGTACATCTTGTACGTTATGCGGATGATTTTATCATCACGGGTAGAAGTAAGGAAGCTTTGGAAGAAATCAAACCGTTAGTAGTGGACTTTCTCCAAGAAAGGGGATTAACCCTGTCGGAAGAGAAAACAAAGATTACACACATTGATGACGGATTTGATTTTCTCGGGTACAATATCCGGAAATACAAAGGAGTGCTTCTTATCAAACCGTCCAAAAAGAGCCTGAAGAAATTCATGCAGAAAATCCGGGGAGTCATCGATTCCAATAAAGGAAGCAAACAGGAATCACTTATAAGGCTCTTGAATCCTGTGATAACAGGCTGGGTAAACTACTACAAGAATTGTGTGGCTTCTGACACATTCAGAAAAGCTGACTACCTGATATTTGAAAAGTTATGGCAATGGGCTAAGAGACGACACCCCAAGAAAGGCAAATATTGGATTGCCGACCGATACTTTACACGGGTAAAGAACCGTAACTGGTGCTTCGTGGCAAACTTCAAGAAAGGCAAGACTGATGACAGGATTGCTCTGAAAAGGCTGTATGACACAAAGATTACCCGATATGTCAAGGTAAAAGGTGAAGCAAATCCCTTTGCCCCCGAATGGACAGAGTATTTTGAAAAGCGCAAGACTTACAAGATGCTACAGTCGCTCAACGGCAGAAAATCATTGCTGTACATGTGGGAAAGACAGGACCATTTATGTCCCGTATGTGGTAAACCCATAGACAAGGAACATCCTTGGGGAACTTCCCAACAAATAGTCAACGGCAAGAAAGTAAATAATCTGCTACATGACAGTTGTAGAAGAAAAGTCATTCAAACTAATAAGATGTAACTATGAGCTGGTTTCTATTAAATAGAAATTTAACACTGCTTGAGCCGTATGATTGGAAACTTTCACGTACGGTTCTGAGGGGGGAAAGGGGCAGTAATGCCCCTGACCTACCCGGCAAGGCGCTCTCTACGGCCAATATGGCTGAATATCTGCGTTATATGTATAAAACCGTCCGCAAATACTACGGTGAGGCCATCGTTGTGACGCAGGAGGTCGAGGACATCATTTCCAGCCCGGTGGTCAAGGAGGCGATCATCAACAACTCGGACTGCAAGATCCTGCTCGACCAGCGCAAGTTCATGAACCGTTTCGACGCGATTCAGTCCTTGTTGGGGCTGACCGACAAGGAGAAGGCGCAGATTCTCTCGATCAACCAGTCCAACAACCCTTCCCGTAAATACAAGGAGGTCTGGATCGGTCTGGGCGGCGTTCAGTCGGCGGTCTATGCCACGGAGGTCAGCGTCCCGGAGTACCTGGCCTACACGACCGAGGAAACGGAGAAAGTGGAGGTACAGCGGCTTGCCGGCGAGCTGGGCGGTGATATAGAACTGGCGATCAGGCAGCTCGCCGAGGGCAAACGTTAAAGGGAGGGCAGGCCATGTATCGCAAGTGTATCGGATCAGACCCCACGGCGGCGCGTTTGGACTTCGCGCTGTACGAGGTGGCGGGCGAGTGGGAAAGCCGCTCGGGTTCTCCCCGGGTTCGCATCTACCGCAACCCGGGACGCCGGGGCGGCGGTTTTTACGTGGAGGTGTCCTACAAGGACGGGACACGCTTCTCCCGTCCCGTGAGGAAGTATTGGGGAGGTATCCGTTACTTCGACCTCTACGGGTATGTCGCCCTGGCCTACGATGTGGGGCGCGAGGTGCTCCAGCTCTCCGCCTACGGGGATTATTACCGGGCGTCGGAATGACCGCCCAAGTATTCACGAATTAAATAATGAAAAGGATGAAACGATTGATTTTAACGCTGTTCGTGGGGCTTCTTTGCTTCACGTACCAGGCAAAAGCGCAGTGGACGGTCATCGACCCGTCGAACCTCGTTCAGAACATCAAGAGCGCGGTTCAAAGCTCGACCACGGCGACCAACATGGTCAAGTCGCTGCAAGAGAGTATCAAGATTTATAACCAGAGCAAGGCTTACTACGACGCCCTCAAATCGGTGCATAACATCATCAAGGATGCCCGGAAGGTGAAGCTGACGCTCGAAATGGTCAGCGAGATCACGGAAATCTACACCTCGGGATTCAACCGTATGGTTTCAGACCCGAACTTCACGGTGGACGAGCTGGCGGCGATCTCGGCGGGTTACGCCCGGCTGCTGGAGGAGGGCGGTGCGCTGGTGGCGGAACTCAAGACGGTCATAACCGGCGGCAACGGCCTCTCGCTCTCGGACAAGGAGCGGATGGACGTGGTGGATCAGGTTTACACGAAGATGCTGGAGTACCGCAACCTCACGCGCTATTACACGCGCAAGACCATCTCCGTGTCCTTCATCCGCAGCCGCGAAAAGGGCGACGCGCACCGGGTGCTGGCACTTTACGGGAACCCGAACGACAGATATTGGTAACCTGAAAACGGAGGCAGTCATGGATTTCGACAATTTACACCAGGTTCTCCGGAACCTGTATCAGGAGATGATGCCGCTATGCGGCGACATGATCGGGGTGGCGAAAGGTATCGCCGGCCTGGGTGCGCTCTTTTACGTGGCTTACCGGGTATGGAAGGCACTGGCCAGCGCGGAGCCTATCGACGTGTTCCCGCTCCTGCGGCCTTTCGCCATCGGCTTGTGCGTGATGTTCTTTCCCACCGTGGTTCTGGGGACGATCAACGCTGTGATGTCGCCCGTGGTGCAGGGCACGCACGCCATACTGGAGGGGCAGACATTGGATTTGCAGGCATACCAGCAACAGAAGGACGATTTGGAAGCCGAGGCCCGCAGGCGCGAGGGCAAGGCTTGGTTAGTGGACGACGAGGTGTATGAACAACGGCTTGCGGATATGGGTATCACGGATTTGGGCGAGATTATCAGCATGTGGGCCGAACGCACGTGGTACGACATCAAGGCCGGTTTCCGGCAGCTTGTCCGGGACTTCTTCGAGTTGTTGTTCAACGCCGCGGGGCTTACCATCGACACGCTGCGGACATTCTTTTTAGTCGTGCTGTCGATTCTGGGGCCCTTGTCGTTCGCCCTCTCCATTTACGACGGCTTTCACTCGACGCTCGCGAGCTGGATTTCCCGCTATATCAGCGTGTACCTTTGGCTTCCCATCGCCGACCTGTTCTCCGCGGTGCTGGCCAAGATCCAGACGTTGATGCTCCAGGCGGACGTCCTGGCCCTGCAAGACCCCAACTACATTCCCGACAGCGGCAGCGGTGTCTATATTATCTTTTTGATTATAGGTATCATAGGCTATTTCACGATCCCCACCGTTGCCGAGTGGGTGATCCAGTCGGGCGGAGCCGGCGGGGCTATGGGCGGTATCAACAAGGCCGGGGCATTCGCCACGGGTGTCGCGGGCGGTATCGCCGGCAACATGATCGGCCGCACGTTCGGGCGTCGCGGCGGTGGCGGTTCCTCCTCCGGTAACGGCGGCGGTGGCCCGGCTTCGGGCAGTGCCCCCAACGGGCGCAACCTGGCAACACAAGGTAACAGTAATCATTCATAACAATTTGGACAATGGAATTCAAGTCATTAAAAAACATCGAAACAAGTTTCAGGCAGATTCGGCTTTTCGGTATCGTGTTCCTCTGCCTGTGCGCGCTGGTATCCGTGTTCAGCGTGGTCGCGAGCTTCCGTTTCGCCGAAAAGCAGCGCGAGAAGATCTACGTCCTGGACGGGGGCAAGTCGCTGATGCTGGCGCTATCGCAGGATTTGAGCCAGAACCGCCCCGTGGAGGCGCGCGAACATATCCGGCGTTTTCACGAGTTGTTCTTTACCCTCTCGCCCGACCGTGCGGCCATCGAGAGCAACATCAACCGCGCGCTGTTCCTGGTCGATAAGAGCGCCTTCGCCTATTACCAGGACATGCAGGAGAAAGGTTACTACAACCGTGTGGTGTCGGGGAACATCAGCCAGCGTATCGAGGTGGACTCCGTGGTGTGCGACTTCAACGCCTATCCCTACCGGGCCATGACCTATGCCCGGCAAATGATTGTCCGCGAGAGCAACATCACCGAGCGTTCGCTGGTCACGCGCTGCGAGCTGATCAACTCGGGGCGTTCGGACAATAACCCGCAGGGTTTCATCATGGAGAAATTCGAGATTCTGGAGAACCGCGATTTACGTACATTAAAAAGATAAGGCTATGGCAAAGAAGAGAATAAAGGCTTTCGGGGAGTGGGTCGAAGACCACCTGCGCCGCGCTTGCGGGGCACTCTCGCCCGATAAGCGGATTATCGTGATCCTCACGCTGCTCTTGTTCTTTTCCGTCTTGTCGCTCTACTTTACCGTGTCTTCCATCTACCGCTTCGGCAAGGGAGCCGGGGAACGGATGCAGATACGGCATATCGAGCGGCTGGAACTGGAATTAAGACAACGGCAGGAGGCCGACAGTGTAAAACATCTAAAAGATTTCAATTATGACGACGAACGAAAAACAGAATAAACAGCCGGAGGCGGGGAAAAAGGAACTCACGCCCCGGCAGATACAGATGCGGAAGAAGATGGTGGTCTTCCCGCTCTTTTTCCTGGCCTTTGCCGGGTGCATGTGGCTGATCTTCTCCCCCGGCGAAAAAGAACGGGAGGAGCCTTCGGAGGGTTTCAACACGGAGCTGCCGACCCCGGAATCGGAGGGTATCCTCTCGGACAAGCGTGATGCCTACGTGCAGGAGGAGATGCGGCGCAGGGAGCGGGAAAAGATGCGCTCCTTGCAGGATTTCGCGTTCGGGATGGAGGACGAGGAGGAAGAGCCCGTCATGCCCGCTGCCGTGCCGGATAAGTCTTCCGGCTCTGCCGGCGGTTCGTCGGGAGCTTTCCGGACTTCCCGTGCCGCCTATGCCGACATCAACCGCCAGTTAGGCAGTTTCTACGAGGACACCGCCGGTGAAACGGGGGAAGAGCGCGAGATGCAGGCCCGCATCGAGGAACTGGAACGCCGCCTGGAAGAACAGCAGGCGCAGAAAACGGCCCAGGAGGAGCAGGTGGCGCTGCTGGAGAAGTCCTACGAGATCGCCGCCCGCTACATGAATGGCGGTCAGGCCCCTGAAGCCCCGCGTCAGAAAGCCTCCGTTTCCGGCAAGGCTTCCGTGCAGCCCGTGCGCCAGGTGCGCCGTAACATCGTGTCGCTGCTCGCCGCCCCGCTGCCCGATTCGGTCTTCGCCCGTGAGTTCGTCAAGCCCCGGAACTGGGGTTTCAACACGGTGGGGAGCGACCTTCGCGAGCCCGAGCGCAACAGTATCCGCGCCGCCGTGCAGCAAACCGTGACGCTCACCGATGGCGGGGAGGTTACTTTCCGGCTGCTGGAACCGATGATGGCGGGAGATCTGCTCATCCCCTCGGGTACGCCCGTAACGGGGGCGGCGAGGATCAACGGCGAACGGCTGACGGTCAAGGTCAGCGCTGTCCAGCACGGCGGGGCGGTCGATCTGTCGGTCTATGACACGAACGGCAACGAGGGTATTCCCGTGCCGGGGTCGGAAGAACTCAATGCCGTGAAGGAGATCGCCGCCAATATGGGCGCGGGCATGGGCAGCAGTATCACGATCACGGACGATGCCGGTTCGCAACTGCTCTCCGACCTGGGGCGCAGCGCCATCCAGGGCGTGTCGCAATACGTGAGCAAGAAGATGCGCTCGGTCAAGGTCACGCTCAAGGCCGGTTACAGCGTCCTGCTGCTCCCGCCCCTTCAATAAGGGTACAAACGACGTACTTCCGTACACCACTGAAAAAATCCATTTTTATCAACAATCAAAAAATTATCGAGTATGAAAAAGATTCTTCTGGCACTCGCTTTTATCGGGTGCATGTTCGCTGCCCACGCGCAGGAAAAGCCCTCCACGGGCGATTTGTACGACGGTCTTACCCGTCCGCTGACTTTCAACCGGGTTATCCCGCCCTACGCGCTGGAGGTGACGTTCAGCAAGACCGTGCATGTGATTTTCCCCTCGGCCATCCGTTACGTCGATCTGGGGTCTTCGGATCTTCTGGCGGCGAAAGCCGATGGCACGGAAAACGTGCTGCGTGTAAAGGCGGCCCTGCGTGATTTCTCGCGCGAGAGCAACCTTTCGGTCATTACCGAGGACGGGGCCTATTACAGCTTCAATGTCAAGTATGCCGACGAGCCGGTGAAACTGTCGGTCGAGATGGCGGACTTCCTGCATGACGGGGAGGCGGTAAACCGCCCCAATAACGCGCTGGACATCTATTTGCAGGAGTTGGGATGCGAATCTCCGCTGCTGGTCAAACTGATCATGCAGTCCATTTACAAGAATGACCGCCGCGAGATCAAGCATATCGGTTGCAAGCGTTTCGGGGTACAATACCTCCTCAAAGGTATCTACGTGCATAACGACCTGCTTTATTTCCACCTCCAACTGAAAAACTCCTCCAACGTGCCTTTCAACGTGGACTACCTGACGTTCAAGATTACGGACAAGAAGGTGGCCAAACGCACGGCCATCCAGGAGCAGGTCGTATGGCCCGTGCGTGCGTACAACAACGTGCAGGTCATCGGCGGCAAGCGTACCGAGCGCATGGTCTTCACGCTCCCGAAGTTCACGCTGGCCGACGACAAGCAGCTGGTCGTGGAACTGCACGAGCAGCAGGGCGGGCGACACCAGACTTTCACGGTGGAGAATGCCGACCTGGTGCGCGCACGTGTTATCAACGAGTTAAAGGTAAAGTGATATGAAACGGGCGATATTCATTCTCACGCTGGGGTTATGCCTCCTCCTTTCGGACGGGGCGCACGCCCAGCGTGCCCTGCCCGCCATGCGCGGGCTGGAAATACGGGGAGGCATGGCCGACGGCTTCTATACCCGGGACAGCCGCAGCGAAACGGGCTACTGGTTCGGGCTGGCCATGAGCCGCTACGCGAAGAATGCCGACAAGTGGGTGTTCGGCGCGGAGTTCCTGAACCGTTATTACCCCTACAAGTCGGAACGTATCCCGGTGGCGCAGTTCACGGCCGAGGGAGGTTACTATTACAAGTTCCTCGCCGACCCGTCCAGGACTTTTTTCTTCTACCTCGGCGGCTCGGCGCTGGCCGGTTACGAGAGTGTGAACCGGGGCGAAAGGCGGCTCTATGACGGCTCTACGCTCCGCCACCGCGACCGTTTCCTCTATGGCGGGGCCGTCACGCTGGAGGTCGATGCGTACCTGACCGACAGGATTATCCTCTCGCTGACGGGGCGTGAGCGTATCCTATGGGGCACTACAACGGGACATTTCCACGCGCAGTTCGGCCTGGGCGTGAAATTCATAATCCATTAAACTTGCAAGCGACATGAAAAAGATGAAAAAGATATTGGCCCTGGCGGTCTGGATCGCCGCCCTGGGTCTTTTATGCGCATCCTGCGACAACGGGCTGGATATACAGCAGGCGTACACGTTCTCTCTGGAAACGATGCCCGTTCAGAAGCGAATCTCCGTTGGTGAAACCGCTGAAATCCGCTGCACGCTCGTGCGGGAGGGGAGATATGACGGCGCACGTTACACGATCCGCTATTTCCAGCCCGACGGGCGCGGTGAGTTGAGGATGGACGACGGTACGGTGTTCCTGCCCAACGACCGCTATCCGCTCGACCGTGAGGTGTTCCGCCTCTATTACACATCGCGCAGCGATGACCAGCAGACCATCGACGTCTATGTCGAGGACAACACGGGTCAGGTCGTGAAGACCTCCTTCACGTTCCAGAGCGAGAACGGGACGGAGGAAACGGAACGATAACGGAATATGTCTAACCAAGAGAAGCGCCCGTCACCCGGGCGCTTTCCATAAATACTGAAAACCATGACAGAGCAAGAGAGAATAGATATAGCCTATCTCGATACGGGGGTGTACGAGAACCCGTGGCGTGAGAACCTTTTCGAGACGCTGCCCGAGGATCGGAAAACGGCGGAGGTCTGCCGTTTCGCCATCAAGAAATCGGCTTTCAACATCGAGTTCGTTCCCGAAGCGATGAAAACGCCGGAACTTTGTCTTGCCGCGGCCGGCTACCGGGGCGAAACACTGAAATTCGTCCCTGACCGTCTGAAGACACCGAAAATGTGCCGTGCCGCCGTCGATAGCAACAGCTACGCGCTGTATTACGTTCCGGAGGGGTTGAAGACCCCCGAACTGTGCATGGCGGCCGTGAAGCGCAACGGCCTGGTGCTGGAGGCCGTTCCCGGGGAATTGAGGACGCCGCAAATATGCCGTGCGGCGTTGAAAGCGGTGGACAGTGCCGATTACAAGATACTCCCTTACATTCCGTATCCCGATATATGCCTGGAAGGGCTGAAAAAATTCGGGATGTCGTTCGTGGACAAGTTCGAGATTTTCGCCTCCATTGCCCCGGAGGTCATGACCGGGGAGCTGGCCCTTCACGGCGTGGGGATGGACGCGTCCTGCCTTTCGCTCGTGCCGGTGGAACTGCGCACGGAGGCAGTCTGCCTGCGTGCCGTCAGTGGGGACGGCATCCTGCTCCATGAAGTGCCGGAGGAATTACGCACGGAACGGGTCTGCGAGGCTGCCGTGTCCTCGAACTACCTGGCACTGGAGTACGTTCCGAAGCATCTGAAAACCGACCGTCTGTGCGAGATAGCGCTGGAGCGCGATCCCCTGGCCATCCGCTTTTTCAACCCCGAACAGCTCACGCCGGAGGTCTGCAACCGGGCGTTGGCCCGTGCCGACGACCTGCGTGTCCTCCGCTATATCCCTTTCGAGGATATACACATGAAGGCGTTGGGGTTCTATTGCACGAATTACGAGAAGACCTTCGATTTTTTGCAGCACATGAACCCGGCACACGTCACGCCGAAAGTGGCCCGGGAAATTTTCGCCCTGGAGCCGGAGCTGTTCTACAACCTTCCCGATCACGCCAAGAACGAGGAGATGTGCCGCCGGGCCGTCGGGCACGACGGGAGCTACCTGCAATATGTCCCCGAGAAGTGGAAAACGCCGGAGTTGTGCATGGAGGCCATACGGCGCAGTCCCTATGCCATCGCCCACCTGCCCGAGAGCATGAAAAGCCCGGATCTATACATGAGCCTGGTGCGGGAGAACCCGCAAAACCTGAAAGGCGTCCCCCGCGAAGCCCGGACGCCGGAGATGAGCCGGGAGGCTTTCGAGCGTACCTACGGGAAGGACAAAACCGATTTCTCGGTTATCAGCGCGTTGAGCGACCCCGCCCTGGTCTTGCAGGTGTTCCGCGAGCAGGACGACCCGCAGCAGATACACCGGTTGATGAGTGTCCTGCACCTGAACCGCCGGCTTGTAACGGAGGAGGTGGCGTTGGAGGCCGTTCGCAAGGATGCGGGGGTGCTGTACGACATTCCCCAGACGGCCATCACGCCGCTCGTGGCCGATACGGCCGTGCGGGGCGACCCGAGGATGATCCAGTGGATTCCGAGGGAGCTTCGCACGTCGGATCTGTGCCTCTATGCCGAGGCCGCCCATCCCGAGTTGCGGGTTTACGTTCCCGACGAGATAGCAAAGGGACGTAATATCTATTCGTTCCACCGTCAGGTGGACGCGAAATTGCGGCAGCCGCTCGAATACGAACAATACAAGACCCTCTACTCGGGCGGCGCGGTGCGTGTGAACAACGTGTGGACGTCGGTTGCGGGTGAGATTGACTGCTGCGAGGTGCGTTACGACCGTAAGACGGAGAAACTCAAACTGCGGATCGTCGAACCGCCCAGGGAGAAGAAGGCGCAGCCGAAGGTCGCGCCCCGCAAACCCGCCCGGGGGCCGAAATTGTAGGACGGCGGGTAGTTCTTTGGCAGGAAGGTTGTTAAAAATCGCACGTGTTGTCGCCGATACCCGGATGAAATCGTTATATTTGCAATCGAATCCTCCGGCGGCGTGCCGCCGGGCGATTTACATACGGAAGGAACACATTATGGTGGGGCATTGAAAACAGCCAAATTTTAATCCGCTCGCAAAATAATGGGTAGTTCTCTTCTTCATCGTCGTGTCTATATGCGTCAAGCGTATGCGATAGCGGCGTGGGGAGAAATTATCTATCGAGTGGATGGGTGCTTGGCTGTACCTCAATGCCGGTATTTAACGTATTCTCACGCCTTTTTCGTATGGTATTTGTCTGAACCTAAAGAAAAGCGATATGGAAACGAAATCGACAAATGAGGTAAAGGGTGATTACGACCGGGTATCGGCGAGTGAATGCCTGGGGTCGCTAATCGAGTTGCACGGGATTGTTATGGAAGACGATCTGTTCGTCATTCCCGATGCGGATGGCACGGCAGTATTATACAATGACGGGAAGATACGTTTTGACGAGATCGCCGACATCGAGGTCGGCTCGGTGTTCGTGGGCATCCTGCTCCGCAACGGCTATCTGTTCTACCTTTCCCGTACCGAACCGCTCAAGACGTGCATATACACGCATGGCGGGTGGGGTTCAATCTCTGAAATTTCTCCCCGTGGCATTGCCGGACATATCGGGCGTGAACTGCACGGGAAGCTGGGCGACCATACGGCGGTCGATTGACGGGAAACAAAAAAATCGGACGGTTGTTATCGTCCGATTTTTTTCGCGTCGTATTTTCACGGCCGTTGCCTGCCGTGTTCCCGTTTCCGCCTTTGCAGGGCGAGCAGTTGCCGCAACATGTAGGCATGGTTTTCCCCCACGGTATGCCCCGAGGGCATCAGGTAAGGACTTGCGAGGCACTCCCGGCATTGGCGTACCGCCTCTTTTAAGTCGGTAACGGTTATTTCCGCTCCCGTGATGTCTTTAATCTTTGTTTCCATTCTTGTCCTGTTTTTTTGGTTCGTACCAACTGTCCCGGTAATTTTCTCCCACGAGCGAGAAAATTCCGCTCATGCCGCTTTCAGCGGCGAAATTTTTGGCTTCCCATATACCGGAAAACTCTCCCAGCAGCCGGTAGCCGATGAATAATTTGTACTTGCGCATGATTTTATCGTTTTTCCAGGTTGATAATCGGTGTGTTCTTTTGCAGCCATTCCTTCACGCTGTCCATGTTGTATTCGGATGTGATAACCGCCGTTCGGTCGTCGATTTCGGTGAAGCGCGTAGTTTCATACCCGTCGATCCACTGCTTCAGCGTGGCAACGCCCCACACCTGCGGGTCGTCGAACATGGTGTCGAGCCGCCCGATACCCTCGCCGAAGGTTACGAGCAGCGTTTCATAGGAGATTTCCTTGTTTACTTCATTCGTTTTCATATTCTCGCTTTTTACGGGCGGCTTTTGCCGCCCCGAAATTTTTTAATCAGACAAGTTCCACTCTAACCCTGCTCATGTTCGCCCAGAACACGCCGTTGCAGTAGTAGGCGTAGCCGTTATGCCAGTTGCTCCTGCGGCGTATCACGTCCTGCTCGGGTGGTCGTATCTCGATACTCGTGGTGTAGATGTTGTGTCCCACGGTAATGACGAGGTTGCACCTTCGCCATATCTCGGAATGGGTTCTGAACCCGTTTTTCCCCTCGACGAGCGCAAGGGCCGTCTTGACTGCTTCCCGAACTTCCCAATCCCACTCCCCGAAGGGTTTGAGCGGGCGTGCCATGTAGCTTTTATAGATGATTTTCATTGTTATATTTTTTTTGTAGGGCGGCTTTCGCCGCCCCGATTTTATAATTCGACAATCCTTTCCACTCTGCCGTACAACATGGAGCGTATGCTCGTCTTGTCCACGCCCTTGTATTCCGTGTAATGCCCGTACTGCTTTACCACGAATGTTTTCAGTACATCGACAAAGTTGAAACGATACCCTAAAAGCGGAATGGAGTCCTTGAAATAGGTGTTATGGTTTACCTCACGGGTAATCCAGTCTTTCTCCTCACGGGTGAGCGTTCCCCCGTCATTGAGCCGTTTGCGTAATATGTACGCTTTTGAGCCTGCAAGGCTTTCGAGTGCGGGAACGTCCCACGACACGAATTTATATGCTATTTGGTTCATTCTATTTTGTTTTTGCGGGCGGCTTTCGCCGCCCCGA
>OHRC01000226.1_pt1 | contig 19832 bp, 27 predicted proteins | sample 1578301 | NCBI WGS metagenome assembly OHRC01 (sample SAMEA3879520, study PRJEB24766) | human gut metagenome | biome: human-associated habitat; feature: feces | place: USA | collected 1985/1987 | reverse complement strand
ACACAACCCGCTACGGGGGAGACTTACCCGAAATCTGATTTATTCAACAAAGCCATTTAAAGGTGTACCGCGGTAACACAATGGCAACTTCTGTTGCACTAACAATGCTTTATGACAGTCGAGGCGGAGGAGCTATTTTTGTTGATGTTTGTATTTAGCAATAGCCAATTTAAGTAGGTGTTGTTTATCATGCTGTTTCCATTGTTTTTTTTTGTAGGGAACTGATTAATTGAGACAAATGACAGATGTCTTATTGTTAAATGCATTGACAATGCAAGAAGTTTGTTCTTAATTATAAAAGCAGGCTCTCTATCTGCACAACACACTACACAGCATTCATCATAATAAATCCTAACATTAGGATTCCTCTGAAGGGGTTAACTCATGGCTTCACTTGCAAATCAAACAATAGCAGCATCATTGTACTATGCTGTATTGGGAGCAAATCCAAGCGATACAGAGTTCAAAAGCATTGGTCAAAAAATTGAAAACGGCCAGTTGACAAAAGACGCATATGTAACTTCCTTGCTTAACTCTGCTACAGGGCAGTTTTTGTATCAAGGCTTAACGAATGAGCAAATAGTAACGAAGGTTTATACACTCATATATGGTAATACGCCATCTTCGAGTGTAGTCACCCAGTTTCTGGACGCAGGTAGCATTTCGTCTGCCTTGACAGCGACTGTTGATAGCTTGTTGAATTACAAGGGATTTGATAGTTCCGTACTTACCGAACAGTCTTTGTTTGACCAGAAAGTAGATTCTATTTTGTATTCCACTACTGCGAGTATTGGGTCTCTGGCTGTACAAGAACAGGTAGCTGCTTCGTATCTTGCTATGTTAGGGCGTGACCGCTGGGTCGATTCGGCTGGGTTAAAGTATTGGAGCGCCGATCTTAACAGTGGAACTTCTTATGAGAATATGATTAAAAAGCAATTGCTCACTTCTGAATATCAAAAAAGAGTTGGGCAGTTGAATGGCGATGATTTCATTGCGAAAATTTATAAAATTGTCCATGGAACCGTAGCTACTTCAGAACAAATAGCTGCTTTCTCAGCACTAGGTACCAACAAGTCTGTTATCGCTGCGGCAATCATTAATGATATTCGGAGTTCAACTGCTACTGATGATACGACCGTTTCTCAGCAACATTCGTTTGAGAATCTTATTGGGACTAGCTTGGACTATAAGACTTCAGCTGTGTTATCGGTATCTGCAGCGGGAGGTAATGCAACTGGTTCAGTTAACTCCTATATCAGCCATCAACTTTCGAATGCAGAAACAGCTGTTTTGACGGATGTGCAACTTAACGCAAATGCTACAAATACAGTTAACCTCAAGTTTGCTGATAATCTCGCTAGCTTGGAAATTAACGGGAATAGTGCTGCAACTGTAAACCTTTCAGATAACGGCGTTAACCCTGGCGTTGATATTACAGTCAACAATGGTAATGTTATTCTTAATGCAAGTTCCGGCTCAGATAATGTATCGGTAACATCTGCGGTGAACATGCAGAATGCAACTGCTAAATTTAACCTTGGAGCAGGAAATGACTCTCTAGAGTGGGCTGGTAATGGGGTATCAAACGGCGCCAATATTGTTTCAACTAATGTTAGAGCAAATGGTGGCGATGGTGTTGATACTATTTCAGCTAACTTTATTACTAAGAATGTTGTGATGTCAGGCAATGCCTTTGCGCGTACAGCAACTATCAGCACCAATACATCCCAGTTCAGCAATTTTGAGAAACTAGACTTAGCTGGCTATATTGGTAAGGCTACAGTTAGCTCCGGCTCTACAGCTGCGAACCATACGTTCGATTTCGGTGTTCTGACGGGTAAGGCGGTATCAGAGTCTAGCACAACAGGCTTAACCAATAGCGTAGTACAAGCTGGAACCTCAACTATTGGCTCTCAAGGCTTCGTACTGTCTGGCTTTGCCGATCAGGTACACGTGATTAACGCTGCCGGTGGAAACTCAGCACAAATAGATGTCACAGGAAATGCCACTTCTGCCAGTAATGTAGATATAACATTCCTGCAAAACGCGACCGATCATTTTAACATAAACTTCACTGCTACAAGCGATGATAATGTAAACGCTGGGTCTCTGTCCTTAAACAGTAGCAGTAGCACTCTTTTTGGCACTGCACTTACAAGCATTGATATTTCTTCCGGTGGTAGTGGGGCATTTGAAAATACACTTTCTCTTGTCGGAACTAATTCGCAGGTTCAAAGTATTAATGTGACTGGCGATCATGTTCTTAATTTGGGGTTAGGGTCGGGTTTTAGTAATGTTCGTAATGTAAATGCGTCCGGAAATAATGCTGGGTTAGATTTGGATTCTAATCATGGTGGTACCGGGGATGGCATTATTGTCCAGTTATTAAATGTGTTGCCACTTAGTTTCATCACCACTGGCTTGTTAACTCCAGTTTTGAATGCACTTGGATTGAATGGGTATCAATTACAAGTGACTGGTACATCAGGCAATGATACTTTCAGTATTGTTGGTAACACAACTATTACAGGTGGTGGTGGTGAAAACACTTATGAATTGAAATCAAGTACCACACAGGCAGGTGTAACAATTAAAGATTTTGATAGTTCCAAGGATACATTGGTCAACGTGTCAAATGGCTTGACTATTTCAGACAGTTTATCGGGGCAATCCGTCGCTGATTACGGAACTAGATCAGCTGATGCTTTGGATGCATTATTAGGTACTCTTGTTGGGGGGTTGACTAACGGGGTTATTGGATTGTTAGGTGGTATACTTGGCTTGGGAAGTAGCAACTCTCTTACGTCTAAAGTTGGTGTAGCGTCAGTGGTGTTCAGTGGTTCTGGTAACAATGCGGACTCGTATGTTATTATTGACAATAATGACAACCATACTCTTGATGCTAATGATACAGTTATATATCTTACTGGCCAGAATCATCAGCAGTTGGTAGATGCTCTACATTACGCATAATTAATGGTATTTCTTTAAAGCGGAGAGGGAATCCTCTTCGCTTAATATAAAATTCCATTGGTTGGTTTTTATACTTTTCTGTGTGTTTTTTGTAGCGTGGCTTTATCATGGTTTTCAAGTTCTTTTGTCTTTGCATTACTTTTTTTTCTGATTTGGTGGGTATAAGGCGCTCTATTTTTTTGCCATATGATTAGATGATTAGATGATTAGAGTTGTAGAAAACGTCAGGGAAATTAAAGGAAAGAGAGTGGAATATCTTTTACAACGCAATGAAATTGCGGATGTCATACGAACTCGCAGCAAAATATTCTGGACGGTGGGCATCTTTACCGCGTTTATCAATATATTAATGCTTGTTCCCTCAATCTATATGCTCCAGGTCTATGATCGGGTGCTCCCTTCTGGCAATGAAATCACGTTGTTGATGTTAACGCTTATCATGCTTGGAATGTTTGGCATGATGGCATTACTTGAGTATGCCCGCAGTATGGTTGTAATTCGCATCGGTGCGCAGCTGGACATGCGCCTGAATTCGAGAATTTACACTGCCGCCTACGAAGAAAATCTGAAGAACAAATCTGCCGATGCTGGGCATATGTTGAATGATTTAACCAATGTGCGGCAATTTTTGACCGGAAATGCCCTTTTTGCTTTCTTCGATGCCCCGTGGTTTCCTATCTACCTGCTGGTCATTTTTCTTTTTAATCCCTGGCTTGGGTTGTTTGCGTTAATCGGCTCTTTGGTACTGGTTGCACTGGCTATCATTAATGAAATGGTTTCCAAAAAACCGCTTTCTGAGGCCAGTAAACTTGCTTTGCAGTCAGGGAGTCTGGCAAGCACTAATTTACGCAATGCCGAAGTGATCGAAGCATTGGGCATGCTACCTAATATAAAAGGTCGCTGGTACGATCTACATCAGAGATTTCTTAATAGTCAGCGCATTGCTAGCGAAAGAGCAACCAGCATTGCGTCAGTGACCAAATTTGTGCGGCTTTCCCTGCAATCCCTGGTTTTAGGGCTTGGCGGCTGGCTGGCTATTGATGGCCATATCACTCCGGGAATGATGATTGCAGGCTCAATTCTGATGGGCAGAACGCTTGCGCCGATTGAGCAGGTGATTAACGTCTGGAAAAGCTGGAGTTCGGCAAAGCTTTCCTATCAGCGCCTGGTGAAACTACTGGAGCAGAATCCACCGCGAGGAACAAATATGTCCTTGCCCCCTCCACAAGGTGCCGTCGCGGTAGAAAATGTTACCGTAACCCCTCCGGGTTCGCAGGGAGAACCCGTCCTGCACAATGTATCTTTTGCAATCCAACCTGGTGACGTTCTCGGGATTATTGGCCCGAGTGCATCAGGGAAATCAACCCTGGCGCGCCTGCTGGTTGGCATTTGGCCCGTAAGTGAAGGGATCGTACGCCTTGATAATGCTGATATTTACCAGTGGAATAAAGATGAACTTGGTCCCTATATTGGTTACCTACCGCAGGATATCGAGTTATTTGCAGGAACGATCGCTGAGAACATCGCACGCTTCAGCGAAATTGATGCTGAAAAAGTTATTGAGGCGGCCAAATTAGCTGGCGTACACGAGTTAATACTGCGATTCCCGCATGGCTATGATTCGATCATTGGTAATGGTGGCGCGGGCTTATCCGGTGGTCAAAAACAGCGTATCGGGTTAGCACGTGCTTTGTATGATGACCCGTCGTTGATTGTGTTGGATGAACCAAATTCAAACCTGGATGATGCAGGAGAGCTGGCATTGAACCAGGCCGTTGCGGCGCTCAGGCAACGAAACAAGACGGTTATTTTAATTACCCACCGAACTAATCTCTTATCGATGACCAGTAAGCTGCTGTTACTGGTTAATGGCAAAGTAAACGCGTTTGGCCCCACCAATCAGGTATTACAGGCTCTGGCAAATGCGCAGAAGGTTCAGGCAGCGCAGCAACAAGCGGTGCAGGCCGTAAATAGTGATATGCATGAAGGCAATATTCCAAAAACGCAGCTTAATTAAAACGTGAACTTGCCGGTGGAATAAATCCACCATTCGCAGTTGAAGGAGTGGGTATGTCTACACAAGTCAATGTATCGCATGATAATCATAGCGAGCAATTTTCAATGGATGAACGGAGGTTTTCCCGGCTTGGTTGGCTGGTAATCGGAGTAGGGCTGTTGGGCTTTTTCTTATGGGCCGGTTTTGCTCCGCTTGATAAAGGTGTCGCGTCACCGGGTTCCGTGACGGTTGCCGGAAACCGCAAAACAATTCAGTCCCCGACCGGGGGAATAATAAAAAAAATCGACGTCAAAGAAGGGGACAAGGTTAAAGCTGGCGAAGTGTTGGTACAAATGAGTAAGGTTCAGGCACAGGCCCAGGTAGATTCCTTGCAGGATCAGTATTACACCACCCTTGCTACAGAAGGTCGTTTGCTGGCCGAACGAGACAATCTTAGTAAAATCCAGTTCTCAAGCGTATTTGACAGCGTGAAAACACATCCTCGCGTGGCGGAAATTATTGCTCTCCAGATACAGCTTTTCTCGTCCCGCCAGCAGGCATTACGCAGCGAGGTGGATGGATTTAGGCAATCAATCGACGGAATTCGCTTTCAGCTCAAAGGACTACAGGATTCTCGTAATAATAAGCAAATTCAGTTGAGCAGTATTCGTGAACAAATGAGCAGCATGAAACAGCTGGCGGCGGAAGGGTATTTACCGAGAAACCGTTATCTGGATGCCCAACGCCAGTTCGCCGAAGTAAATAGCAGTATTGATGAGACCTTAGGACGCATCGGTCAGTTGCAAAAGCAGCTCCTTGAATCCCAACAGCGGATTGATCAACGCTATGCCGACTACCAGCGTGAAGTCAGAACGCAGCTCGCTCAAACACAGATGGACGTTAATGACTTCAAGAATAAACTTGAAATGGCTAACTTTGATTTGGGCAATACGGCGATCGTTTCGCCGGTTGACGGCACGGTTGTCGGTCTGAATATATTCACCCAGGGCGGCGTCGTGGGGGCAGGGGATCACTTAATGGAGGTGGTCCCAAGCGAGGCTTCGCTTGTGGTTGATTCCCGGCTCAAGGTTGAGATGATAGACAAGGTCTACAACGGTCTTCCCGTTGAGCTAATGTTTACGGCATTCAATCAGAATAAAACACCGAAAATTCCGGGAACGGTAACGCTAATTTCCGCGGACCGACTTGTCGACAAAGGGACAGGAGAACCCTATTACCAGATGCAGGTTACCGTAACACCCGAAGGTATCAAAATGCTACAGGGTGCAGATATCAAACCGGGTATGCCCGTTGAAGTATTTGTTAAGACGGGATCGCGTTCATTGCTGAGCTATTTGTTTAAGCCAATTTTAGACCGTGCTCGTACATCGTTGACTGAGGAATAATCCAGATGCAGGTTAAAAGGCAGATTATGGGTCTGGCCATAAGCTCTTTTGCGCTTATGATGTCTGCACCTGTTTACTCATTAGGCATTTTAGATGCGTACTCTTTGGCTCTGGAAAAAGATCACCTGTTTCAGGCTGCAATAAAGGAAAAAGAAGCCGGAAATGAAAATGAGAATATTGGCCGGGCAGGTCTTTTGCCGAAAGTCTCGTTAAATTATCAAAATGCGCCACGCAACTGGCAAACTCAGAAGTATCAAAGCAGTGATATCTTTGGGAACGTCAGCGATGTGACTAAACGACAGCAGTACCGCAGTTACACTGGTTCAGTGACGTTGACTCAGTCTATTTTCGACTATGAGGCGTATGCGAAATATAAGTCCGGTGTTGCGCAATCGCTGATGGCTGATGAAAAGTACCGTAGCAAATATCTCGATCTGGCCGTGCGCGTTATCTCCGCGTATGTTGGTGTGGCTTACGCAAAAGATCAAATAGCGTTAGCACAGGCCCAAAAGGATGCCTATAAAGAGCAGCTGGCATTGAACGATCGTCTGGTGAGCGCCGGTGAAGGTACCATTACCGATGTTGCCGAAACACAGGCCCGCTACAGCCTGGCTGAGGCCCAGCTTATTGAAGCCCGGGATGTCCTCGATGCAGCACAGCGTGAACTGGAAGTGATAATCGGTATACCCCTCGACCAGCTGGATGATTTGCAGACTTTGCGCAAGGGTAAATTCCAGGTATCACCTTTACCCTATACCCAGTTTGTTGACTGGGAGAAAGTGGCGATGGAGCGTAACCCGCAGTTAGCTGCATCGCGTCATGGGGTTGATGCCGCCAGGTATGATGTTGAACGCAATCGTTCCGGTTTTATGCCCCAGGTTCAACTGTACGCCTCCCATTCTGAGAATGACTCAAGCAGCGACAATACGGTAAACCAGAAATATCGCACTGATAGTATTGGGGTTCAGGTGACGATGCCTATCTATTCAGGTGGCGGTGTTGCAGCATCAACCCGGCAGGCGGCAGCACGTTATGGTCAGGCTAAATATGAGCTGGATGCACAGGTAGGTGATGTTATCAATGATTTACGTAAGCAGTTTAATCTTTGCATTAGCAGCCAGGCAAAGCTCATTGCCTATGATTTTGCGGTGAAGTCGGCGACAACTCAGGTTGAGGCTACCCGCAAGAGCGTGTTAGCTGGCCAGCGTGTAAACGTCGATGTTCTCAACGCCGAGCAGCAGCTTTATGGCGCGCAGAGAGACCTTGCAGAAGCCAAATACACTTACATTAAAGCGTGGATCTCGCTCTTGAGTGATTCAGGTACCCTGAATGAAAAAAATATAAGTCATGTGGCGTCCTACTTTGACTTGACGCGATAGTGAAGATAGTTGCTTTCTGTGACACCTCAATGAATTTTTGATGGACGGTCCAGATAGTTTAGAACATATTTTTTATGTATTTTTTCACTTAAAATTTAACCCAGTTTTGGGGTTGCACTAAAGCGGGAGCCATTGTGTTCCCGTTCTTTATGAATTGCTTACGCATGGGACTAAAAAATAAATCAACATTATAGCAGCGATGCCTCAAAGCTCCGCTAAAGAGGGAAAACTAGGCATGTAGTCTGTAGCCTTAGAGAATAATATCCTTAGCCTCATCACTGCGTCATTTTACGCGCTTACCGCATTTTCAAGCTAAATAAAATACTGTTTTGAGTGCTGATAAACTAGAAACAATATCTGCAATACCTACCCCTCATCTATGAGATGCCCAAAAGAAGTTGAGTCTGAAACTATATTATACAGTGGATGACTTATGAATGTATGTGACTAGAGTCAATTGAGTTTTTCTGAAATTCTTTCCCCAAAACGAAGAATTGCATTAGCTAAATCAATCAGTTGAAAAATGTCCATTAGGGTAAGTACTAGGTTTTAATTAACTAAAATAAATTGTACAAACATATAGTTATATCAATTTTGAGGAAATACTGCTGCGCCACATGCAGTGGTTCGAAGCCGCAGACCTGATAGTTAAAGGCACCGAAGGCGCTATCGCCGCTAAGACCGTGACCTATGACTTTGAACGTCTGATGGAAGGCGCTAAACTGCTGAAATGTAGCGAGTTTGGCGACGCGATTATCGCGAACATGTAATCCAGTTTCTGGGTTAGACAAAAACGGGAGCCGTTGAGCTCCCGTTTTTAACATCATCCAAAAGCTTTCCCCAAAATCTTCCCCAAAACTATTCCCCAAAACCGACGAAAAATCATACTGCTTTTTTTCCTACAACGACCCATTCTTTGCCTCGGTCATCGTTGTATTTATCCGTCATTTTCTTAGATTTATGGCCTAACAGTTTTTGAGTATCCAAACCCTGCTCACGATATAGTCTTTCAGAAAGAGACCTTTGCTCATGAAAGGTAGGCGCAGTTCCTTCATCCCAGGTAAGACCGCTTTTATCCCGAGCTTTTTTAAACGTTGAGGTTAGAGTTTTCGTGGATACCTGATCACCACGGTTAGCCTGGGAAGTGGTATGTCGAAAGTGAACAAGGTATTTACTAACCACTGCATCTCTGCATTTTGATATAACATCGCGTAGTGAAATATCTAATGCTTCATTACTTAAAGAAAGAGGAATAGCGAGGCGAGTGCCCGTTTTCTCTTGCTCAATATGTAACATGTCATCCCAGATATCAGAGAACTTCATATTGCATATGTCACCAATGCGTTGACCAGTTACTAATGCGAGTAACATCCCACACTGCAAATATGGTTGCTGGCGTTCGGCGAAGTCATAAATAGTTCTCCATTCTTCCAGTGATAAACGTTGTCTTGCAATCCTATTTCGTGGCTGCTTAGTGGCCTGAGCAGGGTTATAGCCAGGTGGAACATGTCCGGCGTGCTGCGCCTCTTTAAAAACATCAATTAATACCATGCGAACAATTTGAGCCATTCTATTATGGCCCTCAGCCTTAACAGTATCTGTTATTTCAGAAATATCTAGTGCTGAAATATCTTTCAGATATTGCATGCCGCAATGTTCACGAAAAAGTCTGACAGGCTTTGCTTTCTGCCGAAAAGAGTTTGGACGAAGTTCGTTGTGTTTCAACCTTTCCTTCTGCACGGATTCATATTTATCAAGCCATGCTGAAACTGTAATGTCCGTGCGGTTTCCTTTCATGCGTGATAGACGCTCATTAATACTAAGGATCTGCCTAGTGCGTTGCTCTGCAATGATAGTGTTTGCTTCGCTTGCCACCTGCTTTGCCTCCACCTCATCCGTGCCGAGGCTATGAAAACGCCCCGAAATAGGATGCTTGTATTGCCAGTAAACCTTACCGGTGCGTTTATCAAGCTTGCAATATAGGTTTGGGATAGAGATTTTATGAGTACGCGGTCTAGCTGCCATCGTTAATTATCCGTCTCAATTTTGGATTAACATTTATTGGAAGTTGAGGTTCAGCAACTACACCTATAAAACGAGCTTCTCTGTCAACCATCCAGCGCCGTCCGACTCGCATCGGCGGTGGCGCTATCATTTGACCTTTAGCGTATTTTTTTAATACTCGCTCGCTAGGGGCTTCACTACCGAATTCATCTTTCGCCCATTCGAGTAAAGAGACCATACGTGACATTTTTTCTCCATACACCGGCTGCACCCGGTTATCGAATATTATAAGCACATGACGAGCAACCACCTCGGAGGCCGTCATTACAGGTTTTACATAATGGGTGGTCTATGTGTTTACCTCTATCTAGTTGGTTAATAATTTCAACAGGAACAAGTACTGGCAGTGGTATGTGAATCGGGTGCCGGCGAAGAACTGATAGTTCAGCAGCATGCTCAAAGGCAATGGTTTTCCAGTCATTGGCTTCTGCTTTATACCAGGCCAAGTCCTCTCGCATCCGCCGCCATCGGCGCCGTTTAAGTTTGCTGGGCATCAGTCGTCATCCTCGTCGTCGATATCCGTCCACTCCGTATCATCCACAATTCCCGGGCATAGCAGCGGGTTAGTTGCAGCCAGCATTTCTCCGGCCGCGCCACAGCGTTGAATGCGTCGCAGAACTTCATAAATTTCGAAGGCTTCGATGCGATCGTCGCCAATGTCCAGATCACAGGCCAGTGCGTGGCATTCAGTAGCGAGCGCGGATATCTTCTGAAGCAACTCGACCTTATTCACCTTTCACCTCCTGCGGGGCGGCTGCGAGCAAGCGCTCTATTTCATCGTGAGCATCACCGCATCGGATTGCGCTATAACAGCCACGGCTTCCGTCGCTATCGAGTAGACGATTAACGGCACCGATTAGACCATCCGGAATTACCGGAGAGTTGCCAACTTTGCGGCGTTCGCGATCTAGGTCTGTTTGCAACTTAATTACCCATCGAGCGAGATCACCTTTTTCCCCAGACTCAAGCCGCAAATCATCCAAACGATATTTATCAATCATTGCTGTTATCCTCACAGCAGTGGTGCCGCCCCTCTGGATCAGTGGATACATGTCCACAGATATCGCACTCTATTTCATCTGGTGGAAACCCATCGCGTACTGGTTGCCCTTTGATATGTAGCCGCGGTTCTCCGTCTTTCGGCTCCGGCCACTCACGCTGTTTGTTCACCGCCAGCTTTTCGATCATCGCCTGGGTAATCTGCTCGTCAGTGATACCGGCACGCCGTTGTGCATCCCACAGCAGGAATTGCATATCAGCCCACTCGATCAGGTCATGCGGCTTAGCAATGGCTTCCAGCACTTCTCTTCTAAGGTGCTTCAGCGGGCCAATAGGGCCAACATTACCAAACGTGGCCTGTGACCACTCGGCGTGCTCGCTGCGTACCTGCTCGCGGTCCGGTGCTGGCTGCGGTGAGGTATATGGTTCTTCATCGAGATCAATCGGTGCGTCGCATTTCGGGCAATACCCATCACAATCACCAATGGCAGAAATCTCAACCTCATTTCTGCAAGACCAGCACGTTACACTTTCCGCCACCGGCTCGTTGTCCACCACTGGTCCGGGCTGCGCGTGGCGATATACCGGGATCGGGTTGTTCAGCCGATCGGCATACTGTGGTTCGTAAATCATCCCGCGACGGTCACCATCGGTGAAACCATAAGGCTCGCTGTTCATCTCGGCCTTGCGGCGTTCCTGTAGCTCGCGTAAACACGTCAGCATTTCCAGATTTAGCGAATGAGATTCCGTAGCTAGCCACACCGCTATTTTTTCAATGCGTTCGTCTGTTATGGTTAATTTGCTGGTCATTTGTTCGAAACCTCAGTGATGGTGAACGTCATCGCGGTTAGCTTTTTCTTCTGTTTCTCGATCGAAGCCAGTTTTTCATTACGCCGGCGCTCACAATCTGCCATGGCTTCATCTTCCGTCGGCCACCATTCTTTACGGTGTGCGCTTTGCTGGTATCCATTGTCATACCAAAATGCGGATCCTCCTGTTACTTCAGCATCAACTGTGAAGGGGCCTGAAGACAGGGCGTATTTCGTTACGTAAATTTTGGTCATTGGTCTTTCCTCACCCAGCCTTTAGAGGTGCTACGGATTTTCCCAGCCTTGCGTAGCGCCTGTAGTCGGCGATCAAGAATTCTGAACGGTTCCGATTTGTTCTCTTCAGCCGCGATTTTTTTGCATTCTTCTGCGACATCCCTGACGTACAGACTGGAAAATGGCGCAGGGTGTCCACCAATTTTGTTCATTATTTTTGAGTCGAGTAATTCATATTTGGTCATTGGTTGGCTCCTTCAAATGTATGCATGCATGTGACTTTCCCGGAAAAGTGCGGCGATGCATTTTTTCTCTTCGGAATAGAATATTCGCCATCAAATCGGTAAATCCCGACTTCAGAACAGGGGCCGTTGTCTTTAATTAACCCCCAGATAAAGTCTTCACGATGCATGAAATAACCAGGACCTTCACCGAACGTGGGGAAGTCGCTATGCACAACACACATATCCCCGTGCTGGCCGTTGATAAAAACAAAGTGGCCTGCGTGTCTTACGCCCGGCTTGGCATCGAGATGACCAAACGTCTGGTACATCACCCTCGCGCTCTTCTCGGCCCCAATCAGTGCAAGTATTTCGCGCATCACTCAGTCTCCCCTTTGGAATTACGGGAGTGCCCGTTACTTTCGAGCATACGGTCAATCAGTTTGACGTTGCGCGACCAGGCCTTGTCAGCTTCATAATTTCCACAGCCAATCATCGAGTCGCAATCATCAGCAAGTCGTTTAATTGCCTCAAGCTGGGCGGGAGTTACGTTGATTTTCATCTACTAAGCCTCCCCGTGAACCTGATTCGCCAGGCGTTCAGCTTCCCGAAAATCCCAGTCAACGCGGTGAGCGATATCTATTGCCGACCGCACGGAATACTCAACCATCATGTCCAGTTTCTGAATTGTCAGCGTCATGTCTGGGTTTCGGGCCAGTATTTCGGCCCGTTGAATTTGCCAGTTATTGCAGGCCTCAAGTAATGAATTAGCCATTGTCTTTCCCCCGAGTGCTATGAGCCGTCATGGATTGCTCGAAGCCTGCCTGATCGTTAGTCTGTCCGTAGCTGAAGCCACACTGAAGGCCATGACGAAACGCGCTATCCTGCAATTTATCGGCAGATTCAAGGCGGGACTCCAGATGCTCGATATACGCCTTCAGCACATCAGCACGGTGTTTCCCCAGCGGCTTCACAACGCCAAACCGCCTGTCTGTGTTCACCCAATCGGTTTTATCGCTCCACTCCATGTATGCGGTGCGGAAGGACTCCAGCTCGGCGATGCGCTTCTTAGATTCCAGAAAATCCGAAACACCCTGTTTAGTGGTGAACATAAGTTGAATAGCCAGCGCCTTCCAGGTGACAGGCTGAAGCTGCCCACAACCATTTGGGCATGGCTCTGATTCGCTTTCGACAGTGGTAATTGTGTCTGCGGTAACACTGATGATGTTTTTCGTCTGAACGAACGAGCACTCAGTGCAGCGCAATATGCCGGGAGCGATATCAGAAGACTCCAGCTCGGCGCTATCGCACTTTGAGCAGCGCTTAACGCCAGATGCATCCCAAAACATCGAATGCTCACATGGCTGGGCACGCTGCGCCTTCTCCAGCGCTTCTACCAGCTCATCAATGACTTTGGCAGCCTGTCCGCACTCATCGACGATAGAAACGTTGGTGCCGGTATCTCTACCATCCACCTCAAACCGCAAATCAACGTCATCGGAGTCAATATCCGCGGGCTCAAACTGCGAGATATATTCCAGAGTAAATACAGATGCCTTTGCTTTGCTGATGAGCAGCGCCAGTTCGGTGATATCAGTTGTCATGCGGCACGCTCCAGACCGATTAGCTCGGCAATCTGCGCCAGTGTGTCTTCGCTTTCACCAACAGGCTTATCCATCCAGTCAAACGAAACTAAACTTCCACCTTCAATTACGCCGATGTTGAAATCGTCGCTATCCACAGTCCGAAAACCGTTTGATATGGCTCCATCGCGATTCTCGTAGTGAATGAGGTCAGAAGAATATTCGATACCGTGTCCACCTTCGTTACACCAGGCGCGCCGGATAATTACGATGTATGACTTGCTCATTTGGCCCCCTCGCGCAGCTGCTCTGCAAATTCACGCGCATCGTCCACGCTAATATCCGCATGCATTTCTTTAGCGAATAATTCCACCCCATCAGCCTTAATCCCGGCCAGGTAGGCATCGGTGGCGGAAAAATCCAGCTCATCGGCACATGGGATCACTTCGCCGTATATCCGCTCCATAGCTTCATCCCAGCCATAGCGGCAGGCATCGTACCGGTCAGTAATACCTCGGTCTTCCAGTCCGCACCCCATGCCTTCGTCGTGGTACTGAGGTTCGTTATCCAGGTTGGTTACGGAGTCAATGATCTGCTTCATCTCCACATTCTCCGCAGCCAGCTTATCCATTTCGATGCTACGACCTTTCCAGCCCTCCCACATTGCAGCCATCATCATGAACCAGACATTCCCGCACCCCACCTTCTTCTCGTTAAAGAACCAGGTTACGAATTCAATGCTCATATCGTTTTGCAGTGCAATCTGTTCGACTTCGTTTTTCATTTTCTTACTCCCGCCAGGCACTGGTTAAAAAGGTTGGTCATTGGGTTTACGCCGCCAGGACGCTGGCGATACTGAACAGACGGATCGCTTTCGGTTACGGCTGTTGTGTCAATCAGGGTGTAGCGGTAGCTCCTGCATTCACCTTCACGCTTAACCTGGCCGTCTTTGTTCATCTGCCACAGGGAGGAATTGACCACTGAAGAGTCAAGCCCGGTACCGCGGCGGATATCCTGAAAGCTGCAGCCAGGGTGCTGGCCGACGTAATTGATTACGGCTTGTTTGCCCGAGTTCTTTTTCATCAGAATCCACCCCGCTTGGTTGGTTTTTCCTCTTTCTCGCGCCGGCGCTGACTGGCAGCTTCCTGATCGCAGTCATAAATCGCCCCGTGACGCTGCTCGCAATAGACAACACCTGTCTCACCATGCCGGTTAAGGCGCAGGAGGAGCTCTGTGTCACTCTGGTTTGCATTCTCGTCGTAGGCGCCCTCCCGGTATATGGCCAGCCAGTAATCGCAGTCCTGTTCAATCTGCCCGGTGTCGCGGGAGTCGCTCGGCAAGGGGCGCTTATTGGTTCGCTTCTCAAGCTCACGGTTAAGCTGAGTCAGGAGAACCACGACGCAATCCAGCTCCTTCGCCAGCGTCTTGAGGCCTTTGGTGATCAGCCCGTAAGCAAGGTCATTTCGCTCTGCCTTATCGGCAGTCATCAGCGTCAGGTAGTCAACGAGGATCATTCCGACCTTGCCGCGTTCACGCTTGATGCGACGTGACTCAGCCACGACATGCGCCAGTGAAATACCCGGGGTGTCATCAATCAGGAGGTTATTGGTGTCAATCAGCGCTCCCATAACGCCGGTAGCTTTCTTCAAATCGCCATTCCAGTCGCCGCGATAGCCGTAGTCATCCTTAGTCATGTCCGGGTAAAACAGGTTTGGCGAGATCCGTCCCTTCTGCGCAGTGATTTTCTCCACCATCTGCCCTTCCGGCATTTCGAGGGAGAACATCAGGGCAGGCTCATTTTCGACCGTCGCGCAGTTAACACCCATCTGGGTATAGAGCGTGGTTTTACCCATCTTCGGACGTGCGCCGATAACAAACAGGCTGCCGCGCACAATGCGCTTCACACCGAGAAGCTCATCCAGAGAGCGGATCCCGGTAGACAACCCGCGGGAACGGCCATCCGGCTTGAGCCTTTCGTCGAATTCTGCTGACCAGTCAGTAACAGCGTCATAGAACGTGCGAAGCCCAGTCCGTCGCCCTGTTTTTACGTGCTCGGTTATCTCAGTGAATAAGCCCTGAATTGCGTCAAACTTCTGTTCTGCCGTCATACCGTTGCGGGCATAAAGCAACTCGATCGCCTTCGTTGTTTTCTCGATGCCGTAGCGCTCCATAGCGGTCTCACGAACACGCATTGCATAGGCCACGATGTTCGCCGCGCTTGGCGTGTTCTTCGACATTTCAGCCAGGTATGCAAAGCCACCAACGGTTTCCGTCAGACCCTTGCTATCGAGAGCATCAAACAGGGTCAGCAGATCGACAGGCTTATGGTCGCGGTACATCTGGCGCATTTCAGCAAAAATGACCTGGTGCTGACGCGAGTAGAACGATTCCGGCTTGAGGATAGAAAGCACCTTCTGAGTACGCTCGCTGCTGTCGTCGTCCAACAGGAGTCCGCCAAGCACGCTCTGCTCTGCTTCAATGCTGTGCGGAGGTGTCATGAAATCAGCGGTCATCACGATCCCCCTCACGCACTTCGATGTAGAGTTTTTCCGTCAGAAACTTATCGAATTTCATGCGGCGCCATGTCTTCCCTGACTTCTGGTCTGGTCGGTCTTCCAGCATCCAGCGACAGTTCTGAGCTATGTAGCGGAGATAAGCGCGAAAACCATCCATGTCCATCGGCTTACCATCAAGGTTGCGAGCGATTTTGTTCGCCTTGCTCCAGAAGGTGCGGATCAGATTGCGTCGCTCATCAGTGAGGCATCTCCATCCCCTGGCTTCAGGAAGTTCGTCTTTCAGGCATTGCCACACTTCATCGCATGACAAGCGTGTTTTTTTCTCTTCAGCCGGTTTCTGGTTATTTGCGACATACTTACTACCGTTAGGTAGTAAGTTATTTAATATATTGTTATCTGTGGACACCGGCTGGACATCGGCTGGACACTCCACCTCCGCAGGCATTGGTACGACTGAGTTTTGGTTGGACACCGGCTGGACATCGGCTGGACAAAAATTTGACTGATATTCGTCATATTTGACCACTTTTAGAACAGTGAAGCGGTTGTTCGATTTGGTGGTGATCATGCCCAGGTTCTGGAATTTACGGAGCAGTGATTTAACGCGATCAGCGGTTAACCCCGTTTCCATTGCCAGTGTGTTTCGCCCGGTGATGAACTCCCCTCTTTCGCACATCACATCGCCGACATCAGTCGATACCAGTGTCTGTTCGTGATTAGCGCGCAGGAGCAGGTGAACCCATAGATGAGCCGCCTCAGCATCCTTGTAGAACGGCACATCCATAATTTTACGGTGCAGCAAGGCAAACCCCTTACCGTCATTCGTGCGCGGTTTCTGGAGCCTTCTGGCCTCTCTGGCTTCGGCTAAATTTGATACGTTACTCACGGCCTTCCTCCTTCCGTTTCAGCTCTTCCAGGATGGCGCGCATTTTCATGCCAACCACCGGGTTAACAGAGCGAATGAAGCGATCGCGGGTAACATTTTTGTGTGTTTGTGCCTGGTAAAATCTGTTGCTCTTAGGCATAATTACTCCTGTGAATTTGTTCAGTTAATTCGCGTAGAAAGCCGTTAGTGTTCCCGCACTGCGGCTTTCGCCTTTTCTGCCCTTCATTAGTCCCATCCCAACGGACCAGGCCGGCACCGCTCAGCACGCAAACCGATATCCGCCAGCGTTTCTACTGACTGCAGGTAGTGGCGGGAAACTACCACCGCCTCCGGCGGAACAACCTGCAGACCCAGCGCTGATATTTCCTTCGCCATCTCGGCGTAATACCCCTCGCTCTTGCGGCGACTGATTGTCGACTCGCTAACCCCTCGCATTTCCGCAAAAACCTTTTGGCCAATGGATAAAAGCCGGTTTAACAAAATGCCTTCAATCTCAATTGGGTTGAGGATTGGCGGCTCTAACTTTCGGGCTATTGCATTCTCCATCTGTGATACTTCCTCTGGTGTTGATTGAAAGGCCGCCGGTTAGGCGGCTTTAGGCTTGCTGACTTCCCGGATCTGAGCAGCGGTAAACTGGCCGCCAGAAGCGAGAGCGATCTTTTCTGCGTAGTTGGTTTCGTCGGTGTAATCCGTCCTCGGCAGGCTTCCGTTAGCAATCCATTTGTAAATTGCGCGCGGCGAGCAACCACAGGCTTCAGCTACGACAGGAACCCGAATCTTTTTGATGATTTCGCCAAGACTATTCGGTGCCATGTTTAACCCTCAATAATGAACTGTAAGTACATATTAAGTCGGAACTGATAGTTCACGCAAGTGATATTATGATTGAACATATGGTTCATGAAGAAAGAGCGCGAAAAGAATTCTCTCAGAGGCTAGCGCTGGCCTGCGATAAAGCTGGACTGATACCACATGGTCGACAGGCTGAGATCGCCAAGAGGATGAAGTTGACCCCTAAGGCCGTAAGCAAATGGTTCAATGGAGAGTCGATTCCAAGACGCGGAACGCTGAAAGCACTGGCGTCTCACATTGGTACGTCAGCGTCGTATCTGCTCGGTGATGTCGATGAGGATGGAATCGATACAGAGGCAACCCAAACCCTTAAGGATGTCTTTCGCATTGACCTATTGGATATAACGGTTAGCGCTGGCCCCGGGGTTATCAATCAGGAGTTCGTGGAGATTCTCCACTCCGTTGAATATGCGCCAGCGGAAGCCCGGCACATGTTCGATGGGCGTAAGGCTGAGAACATCCGGATCATCAACGTCCGGGGTGACAGCATGTCCGGCACGATTGAGCCGGGTGATCTGCTGTTCGTCGACATCAGCGTTAAGAGCTTCGACGGCGACGGGATATACGCCTTCCTTTACGACGACACTGCTCACGTCAAGCGCCTGCAGAAGATGAAGGACAAGCTGCTGGTTATCTCAGATAACAAGAGCTATGCAGCCTGGGACCCGATCGAAAAAGACGAGATGAATCGGGTATTGGTATTCGGAAAGGTGATCGGCAGCATGCCGCAGACGTACAGGAAGCATGGGTAGGTTTTTCTCTGTAGTTTGCTAAAAAAAACAAAGACTAGCTAGGCGCATTTTTTTCTTTAATAAATACCAGGACCCCGGGGATTGAAATGAAAAAAGAAAAGATAATTACAATCTATCCAACGGTGATCAAGGATGGAGTGGCAATATCTCATTACATGCCGCCTGACCCGGTTATGTTTAAAAAACAATTCCCTTCAAAGGGTTCTTTTTATCTCACTGCGTTAATGTACTTTGATTCAGGTAAAAGATATATGACTGAATTGAATGTTCTTTTTGATGGAAAGTCCGTACTCCCAGATGAAAAGCAGGAAGGGGATGCAATGGAAACATTTATGTTTGTTCACATCGATTCATCCTCAGTATTGGCCGGGGTATCACTTGAAGTTATTGATATTAACCTAGAAAAGCCAGGAACTTACGACATAATATTAAAGATATTTGAAGATATTGACGGTAAAACAGGGGAGTTGCTTGACGAAAAAACTAGCTCCCTAATCGCCACAACACCGATGAGGGTTTAGAATGGCTCGTCGCCTTTACTCTGTGAATTTTGATGGGGAAAATATTGAACAAAACCCACAGCCAAACCATAATGCTTTCAGTGAAGGTGGTGGTGGAGGTGGTGGTAACATGCTTGAGGCGAGAGTAGCAAAGCTTGAGGCTGATGTTAGTTATATCAGACGCGATGTTGATGAGTTGAGGGTTGATGTAAAAACAATCAGCCAGAATATGACTATTGCTATTGAGCGCCTTGATTACATCAGAACCGCTCTTGATAAAAAGCCATCAACCGACACGGTGGATAAAAAGATAACAGACGCCAAGCTATCAATTTTGCTGGGCGTGCCTACGATCATTGCAATCGGCACTGGCATATACAAAGTAGTGCAGCACTATCTGTGACCCGGCCACCGCGCCGGGTTTTTATTGCCCTACTCTTCCCTCGGCAGCAGCACGTCCAGTGCCAGCTCTACTGCCAAACAACCATCACCAAAAACAAAACGTAAAATAAATATACTTTAAGTTCATTGGCTTACATTGAAATGAACTATTGCTAAATTAAAAATGTACTTTTGGTACTTTACATTGATGAACCATTAGTACATTATCATCTCATCCAAACAACACCGGCAACGCCGGGGTGAAGTCAAAACGTCCCGTT
>OHRC01000214.1_pt1 | contig 20430 bp, 20 predicted proteins | sample 1578301 | NCBI WGS metagenome assembly OHRC01 (sample SAMEA3879520, study PRJEB24766) | human gut metagenome | biome: human-associated habitat; feature: feces | place: USA | collected 1985/1987 | reverse complement strand
CGAGGGTGTCGGTGATTTCCTTCGGGGTATAGAAGGCCGTGAGCACGGAGCCTTTCAGCGAATCTACATAACGCTTGTACTCCGTCTCGTCACGGCTGTTCTCACGGATAAGGCGGTGCAGTTCCGCCGTGGGGGCAAAGAGTTCGAGGTCGGATTTCGCCCAGTGGACGGCATCCATCAGTTCCTTGGCGGGATTCAGGATACACTTCAAGCCTCCGAAGCCGCAGTAGCTGCGCAGTGTGCCGCGCTCGGCCTCGGTGGGGGTGCGCTCTTCCCGGTCAAGGAGGAAGGCCGTCCGTATCGCCTCGATGTTGTCCCTCAGTCGCTGCTTGCGGTTAAACGCCATACTCGGCCAGATAGAGTACGACAGCTCCCGTCAGCTCGCTGTACAGCAGGTCATAGTCCAACGACTGGGCGAAATGGTCGTCGGACAGGTCGTAGATGGAAAACACGTTGTCCACCAAGGGCAGCAGCTTCGCGGTAAAGGCTTCCTGCTGCGTTTCTGGGATTTCGTAGGCAAACTCGTTCGTGATGACCTCACGCAGGATGGCGTATTTGGAGTGGTGCAGCCCTTTCAGCAGGGTCTGCATCGCCAGTTCCTGCGCTCCCGCTATGGGATAGCCCTCACGGCGTGCCTGCTCGTAGGCGGTTGCGGCCAGGTCGGCACGGGTCTCGATGAAGGAGGCATCACCGGCCTGCTCAAAATGGTTCTCTTGAAGGTGCTTTTGCAGATAGAGGTGGTAGTACGACAGCTCTTTCCGCTTCTTTTCATTCTTGTTCATGTCTATTCTTGGATTTAGTGGATAATAAAATGCGGATGAAAGAAAAAAGCACTCCGGGTATCCCTCCCGAAGTGCCACCACTAAATCCAAGTAAATCAGTCCGGTCTTAGAAGAACAAGAACGTTTTCGCTAAGCTAGATGAGCAATGATAAGCTCGCATAATCATTGCCATGGCGAGAAAACGAAGGTTCAAAACCAACGATTCGACTTTGATTCAGTGGCGAAGGTACTCATTTATTTCCTCTTCGGGGAATGTTTTCCCTTGTTTTTCACTTCGGGGAAGATAAATACCGTGTTATAGTCGGCATCAAAGGCGATAATGGCATCGAAACTCTTGCCTTGCTTGCTCTTGAAGCCTTTCAGCAGGGCGGTCTTCCCGGTAGTGAGCAGTTCCTTGATCTCCTCGTCCTTCAGGTTGCGGCTGGCTTTCTGGCGGAACACGGGCAAACCGCATTCGGGATTGTCGCAACGCACCACCTTGCCGTAGAACTGCATCTGCCCCTTGCCGCACTTGGGGCAGTTGCAGCCGGATGGCTTATGCCCGAAAATCTTGTCGCAAGAGAGCAGTTCGGCGGTGATTTCCGTGGTATATCGCTCTATCTCCTCATGGAAGGCGGAGGCTTCCTTCTCCCCATGCTCGATGCGTGTCAGCTCACGTTCCCACTCTCCCGTGAGGGCGGCATCGGCAATGCGCATCCCTTTCACCACGGAGTAGAGAGCCAGCCCCTTCTCAGTAGGCACGAGCGATTTCTTGCAACGCTGCACGTAGCCGCGGGCAAAGAGGGTCTCGATGATGGCGGCACGGGTGGCGGGCGTGCCGATGCCGGCATCCTTCATCGCCTCGCGTTCGGCCTCGTCGGACAGTTCGCGTCCGGCGGTTTCCATCGCCGCCAGCAGGCTCGATTCCGTGTGAAGGGGGCGCGGCCGGGTCTGTTTCTGTTCCGTGACGCATCCCTTGACGGGCAGCTCGTCGCCTTGCACGATGTCGGGAAGGAGGGTCATGTCCTCCTCTTTCTCCTCGACAGGTTCATTCAGGACGGCCCGCCAGCCCGTCTCGACCATGATACTGCCGCGGGCCGTGAAATCATGTCCCGCGCTTTGCAGGGTAAGGGAAGTGTTTTCTTTCACGCAGGCCCCGGAAAAGGTTTCGAGCATCCGCCCCGCGACCATCTCATAGACGATGCGGTGGTCGGCATCCAGTTCGGAAGGGAGGTTCTCGGTGGGAAGCAGCGCGTGGTGGTCGGCGATCTTTTCGTTGTCCACGCTTCGGCGGGAGAGAGATGCGGTATCCATCCTGCCCGCGTATTCCGCGAAACGGGGATAGCGTGTCATGTTCCCGATGAGTGCCGGAATCTCCTCGGCCACATCTTCCGATATATAGCGTGAGCCGGTACGGGGATAAGTGATGAACTTCTTCTCGTAAAGCGACTGGGCGATGTCGAGCGTTTTTTCTGCCGAAAAACCATACCGACTGTTGGCCTCTTTCTGGAGTGTCGTCAGGTCGTACAAGAGAGGCGGCTGTTCCCTGGCCTCCTTGCGCTCCACGTTCACGACGCGTACCGTTCGGGCGCCGATAACCTCGGCGCGGGCTGCTTCCGCCTTCTCCCTGCCGTCGAATTTCTCCGTGGAGAGGACGGTGAACTCCGTGCCCTCCTTTGCCGTGGAGAGCTTCAGCCGGAAATAGGCGGCGGGCTTGAACGCCTTGTTCTCCAGGTAACGGGAGCAGATGATCGCCAGCGTGGGGGTCTGCACCCGTCCGAGCGACCAGACACCCCGCCCGGCAGCCACGGCAAGCGCTTGCGAGGCGTTGATACCGACGATCCAGTCGGCTTCGCTGCGGGCTTTGGCCGAGAGGTAGAGGTTGTCGTATTCGTTGCCGGGGCGGAGGTGTTGTAACCCCTCGCGAATGGCCCGGTCGGTCAGGCTGCTGATCCATAACCGCACGAAAGGGGTGCGGCATTCCAGGTAAGAGTAGATGTAGCGGAAGATCAGCTCCCCTTCACGCCCCGCGTCGGTCGCGACGATGATGCGCTCGGCCATGCCGAACAATTCCCGGAGAATACCGAGCTGCTTCACGACACCCGGGTCGGCCTTATACTCTTTACCCTCCCGAACCTGCCGGGGCAGGAGGATGAACGATGATGGCAGGATAGGCAGGTTTTCCCGGCGGAAACCCGCGATGCCGTACTGTTGGGGCATTGCCAGCCCGACCAGGTGGCCGAAGGCCCAGGTTACGGCGTAGCCGTTTCCCTCGATAAAACCGTCTTTACGGTTCGTGGCTCCCACGATGGCGGCGATCTCACGCGCCACCGAGGGCTTTTCTGCGATAATTACTTGCATGATGATTCGGATTTTTCAGTGGTTGTTTTCTTGTTGTTCTTCTTCTTTCTCTTTTTCCGGACGGGCGATCAGCCGGCGGTCGTAATAGACATGGTTGCCGTTCCCGTCGTAATACAGCCGTCCGTCGTCCGCCTTCTCCGGGGGGCTGCGTTTACCCGGCCGGAGGTACAAGGCAGCCAGCGCCGCGATCAGGAGCGGCATGGCTCCGGCCTGCATGTAGAACCATTTCATACGTTATACCTTGGCACCTTTGGAGTTGCTCTTTTTGCTGCTGCGGTAATTTTTCTTCTGCGCCGGGGTGGCCTCCTGCTGTCCCTGCTTGAGCGGCTCTTTCACACCTTTGACCGCTTCGACGGTCTTGCCCTCGGAATTGACGGCGACCTGGGTACGGCTTTCAACGGCGGGTTTGACCTCCGCCCCCTGCCGTTTCGCACGGTCGGGATTCCAGCGGAAGAAGTCCATCTTGTTACGCTCGAAGTTGGGCTTGACCCAGGCGTTGAACGGCTCACCCTGCCCGTCCTTGACCATGCCCTTGATGTAGAAAGCCTTGACATCCGCCCGCTTGGAGGGATCATTCACCGCTTCCGTCCACTGGTCATAAGCCTCTTTGGGCACGGAGGCTTTGAGGATTGTCCGGTGAATCGTGAGCGTGGGCTGTCGTTCGGAGGCCGTAGTTTCCTGCCGTCCGTTTTTCTCGGCGGCCTTCTGGCGGTAAATCTCCTTGTTCTCCTGGGCGTAGCGGTTGCGATCCAAACCGTCGTAGGTAAAGGAATAGTTACGTTCGGCCGCGTCGATTTGGATATAGGCATCCCGTTTATAACCCGCGCGGGTGGTATATCCTTCGAGCAACACCTTGCCGCCGCCGTAGAAATCCATCTGCTTGCCTTCCGAGAGGTCGGCCTCCTTGATGCGGGCACGTTTTTCGAGTAGCGAAACGGGCATGGGTTCCAGCGTGTTCGTCCATTTGTCTATCGACACGTAGCAGGGCGTGAGCTTGCCCGGCTCCAGCTCCAGGTCGATCACTTTCCCGGCGTGGCGGGTGTTCATCAGGTTCGTTTTCGCCTCCTCGTCGAGCAGCACCCCGTGGAAGGGGGCGTCGAGGTCGGGTCGTTCCTGCCAGTAATGCGGCACGACGCGCAGCGAGCCGTCCGCCTGCTCTTCGAGCGACACGCGCCCTTTGGTGGAAACACGCATCCCGTTCTCCAGTTCGGGGTTCATCTCCACCAGCCCGTTGGATTTATGTCCGTAAGACATGGCTTTCAGGTGCGGCTCGATGTCCTCCATGCGGATACCTTTCTTCTCCATATCCGCCAGGTCTATCTTCGTGACGTCCAGCGGCTCGAACTGCCGCTGCTCCTGCGTCTGGAGCCGTTCGGAGGGGTCGATACGGTAATTTTCCAGAATCTCCGGGTCGAAGTCGATGCGGATAAGTTTGTTCAGGGCATTCTCCGTCATGACGAAGATACCCGTGTGGACGGGGTTCTGGGCCTGTTCCATGAACTTTTTGAAGAAGGCTTCGAGGGCTGAATCCTGCGTGTTCACGTTCAGCAGGCTCGCCACGTTCTGATCCGTGGGGTCGGCGGTCTGGATATTGCCGTCCTGATCCACGCCGGTAACGGCTTGTAGTCGTCCGTCGTCGGCATTCTGAACGAGCATGACTTGTTTAGCGTCGTTCTTTACGTTTTCGTCCATAATTACGAGTGTTTTTAGTTAGCACCAATAGCGATGCGGGAACGAAAGTAAGGGGAACCGGCTGAACGTAAAAGAGTTGGAAAGGCTATGGAAGCATCGGGCACAGAAGTGGCCGCTTGTGGCGCAGGGCAGAGGAAATCGGAGAAACGGAGTGCCGGGAAGGACGGATTTGGCAGAGGGTATTTTCGTGGCTCCTCACCTTATTTGTCAGGTAGTCGGGATCTATTGTTAAATGTCAATAAAGCGCATGGATAACCCGTGTTTTTTTATAAATTTGCGAAAACGGGTTTCAATATCCGACAAAACGTGAGGCATGGAAATATATACCCCAAAAACCAAGATCAAACTTTCTCCGGTGATAAGAAACGGGAGAGAATTTGTCGAAGTGACTTTCGGTAATGACAATGACATCCGCTTGTCGCTGTCGAAGGAAGAAAACGTACTGCTTGTCGGCGGCAGGGCTTATCTGCCGGCAGAAGATTTCGTGCTTGCCGAGTTCTTCGACCGCTATGTAAAAATGGCGTTTATAGACTATTCTGCCATCAAGGAAACCGCACCCCGTAAAGAGGAAGACAAACGGCCGCCACTGCCGGAAGGCTATCTGGAAAAACTTCAGCAAGTGCGTTACAGTGACCATACCGTAAGGGTATATACCTCCTATTTCCGCGATTTCCAACAGCATTTCGAGGGGCGTAAGATTGAAACGGTTACTCCCGGCGAGATAAACGACTACCTGCTGTATCTCATCCACGAGAAAAACATATCCTCCTGCCAGCAAAACCAGCGTATCAACGCCATCAAGTTCTATTACGAGAAAGTTCTCGGTCAGGAACGGCGGTGTTACAAGGTGAACCGTGCCAAACGGGAGAAGACGCTGCCCGACGTGTTGAGCAAGGAGGAAATAAAGAAAATACTCGACGTGACGGTGACAGACCTGCGTTTCTTCTGTATGTTCTCCATACTCTATTCCGCAGGGTTGCGCATCAGCGAACTGCTGGAACTGAAACCCGGCGACATCAACGAATCCCGCTCCCTGATACGGGTGCGGCAGGGTAAAGGGAAAAAAGACCGCTACACCCTGCTGTCAAGACCGTTGATGAAAAAGCTGACGGAATATAACAGACTATACAAACCGAAAGTGTGGCTTTTTGAACACAGACCGGGAGAACCTTTCACCGAGAGTATCGTGTCGAAACGGCTGAAGGCAGCGGCCCGGGAAGCGGGAATCACGAAACGGATTTATCCGCACCTGCTGCGCCATTCGTTCGCCACTCACCTGCTGGAGCAGGGAACCGACATCAAGATAGTGAAAGAGCTTATGGGACATAACAATATCAAGACGACAGAAAGGTATGTCCACATAGCCGACACTTTCAAAAGCAATATCAAAAGCCCGTTGGACGATCTGTTGATGGAGGAAGACGAGGTCTGATACTTAAAGAAAATAACAGCCAAATCGGCTGATAGTATAACATTATCCGCAACTAAAAATCAAAAAGGAATATGAAAGAATTAGAAAACAACTGGATGAAAAAATGGGAATCGGTAAAAGAAAAAACCGTCTGCCCTGTTGACCTCAATACTTATTTTGAGCAAGAAGAAATTGCAGGAAAATCGTTAACGACGATTAATATCGGTTCTTGCGATTTGCCGAGTGGAAATCTTTTGGTACGAGATCCATTGGTATATCTCCCAAACAGAAACGAACGTCCATATTTTCAGAACGCTCCTGCGGGTAAATATGAAACGGAAATTTGTGTAATCAAATCTGACGACGAGGATTGCGACCGTTATGCCGCAGTACGTTTGCGCTTCAATGAAAAGCGGGCTGTTCGATTCTATGAAGCATTAGTTGGGAATGAAAACCTTGAAACATTGGAAGAGGGTGATTACTTTGGATTTTGTGTAGATGCTGGTTTAGGATGTGTATGTGATGAAATTATCCACCGTATTTATTGCGACTGGGATGAACAATGGCGCAAAGATAATCCCGATGATAATCCTTATGATGGATATTTTGCTGCATTATTCAAAGAAAACTATTATCTCCATCCAGAATATCAACGTGCAGGCGGAGACTGGTTAAATTGGCAAGTGCCGGGGACGGAGTATCATATTCCCATTTTTCAATCAGGGTTCGGAGATGGTACGTATCCGGTTTATTGGGGCATAGACGAAGGCGGCGAAATATGTCAGTTGGTAATTCAGTTTATTGATATAGAATTAGCCTATGGCAATGATGAAGAGAATTAATGTGCGGATAACAAGTAAATAAGCAACCCTAACAGTTGCTATTTACAACCCATTAGTCGCTTGAAAAATAAAAAAAGAAAATGAGTAAGATAATGATATGGGTCGGTCAATTCGATTCCGAAGCTGACGTTGAGAAATATATGGATCAATCGGCTTTCCGTCAATGGTGGAAAGATTATGATGAAGACAATAAGGAACTTCGTTGCCAGTTCTGTAAGGAGCTTGGTGTAATGAACTATGATGAGGATTTTCTTATTATGAAATTCACATCTGACGGCTTGGCAGGATTACTTAACCTTATTCCTGCTGATACCCAAAAGATAAGTCTGTCGATGGCTGATAAAAATATTACAATGGCAAATGCTGTTATCTGCTATAATTGTCGTGAGGGTATATCTCCTAAGAAGGCAGAGAATGCCACAACCATGACTTATCTTGGTACGTTTGAGTTTGAACTGTCGCCTGAAGGTGTACAAGGGTCTAATGCTGGATTAGAATATATGATTTGGATTGGCACAACCGATAAAAGTCGGGAAGAATTTATGGAGTATTTCAATCAAGATGAATACATGAAAGAAATACGAGATTACAAAGAAAGTCGTACAAAGAAACGCCCAAATCCGGAACATCGCTGTCAGTTCTGTAAAGACATTAATATAAAGTATTACTATCCAGAATTTCTAACTGTGGAAATTAAGGATGAACCCGAAAATCCTTTTAATCTTGTTAGAATGATGATTGATAACAAACTTGTCCTTGACTGGTATATTGAGTCCGATATTGATGAATACCACATAAAGCCATCAAATTGTATTGTGTGCTATATACCCAATGGTTTCAAGGACAACAAAAGGAATCAGAAAATCTTTATTAAGAAGAAAAATTATGATTCATATGAAACACCTAAAAAATTTGTGGATGAATTAGACAGTTACAACGGTATTCAATATTTGGAAACTTATATTGCAGAATAAAGCGACTAACAAACGGATAATTTCCCTTAAAGGTCGATTATCCACTGGACATTATTCTTCAAAAAAATTGGATATGAATAAAGGAAATACCATAGAGGATTTTTTTTGCAAGCAATTCATTAAGTCTGGTTATCAAGACCGTTTCTTTTTTGAGTTGTCATCAAACAAAAAAAGAGTAAAAGCAATTAGTCGAATTTGTCATAATATGATGGATATTATAAATGAGAATAAGATTGTCGAGGTCTATAATTCTACGGATTTAATCCATTTGACAGATAGACTTCGTGAATTATCTAAAGAGAAAGAAGGATATTGCATCGGTTTTTTTGAGCTGGATCAAAAATGGGCAGATATATCAGAGGCTATAAATGCAGGAATACAGTCGAATTTTGGCTTTGCCATAATATTGTCTGATGGAATTGCTTGTATATGTGAAGAAACCTGTATAACCAATAGAAGATCTGTAATATTACACTCCATATCCAAATTGAAAGAATAACAAGCGGCTTAACCTCCCCTGAAAAGGTCGGTTAGCCACCAAACATTATCGCTAACTTAATTAAGATAGAAGTATGGAATTTGCATTAAATATAATATATGGTGGAGAACTTAATGCATCTAAAGCTTTAAGTCCTTTTGTGCGCAATATGAGGAAAATCATAAAAGATACCTTTACTTCATTTGAAAATGATAGCGTTTCCTTTTTTAAGTTGACATTGTTCTTTGATGGTGATATTTCGTCCTACTATAATGGAACAGGAGTATATCAACCGAGATATTACAGTGCTAAAAAAGAATATATGGTTAGTTTTTGTATTGACAGGACACAATGGACTGGGAATAAGGAAAAAGATTTAGATTACTTCATATTTATAATAACCGAGCTAATGAACAAAAATGGAATTTTAATTTTGAATAAATTGGCTAAATATGAATACACATTTGATATTAATTCATATAATCACTGTATTGATATTTGCAGAGAAAAAATGAATCATATAAAAAATGAAATATAGCGATAACAAGCACCTATGCCACCTAACGGCGGCAAGCTGCAACCCATTATCCGCAACTAAAAATCAAAAAGGAATATGAAAGAATTAGAAAACAACTGGATGAAAAAATGGGAATCGGTAAAAGAAAAAACCGTCTGCCCTGTTGACCTCAATACTTATTTTGAGCAAGAAGAAATTGCAGGAAAATCGTTAACGACGATTAATATCGGTTCTTGCGATTTGCCGAGTGGAAATCTTTTGGTACGAGATCCATTGGTATATCTCCCAAACAGAAACGAACGTCCATATTTTCAGAACGCTCCTGCGGGTAAATATGAAACGGAAATTTGTGTAATCAAATCTGACGACGAGGATTGCGACCGTTATGCCGCAGTACGTTTGCGCTTCAATGAAAAGCGGGCTGTTCGATTCTATGAAGCATTAGTTGGGAATGAAAACCTTGAAACATTGGAAGAGGGTGATTACTTTGGATTTTGTGTAGATGCTGGTTTAGGATGTGTATGTGATGAAATTATCCACCGTATTTATTGCGACTGGGATGAACAATGGCGCAAAGATAATCCCGATGATAATCCTTATGATGGATATTTTGCTGCATTATTCAAAGAAAACTATTATCTCCATCCAGAATATCAACGTGCAGGCGGAGACTGGTTAAATTGGCAAGTGCCGGGGACGGAGTATCATATTCCCATTTTTCAATCAGGGTTCGGAGATGGTACGTATCCGGTTTATTGGGGCATAGACGAAGGCGGCGAAATATGTCAGTTGGTAATTCAGTTTATTGATATAGAATTAGCCTATGGCAATGATGAAGAGAATTAATGTGCGGATAACAAGTAAATAAGCAACCCTAACAGTTGCTATTTACAACCCATTAGTCGCTTGAAAAATAAAAAAAGAAAATGAGTAAGATAATGATATGGGTCGGTCAATTCGATTCCGAAGCTGACGTTGAGAAATATATGGATCAATCGGCTTTCCGTCAATGGTGGAAAGATTATGATGAAGACAATAAGGAACTTCGTTGCCAGTTCTGTAAGGAGCTTGGTGTAATGAACTATGATGAGGATTTTCTTATTATGAAATTCACATCTGACGGCTTGGCAGGATTACTTAACCTTATTCCTGCTGATACCCAAAAGATAAGTCTGTCGATGGCTGATAAAAATATTACAATGGCAAATGCTGTTATCTGCTATAATTGTCGTGAGGGTATATCTCCTAAGAAGGCAGAGAATGCCACAACCATGACTTATCTTGGTACGTTTGAGTTTGAACTGTCGCCTGAAGGTGTACAAGGGTCTAATGCTGGATTAGAATATATGATTTGGATTGGCACAACCGATAAAAGTCGGGAAGAATTTATGGAGTATTTCAATCAAGATGAATACATGAAAGAAATACGAGATTACAAAGAAAGTCGTACAAAGAAACGCCCAAATCCGGAACATCGCTGTCAGTTCTGTAAAGACATTAATATAAAGTATTACTATCCAGAATTTCTAACTGTGGAAATTAAGGATGAACCCGAAAATCCTTTTAATCTTGTTAGAATGATGATTGATAACAAACTTGTCCTTGACTGGTATATTGAGTCCGATATTGATGAATACCACATAAAGCCATCAAATTGTATTGTGTGCTATATACCCAATGGTTTCAAGGACAACAAAAGGAATCAGAAAATCTTTATTAAGAAGAAAAATTATGATTCATATGAAACACCTAAAAAATTTGTGGATGAATTAGACAGTTACAACGGTATTCAATATTTGGAAACTTATATTGCAGAATAAAGCGACTAACAAACGGATAATTTCCCTTAAAGGTCGATTATCCACTGGACATTATCAATTACAGTACGACAATATGAACTTTTACTTAATAGGTAGTTTAGAAGGATTTAACGATTTACGTTTTCCAAATGTGGAAGATTGGCAAAATTGTATGGGACATGCTGAAGGTTTACTAAAGCAGTGGAATCCTCCTGAGATGGAATATATATGGAAAAAAAGTAATAGACATAAACATTTTGATTTATCACAATTTTGTAATCCTCTATTAACTATTAGCGACAAAGCATTAAGTATTTTAGAAAATATTCTTATCAAAAATGGAGAAATTCTTGATATAAAGTCGCCAAAAGGTTTTTATTTTTTTCATTGTACCAATATAATAGATGCTTTGATTGAAAAAGAATCAGATATAGTGTGGTTAGATAAAGAAAGAGGATGGGTGAGTTGTATAAATAAATTTGTGTTGGATAAAAATAAAATCCAAGAGCAAACTATTTTCAGACTTCCGAATGTAAATTGTCGCTATACTTTTTATGGGGAGGAATTTAAGAACCTTGTATTGAAACATCATCTTCAAGGAATACATTTTGATAGATACGAAACTATTATTATAAAATGAATGATTGTTTTAAAGTTTGTAGTTAAAGTATTGATAACACGCACATCAATCACTTAAACAGTGATTATCTGCATCCTATTAAACATTAGAAAATGAGAACACCAATCATAATCCTGTTATTTGTAATCCTGCTTGCCGCAAGCTGCGGAGAGCCTCCCATGCCGCCGTCGGACGAGGAAATGATACGCCATTTCACCACGCACGAGGTGGCGTTCCGTAAGGTGTACGAAATCATGGCAGAGAGTTCAGAAGGTAGTTTTCACTACCCGCCGCTTTCTCCGGAAGAGGTCATTATACTTGATTCAACAGAACAAAGCGATACATTCCATAAAACGAATGACGAACAAGACATTCCGGTATATGGACTGTTGAAGCCGGAGCGAATCCTACTCGACTCCTTGTTATCAGAGATTGGATGCGGTTTTATCCTTGTTGATCGCAGGGAATGGGGAACGGCAGATTCGGTATATGTGAGCCTTGTTATGCCGTACTACTCCCACGGCATCGTGGATGCGGGAACGTCCAAGAGTTTCGTTTACGATCCCGGATTGAGAAGCCGTCGGAATATCCGTATCACCGAATATGGCGACCTGAACGAGATCTACCGCAGGACGTACAACGACACCACGCTTTACAAACCCATCAAGGGAAACTGGTACATCGAGTTAGACCATTCGATATAACGGCCCGGAGTTCGTATCAAAGCTTGTTTCACTTTTTGTCAAGAAGATACATCATAAAGCAGATAATGGCTATCGCAAGGAAAAATAACAGAACCGCAAGGAGTTCGTTAAACCTGCACTTGGCATAGTGAGACATCACTGCTTTGCCTCGCCATTTGTAAATCCTGCTGACGAGCGACATAACGGCAAATGTGACAATGCTAAAAACGACACATGGCAACAATGCCGACACACCTGGAAAAAGCCGGATAGTAACAGTCATCATAGGGAATATCAAAAGAGCGAAGATATAAATCGAGAGCATCATTTCGCCATCGACCCTGCCTGTTCGTCTTGCTTGTTCCAATTTCTCCCCCATCCACCAGAGGTAGTCCCAGAGATAGAACCGTTGCTTATTCTCCTGCCGTTTCATCATGCCCAATGTATAAATCCGAGGTGGAACATCAGCGCTACATTTGCCACGATCAGGGCGATAGCGATAAGAACTATTTTGGCGAGCTTCCTGCCGGGATGTTTCATCTTCCCGTAATGTTCACGGAGCGCTTCACGCCGTCCGGCTGTATAGCGTAGCTTGCAGAATAAATCGGGAAGAAAGCAGAGAGGAATCACTATGGCCAAACCAATCATCCAGCCGAAAAGGCGCAATATCGGCGGAACCCCAAGCGGTATGAGTAGGACGAAGAGCCAGCACCAAAACAGTAGCATACGTCCGTTGAGATTGGTACGCTCCCTTTCGTGCCATATCTCGGCTACATACCACATATAGTCGATGAAGCAGATCCGGTATTTGCGATTGTCCTTTTCCATACCGTTATCTCCATACAAAGAAACCAACCAATATAAGTATAATCAGAACGCTGACCAACACAATCTGAACCCTGCGGCGTGTTTCAGGCTTGCAATCGTCAAATAACCACAGTTTGCTGTTAAACTGCCAATGACACGCCCATTTCCAACGGAACAGCAACCCTGCAAGCCATAGGGCAAGCAACCCGACACCAAACAGCAACCCGTATTTCGGGTGAGCCTGCAACCACTCGAAAAACGCTTCCGCCTTGCTGTTCATTGCTTCGTATATATCGGTAACTGTCATACTTATAATTAAAAGGATTCCGAACACAAAAATAATGTTTTCTGTTCACATAATCACTACTTTATGCTCCAAAACACCGGCTGTGCGGTTATAAAACCAAGAAACAGCCCCCGTTAAGGTAACGGAGGGTGTTTGCGGGGGTGTTTGTGTTCATTTAGTTCTGTTCCGGCAGGAGCTTGCAAAGCACCGGGTCGTTCTTGATACGTTCCAGTTCCTCGGCGACGATGCGGCCGGCCTCTGCCTTGATACGTTCGTAGTTTTCCTGCACGACCTGTTTCATGTGATCCGTCCCGTTCTCGTCCGTGAAATCGGTAATTTGTGGTATCTTCTTGTACCGGGCCGTTTCCGCTTTCACTTTTTCGTTGTCCACGACAATCTCGCAGTGGAAAATCTTCTGCTCGATACGTTCGTCGAAATTGTCCGCCACAGCCCCGACGAACATTCCCTGCGTGAGCGTCGAGATCTTCGAGGCCGGGATCAGGCTGTCCAGCTGCGTGGATATGGATGTCGATTTGTCGCTGCGGCTCAACGTCATGCTCTGCCGCTTCTGCAATACCTTACCGAACCGTTCCGAGAGTGTCTTGGCCGTTTCACCTACGACCTGCCCGGAGAAGATGTTGCCCACCGTGTTCATCACGACGGCGGCCTCCTTGTCCCCGTAGTCCCTCTTCAACTGTGAAAAATCCTGGAAGCACAGCAGCACGGCGACCTTGTTGCTTCTGGCCGTGGCGATCAGGTTGTCGAGTCCCTTGAAGTAGATTGTCGGCAGCTCGTCGATGATGATGCCCGATTTGAGCTGGCCTTTCTTATTTATGAGCTTGACAATCCGGGAATTATACAATCCCAAAGCCGCTCCGTAAATGTTTTGCCTGTCGGGATTGTTCCCCACGCAGAGTATCTTGGGATCGTTCGGGTTATTGATGTCGAGCGTGAAGTCATCGCCCGACATGACCCAATATAGCTGGGGCGAAATCATGCGGGAAAGCGGAATTTTGGCCGATGCTATCTGGCCCTGGAGCTGGTCTTGAGCGCCTCCGAGCCAGGCATCCATAAAGGGGCTGAGGTAGTTTTCGAGTTCCGGGTAGGATGTCAGAATCGGGAAAATATCCTCGTACCGCTTGTTCAGGAACTCGATGGCGTGCGGGAAGGTACAATACCGCCCGTTGTCGTAGATGCGCAGGAACCAGATCACGGCCGCGAAAAGGATAATGGGGCTTTCCACAAAAAAATCGCCCTGCTTCTGCACCCAGCTTCGGTTCAGGTTGAGCATGATGGTATAGGCGCTCTCGTAGGCGTCCGAAATATCGGTCATGAAGTCCGGGTGAATGGGGTTACAGCGGTGCGAGCGGCGCGGGTCGTCGAAATTTATGACGTAGAAAGTCGGGATTTTCTTGTAACCTTTCTGGTGATTCAGCAGGTGGTTGTAAGCGATTTCCGAAAGATCGGGAAACTTGTAGTCATAGATGTATTGGGTATAGCCCTTTTCGATTTGCTGTTTAATAAACTGGTTTACAACACAATAACTCTTCCCGCTGCCCGGGCTTCCCATGCAGATGCAAGCCCTTTGCGGGTTTACAACGTTGGCGAACCCGTTGTTCCACTGTTTGTTATAGTAAAATTTCGTCGGCAGATTTATGGAGTACTCGTTCTCGATCAGGCGTGTTTCCTGCTGGAATGATTCGTTCTCGTTATTGAAAGGGTCATCCATGAGATTGTTCTTCAGCAGGCGGGACATCCACACGCCGCCCATCAAGAGGCAGATATACCCGGCCGATAGGGTCAGTATGTAGAAAGCCGCGTTCGCCGCTGCCGTCAGCGGCAAGTCCAGCAGCCACCAGTTGAAGAAGAACAGCACGCCTCCCGTGGCCAGCGATGCCGTGATTTTCCGCCAGGTAATTTTCTCCTCTTTTACTCCTTTTGTCCCGAGGCATGAAAGGGCGAGGAACACTACGGCGAAAAGTTTCGTCCATAGTATATTCCGGAACAGCCCCGCGGTGCGGTCGAAGTTCAGCAGAATCCTATCGACCACGCCGATATTGATTCCCCATTCCCGTATCTGCCCGTAGCAGAACCAGTAGATGTTGATAACCACGAACAAGATACTCAATGCCCGCATGAAATCCATTGTTTTAGCAAGACCCCGAAGGTCGTCTTCCTGTTGCATAACCGTAAGATTTAATAAATGAATGATAATTGAGATGTTATACTTTCCTCCGTCGTGAGGTATTCCGCTTCCGTTGCCCGTCCCGTCCGGCAGGCGCTTGTTTCGGGGACAAGCCCCTCGTGTTTTCCCCGGGATTCCGTTTTCCGCCGAAGCGCAGCTCGAAGGCGTTGGCCGAGTATGCCTTTCCCAGCCGTGATCCGTTCACGACCGTCCGTGTTTCGTGGTCAATGAACGTCACACCCACGATGCGGCCGTTTTCGTTGCGTCGTATGTAGAGATCCACCCGGGCTCCCCGCAGGCGTTCGCGCAGTTCTTCCTCCGTGGGTTCTCCCCGAAGCGCTTTATCGACCCGGCCACGGATTTGCCTCCTCGTGTCGTCCTTCCCGAACCGTTCGGCGCTACGCTCCATGTGCCGTTCCAGCCCGTCATACCCGACCTCTTTACCGAACAGTGAGGATTTGAGCGGCGCGGCCACTGCCTTGTCCCCGTTCTCGTCCAGCAGCGTGTAGAGCAATCCCCGGTAGGGGGTTCCGTTCCGCTCTCCCCGGACTTCCTCTATACCTATATTATATAAGGACAGCAATGCCCGGAACTCGCCGAGGGTCTGGAAGCGGTATGTCGCCACGGCCGGTTTTATTACCGCTGCCACCTGGCGTTTCAGGTCGCCCCGCGTGTAATCGGCGGGGACGATCCCTTGCCCTTTCTCCCGCCTTCTCCCTTTGGCGGGATGCAGTCCGTACTCCCGTTCCAGTTCCTCGGTAACGGCCACGCTGCGTTCGTTGCGCCTGCTGTCGTTTATCTTGCGCCCGTCCTGGGCCACCTGCACCGACACGATATGGATATGCTCCCGTCCGATGTCGGTATGCTTGAATACGATATAAGGTTGTCCTCCCCAGCCCATGCGCTCCATGTAGGCCCCGGCTATCTCCGCGAGCTGCCCGTCGTCAAGGCGGTCTTCGGGAGCCGGGTTGAGCGATACGTGCACGACGGGTTTTTCCGTCCGGTAGTGCGAGGGCATCCAGCGCAGGAGGTCTTCTGCCGTCGCGGCCACGTTGAAGCGCCCATCCGCCGGCTCCCTCACGATGTGGGTCAGCAGTACTTTCCCGTCGCCCCGATCGACTTTCTCCTGGTTGTACGCCAGCGCGCCGTACACGTCTTTTCCGGTGGTGATATTGGCTACCATCGCTGTTTGAACTCTTCGGAGAGCGACACGACCTGCTGCCCGACGGCCGCCAGTTCACGTGTCGCTCTCTCCAGTTTATAGAGCAGCGCGAGTGTTTTCTTCTCGGAAAAATGCGCGTGCAGCTCCTTCACCACCTGGTTGTAATTCGTTCCCACGGCACGGAATTGGGCGTGGAAAGCGGTCAGCTTCGCCACGTATTCGAGCGTTCCCCGGTCGGTCTTTACCACCCGGAACGCCTCGTTGAACACTCTCGCTTTGATAAAAGCGGCTTTGGACAATAGCCCGGACTGCTCGTAAAGGTCGAGGAAACGGGCATGTTCCACGGCTGAAAAGTTTACCGAAAAGCGGTAAACGGCCGGGTCGTTTTTCGCGGGTCGTCCCCCTTTGCCCCCTCGGGGCTTTCTGTTCTTTTCCATCGCATCGAAATTTTAAGGAGAGGCCAGAGCCCCACCGGTTCCTGAAAATTCCGATCCCTTCGCGGCCTGCCGCCCTTCTGAAAAGCACCGACTCCGGAGGTGCTTTCTCCCCCTTGCGGGCAAGCTGTTTTCTGCTGCAAAACGAGAATCGTGCAGCAGAAAACACAGCTTGCTATTTGCCCTTTGCAAATACCTTCTGCCCGCTCGCGGACAGAACATTGAAAGAGCCGCCGTAAAACGGGGCAAGGACGGCTTCATTAGCGTCGGGATCGTTCACGAGGCAAAGATACCGACCTATTCAATCACTTGTGCCATAAGCGATTACGCCACTTGCGTCCACTTTGACGCCACACGCGGCCATAGCGGAAAAAGAGCATACAACCCGTGTTTTTAAGGGTTTACTTTGCACGTGAGAACGGATACGGGCAATGACACATCCCCCTGTCCGCACACGTGTGGACGGATGCAGAAAACATCGTGTGCAGAGGAAAAAGCGGGTCTTTGTCCGGATAAGCAAATGCGGTTGCGCATGAGTATAAAATCGGACACGCGCCCATGCACCGGCATACCGGCGTAACAGCCTGCCAGCGCACCAGCATATATGCGTGCCGGCATACCAGCATAAAATCTCATGCCGTCACTTGTCCGGATACGTGAAGAGATGAACGATTACCCGATTGTATAACTAAAAACGCATGGAACAATGAAAGAGAAAACGAAATTCGTGGCCTTCTCCACCCAGAAAGGCGGAGCGGGCAAAACCACCCTCACGGTGCTGGCAGCCTCTTACCTGCACTATGTAAAGGGTTTCAATGTCGCGGTCATCGACTGCGATTATCCCCAACACTCCATCGTGGAGATGCGGGAACGTGACCTGAAGCTTGCCCTCGAAGACGAACATTACAAGAGGTTAGCTTACGAACAATTCACCCGGCTTCAAAAGAAAGCCTATCCTGTCGTGGAAAGCAACACGAAAGAGGCGTTGGCCGATGCCGACTACCTCCTGCCGCAAGGTGATTTCGATTATGTGTTCTTCGACCTTCCCGGTACGATCAATAACGAGGATCTGATTCATTCCCTGGCCGGAATGGATTATCTCGTCGCCCCGATCAGTGCCGACCGGGTTGTCATGGAAAGCACCCTGAATTACGCGGTTGTGGTAAAGGAGCATATCATGGGCCGCGAGAAGTCCCGGATGAAAGGGCTGTATATGCTATGGAACATGGTGGACGGACGTGAAAAGACAGAGTTATATCAGGTTTACGAGGCGGTAATGAAAGAGCTGGGTCTTCCTGTTCTGAAGACCTTCCTGCCTGACACCAAGCGTTTTCGTCGTGAGCAGAACGCCAGCCGTCGCTCTGTCTTCCGCTCCACGCTCTTCCCGGCAGACCGTTCTTTGATCCGGGGCAGCAACCTGGATAAACTCGTGGATGAATTGATCGAACTGTTAAAGTAGGATCTTATGAGCGGAAAAGAACATGACGACGGTTTGGACGCTTCCTTCATCATCAGCCAGGCCAAAAGCCGAAACCGGCCATTACATCCTTACACGCCGGAAAAAGAGGAGGAGGCATCGGCTCTATCGGAACCGTCCGGCGAGGCCGCCGCCTCGCCGGCTACGAAAGAGGAGGGACGCCGCCGAAGAGGGAAAGGCCAGGATTACGAGCGTCTTTTTATCCGGAACGCCCCCTCCAATACCCGAAGCGGCAAAACGGTGTATATCCGCAAGGAGTTTCACGAGCGTATAACCCGGATAGTGCAGGTTATCGGTAAGAACGAACTCTCGCTGTATAGCTACCTGGACAATGTGCTGGAGCAGCATTTCGCGACCTATCAGGAGGAAATTTCGGAACTCTACAAGAAACGGAACTCCGATATTTTTTAGTTATGAACCCAATATTTACAACCTATTAAAAACAATCCATCATGTCAGACAAAGCAATTATTTTATCTGTTATCCTGGCGGCCGTCCTTTGCGTCGCCGTGCCCTTCATCTTCCGCGTGTGCCGCTACCGGCGCAGGATGAAAACCCTTATCGTCCCCGACGGCCCTTCGGGGGAGGTCGCCGTGGGGACTGTCCCCACCCCCGAGGCCGAGTACCTGGCCCGTTACATCTGCCTGCTGCGGCTGCCTTTCGCCGGTAACAAGCACGTGAAGATACGTCCGTCGTATCACGAGCGTATCCGCGAGATCACCCGTGTCATCGGTCGTGGCGACGTGACGATCACGGCCTACGTGGACAAGGTTCTCAAGGCGCACCTGGACGATAACCGGGAAACCATCGAGCGGCTTTTCGAGGAACGCGAGGCCGTGGCCTCCCGGCAACCCAAAGCGGAGGAGCGATGAACGGGGCGTTGTGGCTGCTGCCCCTCTTTGCCGTGGGGTATGCCTTGTGGGCGTTTTTCCGCCTGCGGCGGATGGAACGTAACGAACCGGCAGACGGGATCGTTGCCGAAGACACGCCCTGCCGGCAGGAGATCATCGGCAGGAGCCGCTTTGTCCTCGACCCGCGCCACTCCCGGCCACAAGCTGCCGTAGAATCTGAAACTGAAAAAGTTACGGAAAAAGCCGATATATTTGTGCCCACGAATGTACCCGAACACCCCCGGCAGATTCCGCCGGAAGACCTGGATGAAGTGTTCGGTGTCGCTCCCGAGGGGGAGCCTAACGAACCTCTGGAAATCGACTTTCCGCTGTACGATGAATCTTTCCCGGATGCGGACGCGGAGGAGCCGGATTATGACGAGGATGAAGACGACACCGAAGAGCTGCCCCTTTTGGGCCGCTCGCTTGCCCAGGGGGTTAGTTTTGAACAGATGGGCGAAGCCTACCGCCACGTGGTACATGATCCACCTTCAACAGACGAGCAAAGGGAGGAAACGGGACGTGTCCTCCTGGGCCTGAAACAGACCGACATGTTCGAGGTCATCGTTTCGGGCCGCCCCGACGGGAACGACAGGGTAAAATCCCTGATCGACACCTACCTCTCGGCCTTTCACCGGCGTATGTCCGAGAGGTCTGCGGAAAGCCCATCTCCGCAGGGTTCGGTTCCCACGGGTTTCGACGTCCGTGAGTTTGTTTAACCCCATAATGACATCACGATGAAAGAAAAAGACTACGGGTAGCACGTGAGGCTATCCTCGAACCACTGAAAAAATCCGAATCAAGAAGTTTAACCCGGTGCGGGGCCTATCCATCCCCGCGCCACAATTCAAACATTATCGAGTTATGAGAAAGAACAAGATTCTTCTTCCGGCGGCATTTCTCTTTGCCGCCATCTCCTCCGCTTTCGCGCAGGGCAACGGCATCGCCGGCATTACGGAGGCTACCAACATGGTAACCAGCTACTTCGATCCCGGAACGAAGCTCATCTACGCGATTGGGGCTGTGGTCGGCCTTATCGGCGGGATCAAGGT
>OHRC01000212.1_pt1 | contig 20478 bp, 14 predicted proteins | sample 1578301 | NCBI WGS metagenome assembly OHRC01 (sample SAMEA3879520, study PRJEB24766) | human gut metagenome | biome: human-associated habitat; feature: feces | place: USA | collected 1985/1987 | reverse complement strand
GATCTTCCAATGGAGGAAAGAGCAAAAATCAATTACGACCATCCAAAAGCCTTTGATTGGAAACTTTTAAGATCACAATTAGCTGATTTAAAAGCAGGGAAAACAATTGAAAAGCCTGTCTACGATTTCACAGTTCACAATAGAAGTCAAAAAACTGAATCTATTTCTCCTAAAGATATAATTATCGTTGAAGGTATTATGGCTTTAGTTGATGATAAAGTTAGACATTTAAGTGATTTAAATGTCTTTATAAACGCTTCAAGAGAAAGAAGATTCTTAAGAAGACTCATTAGAGATCATAACGAAAGAGGTAGAGCATATGAAAGTATCATAGAACAATACTTTGCAACTGTTCAACCGATGTTTGAAGAAGTAATAGCCCCTTCAATGAACTATGCTGATGTACTTGAAGCGTTTAAGATTGCACTTCTTGTAACCTTTGTTGGATCGACAATACCAGCATCGAACATGTTGACCCATGTTCCATTTTTGGCATCGAATCCTATGTGAGTTCTCGAGACTTTTTGCTTGCTAACAATTTCATCAGCATCAAATCCAGCATTTTCAGCGTCACGCCATTGGTCCAGCCAAAGCCATCCTGTAATGGATATTCGCCACCGCCGCCCCCCGTTCCGGTGGTGCTGACATCATATTTTTCCACCAGCTTTTTCTCCCGGTCATAGGTGTGCTGAACATTGGTCAGGAAGTGCCAGCTAATGTCCATCGCCACCTCTTTTTGCCCGTAGTTTTGTAATCCTTCTGTCGCGACCCACTGTAACGGTGCCCAGCCATTTGGCGCATCCCATTGTTGCCCACTTTTCACCGACGTGGTGTTCAGGCCGCCGGGTTGCAGCAGATGTGTTTTCGTCGCCGTCGCCATTTTGTTGGCGCGATCTTTCGCTGCCGCATTGACGTACAGCGGGAACAGGGCGGCCGCGGTTAACTGATTGCGCACTTTATGACTTTTCAGGTCGTAATCGGCATACCAGCCTTGTTGATCGTTCCACAGGTATTTTTCGATCCCTTTTTGACGGGCATTTGCCAGCGTTTCGTACTGGTTTGCCATCGCGTTATCTCCGGCAGCTTTGCTGGCGCGGGCGAGGATTTTTTCCATTTTAAACATCAGGCTGTTCAGATCGACCGGTACGATGCTGGTGGTGCGTAAGGTATTTAACTGCTGCGGGTTGTCCATCCAGCGCGAGCTGAAATCCCAGCCAGACGCAGCGGCAGAGCGCAGGTCGCGGTAAATTTCAGTGGCAGGTCGATTCGGATTGCTTTTGGCGGTGGCAATATCTTCCACCCATGACTCTGGTCGTGGCGTATCGCGATCGTCCCAGTAGCGGTTGAGCAGCGCGCCGTCCGCCATCCGCACCGCCCGTTTGTCGGCGCTGCCGGGAGCCAGCGCGTCCGCTCCGGCCATCCAGTAGCGATACTCTTTCTCCAGCTGCGGCTGGTAGGTTTTCAGCACCTGGTCGCCATCGTGCGTCGCCAGCAGGCTCACCATAAAGGAGAAGAAGGGGGGCTGCGAACGGCTGAGATAATAGGTGCGGTTGCCGTTGGGGATATGGCCCCAGGCGTCAATTTCTGCGGCGAAGTTGGCGACCATATCCTCGACTTTATCCCAGTGACCGCTTTCGGCAAGACCCAGCATGGTGAAATAGCTGTCCCAGTAATAGACTTCGCGGAAACGTCCTCCGGGCACCACGTAGGGCTTAGGCAGCGGCAGCAGCGAGTCCCATTTTTCCACCTCGACGGTGCTGCGGGTCAGGACCGGCCACAGGCCATCGATATGTTGACGCAGAGTTTGCCCTTTGGGCGGCACATAGGTGTCGTTCTCTTTCGGCAGCGTGAAGTTCAGTTCGACGAAGTGGCGCAGGTCGAAGCTGGCCTGGTTTTTTTGCATCCGGTAATCGGCAAGGATCATCAGCGGATCGCTGTTAGGGATAGCGTCGGCGAAGGTTTTCTGATCGGCAAACAGCTTCGCGCTCTGGACATCATTGAACAGCGGGCCCAGCAGAATATCCGGCGAGGGGGGCGGCGCGGTTTTGCCGTCTTCCGCCTGAGCGTTCAGGCTCATCAGGGCGATCAGAGCGCCGCCGATCGCCAGGCGCAGGGAACAGGGCAAAGCAGCGGGACGACGTGCATCAGTACTCGTCATGGGGAGTTCTCCTTATCATTATCGACTGCGGGCCACGACGTTTGGCCATCCAAAAACCTTAGACGAATATCTGCCGCTGCGCGTGTCAGGGGTAACATTTTGCGCGAAAACAGAGGATTTACCTGCCAGGTCTCCTGAGACCGCCGCGGGCTGGGCCGCCTGGCTGAGGGCGCTGGCGTCCACGATGGCGCAAAAAATGTCGCCCTGCCTCACGACGGTGCAGCCGCCGCCGGGCGCGGGCGGCTGTTTTGGCGATTTTTTGCACAACCAGACGGCGGGGCTGAACCGATTTGCACAACGCCGCGGCGGCAGATGACCTGGCATAATTAATGCTTATCTCTTAGCGGGATTACCACAAAGTGAGTACAACCGGAGGGGATAGCCATGATTAAAATTACGCTACCTGACGGGCATTATTATGACGAGATGCTGACCGCGCAGGGTGAACAGCGGCCGCACTATAATGCCTGGTGGCAATGGTTTCGCAATACCGATCAATTCTCTATCCGGCAGAAAAAAGCGCAAGCGGAACTGCTTTTTCACCGTATCGGCATCACCTTTAACGTGTACGGCGAGGATGAGGGGACCGAGCGGCTGATCCCGTTTGATAGCGTGCCGCGGATCATACCCGCCGGGGAGTGGCAGCGCATTGACCGCGGCATACGCCAGCGGGTGAAAGCGCTGAACGCCTTCCTCTATGACATCTATCATGAGCAGAATATCCTGCGCGCGGGGCTGATCCCGGCCGAGCAGGTGTTGGCCAACGAGCAGTATCAGCCGTGCATGCAGGGCATCAACCTGCCAAACAACACCTATGCCCATATCACCGGCGTCGATATGGTGCGCAATAACGACGGTCAGTACTACGTGCTGGAGGATAATCTGCGCACGCCGTCCGGCGTCTCCTACATGCTCGAAAACCGTAAGATGATGATGCGCCTCTATCCGGAGATGTTCGAGCAGCATCACATTGCGCCGGTGGAGCGCTACCCGAGCTACCTCCTGCAGACCCTGCGCGAAAGCTCGCTGGTGGATGATCCCTGCGTCGTGGTGATGACCCCGGGTCGCTTCAACAGCGCCTACTTCGAGCACAGCTTCCTGGCGCAGCAGATGGGGGTCGAGCTGGTGGAGAGCGCCGATCTGTTTATTAAAAACGGCGCGGTGTATATGCGCACCACCGAGGGGCCGCGGCGGGTGGATGTGATTTATCGCCGCATCGACGACGCCTGGCTCGACCCGCTGGCCTTCCGCGCCGATTCGATGCTCGGCGTCCCGGGGCTGCTGTCCGTCTATCGCGCCGGCGGCGTAGTGCTGGCCAACGCCATCGGCACCGGGGTGGCTGACGACAAATCGATCTATCCGTACGTCCCGGAGATGATCCGCTTTTACCTCGGCGAACAGCCGATCCTCAGCAATATCCCCACCTGGCAGTGCCGGAAAGCGGAGGACCTGCGCTACGTGCTGAGCAATCTCGAGCTGATGGTGGTCAAGGAGGCCCATGGCGCCGGGGGCTACGGCATGCTGGTCGGCCCGCGTTCCACCAAAGAGGAGCGGGAGGCCTTCCGCCAGCGCCTGCTGGCCAATCCGGCCAACTATATCGCCCAGGACACCCTCGCGCTGTCGACCTGCCCCACCTTCGTTGATGAAGGGCTGTCGCCGCGGCATATCGATTTACGGCCCTACGTGCTGTCCGGGCAGGAGATGCGGCTGGTGCCCGGCGGCCTGACCCGCGTGGCGCTGACCGAAGGGTCGCTGGTGGTCAACTCGTCGCAGGGCGGCGGAACCAAGGATACCTGGGTGATGGAGGATGACGCATCATGCTAAGTCGTACGGCGAGTGAACTGTTCTGGATGGCCCGCTATCTCGAGCGGGCGGAGAGCTACGCCCGGGTGCTGGACGTGACCTGGAAATTATCGATGATCCCCCGCCACAGCCAGCAGTCGCGGGATCTGGCGCTGCCGCTGAATTTGTCGATGACCCACGAGTTGTTTCAGGCGCGCCATGCCCGCTTTACCATGAGCAATCTGCTCAACTTTTTTGCCCTTGATGGCAACAACCCCTGCAGTATTTACAGCTGCGTGGAGATGGCGTGGAACAATGCGCACGCCGTGCGCGGCAGTCTGTCGGCCGAAGTGTGGGAGAGCATCAATGCCACCCGCATTGAACTGCGAAGCCTGCGCCAGCAGGGGCTGGGCGAGCTGGGGAGCGATGGCTTTTTTGAGTGGGTGAAAGAGCGGGTGCATCTGTTTCGCGGAGCGGTGATAGGCACGCTGCTGCGCAACGACGCGCTGAGCTTTATCGGTATCGGCACCCTGATTGAGCGCGCCTTCGCCACCACCCAGCTGCTGCTGATTAAGGATCAACAGCTGACCAACGATCCGGACCCGGTGCGGGAATACTACCGACTGGATACCCTGCTCAATGCGGTCAGCGCCCGCGAAGCCTACAACAGCCTCTACCGCCAGCCGGTCAGTCGCGAAACGGTGATGGAGCTGCTGATCCTGCGGAACGATATTCCGCGTTCGCTGCGCGCCAGCATTGCCGACCTGGTGGGCGAACTGGAGAAGATCGCCAACGATCGCTCCTATCAACCGTTGCGCCTCGCCCATCAGCTCAACGTTGACCTGCGCTTCAGCACCCGTGACGACCTGGCGCAGGCGGACCTGCAGACCACCCTTAACGGGCTGCTGGCGAGAATTAACGCGCTGTCCGACAGCATCAGACAAACCTATCTGGAGGCCTTATGAAACTGGTCATCGATCATCTCACCCGCTATGGCTACGATGAAGAAGTGAAGTTTTCCACCCAGTATCTGCGCCTGACGCCACGCAGTACCGCCCGGCAGACGATCACCGCCTGGACGCTGACCCTGCCGGACGGCGCGGCGGTGACCACTACCGACGGCTGGGGCAATGTGCTGCATGTGCTGACGCTGGATAACCCGCACAAGGAGATCACCATCCGCGCCAGCGGGATTGTCGATATCGCCGACGAAGGGGAGGAGACGCGTGATGAAGAGGCCGAGCTGCTGTCGCCGCTGGTTTTTCTGCGCTGTACGCCGCTAACCCGCGCCGATACGGCGATCCGTGAGTTTGCCCAGCGCCTCTATCGTCCCGATGCGGCGGAAGAGAGTCTGAATCAACTGATGGCGGATCTGCTGTTAAGAATGCCATACTCCCCCGGCGCGACCCAGGTGCAGGACTCCGCCGCCGACGCCTTCGCCCGCGCGAAGGGGGTGTGCCAGGATCATACCCATGTTTTTCTCGCCTGCTGCCGCGCGCTGGAGATCCCGGCGCGCTACGTCAGCGGCTATGTCTACAGCGATAACGCCCAGCATGTGGCGATGCATGCCTGGGCGGAAGTCTGGCTCGACGGCCGCTGGCTGTCGTTTGATATCACCAATAATACCCGTCGCCTGAATCAGCATTTACGGCTGGCGACCGGGCTGGATTATCTCGACGCCTGCCCGGTACGGGGCACCCGGCTGGGCGGCGGCGGGGAGATTATGTTAACTAACGCTGAAGTGCGCGAACACAGCCAGCAGGCGCAGCAGCAATAATACGGGAATAACCGCAATGACCTACTGTGTGGCCATGTGCCTGGCGGATGGACTGGTGTTTGCTTCCGACTCCCGCACCAATGCGGGCGTCGACCATATTGCCACTTTTAAAAAGCTGCACGTTTTCCATCAGGAGGGGGAACGGGTGCTGGTGCTGCAATCCGCCGGCAATCTGGCCACCACCCAGAGCGTGATAAGCCTGCTCAGCGCGCGCATCCGTACCCAGCAGGAGCCGAATCTGATGCAGGTCACTTCCCTCTACGACGCCGCGATGCTGATCGGTAAAACGCTGCTGGAGGTGATCCAGCGCGACAGCAGCAACCAGCAGACCTGCAGTAACACCAACTTCAACTGCAACCTGCTGCTTGGCGGCCAGATCGCCGGCGAAACCCATCGTCTGTTCCATATTTATCCGGAGGGCAACTTTATTGAAGCCACCCGCGACACGCCTTATTTCCAGATTGGCGAAAGCAAATACGGCAAACCGATCATCGATCGGGTGCTGACCATCGACACGCCGCTGGAGCAGGCGATGTGCTGCGCGTTGATCTCCATTGATTCGACGCTGCGCAGTAATCTGTCCGTCGGCCTGCCGCTGGATACGCTGCTCTACCGCAGCGGCAGCTTCAGCGCCGGGCAGCATCGCATCACCGACAGCGATCCCTACTTCAACCGCATTCGCAAGGCGTGGTCCGAAGGGCTGTTGCACACCTTCCAGACTCTGCCGACCTGGACGCCAGCGGAGCGGGAAGAGGAGTAGTCGCTGTGACGCTCCGCCGGTATCGTCGGCGAGAAGGCGGGTAAGGCGCTGGAGTCCTTAAGTATCCTCGACCTGGCGGTAAAATTTCAGCAACAGCGGTAAATAAATTAACGACAGGCCGCACGGATTGTAGGCCGGGCAAGGTGTCGCCGCCGCCCGGCACAAAAGCGACGCCGCTGTCCTTGTCCGGCGGCGCTGCGACTGCACCGGCCTGGATGGCCCGGGGAGGGGGGTATCCCGTAGGCCCGGCAAGCGCAGCGCCGCCGGGCGATGGACCTGTTTAAACACCGCCAACCTGTTGCGCCATGGACGGTATTCTCTTTGCCCTGTTGAACACAAACGCGCTTTTTGGCAAAGCTAAGTCAATTAAATACTTTGTTATTTAACGTGTTATCTCACATCTTCAGTGGGAATGAGGCAACACGGCAAGGTATCGGAAGTGACGGAAAAGAAGACGGCTGTCTATGTGGATGACCAACAGCGCATCCTGATCCGCCAGCTGGCGCGCGGCTGGCTGTGGCGCAGCGAGCTGCCGACCTGGCTGCTGATTGTGACGGTTTACGGCGGCTGGTTTGCCTGCGTGGCGGGCTGGCGGACGCTGGGACTGTTTCCGGCCACGCTGCTGTTGATCTGGTTTACCGCCTGGTATATGTCCTTACAGCATGAGCTGATCCATGGGCATCCCACCCGGCTGGCATGGTTTAACCAGCTGTTGGGGACGCTGCCGCTGGCGGTCTGGTATCCCTATGGCGTCTACCGCGACAGCCACCTGGCGCACCATCGCAACCATCTGCTGACGCACCCTGAGGATGACCCCGAATCGTACTACGTAACGGCGGAAAGCTGGCAGCGCTTCTCAGCCTGGCAGCGCCGCCTTATCCACCTGCGCAACACCTTCTGGGGGCGTCTGCTGCTGGCGCCGATGATGGATATTCTTCACACCCTGAACAGCGCGCTGCGGGCTTTCCGCGAGGGCGACCGCCGCGCTATCGCCATGTGGAGTCTGCATCTGTTGCTGCTGACGGGCCTGCTGACCTGGATGGCGGCGCAGGGTTTTTCTCCGCTGTGGTTTGTGCTGGCGGTGAGCTACCCGGCGCTGGCCCTGACCAAAGTACGCTCTTTTCTCGAACACCGCGCCGCGGATGACCCGCTGGCCCGCTCGGTGATCAACGAGGCCGGGCTCCCCTGGCGGGCGCTGTTCCTCAATCTCAACTACCATGCGGTGCATCATGATCTGCCAGGGGTCCCCTGGTACGCTTTACGTCAACTGTATCTGCATCGCCAGGCGGCGTATCTGCAGCGTAATCAGGGGTTCCTGGTGCGCGGGTACGGCGAGTGGCGACGCCATTTTAGCCGCCGGGCGGTGGCGGTGAACGCCCATCCGGGCTTTGGCGAGCAGGCGCAGGCGGGAGGAGAACATGGCTGCACGCATGACCTTTCCGATGTATGCCATCCACCGTCAACAGACCCAGGCCCTGTGGCAGGCGGTGCAGTCGCTGCTGGACGAACGCGGCGTGATGGTGGCGGGGGACCCTCCGGCGGCTGACCCCGGGGATCTGCTGGCTCACTGGCGCCAGCCGACGCTGTTGCTGAGCCAGACCTGTGGCTACCCGCTGGTGACCCAATTGCCGGAGGTGCAGACGGTGGGCTGCTTCCACTACGCTGCGCCCGGTTGCGAAGGGCGCCGCTATCGCAGCCTGCTGGTGGTCCGCGAAGCGGATAGCCACCGGATGCTGGGGGACTTTTTGGGCCGTCGGGCGGTGTGCAATGCCGAGCACTCGCAGTCCGGCTACAACGTACTGCGTAAAATGGTCGCGCCGCTCTCCCGGGAGGGGCGTTTTTTTTCAGCGGTGATGTTCAGCGGCAGCCATCGGCAGTCGCTGCGCGAACTGCAGCAGGAAAACGCCGATATCGCCGCCATCGACTGCGTGACCTACGCGCTGCTGCAGCGCTATCAGCCGCAGGCTCTGGCTGGCCTGGTGGCGATCGGCTGGAGCCCGGCCGCGCCAGGGCTGCCGCTGATCACCGCCGGCGTCACCCCAGCGGCAACGCTGAATAGCCTGCGCGAGGCGCTCCAGCAGCTGGTAAGCGATGATCGCTATCGTTCCCTGTGCGACGCCTTGCTGATCTGCGGCTATAGCGATATGTCGCGGGAGGCCTATGCGCCGCTGCTGGCGTGGCGGGATGAGGCCGCGGCGCTGGGGGTCAGCCAGCTATAGGCGAAATGCCCGGGCCAGCGATCTGCGCCGGGGCGGGCTATAGCGGCTGGTCCCACGGCTGGGCGCTGAGATCCATTCGCAGATAGGAAGAGAGCAGGTCGACAGCCAGCTGGTCGCTCATCAGCTGCTCGTTAAGCTGCTGGCGCAGCCGCGGGATCATCTCTTCACGATAGGCCGGGTCGTTGTTTTATGGATTTGTGATCGGCAACACAAATGACTCTCCAATGGCCGTCGTAAAAGATAAATTACCAGGGTTGATTTTAATCAAAGTATGACCAACTGCGCTATGGCGGAAAAAAGATCGCTGCCTATCGCGACCCAAACGAAAAATTGTGAATTTAATGTTTCTTTGGTGTAAATAATGACCGTGCATTTTCCCCAACCGCCGGGGATAAAATGTGATGCCCGACCGGCTTGTCGTTAAATAATGGCGTTTATTACGTCTGCTTTTTATTCTTTACAGCATTAATTTAATTTTCGGCTTTCTTCTCACCCTGATAGCGCGGGTCGAATAACGTACAAAAGGCGTATTTTTTATCGCCATTTCGCCGTCGATGTTATCGCCATCAATTATTTTTATCCCCGCATTCGGCCACGGCAAAAGGCGCGCAAATAGCGGTCATGATGCTTTTAATATATTGATTTTACTTTACTTATTCTGGCTCGTGGATCCTGCTTATCCGCCGCGGCGGAGCCTTTGTGAGAGCTCTCACATAACCCGGCAATTGCGATTTGTTACACTTTCCGCCGTCAACAAAGGAATGAAAGTGAGACGCGATGAATACTTTTTCTCTGCCTAAAACACAGCATCTGGTAGTTTTCCAGGAAGTGATCCGCAGCGGGTCAATCGGGGCCGGAGCAAAAGCGTTAGGACTCACTCAGCCGGCGGTCAGTAAAATTATTGGCGACATGGAGAGTTATTTTGGCAGCGAATTAATCGTCCGGCGAAATACCGGCGTCTCGCTCACCGAGGCCGGGCAGGTATTTCTCAACTGGTCAGAAGCGATCACCCGTGAAATGAAAAATATGGTCAATGAAATGAATGCTCTGACCAACAGCGCGGTGGTGGATGTCTCCTTTGGTTTCCCTTCGCTGGTCGGGTTTACCTTTATGTCGGAGATGGTGCATCAGTTTAAAATGACTTTCCCCAAGGCGCGGGTCTCGATGTATGAGGCGCAGCTCTCCGCCTTTTTGCCGGCAATCCGCGACGGGCGCCTCGACTTCGCCATCGGGACGCTGAGCGATGAGATGAAACTGCAGGACCTGCACGTCGAGCCGCTGTTTGAGTCTGAGTTTGTGCTGGTGGCGAACCGGGCGCGGATCGGCAACGGCACCGTCCGCCTGGCCTCGCTCCAGCACGAGCAGTGGGTGCTGCCGGAGACCAATATGGGCTACTACAGCGAACTGCTGACCACCCTGCAGCGCAGCGGTATCCGCCGTGAAAATATCGTTAATACCGATTCGGTGGTGACGATCTATAACCTGGTGCTCAATGCCGATTTTCTGACGGTGATCCCCTGCGACATGACCACGCCGTTTGGCTCGAGCCAGTTTGTCACCATCCCCATTAAAGAGGCCTTGCCGGTGGCGCGCTATGCGGCGGTATGGTCGAAAAATTACCGGTTAAAAACCGCCGCGGCGTCGCTGGTGGAGATGGCGAAACACTATTCCTCGGGGCAGGGCAACCGCCACTGGCAGCCATTACAAATTATTGCGTAACTGAAAGTCGTTAAATAATCCAACACACGTCCTCGCTGTTATCAGCAGGATGACGCCCGGTCATTGACTTTATATTAAGATACAGAGGCCATAATGCATATTACCTACGATCTTCCGGTATCTATTGACGATATTCTCGAAGCGAAACAACGCCTCGCGGGAAAAATATATAAAACAGGCATGCCCCGTTCGAATTATTTTAGCGAGCGCTGCCAGGGCGAAATATTTCTTAAATTCGAAAATATGCAGCGCACGGGTTCATTTAAAATTCGCGGCGCCTTTAATAAACTGTGCGGTTTAACCGCGGCGGAAAAACGTAAAGGGGTGGTGGCCTGCTCAGCGGGCAACCACGCCCAGGGCGTCTCGCTCTCCTGCGCCATGCTCGGCATTGACGGGAAAGTGGTGATGCCGAAAGGGGCGCCGAAATCGAAAGTTGCCGCCACCTGTGATTATTCGGCGGAAGTGGTGCTACATGGCGATAACTTTAACGATACCCTCGCCAAAGCCAGCGATATTGTTGAACTTGAGGGCCGCATTTTTATTCCCCCCTATGACGACCCGCAGGTTATCGCCGGGCAGGGGACGATTGGACTCGAAATATTAGAAGATCTGTATGACGTGGATAATGTCATCGTGCCCATTGGCGGCGGCGGCTTAATTGCCGGTATCGCGATCGCGATTAAATCCATTAACCCGACAATCCGCATTATCGGCGTGCAGTCGGAGAATGTTCACGGCATGGCCGCCTCCTGGTATGCCGGGGAAATCACCAGCCATCGCCACGCCGGCACCTTAGCCGATGGTTGCGACGTCGCCCGCCCGGGGAAACTGACCTATGAAATCGCCCGCCAGCTGGTGGATGACATCGTCCTGGTGAGTGAGGATGACATTCGCCAGAGCATGGTCGCCTTAATTCAGCGCAATAAAGTGATCACCGAAGGGGCCGGGGCGTTAGCCTGCGCCGCGTTATTAAGCGGCAAACTCGACAGCTATATCCAGAACCGCAAAACGGTCAGCCTGATTTCCGGGGGCAATATCGATCTCTCCCGGGTATCGCAAATTACCGGTTTTGTTGACGCTTAATTCAATACATAAGTGAGGACAGGATATGAGTACGACTGAGAGCATTGCATCCAGCCAGACAAGCCTTTCGTCCTGGCGTAAATCTGACACCACCTGGACCCTGGGCCTGTTTGGCACCGCTATCGGCGCCGGGGTGCTGTTTTTCCCGATCCGCGCCGGCTTCGGCGGGCTGATCCCGATCCTGGTGATGCTGGTGCTGGCCTATCCCATCGCCTTTTATTGCCATCGGGCGCTGGCCCGGCTATGCCTGTCGGGGGCTAACCCCTCCGGCAATATCACCGAAACGGTGGAAGAGCATTTTGGCAAAACCGGCGGGGTGGTGATCACCTTTCTGTACTTCTTCGCCATCTGCCCACTGCTGTGGATTTATGGCGTCACGATCACCAATACCTTTATGACTTTCTGGGAGAACCAGCTGCAGATGCCGGCTCTCAACCGCGGGGTGGTGGCGCTGCTCCTGCTGCTGCTGATGGCGTTTGTCATCTGGTTTGGTAAAGACCTGATGGTCAAGGTGATGAGCTATCTGGTGTGGCCGTTTATCGCCAGCCTGGTGGTGATCTCCCTGTCCCTGATCCCCTACTGGAATAGCGCAGTGATTGACCAGGTCAACCTCAGCGATATCGCCTTAACCGGTCACGACGGCATTCTGGTGACGGTATGGCTGGGCATCTCCATCATGGTGTTCTCCTTCAACTTCTCGCCGATCGTCTCCTCGTTTGTGGTCTCCAAACGCGAAGAGTATGAAGCGCAGTTTGGCCGCGAGTATACCGAACGCAAATGCTCACAGATCATCTCCCGGGCCAGCATGCTGATGGTGGCGGTGGTGATGTTCTTCGCCTTCAGCTGCCTGTTTACCCTCTCACCGCAGAACATGGCGGACGCCAAGGTGCAGAATATCCCGGTGCTCTCCTATCTGGCGAACCACTTTGCCTCGATGTCGGGCACCAAATCCACCTTTGCCACCCTGCTGGAGTATGGCGCGTCGATCATCGCCCTGGTGGCCATCTTCAAATCGTTTTTCGGCCACTATCTCGGCACCCTTGAGGGGCTGAACGGTCTGATCCTGCGCTTCGGCTATAAAGGGGATAAAACCCGGGTCTCCAGCGGCAAGCTCAATACCCTGAGCATGGTGTTCATCATGGGCTCGACCTGGGTGGTGGCGTATGCCAACCCCAATATCCTCGACCTGATTGAGGCCATGGGCGCGCCGATTATCGCCTCGCTGCTGTGCCTGCTGCCGATGTACGCCATTCGTAAAGCGCCTTCGCTGGCCAAATACCGTGGCCGTCTCGACAACCTCTTTGTGACCGCTATCGGTCTGCTGACCATCCTCAACATTGCTTACAAACTGTTCTAATCCGGCTCAGGCCACGCGGAGTACAACATGACTGAATTTCCGGTAGTACTGGTGATTAACTGCGGCTCGTCGTCGATCAAATTTTCCGTCCTGGACGCCGCAAGCTGCGACTGCCTGCTCAACGGCGTGGCCGAGGGCATCAACGCGGAACGGGCGTCTCTCTCGCTCAACGGCGGCGAGCCGGTGGCGCTGGCGCAGCGCGGCTACGAAGGCGCCCTGCAGGCGATTGCCGGAGCATTAGCCCAACGCGACCTCATCGACAGCGTGGCCCTGATTGGCCACCGCGTCGCCCACGGCGGCGACCTGTTCACCGAGTCGGTCATTATTAGCGAGGAGGTTATCAATAACATTCGCCAGGTATCGTCCCTGGCCCCGCTGCATAACTACGCCAGTCTCAGCGGCATCGCCTCGGCGCAGCGGCTGTTCCCGGAGGTGATGCAGGTGGCGGTCTTTGATACCAGCTTTCACCAGACCCTGGCCCCGGAAGCTTTTCTCTATGGTCTGCCGTGGGAGTATTACCAGAATCTCGGGGTACGCCGCTACGGTTTCCACGGCACCTCGCACCGCTATGTGTCCCAGCGCGCCCTGGCGCTGCTCGGGTTGCCGGAGCAGGAGAGCGGCCTGGTGATCGCCCACCTGGGCAATGGCGCCTCGATCTGCGCGGTGCGTAACGGCCGCAGCGTGGACACCTCGATGGGGATGACGCCGCTGGAGGGGCTGATGATGGGCACCCGCAGCGGTGATGTCGACTTCGGCGCCATGGCGTGGATTGCCGGGGAAACCCGGCAGACCCTCAGCGACCTGGAGCGGGTGGCCAACACCGCCTCCGGCCTGCTGGGGATCTCCGGTCTTTCCTCCGACCTGCGGGTGCTGGAGCAGGCGTGGCATGAGGGCCATGCCCGCGCCCGCCTGGCGATTAAAACCTTTGTCCATCGTATCGCCCGCCATATTGCCGGCCACGCCGCGGCGCTGCAGCGTCTCGACGGCATTATTTTCACCGGCGGGATTGGCGAGAACTCGGTGCTGATCCGTCGACTGGTGAGCGAGCGGCTGGCGGTCTTTGGCCTTGCGATGGACGCCGCCCGCAATCAGCAGCCCAATTCGGCCGGCGAGCGCCTGATCTCCGCCGACGGCAGCCGGGTGCGCTGCGCGGTTATTCCTACCAATGAAGAGCGCATGATTGCCCTCGATGCGATCCGCTTAGGCCGGATCCACACCGCGGCGGCGCTGGCCTGACTTTTTATTCTGTAGAGAGACGATGTTCATGAAAGTAGATATCGATACCCAGGATGTACGATACGCCGACGCCTGGCTGGGCTTTCGCGGTACGGCGTGGCAAACGCAGATCGACGTTCGCGACTTTATTCAGCATAACTACACCCCTTACGAGGGCGATGAGTCTTTCCTCGCCGACGCGACGCCAGCGACCACCGCCCTCTGGGAGCAGGTGATGGCCGGGATCCGCGTCGAGAACGCCACCCATGCGCCGGTGGATTTCGACACCAATGTCGCCACCTCCATCACCGCCCACGCGGCGGGCTATATCAACCAGCCGCTGGAAAAGATCGTCGGCCTGCAAACGGACCAGCCGCTGAAGCGCGCCCTGCATCCTTTTGGCGGCATCAAGATGATCAAAAGCGCCTTCGAGGCCTATGGTCGTGAAATGGATCCTGACTTTGAGTATCAGTTTACGGCGCTGCGTAAGACCCACAATCAGGGCGTTTTTGACGTCTATTCCCCGGATATGCTGCGCTGCCGCAAATCCGGGGTGCTGACCGGGCTACCGGACGGCTATGGCCGCGGACGGATCATCGGCGATTACCGCCGCGTGGCGCTGTACGGCATTCGCTACCTGGTCCGCGAACGTGAGCTGCAGTTTGCCGACCTGCAGCCGGCCCTTGAGCGCGGCGAGGCGCTGGAGGCCACCCTGCGCCTGCGCGAGGAGCTGGCCGAACAGCGGCGCGCGCTGCTGCAGATGCAGGAGATGGCGGCCCGCTACGGCTGCGATATCGCCCACCCGGCGCGCACTGCCCGGGAGGCGGTGCAGTGGCTCTACTTCGCCTACCTGGCGGCGGTGAAGTCGCAGAACGGCGGCGCCATGTCGCTGGGGCGCACGGCCACCTTCCTCGACATCTATATCGAACGCGATCTGCGCGCCGGTTTATTGAATGAGGAGCAGGCCCAGGAGCTCATTGATCACTTCATCATGAAGATCCGCATGGTGCGTTTCCTGCGCACCCCGGAATTTGATTCGCTGTTCTCCGGGGATCCCATCTGGGCGACGGAGGTGCTGGGCGGCATGGGGCTGGATGGTCGCACCCTGGTCAGCAAAACCACCTTCCGCTATCTGCATACTCTGCACACGATGGGCCCGGCGCCGGAGCCGAACCTGACCGTGCTCTGGTCGCAAGCGCTGCCGGCGGCGTTTAAAAAATATGCCGCCCGGGTCTCTATCGCCACCTCGTCGCTGCAGTATGAGAACGACGATCTGATGCGCAGCGATTTTCACAGCGACGACTACGCCATCGCCTGCTGCGTCAGCCCGATGGTGATCGGCAAGCAGATGCAGTTCTTCGGCGCCCGCGCCAATCTCGCCAAAACGCTGCTCTACGCGATTAACGGCGGGGTGGATGAGAAACTGAAGATTCAGGTGGGGCCGAAAACCGCACCGTTGCGCGATGAGGTGCTGGACTACGACACCGTGATGGCCAGCCTCGACCACTTTATGGACTGGCTGGCGGTGCAGTACATCAGCGCGCTGAACATCATCCATTGCATGCATGATAAGTACAGCTACGAGGCGGCGCTGATGGCCCTGCACGACCGCGACGTCTACCGCACGATGGCCTGCGGCATCGCCGGCCTGTCGGTAGCGGCGGATTCGTTGTCGGCGATAAAGTACGCCCGGGTGAAGCCGGTGCGCGATCACCACGGGCTGGCGGTGGACTTTGTCATTGAAGGCGACTATCCGCAGTATGGCAACAACGACGATCGGGTCGATGCCATCGCCTGCGACCTGGTGGAGCGCTTTATGCGCAAAATTCAGGCGCTCCCCACCTGGCGTCAGGCGGTGCCGACCCAGTCGATCCTGACCATCACCTCCAACGTGGTATACGGCCAAAAAACCGGCAACACCCCGGACGGACGTCGGGCGGGGACGCCGTTCGCTCCGGGGGCCAATCCGATGCATGGCCGCGACCGGAAAGGGGCGGTGGCGTCGCTGACCTCGGTGGCGAAACTGCCGTTTACCTACGCCAAAGATGGCATCTCGTATACCTTCTCCATCGTGCCGGCGGCGCTCGGCAAAGCCCCGTCAGCTCAGGAAAACAACCTGGTGGGCCTGCTGGACGGCTACTTCCACCACGAGGAGACGGTGGAGGGGGGACAGCATCTCAACGTCAATGTGCTGAACCGGGAAAAGCTGCTCGATGCGATAGAACACCCGGAGCAGTATCCGAATCTGACGATCCGCGTCTCCGGCTATGCGGTCCGCTTTAACGCGCTGACCCGCGAACAGCAGCAGGATGTGATCTCCCGAACGTTCACCAGCCAACTCTGAGCGGCCACCGGGTCACAGGAGAGCCTTTAACGGGCTCTCCTGTTATCATCTTCACATTACCGCAACAAAATAATCACCACTGTTGATCATATTCGCATTTTTGCACCACGCTGGCGCGCAGCGACCGCTAACTGCATCTATGTTTAGCTCACGGGCCGGTACGGATACCGCGTTGTCCGGCTCGCCACGTGATGGCAACCGATCTCCTGACCTGAAAGGGAATGCGCCCTTGCCGGATGCGGCACGGGTTGCCGTCGCGTGCGTACCGACCGGGGCGACTGTTCTCCGGTGTTCCACTCCTTCCTGGCGGGATTTTTGCTTCTTCCACCCTGGCCGTCCTGGCGCTGCGCCAACGTCGGCACCACACGGTAAGTGATATTTTCTGCGTCATTCCATGACGCCAGGCTTTACATCGCTGAGGAATATCCGAATGTCTTTGAAACTGAAAACAATGACGCTTCATGTTGTGATAGCAGGTTGTATGAGCATGGCCTTTTACGCCCAGGCAGACGTGAAGATCGGCGTCGCCGGGCCCTTTACCGGACCCAACGCCACCTACGGCGCCCAGTACTGGAAAGGGGCCTCGCAGGCGGTGGCTGATATCAATGCCGCCGGCGGCATCAAAGGCGAAAAGATTGTGCTGGTGCAGGGGGATGACGCATGCGAACCGAAGCAGGCGGTGGCGGTGGCCAACCGGCTGGTGGATGAAGCGAAAGTCTCCGCCGTGGTGGGGCACTTTTGCTCTTCCTCAACGATGCCGGCCTCCGAGGTATATGACGAAGCCGGGATCCTGACCATTACCCCCGGCTCGACCAACCCGCAGATCACCGAGCGCGGCATGAAAGATCTCTTTCGCATGTGTGGTCGTGACGATCAGCAGGGGGCGATCGCCGCCAACTATATGCTGGACGTGCTGAAGGCGAAAAAAATCGCCGTGATCCACGATAAAGACACCTATGGTCAGGGGCTGGCCGATGCCACCCGCGCGGCGCTGGCGAAGCGGGGTACCAAAGAAGTGTTGTACGAAGGCCTTTCCCGCGGTGAAAAAGACTTTAACGCCCTGGTGACCAAGATCGGCGCCCTCAAGCCGGACGTGGTCTACTTTGGCGGCTGCCATCCGGAAGCGGGCCCGCTGGTGCGCCAGATGCGCGAGCAGGGGGTGCAGGCCAAATTCTTCTCCGGCGACTGTATCGTCACCGAGGAGCTGGTCACGGCCGCCGGTGGGCCGCAGTTCACCAACGGCGTGCTGATGACCTTTGGTCAGGATCCGCGCACCCTCCCCGACGGCAAAGCGGTGATCGAGAAGTTCCGCGCCAGCGGCTTTGAGCCGGAAGGTTATACCCTCTACGCCTACGCCTCCATTCAGGCTATCGCCGCGGCCTGGAACGCCGTCGGTACCGATAACGCCAAAGCCAGCGACTGGCTGAAGAGCCACGACGTCGAGACGGTGATGGGCAAGAAAGCCTGGGATGGCAAAGGCGACCTCAAGGTGTCCGACTACGTGGTCTATCAGTGGGACGACAAGGGCAAATATCACCAGCTCTGATCGGCCACGACCTGAGGACGCTCTGTCCTTTTGACTTGCGAATTGTCACATGACGGCGGTTGACCGGGAACGGAACCCGGCGGCCGTCTGCCTGGCGGCTGGAGGGGCTATGACGGCGTTTTTTCTGCAACAACTGATCAATGGGCTGACGCTGGGCGCAGTGTACGGCTTAATCGCCATCGGCTACACCATGGTGTATGGGATCATCGGCATGATCAACTTCGCCCACGGCGAGGTGTATATGGTCTCCGCCTACCTGTGCGCCATCGGCCTGGCGCTGCTCTCTTTCTTCGGGATCCACTCCTTTCCGCTGCTGATTTTCGCCACCCTGGTGTTCACCATCGTGGTCACCGGCGTATACGGCTGGGCGATCGAGCGCATCGCCTACCGGCCGCTGCGCAACTCGACGCGGCTGGCGCCGCTGATCTCGGCTATCGGGATGTCGCTGATCCTGCAGAACTATGTCCAGCTGAGCCAGGGGCCGAACCAGCAGGGGATCCCGACGCTGCTTAGCGGCGCTCTGCGCATGACGGTGGGCGACGGGGTGGTGCAGATCACCTGGACCAAGGTGTTTATTCTCGTCGCGGCGCTGGTGGGGATGCTTATCCTGACCTGGATTATTCAGTATACCCGGCTGGGGCGCATCTGCCGCGCCACCCAGCAGGACCGGCGCATGGCGGCGATCCTTGGCATCAATACCGACCGGGTGATCTCCCTGGTGTTTGTCATCGGCGCGGCGATGGCCGGTCTGGCCGGCGTACTGGTGACCATGAACTACGGCACCTTCGACTTCTATATCGGATTTATTATCGGCATCAAAGCCTTCACCGCCGCGGTGCTGGGCGGGATCGGCTCGCTGCCTGGCGCGATGCTGGGTGGTCTGCTGCTTGGGGTGGCCGAAGCCCAGTTCGCCGGGCTGGTGAATTCGGATTACAAAGATGTCTTTTCCTTTGCGCTGCTGGTGGCGATCCTGATTTTTCGCCCGCAGGGGCTGCTGGGACGTCCGCTGGTGGCCAAGGTCTAAGGAGGCTTTATGGGTGAAATTACGCGCCAGCCTGCGCGGGCTATCCAAAACGCGCTGATCGACAGCGTACTGGCCGGCCTTTGCGCGTTAATTGTCTTTGGCCCGATCGTCGGCGTGGTGCTCAAAGGGTATGGTTTTACCCTCGCGCCTGCGCGGGTGGCGATTCTGGTGGCGGTGGTGATGGCCGGCAGGCTGGCGCTCAGTCTGCTGCTGCAGAGCCACAGGGGAAAAGCCTTTATTGCCCGCTTTGAGGGGGCGGATGACGGGGTGTACGTCCGGCCGCCGGGCTACCGCTCGCGGCTGCGCTGGATAATACCGCTGCTGGTGGGGCTGGCCATTGTCTTTCCGTTTCTCGCCACAAAATATCTGCTGACCGTGGCCATTCTTGGGCTGATCTACGTTCTGCTTGGCCTGGGGTTGAATATTGTGGTGGGCCTCGCGGGTCTGCTCGATCTGGGCTATGTGGCGTTTTACGCCATCGGCGCCTACGGCCTGGCGCTGGGCTACCAGTACCTGGGACTTGGCTTCTGGGCGATGCTGCCGCTGGGGGCGGTGATGGCGGCTCTCGCCGGGGCGTTGCTGGGCTTTCCGGTGCTGCGTATGCATGGCGACTATCTGGCCATCGTCACCCTCGGCTTTGGCGAAATTATCCGCCTGGTGCTCAACAACTGGGTGAGCTTCACCGGCGGCCCTAACGGCGTACCGGTGCCATCCCCCACGCTGTTTGGCCTCGAGTTTACCCGCCGGGCGAAAGATGGCGGCATCCCCATCCATGAGTTTTTCCACGTCAGCTACAACCCCAACCTGAAATTCATCTTTCTCTACGCCGTGCTGTGTCTGGTGGTGATGCTGGTGCTGCTGGTGAAGCATCGCCTGACGCGGATGCCCATCGGCCGCGCCTGGGAGGCGCTGCGCGAGGATGAGATCGCCTGTCGGGCGATGGGCTCAATCACGTGCTGGTGAAGCTCTCGGCGTTTATGCTCGGCGCGTCGACGGCCGGGATCGCCGGGGTGTTCTTCGCCAGCTATCAGGGGTTTGTTAACCCGACGTCGTTCACCTTTTTTGAGTCGGCGCTGATCCTGGCGATTGTGGTGCTCGGGGGAATGGGCTCCACCCTGGGAGTGGTACTGGCGGCGTTTGTTCTGACGGTCACCCCGGAGCTGCTGCGCGGTTTTGACGAATATCGGGTGCTGCTGTTCGGCGTGCTGATGGTGATGATGATGATCTGGCGGCCGCGCGGCCTGGTGCGCACCAGCCGCAGCGGGGTTGCGTTGCGAAAAGGAGTCGCGCCATGACCGACAGCATCTTACGCGTTGAGCATCTGATGATGCATTTCGGCGGCATCAAAGCGCTGAATGATGTCAATCTGGAGGTGGAGCGGGGGTCGATCACCGCCCTGATCGGCCCCAACGGCGCGGGCAAGACCACGGTGTTCAACCTGCTGACGAAGGTGTATCAGCCCACAGCGGGCGCTATCCTGCTGGATGGCAAGGA
>OHRC01000199.1_pt1 | contig 21396 bp, 18 predicted proteins | sample 1578301 | NCBI WGS metagenome assembly OHRC01 (sample SAMEA3879520, study PRJEB24766) | human gut metagenome | biome: human-associated habitat; feature: feces | place: USA | collected 1985/1987 | reverse complement strand
GGTTCGGAAGCTTCCGACCGCCGCATCCGCGAAATGCTGCTGTGGGACGTGAACAACGGCATCGCCCGCCGCAGCTGGGCGCGCAACGAAGGCGCGGAACACGCCATAATGAGGGAAATGGAACGCACACCGGAACTTACGGTGACAGTTGCGAACCACACAGACGAAAACATTGTCAGAAAAGCGATTGAGGAACTATGACACACATCATCTCACACGAACATCTGAGCCTTGGAAGGCTTAAGGAGATAATTGAGAACCACGAGAGGGTCGAACTCGGCCCGGAGGCCGTGGCGGCCATCGAGAAATGCCGTAAGTACCTGGACAGCAAGATGGAGGACATCGGTCGCCCGGTCTATGGAGTCACCACCGGATTCGGTTCCCTGTGCAACGTGACCATCCCTGCCGACCAGCTCTCGCAGCTCCAGCACAATCTGGTGATGTCCCACGCCTGCGGAACCGGCGAGACTGTACGCCCGCAGATCGTGAGGCTGATGCTCCTGCTTAAGGCCCAGTCCCTTTCCTACGGCCATTCCGGAGCGCAGCTGATCACTGTCCAGAGGCTCCTGGACATGTTCAACAACGACATCCTCCCGGTAGTCTACCAGCAGGGATCCCTCGGCGCTTCCGGCGACCTCGCGCCGCTGGCGCATATGTCGCTAACCCTGCTCGGAGAAGGTAAAGCGCGGGTACGCGGCGGCGACTGGCTGCCGGCCACCGAAGCGCTGCGTCAGGTGGGGCTGGAGCCGATTACCCTGGCGGCGAAAGAGGGGCTGGCGCTACTCAACGGCACCCAGGCCTCGACCGCTTTTGCCCTGCGCGGTCTGTTCGAAGCCGAGGATCTGTTCGCCTCCGCGGTCGTCTGCGGGGCGTTAACCACCGAAGCGGCGCTGGGCTCACGTCGTCCGTTTGATGCGCGCATCCATGAAGTGCGCGGCCAGCGCGGGCAGATTGATGCGGCGGCGTTGTATCGCCACCTGCTGACCGACGATAGCGCGATCTCGCAGTCGCACCACAACTGCAGCAAGGTGCAGGACCCGTACTCCCTGCGCTGCCAGCCGCAGGTGATGGGCGCCTGCCTGACGCAGATCCGCCAGGCGGCTGAGGTGCTGCTGGCTGAAGCCAACGCGGTCTCCGATAACCCGCTGGTCTTTGCCGCCGAAAATGACGTCATCTCCGGCGGTAACTTCCATGCCGAACCGGTGGCGATGGCCGCGGATAATATTGCGCTGGCGATCGCCGAAATCGGCTCGCTCTCCGAGCGCCGCATCGCGCTGATGATGGACAGCCATATGTCGCAGCTGCCGCCGTTCCTCGTCAAAAATGGCGGCGTCAACTCCGGGTTTATGATTGCCCAGGTCACGGCGGCGGCCTTAGCCAGTGAAAACAAAGCGCTGTCGCACCCGCATAGCGTTGACAGCCTGCCCACCTCCGCGAACCAGGAAGACCATGTTTCCATGGCGCCGGCGGCCGGTCGCCGCCTGTGGGCGATGGCCGAGAACACCCGCGGGGTGCTGGCCGTTGAGTGGCTGGCGGCGGCGCAGGGGCTGGATATGCGCGAAGGACTGACCACCAGTCCGCTGCTGGAAGAGGCGCGTCACTTGCTGCGCGAACGCGTGCCGCACTATACGCAGGATCGCTACTTCGCCCCGGATATCGATAACGCCATTGCGCTTCTGGCGGCCCGTCACCTGACGCGTCTGCTGCCTGCCGTACTGCATTAATCACCGTTGTTCTCTGTACCCGCGTCGGGGGAAGTCATTCCCCCGACCGCCCTACACCGCATATTTGTCGTCATATAAAAAAATCAGGACACCTGTATATGCAACAACAACACAAGCCACATCTGCTGCGCGGGCTCAATGCCCGACACATTCGGTTTATTGCGCTCGGCTCCGCTATCGGCACCGGGCTGTTCTATGGCTCGGCCTCAGCCATCAAAGCGGCGGGCCCGGCGGTGCTGCTGGCCTATCTGATTGGCGGCGCGGCGGTGTTTATCGTCATGCGCGCGCTGGGCGAGATGGCGGTGCGCAACCCGGTTTCCGGCTCCTTCGGCAGCTATGCCCGCCAGTATCTCGGGCCGCTGGCCGGGTTTATTACCGGCTGGACCTACACCTTTGAAATGGTGATCGTCGCCCTGGCCGACGTCACCGCCTTCGGCATCTATATGGGATTGTGGTACCCCGATGTGCCGCGCTGGATCTGGATCCTCAGCATCATCTTCTTTATCGGCGCGATGAACCTGTGCAACGTGCGGGTATTTGGCGAGATGGAGTTCTGGCTGTCTCTGGTGAAGGTGGTGGCGATTATCGCCATGATGCTGGCGGGGGCGGGGATCATCTTCTTTGGCTTTGGCCACAGCTTCCCGGCCACCGGGCTGGAAAACCTCTGGAGCCACGGCGGCTTTGCCCCTAACGGCTGGCAGGGCGTTATCGCCTCGCTTGGCATCGTGATGTTCGCCTTTGGCGGGGTGGAGATTATCGGCGTCACCGCCGCAGAAGCGAAGGATCCGAAGAAGGTGATCCCGCAGGCCATCAATACCATTCCGCTGCGCATTATCCTGTTCTACGTCTGCACCCTGGCGGTGCTGATGGCGATCTTCCCGTGGAACAGCTTTGGCGAACAGGGGAGTCCGTTTGTGCTTATTTTCGACGGTCTGGGGATCCCGGCGGCGGCGACCATCCTTAACATCATCGTGATCAGCGCCAGCATCTCGGCGATTAACAGCGATATTTTTGGCGCCGGACGCATGATGTACGGCATGTCGAAAGAGGGGCTGGCGCCGAAAAGCTTCCAGCGCATCGCCAGCAACGGTGTGCCCTGGATGACGGTGGTGGTCATGGGCGGCGCGCTGCTGGCGGCGGTGGTATTGAACTATCTGATCCCCGAGCAGGTATTTGTGCTAATTGCTTCGCTGGCGGCATTCGCCACGGTATGGGTGTGGCTGATGATTCTGCTATCCCATTTTGCCATGCGCCGCGGTTTGTCTGCCGAAGAGCGCAGCCAGATCGCCTTTCCCATTCCGTTCTGGCCGGTTGCGCCGCTGTTGACGCTGCTGTTTATGGGGCTGGTCATCGCCGTATTAGGGATGTTTGCCGAAACGCGGATGGCGCTGATCGCCGGCCTGGTCTGGCTCGGGCTGCTGACGGTGGTGTGGTATGCGCGGGTGCGTAAAACGGCGCTGCAGGTAGCCACTGAACAGTAAGATCAATTTCCCCGGTGGCGCTGCGCTTACCGGGGCTACAAAAGCGTAGCCCGGACAAAGTGCGCAGCACCGCCTCCGGCGAAAATTACGCCATGTTCGCTCCATTATCTCCTTTCAACGCAAAATAAAACCCCGTCATGGTAATCCCTTCGCCATAATCCACTTTTTCCCTGCCCCTGCGCTGGCGATGATCGCGAAAACCGTGCTTGCGAAAAAAAATGTGAATCCAATCACATATAAAAATATAACAATTATATAACATTTAGTTTACTAATTAATTTGTCTGCGTGACGTGGTACGCCCGACAAGACAGATTGCAGTCTTTGCTGGAGCAATATAACAATGACAGAAAGTAGCATTACCGAACGGGGCGCGCCGGAACTGGCCGATACCCGTCGTCGTATTTGGGCAATTGTTGGCGCTTCCTCGGGGAATCTGGTTGAATGGTTTGATTTTTACGTTTACTCATTCTGCTCGCTCTATTTCGCGCACATCTTCTTTCCATCCGGAAATACCACCACCCAACTGCTGCAAACGGCAGGCGTATTTGCCGCCGGATTTCTGATGCGTCCTATCGGTGGATGGCTGTTTGGTCGGATCGCTGACCGCCGGGGACGTAAAACGTCCATGCTTATCTCGGTCTGCATGATGTGCTTTGGCTCACTGGTGATTGCCTGTCTGCCGGGTTATGCGGTGATCGGCACCTGGGCCCCGGCGCTTCTGCTGCTGGCGCGTCTGTTCCAGGGGCTGTCTGTTGGCGGAGAATACGGCACCAGTGCGACCTATATGAGTGAAGTCGCGGTGGAGGGTAAGAAAGGCTTCTATGCCTCCTTCCAGTACGTTACGCTGATTGGTGGTCAACTGCTGGCTGTATTAGTGGTTGTGGCGCTCCAGCAGGTGCTTAGCGATGAAGATCTCCATGCCTGGGGATGGCGTATTCCTTTTGCCCTCGGGGCGGTACTGGCTATCGTCGCGCTGTGGCTGCGTCGCCAGCTGGACGAAACCTCGAAGCAAGAGACCCGGGCGCTGAAAGAGGCTGGCTCATTTAAAGGGTTGTGGCGCAATCGCCGGGCCTTTGCGATGGTGTTAGGCTTTACCGCCGCCGGATCGCTGACCTTCTACACCTTCACCACCTATATGCAAAAGTATCTGGTCAACACGGCGGGCATGACGGCCAGCACCGCCAGCGTGATCATGACCGCGGCGCTGTTCGTTTATATGCTGGTTCAGCCGCTATTCGGCGCCTTCTCGGATAAAGTTGGCCGCCGGACCTCCATGCTGTGCTTTGGCGTGCTGGCGACGTTATTTACCGTGCCTATTCTCAGCGCCTTGCAAAAAGTGAGCTCACCCTATGCCGCCTTCGGCCTGGTGATCTGCGCCTTACTGATTGTCAGTTTCTATACCTCGATCAGCGGCATCCTGAAAGCAGAGATGTTCCCGGCTCAGGTTCGCGCGCTTGGGGTCGGGTTGTCCTATGCCGTCGCGAACGCATTGTTCGGCGGCTCTGCGGAGTACGTCGCGCTGTCGCTTAAGTCGGCAGGGATAGAGCACGCGTTCTACTGGTATGTGACGGTGATGGCCGCCATTGCCTTCCTTGTCTCCCTGATGTTGCATCGCAAAGGGAAGGGGTTGCGTCTGTAACGCTTACTGATGAGCCAACTGCCATACAGCGTAGCCGGTGGTCGCGCCGGCGACATCCCAGGCAAAATCCTTCCAGCTCCAGCCGCTCCCAGCCGGGCGGCTGTCCCAAAGCTCTTTTGAGGCGCCAAGGCTGACGGAAAACATCAGGCCGATAGCGGCGCTGCGGTCCCGGCTGTAACCCTGATGTTGCGCATATTCATTGCCAGCGGCAGAGAGCATCGCTGAGGCCAGAAAATGCTGGGCTTTGTCCTGACCGGACCATGCATCATTTGCCATGTGGCTGCAGCCGGTTAACAGCAGCGAAGCAATCACTAATATCGTACGCATAGCACTTCCAGAAAAAAGCCCCGTCGAGGCGGGGCTGATAGTCAGAGAATACGGCTGATCAGCCGGTCAATGCGGATCCGCCGCAGGCGGCGGATCAGTTTTCGCACTTTCACCGGATAGTCGGCGATACTTTGCAGATCCCGATAATGTTTCACTACCGTGGTGTGGGTGCGGATGAGCTTCAGCTCTTTCTCCCGCATGGCCCCCAGCTGCCGCTTTGGATCGTGGATCAGAATGGCGTTTTCCAGATCGAGCCGCCAGGCGCGCGGGTTCAGGTTGTTGCCAGTGAGCAGCATCCACTCATCGTCAACCCACATGCCTTTCAGGTGGTAGCTGTTATCGTCATCCTTCCACAGGCGGACGATCAGCTGATCGGTATTGACATAATACTGCAGCCGGCTGAGGAAACGCCGCAGGTTGATCTCATACAGATAGGGAAGGGCGCCGATGATTTTAAACGGCTGATCTTCAGGAATGTAGAAATCGTTAGCCGTTTTATCGCCGACAATAATCTCCACCTGTTTTCCGTCGCGCAGCAGCTGGATGATATTTCTTACCAGTACGGCAGGGAGGTTGAAGTAGGGGGTGCAGATCGTCAGCTTGTGTTCGGCACAGGGCATCAGGTGAAAGATGGTTTTATTCAGCAGGCTCGATTTACCCAGGCCTACCAGCGGGGTGACGGAGAGTTCTTCGTCACCAGCGGTGCCGACAAAATGGTAGCTGCGGTCGCGGAGCTCCTGACGGTACTGGCGAATGTCGTTTTTGATTTCCGGGCTTTTTGGCCGATCCGGTCTGTCGAGACGGTTAACGCCGCGCCCCTGAACCAGATTGTTGTCGACCCAGTCGAACATGATGTCCGCCATTTTGCCGTTACGGATGCACTGATAGCGATCATAGCGATACTTATCATGCTGATGCAGATAAACATCATTCAGGCTGGCGCCGCTGTAGAGGACGCAGTCATCAATAATAAAGCCTTTGAAATGGAGAACGCCGAGCGCCTCCCGAGTGTTAATCGGCACGCCGTAAACGGGGATATCTACCCCTGGATTTTCATTGGCCATCCGACAATACCAGTCGGCATTGGTATTAGAGGCGGCGGCGCCGATCCGGCCACGCTGAGCGCGGTGCCAGTCCACCAGAACGCGGACATCCAGTTCCGGACGCTGGCGTTTGGCGTCATAAAGGGCCTGCAAAATTCCTTTTCCGCCATCATCTTGCTCCAGATAGAGCGCAATAATGCATATACGCTGAGTGGCGTGGGCAATCCGGGTCAGTAACGCTTCCCTGAATTCCGCAGGGGCGTAAAAGAACTCTACATCATCAACTGACTGAGAAAGCTTAGGGAGTTGGGCAAGGTGTTGTTGATGTTTATTACGCTTAAATTTTGACAACATCACAGTGCGTTTCTTCTCTGTTTATTGAAGGGTCTTCTGTACCATGCAGACGACGTAAGCGGGCAATAATACCATTACTACCCGCTAATGTGGTCAACAATTGCGGTCAGCGTCGCGCGATTATCCCTGATTCAGGGGCAGCGACAGGCTGACAATCCCATCTTCCAGCTGAATATCGACGGTGAATCCCAGCTTTCTGGCGAGGCCTATCATGCCTCGGTTATTTGGCATCGTAATACCATTAAGGCGCTGCAGGCCATGGCTTTGCGTATAGGCGATCAGCTTTTCCAGCAACCTTCGCCCCAGGCCTAACCCTTTTAAATCTGAACGGACCAGAACGGCAAACTCGGCGTCAATATTATCGGGATCGGAGATCGCCCGCGTCACGCCGAGGATCTCGCTCTTCTCTGCGCTGGTCCTGACGGCAACGAACGCCATTTCTCGATCGTAGTCGATCTGGGTCATATTGGCTAAGTCGTCATGGGTAAATTCGTTGATCTCACTAAAATAGCGATAATAGAGATCTTCTTTGGTGACCTGGGCGATAAATGCGAGCAACTGTGGCTCATCTTCCGGGAGGATCGGCCGGAACAGACAGCGATCGCCATTTTTCATCACCACCCACTCCTCCAGTTGGTGCGGATAGGGACGAATAGCGAGACGGCTTTCACTGTCGCCGCTGAAGGGAGCAAGCCCCAGGGTAACGTCCAGCGCCGTAAACTCGTTGCCGGAGGCGAGCAGGGGATGAATATCCAGGCGCTGGATCTCCGGGCAGTCGACGATCAGGTTCGAGACCTGAACCAGCAGCTGGCTTAAGCCAGCGATATCCAGCGGGCGCAAGGCGCTGCGGCCGCGGATCTTCTTATTTTTGATCGCCTGGATCACCAGATAACGCGCCAGGTTCATATTCAGCGGCGGCAGCGCCACGGCGGCCTGGTCCTCGGCCCGCCACTCCTCGCCCAGCATAATCAACGGGCCGAAGACGGGATCGTGCTCAACCACTACTCTTAGCTCCTGGGCGCCAGCGCGATTGGCCATGCTTTGCACCAGCAATCCATGAATGCGCGCCTGGGGCCAGGCCAGTTTGACGCGATCGATCATCGCATCTGCAGCCTGCTGCACCTCGGCGGCGGTACGCAAATAGAGCATGACCCCCTGTACTTCTGATTTGTGCGGGATATCCGGAGAACGCAGCTTCAGCGCAACCGGATAGCCTATCTGCTCAGCGATATGCACCGCTTCCGCGCTGTCAGCGGCAATCCAGGTTGGCAGCGTGTGGATGCCATAGGCCCGAAGCACCGGGCTGACCTCGTGAGTATCCAGCGTGGTGGCGCCGTCATCTATCGCTTGCTGCAGCAGAGCATGCGCCTCGCTGGTATTGGCGGTTAAGGAGTCTGGTAGCACCGGCGTCTCGCGCAGTTGTTTCTGGTTGCGACGGTATTCCACCATATGCATAAAAGCGGTGATCGTGCCCTCCGGCGTACGGTAGGTAGGGAGGCCGGCATCGCTGAATAAACGTCGCGCTTCCTGCGAGGAAAATTCGCCGCACCAGTTGGTCAGCACGGTGACATATTTACCGCGCGGGTGATGCTTCAGAGCGTCAATCAGGGCCAGGGCACTCTCGGTGCCCGGCGCGGCGGCGCTGGGAGAGTGGATCACCAGCAGCGCGTCATAATCCTGACTGTTGAGCAAAACATTCACCGCCCGCTGATAGTGTTCGCTACTGGCGTCATCGCGTAGATCCAGCGGGTTGGCGATCTCCACGCCAACCGGCAACGCCTGACGCAGGGCGTCGCGCGTCTCCTCGCTGAGAGCCGCCAGCTTACCGTTTCGCAACCAAAGCTCATCCAGCGCCAGCGCTGCCGGCGCCGCACCGTTGCTGACGATCATCAGTTTTTCACCGCGCAGCGGGCGCATGTGGCTGAGCGTTTCCACCGCAGAGAACAGCTCATGGGTATCCTGCACCCGCAGCAGACCAGCGCGCTGAATGGCCGCATCCCATGCCGGGTCCATCCCGGAATTGGCGTGCAATAGCTTCTGCGCCGCCGGACTACGGCCGCTTTTAATCACCAGGATAGGTTTGTTTCGCGAAGCGCTGCGCGCGGCGGAGACAAAGCGGCGCGCGTCGCTGAGATGCTCGAGGTACAGCAAAATGGCGCTGGTCTTGCTATCGCGGGCCAGAAAGTCCAGCAGGTCATCGACATCAATATCCAGGCTATCGCCCAGGGCGATGAAGTAGGAAAAACCCATCTCGCGCTGTTGCGCCCAGTCAAGGATAGTATTGGAGACGGCGGCCGACTGCGAGATAAAGGCCAGTTTACCGCGATGGATCGGCACCGGTGAAAAGCTGGCGTTCAGCCCTTGCCATGGGGCCAGCAGTCCGAGACTGTTGGGGCCGAGCAGACGCATCTGATAGCGCGCGGCGCATTCGAGCAGCGCCGGGTACTGTTCCGGCTGCGAAGAGAGGATGATGCAGGTCTTGCAGCCTTTTTGCCCTAAGGCTTCGAGCAATTCGAGATTACGCCTGGCGTTAGTACAGAGCACCGCCAGATCCGGGGTAAACGGCAGGCTCTCGATGGTAGGCCATGCCAGTACCCCAAGAACCGCCTTCCAGGCGGGGGTGACCGGCATCACCGGGCCATTGAAGCCGCCGGCTAACAGGTTGCGCATCATGAGATAGCCAGCGCGCTGCGGCTTCATTGATGCGCCAATAACGGCGATGGACTTTGGTCGCAGCAGCGCTTCCAGGCCTCGTTGGCTCATACCGGTCTCCTTTCATCCCAGTGACCGAATGATTTTAAACGTTTTCCACCTGGCCCGCTGTGATACTGCCCTTATGCTGGGTTTTTCCCGCCAGATAGCGGGTCCGGAAGCGGGTGAAGTGCTCGCCAAGCGCAGCGGCGGCCGGGGCATCGCCCGCCAGATCCAGCAGGGCGATGGCCACTTCCGCGGTACAATATTGTCCGTCGGCGTGCGCCTCGCGCAGATGGTAGGCAGAGATGCGCGACAGATCGACGGAGATAATCGGCAGCGCGTCGAGATAAGGACTCTTACGGAACATTTTGCGCGCTTCGGTCCAGGTGCCGTCGAGCATGATAAACAGCGGGGGTTTACCGGACGGCGGCGCGCTCAGGACCTGGCGATCCGGCCCGGCATAGGAGGCCGGAAATACGACCATGGGCTGATAATCAGGATGGGCGAACAGATCGAGCAGCGCCTGCGGCGGTTCGGTACGCGACCACTGAAACGCTTCGGTATCTGGCAGAATATCGGCGATGAGCCGGCCAGTGTTGCTGGGCTTCATCGGTTCCGTATCAAACATCACCAGGCAGAAGCGGCTGGCGGCCTGCGCTGAGGTTAACGTGGCGCACAGGCACTGCTTGAGCGGCAGCAGACAGCGCTGGCAGCGGCGGATGCGATTGCCGCGCGCAAGGAAAGGGCGGGTAGCTCGCGCGAGACGTTCGGCGCGCAGGCGAAGGACAGCGTTATCAGTCATGGGAGTCGCTAGTGAAAAACGCTATTGTCGCAGAGGTGAAAACGGGGCACAAGCGGTGCCCCGGAAGGGTTATTGTTGGCCGGCTTCGTTAAGCCAGCTATCGAATGGCGCTTTTGGCACTGCGCCATTGAGCATGTCGATCACTTCGCCATTTTTGAACATCATAATGGTCGGGATGCTGCGGATACGAAACCGGGCGCTAAGCTCACGTTCCGCTTCGGTGTTGACTTTCACAAAACGCATCTTCCCGCTACGCTCTTCCGCGACGTCTTCAAAGATCGGCGCGAAGCTACGGCAGGGGCCGCACCATGGCGCCCAGAAATCGACAACGACCGGCAGATCGTCCTTCAAGAGTTTATCCAGCGTTGCCCCGGTCGCGTTGATGACGTCGCCGTCAAAAAGATCGTGACCGCAGCGTCCGCACTTTGCGCCATCCGCGCTACGATCGTCCGGGAGGCGGTTCAGAGCCTGACAACTGGCACAAACGGTATTCATAACTAACCTCTGGTTATGGGTTGCAACGTGGCACGTGGCCGATATGTTTCTGTGATGTTACATATTATCGATGAAGTGTTATTTGAGGACAATGCGTTTTGTTCGATGAGTGCAATAGAGGCCGGCTTTTAAACGAAATCATGGCGAAGCGATGGCACATCGGGTAATCTGCGCGCTTCGCGCAGCGCAGGTGGAGAAAATTGATGAGCGACGAACTGAAAAATAAAAGCGGCAAGGTCAAAGTGATGTATGTCCGCAGTGATGATGATTCTGACAAACGCACCCATAACCCACGTACCGGGAAAGGGGGAGGTCGTCCAGGAAAATCTCGTGTTGACGGCCGCAGCCGCCCTGCGCGTGACGAACGAAACAGCCGCGGCGACGATCGCAAACGTGACGACCGTAAGCGTGACGATCGCAAACGCGATGATTTTCATCGCGACGATGCGTCTCCGTGGCGTACCGTTTCCCGCGCTCCTGGCGATGAGACGCCGGTAAAAGAAGATCACGGCGGGATCAGCGGGAAGAGCTTTATCGATCCGGAAGTGCTGCGTCGTCAGCGTGCGGAAGAGACCCGCGTATATGGCGAAAACGCCTGCCAGGCGCTGTTCCAGAGCCGTCCGGAAGCTATCGTTCGCGCCTGGTTTATTCAGAGCGTGACGCCGCGCTTTAAAGAGGCGCTGCGCTGGATGGCGGCCAACCGTAAGGCCTATCACGTGGTGGACGAAGCCGAGCTGGCGAAAGCCTCCGGCACCGAGCACCACGGCGGCGTCTGCTTCCTGATCAAAAAACGCCACGGCACTTCTGTTGCTCAATGGGTCGCGAAGGCCGGGGAAGAAGATTGCGTTCTGGCGCTGGAAGATGTGGGTAACCCACATAATCTCGGGGCGATCATGCGCAGCTGCGCGCACTTTGGCGTGAAGGGCGTGGTGGTTCAGGATGCTGGCGTGCTGGAGTCCGGGGCGGCGATCCGTACGGCGGAGGGCGGTGCGGAGCATGTTGAACCGATCACTGGCGACAGCTTTATCGATACCCTCGATCAGTTCCGCAAAGCGGGCTACGCGATTGTCTCAACGTCCAGCCATAATGGTACCCCGCTGTTTAAAGCCGAGCTGCCGAAGAAAATGGTGCTGGCGTTAGGCCAGGAACGTGATGGTCTGTCCGATGCGGCGATTTCCAGCGCCGATCTCAGCGTTGCCATCGACGGTACCGGCAACGTTGAAAGCCTGAACGTCTCTGTGGCGACCGGCGTCCTGCTGGCGGAATGGTGGCGTCAGAACAAGGCGTGATTCGCCTGCCTGAATGCAAAAAAGCCAGCTGATGCTGGCTTTTTTTATGGCTGTCAATCACTCGCTTTCAGCGGGAAGGACCGGCATCCAGTCGATCGGCGTTTCGCCGCGGTCAACCAGCCACTGGTTGGTCTGTACGAAATGGTTGCAGCCAAAGAAGCCGCGATGCGCAGAGAGCGGTGATGGATGCGGCGCCTTCAGCACGCAGTGGCGCTGACGATCAATAATCGCGCCTTTCTTCTGCGCATGGGAGCCCCACAGCAGAAAAACTACTCCCTCGCAATGCTCATTGATTAAAGCGATAACCTTATCGGTAAAGGTCTCCCAGCCCAGACTGGCGTGCGAGTGCGCCTGTCCGGCGCGGACGGTCAGGACCGTATTCAGCAGCAGCACGCCCTGTCGTGCCCAGCTTTCGAGATAACCGTGGGTGGGGCGGGTAAAGCCGGGGATCGTGGCCTCCAGCTCTTTATACATATTCAGCAACGAAGGCGGGATCGCGACGCCCGGACGAACTGAGAACGCCAGACCGTGGGCCTGACCCGGGCCGTGATAGGGGTCCTGGCCGAGAATGACGACTTTGACATCGCCCAGTTCAGTAAAGCGAAACGCATTGAAGACGTCTTTTTGCGGCGGATAGATGGTGATCCCCGACTGGCGCTCTTCGGCGACGGTCTTCAGAGTATTGAGAAAATAGGGTTGTTGCTTTTCATCCGCCAGCACGTCATGCCAGGTTAAAGGGGTGGTCATCTTGCTCTCCTGCAAAAGGGTCATCGCTATAGCTTAACGGCTTCTTTCTATAGAACAAAATCGGCACGGCCTGATGCCGGCTTTTATGCAAAAAAAATTGAAAATTTACAAAATTATTTATAGCTCACAATGGCGTAACTTGATGTAAAACAATAAAAACCTCCTATACCCACGTTGGGTGAGTGGTTTTTATTGATTTATATCAAGGAATGCCGAGGGGGCGGCTGATATATATACACTCATACAACAATGGTTTTACCAATTGGCCGCGAAGAGGCCAAAATCGAATAAACACTGCCTGGGAGGCATCAAATGATTACTGGTATCCAAATTACTAAAGCGGCAAACGACGACCTGCTCAACTCTTTCTGGCTGCTGGATAGCGAAAAAGGCGAAGCGCGCTGCCTGTGCGCCAAAGGTGGTTTTGCGGAAGATGATGTGGTTGCGGTAAGTAAACTGGGTGAAATCGAATACCGTGAAATCCCGGTGGACGTGAAACCGGAAGTGCGCGTCGAAGGCGGTCAGCACCTGAACGTTAACGTGCTGCGTCGCGAAACCCTGCTGGACGCGGTTGAGCATCCGGAAAAATATCCGCAGCTGACCATTCGTGTTTCCGGCTACGCGGTACGCTTCAACTCTCTGACGCCGGAACAGCAGCGCGACGTTATCGCCCGTACCTTTACCGAAAGCCTGTAAGGCTAACGCCAGATGTGAAAACGCCGGGATATCCCGGCGTTTTTTTTACTCATCGCTGGACGCTGATGGCGTCCCGGCCGCGCTTGGCTTCCGGCGCTTACCGATATTTTTCGTATCGCGGTGGCGCTTCTTCACCCGCGGTTTCTCTTTTTCATCTTTTTTCTTCTGCGCACGCTTCGCCAGCACTTTCTTCGATGGCTTACCCGTCAGCTTCTCGCTCGGCGCACGGGTCGTCGGGCGCAGTTCATCGATAACTCTGGCTTTCAACGGCTCTTCAATATAGCGACCAATCTTACCCAGCAGCAGGTGGTCATGAGCCTCGACCAGAGAAATGGCGGTCCCTTTTTTACCGGCGCGGCCGGTACGACCGATACGGTGCAGGTAGGTATCCGCGGTACGCGGCATATCGAAGTTAAAGACGTGGCTGACGTCCGGAATATCGATACCGCGGGCAGCGACGTCGGTGGCGATCAACACGTTGACGCGGCCGTCGGTCAGGCGCTTGATAGCTTCGTTTCGCTTGGCCTGCACCATCTCGCCTTCCAGCCAGCAGGTGTTAATCCCGGCCTCACGCAGCCAGTTAGCCAGCTCATGCACGCGCTCACGCTTACGCACAAACACGATAGCGCGGGTGGCTTCCGGCTGTTGCAGCAGATTCACCAGCAGTTTGGTTTTATGTTCGATATCGTCGGCGCGGTAGTACCACTGATGGATTTTCTTACGCTCGCGGGTTGACGGATTGGCGGAAACTTCAACCGGCTCCTCCAGCAGACGCTCAGCAAAGTCTTTGATCGCATCGCCTTCCAGCGTCGCGGAGAACAGCATAGTCTGCTTGCGCCAGCGAGTTTCACCGGCGATGGTTTCGATATCCTGGGCAAAACCCATATCCAGCATGCGGTCGGCTTCATCGAGGATTAGGGTCTCGACGGCGCGGCAGTCGAAATTCTCTTCTTTAATATATTGCAGCAGGCGACCGGTGGTGGCGACTACGATGTCCTGGTTTTCGCTGAACACTTCCGCGTGGTTCATGTACGCCACGCCGCCGGTAATGGTAGCGATGTCCAGATGGGTATGCTTCGCCAGCTCGCGGGCGTGGTCGGCTACCTGCATCGCCAGCTCACGGGTCGGCGTCAGGATAAGAATGCGCGGCGGGCCGGATTTCTTACGCGGGAAATCGAGCAGGTGCTGCAACGCTGGCAGCAGATACGCCGCCGTTTTACCGGTGCCGGTCGGCGCTGAACCGAGAATGTCACGGCCATCGAGCGCAGGCGGAATAGCGGCGGCCTGAATGGCTGTCGGGCGAGTGAAACCTTTATCCTGGAGGGCTTCCAGCAGGTTTTCGTCGAGTTCAAGTTCGGAAAAAGTCGTTACAGTCATGTTCTACCTCTGAGTGGGCCGCCGATTATAGACGTTACTGACGTAATGTTCATCTGTTTGTAAGGCTATCTGTTCTCCGGTATTGTGCATAGCCTTAGGTTCAGGAGTTTTTGTCGGCAAGGTTATTGAGGATGTCTCAGTCGAAGTTTGCGCTGCCGCGCAATGGTTTTACCTTCAAACGGTTCTTTGTCGCTCACGATCGCTGCGCCATGAAGGTGGGTACCGACGGCATTTTGCTGGGCGCCTGGGCGCCGATTGCCGGAGTGAAGCATGTGCTGGATATTGGCGCGGGCAGCGGCTTGCTGGCGCTGATGCTCGCGCAGCGTACCGGAGATGATGTGCATGTCGAGGCGGTCGAACTGGACGAAGAGGCCGCCGCTCAGGCGCGGGAAAACGCCCTCGCGTCGCCGTGGGCTTCGCGGATTGAGGTCTGCCAGGCCGATATTCATCAGTGGCAGCCGTCGCAAACTCGACGCTATGAACTGATAATCAGTAATCCGCCCTTTTTTGCCGAAGGCGTGCCATGCGCGACCTCGCAGCGAGAGCAGGCGCGGTACACCACGACGCTCGATCACGCCTCCCTGCTGACCTGTGCCGCAGAGCATATTACCGAAGAAGGTTTTTTTTGCGTGGTGTTGCCGGTGGATATTGGTAATGCGTTCATCGAACGGGCAAGGGCGATGGGCTGGCATCTGCGACTGCGTACTGACGTGGCGGAGACCGAGCTGCGACCGCCGCATCGGGTGCTGCTGGCTTTCTCCCCGACGGCAGGGGAGTGTTTCAGCGACAGGCTGGCGATCCGCGGGCCAGAGCAGCAATATTCGGAAGGCTTTACCGCTCTGACCGAGGACTTTTATCTCTTTATGTGAGCCAGGGGCGAGAGTATCGACGGGCCGCTGTCAGGCAGCGGCTGCGGATAGTCGAGGGTATAATGCAGACCGCGGCTCTCCTTACGCAACATCGCGCAGCGTACGATAAGCTCCGCCACCTGCACCAGATTGCGCAGTTCCAGCAAATTATTCGAGACGCGGAAGCGGGCGTAATACTCATCCAGCTCCTGCTGGAGCATGGTAATGCGCCGCAGGGCGCGCTCCAGCCTGCGGGTGGTGCGCACAATCCCCACGTAATCCCACATCAGCAGGCGCAGTTCGTGCCAGTTGTGCTGGATAACCACCAGTTCATCCGGGATCTCCACCTGACTTTCATCCCATGCTGGCAGCGTGGCGACCTTCTGGGCGAGCGGCAGGCGCCGGGTAATATCCTCCGCGGCGGACCAGCCATAGACCAGGCACTCCAGCAACGAGTTCGACGCCATACGATTCGCGCCGTGCAGCCCGGTGTAGCTGACTTCGCCGATGGCGTATAAACCATCGACGTCGGTGCGGCCATTATCATCCACCATCACGCCGCCGCAGGTGTAATGCGCGGCGGGGACGACCGGCACCGGATCTTTGGTTAAATCAATTCCCAGGCCGAGCAGCTTTTCATAAATCATCGGGAAATGCTGGCGAACAAACGCCTCGGGTTTATGGCTGATATCAAGGAACATGCAGTCCACGCCCAGGCGCTTCATTTCATGGTCGATGGCGCGGGCGACGATATCGCGCGGGGCCAGCTCGCCGCGCTCGTCAAAGTCCGGCATAAAGCGGGTGCCATCCGGGCGTTTAAGGTGGGCGCCTTCGCCGCGCAGCGCTTCAGTAAGCAGGAAATTACGCGCCTGGGGGTGATATAGCGCGGTGGGGTGGAACTGGTTAAACTCCAGATTCGCCACCCGACATCCCGCCCGCCAGGCCATCGCAATCCCGTCTCCGGAAGAGACGTCGGGGTTAGTGGTATATTGATAAACCTTCGCGGCCCCGCCGGTAGCGAGTACTACGGCTTTCGCGCTGCAGGTTTCCACCCGCTCTTTATTACGATTCCAGAACCATGCCCCGACCACCCGGCGGGTGCCCGGCAGGCCAATCTTATCCGATACGATCAAATCGACGGCATTGCTGCGCTCAAGGATGCGGATATTAGGATGGGCGAGCGCTTTATCGACCAGCGTCGTCTCTACCGCTTTGCCGGTGGCGTCGGCGGCGTGAAGAATGCGCCGATGGCTGTGCCCCCCTTCGCGCGTGAGATGATAGCTCTCTTCGCCATTGGCCTGGACCTGGGTGTCAAACAGCACTCCCTGATCGATAAGCCACTGGACGCATGATCGGGCGTTGCTGGCGACGAAGGTGACCGCATGGCGATCGCATAACCCTGCGCCGGCAATCAGGGTATCTTCGACATGGGATTCAATACTGTCCGTCTCGTCGAAAACGGCGGCAATCCCGCCCTGGGCGTAGAACGTCGAACCTTCGCTGATCGGCCCTTTACTCAGCACTGTCACCGAACTGTGCTCAGCCAGGCGCAGGGCAAGGGAAAGACCGGCAGCGCCGCTGCCGATAATCAACACATCACAAGAGAAGTCAGGAGTGGTATTCATTGTCTTTGTTTAATTTACTAAACACATTTAGCTCACAATAGCACCGGTCCGTGAGGAATCGTACAATTTTTTTGTCTGCTGTTGTGACGGCTAAACAAAAGGCGAACGGAAACGGCGTCTTGCGCGCTGAAAATGAGACGCGGGGCAGGTTGATGGCATTGGATTTTATAGTGAAATAAACGGCGTGTTACGATACCCTTCAGACGGGCCTGCGCTTTTTCTTATTGACTTACCTATCGTTTAGCAACCTGGGCATATAATGATTGATAACGATCTGCCGCCGTTGCCAGACAAAAAACAAAAAGCGTAACGGAACTTTATTGTTTTCATGCACTCCAACAGTCAGCTTGCTCATAATGCAGATTTTGGGTGGTGTTTTGAAGACGCATGGGAATTGGGTTTGGGGAGACATTACCTCGGATGAGCGAGCAGTTAACGGATCAGGTCCTTGTTGAACGGGTCCAGAAAGGAGATCAGAAAGCGTTTAATTTGCTGGTAGTGCGCTATCAGCATAAGGTCGCGAGCCTGGTTTCCCGCTATGTACCGCCGGGCGATATCGCTGACGTTGTTCAGGAATCGTTCGTTAAGGCATGGCGTGCGCTGGACTCTTTCCGGGGAGATAGCGCTTTTTACACCTGGTTATACCGTATCGCCGTCAACACGGCGAAGAATTATCTGGTTGCTCAGGGGCGCCGTCCGCCGTCCAGCGATGTTGACGCCAACGAGGCGGAAAACTTCGAAAGCGGCGGGGCGTTGAAAGAAATTTCGAACCCTGAGAACTTAATGTTGTCAGAAGAACTGAGACAAATAGTTTTTCGTACCATTGAATCGCTCCCGGAAGATTTACGCATGGCAATTACGTTACGGGAGCTGGATGGCCTGAGCTATGAAGAGATAGCCGCTATCATGGATTGTCCGGTTGGGACGGTGCGTTCGCGTATCTTCCGGGCGCGAGAAGCTATTGATAATAAAGTTCAACCGCTTATCAGGCGTTGACGATAGCGGAATACTGGAAAAGGGTATCAGGCATGCAGAAAGAAAAACTTTCGGCTTTAATGGATGGTGAAACGCTGGATAACGAACTGCTCAACGAGCTGAGTCGTTCTTCTGAGATGCAAAAAACCTGGGAGAGTTATCACCTTATCCGCGATACGCTGCGTGGCGATACCGCTGAGGTGCTGCAATTTGATATCTCCGCCCGGGTGATGGCCGCCATTGAAAATGAGCCCGTTCGTCAGACGGCTCCGCTTATTCCTGAATCTCAGCCCGCGCCGCATCAGTGGCGGCAGATGCCGTTCTGGAACAAGGTGCGTCCATGGGCCAGCTCCCTGACTCAAATGGGCGTTGCCGCCTGTGTATCGCTTGCGGTTATCGTCGGCGTCCAGCACTATAATGGTCAGTCTGATTCCGCTCAGCAGCCAGAAGCGCCGGTGTTCAATACGCTGCCCATGATGGGTAAAGCAAGCCCGGTAAGTCTTGGCGTGCCGGCTGACGCGTCAGCGGGAAGCGGCCAGCAGGCGCAGGTCCAGGAACAGCGCCGCCGAATTAACGCCATGCTGCAGGACTACGAACTGCAGCGCCGCCTGCACGCTGAGCAGCTTCAGTTTGGCCAGGCCCAGACTCAGCAGGCCGCAGTCCAGGTACCGGGCTATCAAACTTTAGGAACACAATCGCAGTAATGAAGCAACTTTGGTGTGCCATGTCGCTCATGGCAGGCAGCCTGTTGTTCTCTGTCAACGCCTCGGCTGATACATCGTCCGGGGCGTTGTTGCAGCAGATGAACCTGGCCAGCCAGTCTCTCAATTATGAGCTGTCTTTTGTTAGCATCAGCAAACAAGGCGTTGAGTCGCTGCGCTATCGTCACGCGCGACTGAACAACCAACCGCTGGCGCAGTTGCTGCAGCTGGACGGTCCGCGCCGGGAAGTGGTCCTGCGCGGCACGGAAATCAGCTATTTTGAACCCGGTCTCGATCCGTTCACCCTGAACGGCGACTATATCGTCGATTCGCTGCCATCGCTGGTATATAGCGATTTCAAACGCCTCTCCGCGGCGTATGATTTTATCTCCGTGGGCCGTACCCGTATCGCTGACCGCCTCTGCGACGTGATCCGCGTCGTGGCTCGCGACGGCACGCGCTACAGCTTTATCGCCTGGCTGGATGCTGAAACCAAGCTGCCGCTGCGCGTCGATTTGCTCGACCGCGACGGGGAAACGCTGGAGCAGTTCCGGGTCGTCTCCTTCAACGTTGGCGATAACGTCAGCGCCAGCATGGAGACGCTGGCAAAAGCGAATTTGCCGCCGCAGCTGTCGGTGCCTGAAGGAGGCGACAAAGCCAACTTCAACTGGGCGCCGACGTGGCTCCCGCAAGGCGTGACTGAGGTTTCCAGCAGCCAGCGCCGTCTTCCCACCTTTGACGGTCCGGTAGAATCACGTCTCTATTCCGACGGCTTGTTCAGCTTCTCGATCAATATCAACCGCGCCACGGCGGCCAGCAGCGACCAGCTGTTGCGCACCGGCCGACGCACCGTCAGCACGACGGTGCGCGATAACGCGGAGATAACCGTAGTGGGTGAGCTGCCGCCGCAGACGGCAAAGCGTATCTCTGACAGTATTAAATTCAAGGCAGTACAATGATTAAAGAGTGGGCTACCGTGGTTTCCTGGCATAACGGCGTGGCGCAGGTGCACTGCGACGTTAAAGCCTCCTGCAGCAGCTGCGCCTCCCGTGCCGGCTGTGGTAGCCGGGTGCTAAACAAGCTGGGGCCGCAGACCAGCCATACCATTAGCGTGCCCTGCGAGCAGCCGTTGGCCGCGGGGCAAAAAGTGGAGCTGGGGATCGCTGAAAGCAGCCTGCTGGGCTCAGCGATGCTGGTGTATATGGCGCCGCTGGCGGGGCTGTTTGTAATGGCGTCTATTTTTCAGGTGCTGTTTGCCAGCGATATTGCGTCACTTTGCGGCGCGCTGCTGGGCGGCGTCGGCGGCTTCCTGGTGGCGCGCGGTCTGTCGCCGCGACTGGCGGCACGTCAGTCCTGGCAGCCGGTGATTTTGAACGTCGCACTGCCGCCGGATCTGCTGCGTGTTGATACGCCTTCCTCCGACATGGGCCAGTGATTTCACTGGCCCTTATCTTTATTTACCTTTCCTGTTACAACGCCACAATTTCTGCGGGTATGCTGGATCTAACAGCATTTCCTGGTTTCGCGGATGTAGTGTAGAATGCGGCGTTTTCGGATTAAAAAACGTCAGGCACAGTACAGCGGCCTCATGATACTCGTAAGGCATAATTAACTCTAAATATGAAGAATATACGTAACTTTTCGATCATCGCTCACATCGACCACGGTAAGTCGACGCTGTCTGACCGTATCATCCAGATTTGCGGTGGCCTTTCTGATCGTGAAATGGAAGCCCAGGTTCTGGACTCCATGGATCTTGAGCGCGAACGCGGGATCACCATCAAGGCGCAGAGCGTCACCCTGGACTATAAGGCCAGCGACGGTGAGACCTACCAGCTGAACTTTATCGACACCCCGGGCCACGTGGACTTCTCTTATGAAGTTTCCCGTTCTCTTGCCGCGTGCGAAGGCGCGCTGCTGGTGGTAGACGCCGGGCAGGGGGTAGAAGCCCAGACCCTGGCCAACTGCTACACCGCCATGGAGATGGATCTCGAAGTGGTTCCGGTACTCAACAAGATCGACCTGCCTGCGGCCGACCCTGAGCGCGTAGCGGACGAGATTGAAGATATCGTCGGGATCGACGCCCACGACGCGGTGCGCTGCTCAGCGAAAACCGGCGTCGGTGTGACCGACGTGCTGGAGCGTCTGGTGCGCGATATCCCACCGCCGGAAGGCGATCCGGACGCGCCGCTGCAGGCGCTGATTATCGACTCCTGGTTCGATAACTACCTCGGCGTGGTGTCGCTGGTGCGGATTAAAAACGGCACCATGCGCAAGGGCGACAAGATCAAGGTCATGAGCACCGGCCAGGTCTATAACGCTGATCGTCTGGGCATCTTCACCCCGAAACAGGTTGACCGTACCGAGCTGAAATGCGGCGAGGTAGGCTGGCTGGTCTGCGCGATCAAAGACATCCTCGGCGCGCCGGTGGGCGATACCCTGACCGCCGCCCGCAACCCGGCAGACAAAGCGCTGCCTGGCTTTAAGAAGGTGAAACCGCAGGTGTATGCCGGCCTGTTCCCGGTGAGCTCCGATGATTATGAAGCTTTCCGCGACGCGCTGGGCAAACTGAGCCTT
>OHRC01000172.1_pt1 | contig 23283 bp, 34 predicted proteins | sample 1578301 | NCBI WGS metagenome assembly OHRC01 (sample SAMEA3879520, study PRJEB24766) | human gut metagenome | biome: human-associated habitat; feature: feces | place: USA | collected 1985/1987 | reverse complement strand
ATAAACACTTTTAACCATATTGACGAAATATATTTTTAATTATATATAATATTAAGACTTATTATATAAAAAGGAGATATATTATGGAAAGACAACAAACAAAACTTTATTTTGCTATATGGAAATTAAAAGGTAGTGAGAAGCTACAAGCTATTAAATATTTTATTAGTTGCGGTGAAGATATTCATGAAAGAGACAAAAACGAGTTAACACCTTTACATCAAGCCGTTGGATGTGGTGATGTTGAGGCCGTGAAGCTTTTGTTAACGCTTGGCGCTAACCCTAATGCTATAGACATATACGGAAGAACGCCGCTGTTCTATACCGCTTTCAGCCCTAAGTACAATGGTCGTCAGTTAGATGAAGCTCTCATAGCGGGAAATGCTGATACCACCATTTACGATGTTAACGGGCATACACGCGATCAGTTCGTGTATAGCTTCAAAAGCTCGATGTTCTACCGTCCAGAACCAGAAGCAGTAGAAGAGGAACAACCGGAAGAGGTAGCCCCTTCAGCTCCTGTGAAAAGGGCAGGAAGACGTAAAGCATGATAGCGGCATTACTTAACCAGATCCGTAGAACCGGCTTTGTGCTTCTCTCCCAATTTGACGCTGTTTTGTCTTCCCCGGCTCCTACGCCGGAAGAACAGGAACAGAAAGACGCTTCATTAAAGATGCTTCTCCCGCTGTTAGAGAAGAACCATGATGAAAGATACCTGATAACACGTTTACTCGATTACAGCGCTCAGGATCTGTTAGCGGTCTACCTCTTAGGCCGTTCCGGGAGCATGAAAGCGTATGCGCTTCTCCAGCTCATACAGAACACATCCAAATTGTGGCCGTCAGGTTTCTATCATGCTGTTGCCCGTTCCGGCATACGCCTGAACGACGAGCTGGACACATCCGGGCTAACCCCTATCCAGTTAGCAGCCAAAACAGGAAACGTAGAGCTGTTTAAGCTTCTTCTCTTGGATGGGGCAGATCTCTATCAGAAGAACAAAGACGGTATGAGTGCTTATGATTTGGTGTTGAACAGCAATAACGCAGAGCTGTTAATGTTCATGATCCGCTATGAAAATGCTGATATTTCGAACTACCGCCGAAAAGCTTGAACAACATCATATTGACATTGCAAGTAGTAAAATCATAAATAGCACTTTTTGCTAAACCACATAACCAATTGATAGTAATTGGTTTTTTTGTTTTTATGGGGTTATTGGTTTTAGATGGAAGGTTTTTCTTCAAAATAAGTGTTGAATGTCATAAGCGAAATAAAGACAATTAATCACATCAAAGCAGTCATATTTGCTTCTGATAGTTAACTTGATGCGGAAAGGTTCCATTATTTAATCCGGTCTTCGATAAACCGGGCATCAAACCAAAAGCACATATAAATATTTGTGCCTGTAGCGATTAACTAATCGCAAGTTAACTATTATTGGAGCCTTGTCTTATGACTGTATCTAAAAAATCCAAATCTAATATTCTTCATCTTGATATTGATGCTTTCATTGCTAAAGCACGTAATATTATTCATGAAGTCTACCATAACAAAACTATTCTCTCTGTTCCTGATTACCAGACCAAAACAGCAGCAAACGATCAGGACTATATCACAAAACCACTTACCCCCCTTTACGCATGGGCTGGCGGTAAACGTCGCCTCATCAAAGCGTATCGCCCCTATATGCCGGATTTTAAGCGTATTCGATACTACGCAGAGCCGTTCTTCGGCGCAGGCGCTATGTTCTGTGAGGTTTTCAATCAGCACCGGGCGCACATCAAAAGCTACCACCTGAACGACATTAACCCGGAGATCATCAATCTCCTGAACACCATTAAAAGGGATTGTTCCGGGTTCATTGACGAGCTGAAGGCCATTGAAGAACGCAACCACTATAAGACCATTGAAGGTCGTAAACACTTCTACTATCGCTTACGTGAAGAATACCGCTCATTGCCCGTAGGGGTTGAGTATTCAGTGAGAGGAACAGCTATGTTCTACTTCCTCTTAAACAATATGTTCAGGGGCTTATACAGTCAGAAAAACGGGCGAATTTTCACGTCATTCCAGACGAATAAAAATGGTTTTGATTATGAAAATATCAAAAACTGGTCAACAGCATTACAGAAAGCAGTGATCACATGTGGAAGCTATGAAGACGTTAAGGTTAATAAAAATACGTTCCTGTTTTGTGATCCTCCTTACCGTGATTGTTCGATTATGTATTCAACAGATTTTAATGATGAACAGCATAAGCAATGCTACGCATGGGTTCAGAAAAAAGTAGAAGAGAAAAAAACTGTAGGTATGTTGTGTAATAAAAACCTGAATGATGGTTTCTTTAGTTCACTACCTACTACAACAGATAGCGAACATATCAACATCCAATATTCGCATACAAAAGCAAGAGTTGGCGTAAACAGAAACATTGTTGAGCTGTTAATGGTATTCAAAGAAAAAATGGCTGTTCCGGTTCTTAAAGCAGCTTAAAAAATAACATCAAAATGAGGATTTAATTATGAGTAAAGGTAGAAAGAAGTTCAGGCCAGTAGATTTTCACAGCAACAACTTGGGGAATAACTACATAACGATAGGAAGCATGTTATCAACGCCGTTTCATGAGCATTCACCTGAACTGTTCGCAAAGTGTTTAGCAGAAGTCCCAAAAATAAACAGGCTACTCATAGACAGGCGTAAGTGTGATAACGAAGAGCATTATCAAAGGGTATTGGTCATGGCTGATGTGTGTTTAAAAATGGCAATGATTGAAAGAAGAATGAAAATAGTGAACGAAGAAAACAGTTGGTTTAATCAAAAATAAGAGAGGTTTAAAATGCAATATCATGAAATAGTAAGAGATGAGATTATGAGTTTTATTATTGAAAATGTTGAAGGTTTTAATGTTTTAGAAAAGATTTATCCGAAAATGATAGATACAAAACATCCTGAATATCCTGAAATAACAAAGATCCCATTCTTTGAGATAGAGTTTAGGAAAGGACTTACATTAGCCAATACTTATAATAACATTGATGAAGAATACATAAACCAAAGAACGTTAAACTATGCTATCAACTTATGTTTTAACAGTGAAATGAGTTTTAAGTATAGTCATGACGATACATTAAGAGAGTCTTTTTCGTGCGCTTATTATTGCATAATGGAAAACATGTATAGAACGTTATCGGAAAAAGAAAGAGGCAAAGTGTTATGGTGGATTGATTGATATGAAAAAAGAAAGAAAATAGTTAATGAAGAAATAGTTGGTTTAATAAAAAATAAGCGAGGTTAATATGTCATATTGGTTGTATTTTTATACGGTTCGTAGTCTTGAAGAGAGTAAATATGAAATAAAAAGAACTACACTAAGAACTAAACGGGTTGTTTCAGTTATTGCTGAAATACAAGATGCTAAAGAAATAATATGTCAACAAGAACAAATAAGAGATTTCATGATCCATTATCTTCATCAAAGAGATATTGAGGTAAAGGACAGTGATGATTTGAGCTTTGTTGTTATGGATGTTGATCAGTATAACAAATCATCATGTAGATTTTATATAGTAAATGAAGAGGTTCGTTATCATGAGTTCATAATGGACTATGAAGAAGCTTTAAAGATAATGCGCATTGATAAAAGGATGAAATATAAGCTTGAAAATATCTTCAATGATACAAGGAAGCTTCTTCCGTGGGAGATCTCAGAGTTCAGGAAAGAAGATTTTGATAACATATCGAAAGAAGGTTTACAAAAACTCATATAATCCATTCAGGTAAAGTAGAATGAAAGCAAGACTAATAAAATAAGCGGTATACCTACCGCTTTTATATAGTTTATTAATTTATTTTCCGATTAAATTTGATTTTATTCTTTTAATTGATTATTCAATATCTATTCATTAAAACAAAAGGAGAGATATATGAATAACTTAAAAGAAAAAATAGAAAAAGCTTTAGATAAATGTGATGTGGTTGTTGTATCTGGTGTTAGCGGTGTAGGTAAATCGACTTTACTCAAAGAGATAGCAAAAGAAAGGCATATACATTATTCAAATCCTACTTATAACTGTATTAAGTTCGGCATTAAACATAGCGATCTTATTGCTATTGATGATGTGAGAGAAACGGAACTAAAAAACGTTATACAAAAAATTCAGGATGGTGTAGCTAAAACAAACATAAAAACTAAAGCGATCATAGTAGTTGATAAGTTTGATAAGTCTGTTCTTGATAGCGTTGTATTGAAAATAAAGCATTACAGAATGGTAAAGCCAAAAGCAAAAGGTGTCTTACCAAAAATAAAAGAGTATCAAGAGCTTTTAAAATCAATAGAAGAACAAAGATTTCTTACTGATAATGTTCAGATCTCATGTTTGAACGATTTGTATCAAATAGAACAAGAATTGAAGTATTTGAGAGATTTGAATGAAAAGTATGAATGCGAAGCTGTTTTACATGACCATAACTATACACAATTAGCTCTTGATTTGGATGATAGCAAAGCTAAAGTAGAAGAGCTTGAAAGTGAAATTGTTGAGTTGAAAGCATTAATAAAAGAAATCACTGATAAAACTCAGGAAGAGTTGACTGATTTAGAAGAGCATAACATCATTTTAATTGAAAGGTTGAGAAATGAAGAAAGTGAAAACAAAGATCTGATAAAAGAGAACTACAGCTTACACTTAAAAATAAAAGAGCTTAATGATATACTTTATGACCAAAACGAAGAAAAAATAGAACTTGAAGGTTCTAATCAGGAGTTAGAGCAGTCTCTTTGCCAATACCTGAATAAAATTCAAACGTATCAAAATACAGTAGCTGTTTTTGAAGATAAAACAAGACTTCTTGAAAAGGCTAATAGCGATCTTGAAAGTGAAATAGATTACCTTAAAGAAAAGGCTCATTGTCTTGAAGAAGAGTTAAATAATGAAGTTGAGGAAACAGGATTTTTTAAAGAAATGTCAGAAGACTTTATCACTCAGATTAAATGGTTAAATAACACGATTGAGGTTTATCGTGGTGAAGTTGATGAAGACACTATAAGAAGAGTTGAATACACGGTTCAACAGCTCAGGGAAAGTTTCGGTGATGATTATGAGGTCTGACAGGCCAGCAGGGAGACAAGCAAAGGGGGCGTATGCCCCTTTGTCGTATCTGGAGCAGTCAACCAATACAAGGCTCTTGTCATCCCCCTCGTAACAAAAGCAAAAGTTTACCGTTGATGCAATATTTGATATTGTTTCAGTATCGCATAACGAGGTCATAACGATGATGTCAGGTCTTGATGGTGGAAATTTTATCCTTAGCTCAATGGCTAAGGAAAGGGTCAGATCAGGTCTACTTTATAGAGCAACAATACAAGGCTCTAAAGGCGAGTATACCGTGATTTTTGATGGTTCAGAGTGGGAAGGTAAGCCATTAGTCTTATGTAGCTCAAGACAGCCATACGAAGCACGAGTCTTCAAAAGCATAGATGGTGCTGCTGCAGAACTACTACGCATAGGTCTAAGTGAAGCTTCAATCAAAAACACCACCAAATCGAACGATAAATAATCAGGTTTAACATGGATATGCAAAAAGAAACGCTTTTTTCAGAAGTAGAAACAGCTAACAGCAAGCAGCTTGCTGTGTTAAAGGCTAACTTCCCACAGTGTTTTGATAAAAACGGGGCGTTCATTCAAGAGAAGCTACTTGAGATCGTCAAATCCTCGGATGTTGAACTCTCTAAAGAGTCATACAGCTTAAATTGGCTGGGTAAGTCTTATGCCCGGCTGTTGGCTAACCTACCACCGAAGACGTTGCTGACAGAAGATAAAGACCATAACCAACGTGAAGAGAACAAGAACAGTCAGAATCTGTTAATCAAAGGGGATAACCTCGAAGTATTGAAGCATATGGTTAATGCTTATGCTGAAAAGGTGAAGATGATTTACATTGATCCTCCATACAATACAGGTAAGGATGGGTTTGCCTATAACGATGATCGCAAGTTTACACCTGAACAGCTTTCTGAACTTGCAGGTATCGATCGTGATGAAGCTACACGTGTACTCGATTTTACTGTCAAGGGTTCAAGTAGCCATAGTGCATGGCTGACATTTATTTATCCTCGTCTTTATATTGCTCGTGAACTAATGAAAGAAGATGGGACTATTTTTATCTCTATCGATCATAATGAGTTTAGTCAATTAAAACTTGTTTGTGATGAGATTTTTGGTGAGCAAAATTATGTTGGAGATATTGTGTGGAAAAATGCAACTGATAATAATCCGTCAAACATAGCTGTAGAGCATGAATATATTATTGTTTACGCAAAAAACAAAGAGCAGCTTGAAAGTGAGTGGAAGTCTAACATTTCAGATGTTAAGAATTTACTTATCAACATAGGTGAAGAATTCACATCAAAATATTCGGGTGATGAACTTAAGGAAAAATATACCCAATGGTATCGTGAACATAAATCTGAATTATGGCCTCTTGACCGATACAAATATATAGATAAAGATGGTGTCTATACTGGTAGCCAGAGTGTACACAACCCCGGAAAAGAGGGGTACAGGTATGATGTTTTACATCCAGAAACTAAAAAACCATGTAAACAACCTCTTATGGGATATCGCTTTCCATCAGAGACAATGGATCGGCTTCTATTAGAAGAAAAAATTATCTTTGGTGATGATGAAAACAAAATTATAGAGTTAAAGGTTTATGCTAAAGATTATAAACAAAAATTAAGCTCTGTTATTAATCTTGATGGGCGTACAGCAACGAATGAACTCAAAGAGTTATTTCCTGAAATGACTCAACCATTTACAAATGCTAAAACAATAAAACTAGTAGAAGATTTAATCTCTTTTGCATGTGATGGAGAAGGTGTTGTTTTAGATTTCTTTGCTGGTTCAGGAACTACAGCACATACAGTATTTAATTTAAATCATAAAAATAAAACATCGTATCAGTTTATTACAGTTCAACTAGATGAGCCAACAAAAGACAAATCTGATGCTTTGAAGCATGGTTATAAAACAATTTTTGACTTAACAAAAGAACGGTTAATTAGAGCTTCTAAAAATAATGGAAATCAAGGTTTTAAGATATATCAACTAATGACTGATTTTCGAGCAAAAGATGAGTCTGAACTTACGCTGTCTAATCTTAGCTTCTTTGACGATGCTGTATTGACACCTGAACAGTATGACACCCTATTGACTACATGGTGTGTATATGATGGTAGCTTGCTAACAACGCCAATTGTAGATGTTGATCTTGATGGCTACAAAGCGCACTTATGCGATGGTCGCCTGTATCTGATTGCGCCAAACTTTACCAGTGAAGCACTGAAAGCTTTACTTCAAAAGCTGGATTCAGACAAAGACTTTGCTCCTAACAAAGTCGTGTTTTATGGCAGCAACTTCGAAAGTGCGAAACAGATGGAACTTAATGAAGCACTAAAAAGTTATGCTAATAAAAAATCTATTGATTTGGATTTGGTGGTGAGGAACTAATCATGTCTAAAGGGTTCACATTCGAAAAGAACTTACCTCATCAAAAGGCTGGCGTTGATGCGGTGATGAATGTCTTTGTATCCGCCATACCTCATCAGACGGATAATGTTGCTATCCGCCTGTTAGCTAATCCAGAACTGAATCTATCTGAACAACAATATTACAACAACATAAAAAATGTTCAGGAGTTCAATGGTATTGAGCATTCAAAAGATAATTACGATGCTAGAAGCAACGTAATTGATGTTTCTATGGAGACAGGTACAGGTAAAACTTATACTTACACCAAAACCATTTTTGACCTGAACAAATCATTTGGTATTAACAAGTTTATCATCATTGTTCCTACCCTATCTATCAAAGCTGGAACAGTTAACTTTTTAAAAAGCGATGCTTTAAAAGAACACTTTAGAGACGATTACGAGCGTGAACTAAAGACTTACGTTGTTGAAAGCCAGAAAAGTTCGGGTAAAAATACAAAATCGTATATGCCTCAAGCTATCCATGATTTTGTTGAAGCAAGTAATTTCAATAAGAAATATATACACATTCTTGTGATCAACTCAGGGATGATTAACTCTAAGTCTTTAACTGAAACTTATGATGTTGGCTTGCTTGATAATCAGTTTGATACCCCATTTTCTGCACTTAGTGCGATAAAACCATTCATTATCATTGATGAGCCTCATAAATTTCCTACGGGTAAAAAGACATGGGAAAATATTGAAAAATTTAATGCTCAATATATCGTCCGCTATGGCGCAACTTTTAGTGAAGGCTATAAGAACTTAGTTTATCGTCTTACAGCCGTGGATGCGTTCAATGAAGATCTTGTTAAAGGTATTGATGCATACATTGAGGATATTGTTGGTGATGGTAGTGCTAATCTTAAATTTGTTAAATCTGACGGAAAAGAGGCCACTTTTGAACTAAACGAAAATGGTAATAGAAAAAAATTCAAGTTAGCCAAAGGTGAATCACTATCTAAAACGCATAGTGCGATCCATGATTTAACACTGGATGCCTTAAACAAGAGCACTGCTGTATTGAGTAATGGTATTGAACTAAAAATTGGTAGTTCAATTAACCCCTACTCTTACGATCAGACGCTTGCTGATAACATGATGCTTAAAGCTGTCAAAGAACACTTTAAGTTAGAAAAAGAGTATCTGACACAAAGACCACGTATAAAACCGCTGACTCTTTTCTTCATTGATGATATTGAAGGCTATCGTGATGGTAATGATATTGCCGGAAGCCTGAAAACCAAGTTTGAAGAATATGTTTTGGCAGAAGCTAATAAACTGTTAGAAACAGAGAAAGATGACTTTTATAGAAACTACCTTGAAAAAACTGTTAAGGATATATCTTCTGTTCATGGTGGTTATTTTTCAAAAGATAACAGCGATAAAGATGATAAAATTGAGCAGGAAATCAACGAAATTCTTCATGACAAAGAGCTTCTATTGTCGTTAGAGAATCCTCGCCGTTTCATTTTCTCTAAATGGACGTTGAGGGAAGGCTGGGATAACCCTAACGTATTCCAGATTTGTAAGCTCCGTTCGAGTGGTAGCACCACATCTAAACTTCAAGAGGTAGGGCGTGGTTTACGTCTTCCTGTGAATGAATACATGTGCCGTGTGAAAGACCGCAATTTTACTCTCAACTATTATGTTGATTTTACGGAAAAAGATTTTGTCGATTCTCTGGTCAAAGAGGTTAACGATAGCTCTTTCAAAGAAACTATACCAAGTAAGTTTACTCAAGAGCTTAAAGATAAAATCTTATCTCTGTATCCTGAACTTTCATCCAGAACACTCATGAATGAAGTTTTTGATGATAAAATCATTGATGATAATGACAACTTTAAAGATTCTGATGCCTATAGTCGCTTAAAAGCCAAATATCCAGCGGCATTCCCTACTGGGTTGAAACCAAGCAAAATTAAAAAAGCCACTGATGGGAAAAAACGCACTAAAATGCGTATTGGCAAGTTCACTGAACTGAAAGAACTTTGGGACCTGATCAATCAGAAAGCAGTTATTGAGTACAAAATAAACAGCGAGCATGAGTTTTTATCCATTTTCAAATCATTCATGCTTGAAGAAGCAGATAGATTTACTAAATCAGGCGTTCATACTCGCATAGATAGGATTTACATCCATAATGATACGGCGATGTCGAAAAGCATTATAAGTGATGATGATAACTTTGCTAAACTCAACACAATGAGTTATCGAGAATTTCTTGATAACTTATCACAAACCATGTTTGCTAAACATGATACTTTGCATAAGGTATTTTGTGATATAAAAGATACTATAAATATCACTGACTACCTGAACATTCAGACAATCAGAAAAATTAAATCTGGGTTTAGTAAATATCTGCTTAACAATTCGTTTAACAAATTCAGTCTTGGATATAATATTATTTCAGGTTCGATTCATCCTACAAAGTTCACTAATGAAGAAGGAAGTCCTCTAAACGAGGTTTTGTCGAGTGATCTTGGTGTATTACATGATAATACGAAGCCACCGTTAGATTCTTATCTTTTTGAAGAAGTCTTTTACGACTCAGAGCTTGAACGACTCAACATCACAGATGGAGAGATCCAGTCTGTAGCTGTTTTTACAAAGATACCGAAGAACTCCATTAAGATCCCGGTAGCAGGTGGATACACGTACTCCCCTGACTTTGCATATGTTGTCAAAACAACAGACGGTGATTACTTAAACTTTATCATTGAAACAAAAAATGTAGATGGTAAAGATAGTTTGCGGCTTGAAGAACAACGCAAAATAGCACATGCTCAGGCATTGTTTAATCAAATAAGCAAAACAATCAAGGTTGAATTCATGACTCAATTTGCTAATGATGAGATTTATGAGTTAATAAAGAACGCACAAGCTTAGTTCTTAGTGATGAAGGAGGGTTTCACCTCCTTCATTAAAATAAATATGTCATGAAGAAACATAGATGAAATACTCAAGCCTACAAGAATATTTGGATGACGTTAAAAGACGGGAACAACATAAAAAGCGTCTTGCTGATAAGTTGTTTCACACCGTCCGTTCAGGCTCATCAAATGAAATACAGGCAGTAATAAAAGCATGTTCTGATGCTGATGTTGATTTTAAAACTATCAAACATGATTACTTGCTTGAATACTTTGATTCCTTCTATAACCGCACGTCAAACATCCCTTCAATTCTCATCGTAAGATTACTTATCAGTTATCAAAATAAAATCTCTCATAAAGCTGTTCTTTCGTTTTACCAAAATATCTTTTATAAGCATTTATTATCAGATGAAGAACTAACAGAGCTGAGTTCTTTAATCACTTCTCACAAATAAAAAACCTACCTACTCCTTTTGTCCTGATATTTTAAATTAAAAGATACATTTCACTTATTAAATTTGCTTTTAATCGGAAGATGCGTTAATTCTTTTAATATAAACAAACAAAAGGATAACCATTATGATAAACAAAATCAAAAACACATTGAATAAAATAAGTGTAGGTAAAATATTTATAGCAGGTCTATTAATGCTACCTATGACACATATTTTCCCTGAAAGCATTATATGTGGATACGTGTCGGCATTAGGTGCAGCAACTACATGCATGACAATAATGTCTAGATTGCCATTGTTCTTCATTTGGTTTCTTCATCTTAATTTATTAATGAGCTTGAGAGGAACAACAGAGAGAGCTGAAAAACATATATCTAACTTAATAGCTGAACACTTAAAAAGTGGAAAGGTAATTTTTTTAGGGAGGTCAAAATGATAAATAAAATAAAAACATACTTAAAGGAAGTACAAGAACGATACATTGAAAGAGATTTGTTTCGTGTGATATTGGGATTGTTTATTACTTCAGTTTCCTTTTCAATACTTTTATTGCTTCCTATAAAAATCATAGAGGAAATTAACAGGGCTGGCATGGGGGAGAGTATTTTTCTTATTATATTAACAGGCATGGGGATAACAATATCAGGATTAATACCAATCATAATGCGTGTTATCCATAAGGTGTTAAAAACACTTTGGGATTCAAAATGGTATGTGAGCATTACGATACCAGCATTTTTTATGAGCTTAGTTTTATCTGTAGTTTCATTAATAGATGTGAATATCCCATTGTTATATGTTTTTGCTAAATTTGTTTTTATGTTTGGTATTATTTGGCTTTCATTATATTTGATTATTAAAGTTGCTGTAAGCATTAACATTGAAGAAGAAATAATGTCTATACCAGAAAAGAAAACAAAGCCTAAAAGAAGTCATAGACAGATAAACAAGGTTAGCAGGTTAAACAGAAAGAAGGGGAGAGCATAAGTGAAAAAAAGAACTAACAACAAACATCTAACAAGAGCGGATTTAATACCAGATCCTGTATTGATTAAGCCACTAAAACTTACAGATAAAGATGTGAAGGAAACTTTAAGCAAAAAGATTTCTGAAATGAAAAACATATATGATTTTTAAAGGAGAGTGAAAAATGAAAAAAGACATAACAAGAGAGTTGAAGCGTTTAGGTTTACACAACGGCTATGAGTTCATAGCAAAAGCAGCGTTGATCGAAGGGCAGAGAGCAGAGGCAATATTAGAACTGATAGAACGCTTGGGAAGACGCAAAATCATTCCTGATGCTGTTCAGCATGGTTTTAATCAGGTTAAGGCTACATATCGTTTAAGTGGCTACATCAATCAGGCACTGACTGTTATAGCGTTTAAAGCTTATGTGAACGAACCCAAAGAGAGCTTTAAAGCAGATATTTACTGGAATATTTAACAAAGGAGATAGGTATGGGAGAACAAACAAGAGAAAAGGAAGCTGAAACATGGTCTGATTTTATAAGAGAGTTTTTAAATGAAGGTGGTGTTATTTATGGAAGTCAAGAAAAACAAAAAAGAGAGGTGGTATATGAAAAATGAAAATAGAAATATGAAAGAAAATGTTTTACAAGAGATAATGTATTACAAGATGATATGTTATGGAATTATAGTGTTTTTTGCCAAAGGAACATTGATAATGTCAGATAGAATACCTACGTTAAATGTTCTACTTAATAAAATAAGCAGCACTGATGCTATCTATTATACACTATCGGTTATGTTGTTATTGGAAGTGATTACTTTCCTAACTTATGGTGCATTTAAATCAATGAAAAAAAAGAAGGAAGAAAAAGAACTTGATTTAATAAAGGAAGGTTTTGCTGAAGGATTTTCTAAGGGTTTTAAGAAAGGACAAATGGATAACAATGATTGAAAAAATAGAATGTTTTATCGTGTATATCTTTAACTTCCGCACTATAAATAAAATGACTGAGGCATTAGTTAGGTTATCGAACAGTGAAGAAATGACAGAAGACGAATTAGAACGCTTTCTGTTAGAAGAAAGAATTGAGGATATGTTAAACCATGAATAAAAGCCCCTTAAATGGGGTTTTGTTTTATCTAATGGGTAGAAATGTAAGTTCTACATCTTCCGCTTATCCGATTAAATGATAAATATTAAAATAAACCCTGTTTGAATTTGACATTAATCGGTTAATTAAATATCTAATATATAATCCTACATTAAATAGGAGAAACAAACAAAACAAAGAGAGGTGGTAGATGATGAGTAAAATAAATAGTTTCTTTAGAAGTCTTTATGACACTGAGAGCAAAAACGGGAAAAAGCTTAGAGAGATTTCCATGATGATAATGAGATTAGGGATGTGGATGATTACATACGGTTCTTTCAGTGTTTTATTTGGTGGTTTTTTTGGTTTCGATTTCAATCCAGAAGTAATTGCTAAGATGACTGGAATTACAGGAGTTGGAGGCGGTATTTTTCTTTTAGGTTTGTTCATTACGTTTATATTTAAAAAAGATGGCAGTATTTATGATGGTAAAACCATAAATCAAAATAACAAAGGAGAATGATTATGATAAATAGTTTTAGATTATTAAAAGACAGAAAGAGTAAAAAAGGGTTTTCACTTTTAGAAATATTATTAGTTCTTGGAGCTATCGCAGCGTTGATAGTAGCGGCTTTTATGATATTACCTAAAGTTCAGGCTTCACAGCGTATCGACAGAGAGAGCAGGAACCTAACAGCTATACAAGCCGGGGTTAAGTCTCTATATGGTGGAAGAGCGAAGATCTCAAGCATTAACACTGATAGCTTCATTGCGTCTAAGAACGCACCGGAGAACATGATTCAGGACGGAAAGCTTATCAATGAATGGAAAGGCAACGTACAGGTTGAGTATTCAGGGAACCACGGCAAATACAACATTATCTATGATGCTGTTCCCGCTTCTGACTGTTCAAAGTTGATAGCGGCTGTATCGGGTAATTTCGTAAGCATAGACGTTTACAACGGGAACGGCGGTACGCAGGTCAAGAACCTTGAAGAAGGGAAGAACATTGATATAGCGGCAACATCAGCAGCGTGTTTTTCAGAAGATAACTCCACCATTATTTTTGCGTCAATAATATAAGAGGTGGCTGATATGTTCAACATGACAAAGAGAAAGAATAAAGGGTTTTCATTATTAGAGTTGTTATTGGTTTTCGGTATTATCGCAGCGTTGATAGTTGGTGTCTTTATGATCTATCCAAAAATTAGTTCTGGTCAGAAGATAGATAGCGACATAAAAATATTGGGAACATTAAATGCTGGGATAAAAAATCTCTACGCGGGGCAAGCAGATTACACCGGGTTATCAGTTGACGCTGTAATCAAATCAAAGATTGTTCCAGAAGATATTGTTGATGATAACTTAATTTGGGATAGCTGGGGCGCTAACGTTCAAATAGAACCATACTATGATGGTAGTTTTTATATCGGTTTTGAAAACGTTTCAGTTGATGCTTGTCCTAAGTTTGTGTCGCAAGCTGGAGCAAGTTTTTTCAAAATAGTAGTAGGTTCAAGAGAAGTTAAGAACACAGAAGCAAATCAGGATCTTGATATGGCAACTTTAGCAAATGCTTGTATCAGTAATGACGATGGGTACGGTGGCAGACCAATAACAGTATATTTTTACGACAAATAAGAGGATTAAATTATGACTATTCAAAAAAGTATCAGACAAATGAAAAAAGAGGCATGGACATTAATAGCAATATTATATTTATCAAGTATCTCATTATTAATATTAACAGTGAATGTATTACCAAAAACAGGATTAGATAGCTTTTATATTATAGGTGGCGGATTGATGGCTTTAACTTCATTGTTATCATGGAAAGAAGCATATAAGTTAGTTAACTGTATAAATGAAGCAAAAGGAACTAAAAAGCCTGAATAAATGAAACATTCCAAAATAAAAGCCCCTTTTCAGGGGCTTGGTTTTTTTCTGGTGTTGGTAATGCTTTTAATCTTCTTTCTTGATCAAGAAGTCTTCTTTTTTAGCGCCTTTCTTCATAGCTTCTTCGACAGGCTTCGGCAGACGACCACGACCCGACCATAACACTTCTTTTCCGTTTTCATCTTTATAAGCATACTTGCGCTCAACAGCGCCACGCTTATCACTTTTAGCGCCTTTCCCATTCTTGGCAGCAGGAGCGGCTACACCATCAGCGATCTCGGAAATGCTGATACCTTCAATACCCTCAGCAGCTAACATCTCTCTGAACTGTTCCATCAGTGCCAGCTTCTTAGCGCGTTTTTCTTCGATTTCAAGCTGGTCAGCTAAAAGTTCTTCATGAACCTTTTTCATCTTCTCTAAAATCTCTTCAAAGATCTCAAAGCTGATTTCACGCGCTTCTTTTCTAATGGTACGAATGTTGTTCAGTGTTGAAAGACTCATCAAAAAATCCTCTTTAAAATCGTTTACCCAGCGAACATAACATTTTAAACATTTAGTATCAATCATTTTAAAACTACATAAGCATGAAATAAAAGGCACACGTAGGCCGTTCATATATTTAATAAGTTAGAAATTTGACATTAATCGGCAAATTGAATAATTGAAAGGAACAACAAAATAAAAAGGAGATTTTTATGTTAGATAAAGAGCCATTGCTTTCTTTCAGGAAAGCGCATTTAAATGATGAAATACAAATAGACTTTAAAACAGCAACAACAAATATAGCCGTGTTTGGTGGAACAGGAACAGGTAAGACAACGGGTGTATGTTTCCCGGCTGTTTACAATCTGATTAAAAATCACTGTTCAGGATTGATACTGGACGTTAAAGGGGATTACACAAAGTTAGCACGTCAGATCAATGAAGAAATGAAAAACGATAAAATTTACATATTAGGTGTTAAAGAAGATTGTTCCAGATTTAATTTAATATCTGGTATTGAACCGGAAAAGCTAAAAGCATTTTTAAACTATGGTGTTAGTTCAGTTCGTGGAACCTTAGATAAATATTGGGGTTCAAACGGGATAGAAGACACTGTTTTAGTGTATGAGTTAGTTAAAGAGTTTGATATTAATCCTACCCTTGCAGATCTCTATTACCTAATAACTAACCCGGATGATTTACAGGCAATGAAAAACAACTGTTCAGAACAGTTATCAGAAAAGATAAAAAGGCGTATAGCTTCGGATGGATTTAGTATTTTCAATAACAAAAAAGATACCGATGAAGCTACCAAAAGAGAACAAAGATCATGGCAGTTTTCAGCATTAAACAGCGTTCTAAGACCTTTTTATGAAGACCCGTATCTAAACCATCATTTTTGTAATAATGATCATACAGTTTCTTATGCTGACATTATTTATAAAGAAAGAAAATCCTTAGTGCTGGAAGTGCCTTTTTCTAAATATGCTGTTTCATCATTGTTCATTTTAAAGGTGGTTAAAGCAACGTTCATAGACAGTATAAAACAGCAGGATATAAACCAGCTCACAGCAAAGGGATATGGTGAAGATAAGTTTACATTCATGTTGATAGATGAGTATCAGCAGTTCCTTACAGATGATACCGATCCGTCAGTAGACGATAACAACTGGTTCGACATATCGAGGGGCTACGGTCATATCAACATTATTTCTTCTCAGTCTGTTGATTCACTCGATGCTAAAGCAGGGCAAGCATACACAAATCAGCTTATTGGCAACTGTATGAACATAGTTCATCTTGCTACTCATGCTGTAAGGAGTCTTGAGAACATCGCTACCCTTGCCGGAAGTCCAGAAAGGGCTATACAGGCTCAGGATACGTTATCAGGTCAGTCAGAGGACATTGCCTTTGTCTACATCAACAAAAGCCAGCAGAGCCGTACAGGGGCGCGCGTATTGGTTCATACAGGCAAATCACAACATAGCTTCATGAACAGATTCATCTATGCGACTAAGCCACAGCTGCAGGAGCTACCCGGAACGGGCTATGTAGTGCCTGAAAAAGTGAATGCGTTAAGCGTCTTACTGGAAGCGTTAAAGGAAGATAAAAAAGAAGAGAAAACAGAAATGCACCTTTTAGAAGAGTTAATAAATATGAAAGAAGAACAAAATAAATGGATTTATAATCTTTGTCCTACCTATACAGTTCAAAAAAGATTATGCGTGATAACAACAAAAAGCTTTTCAGACGGGTTTAATGATTTCAATGTTGTATTGAATAATTTAAATATCGGATTTGAAGAGGTAGTGGTACATCCAATTATATATAACAACAAAATAGATTTGGATTTACTTAAAGAGATACTGATTGAGGATAAAGAAAGTCTGTATGTTATCGTCAGAGGTGGAGGTGATTTAGAACACTTCATTCTTAATGATTTTAAGGTACAGGCGTTGATAAGTGAATGTATGTATAACATTAGATACTCAGAAAGTGAGTTATTAATAGCAGTAGGACATGCCACCGATAAATTTGAAGATTTCTTTGAAATGGTTCCAGATGCGTATGAAGCATTAACACCGACTGATTTAGCATACAAAATAAAAGGCGATGTTATTTTAAATATAAGAAAAAGAAAATGCGGTATTATGACTAATGCCTGTATCAGTTATAACGCTAAAATATAAATAAACGAAAATAATATTGGTCTACTTCTTCCTTTTGTCTGGTTATTATAAATATTTAGCAATTAATCGGCTTTTAAATTTGCTTTTAGTCGGTTAATTAAATATAAATAATTAACAAAACAAAAGGGGAGAGATATGAATATAGATATTATCGGAAGTTTCAATAAAGAAACCACTATTGATTACAGAGTGTTTTATACAACCGACTATTTTGAATGGTTAAAAGACCTACATAAAACAAGGGGTGAAAAGATAACGCTTAAAGAGCTACACAATAACTTAATAAAAGAATATGGTTCATTGGTTAATGTTATTGAGTTAATACTCAGAACAGATAGCAATATTGGAAGTATCAAAGAATCAACATTCGAAATAATCGATGCTGACAACATTCTTTTTGAAGGCAGTGAAGATTTAATGGCTGTTCGATTAGTGATGAACATAGAGTATTTAGATATGTGGATTAAGAAATATGATTTCAATAACTACATAACAGAGGCATTTAAAAACTAACAGAGGTGAAAAAATGATAATAGAAGAAGTGATAATTAATGACGTTAAGATTGTTTTATCAAGAGGTAAGGGTGGAAAAGGAGGTGAAAACAATGAAACATATAAGTTCTATATTTATATAGTGAATAAGGATGTTTCAGTTTACAGGGTTGGTAAGCTTTCAATAGTGATTTGGCAGCATTCGATTTACACATCAGATAAAGCCTTAATTCAGGAAGCTCAGGATTTAGCAAGCGCAGTATTCAAATATAAAACAGAAAAACTTAAAGAGGTGATTCTATGAGTAATAGCTTAAAAGAGACAGTCAGAGATAAAATGATCTCCGATTTAACTAAATACTATTTTACTCGCAAAGGAAATAAATCGTATTTAACGATGTTAGAAAACAACAGGTATTTATTCGCTAAAAATGATAAGGATGAAGGTTTCTATCTGGTTTCATCAAAGGATAAAGATAGCATCATTGATTTAACTAAGAACATTTATATGGAAATAATCAAAGAAGCAAAAGAACATGGTTTAAATAATAAATATCATATATACGCAACGGGATGTTTGTTTGCCAGTCCATTAATAGACTTCAATAAAATATCCAATGTGGAAGAAATTTTTTAAAACGTAGCATCAAACTAATTAAAGAGGTGATTTTATGAGTAATGAAAAGAAACTGGCAATAACAAGCGATATAGTATTTTCTCTTGATACTAAGGTTAAAGGTAAAGATTATGTTTATGAAGTGGAGCATTTACATGCTTCATATCAAACAGGTGATATTACAGACTGTTTATCTTTAAAAAAGAAGAGTAAAGATAAGGATACAGATTTTAAAACTGAAACAATAAACATGGCTTATTTTGATAATCTGAAACCGGAACAGCATGAAGATTTTAAAAATAAGATAAAAGAGTTTGCGAATGAAGCTTATAACAGAATGGAAATAGACATGCAGCCCGTGTATGAGGAAAACATGAAAAACTTACGTTCACTAAGCTTTAAATAAATAGTCAGGAGGGTTTTATGTCAAAAAACAAAGGAACAGATTACTTTTACTTTAAACCCTTCCGTTCTGGTTCTGTTAGCTTTCCAAGACCAAATGAAGCAATCTATGTAATAGATGTTTTATCAAGAGATGATATAGTTTACTTTGATGATTTTGGATATTTGATTTCAGAAAGAGCGTTGGAGGTTTTAAAAAAACATAACTTAACAGGCGTAAAGGTGGATAATGCTACTGTTAAATTTAGCGCAAAACATAACATAAGATACAAAAACCAGACATTACCTAAGTTCTACAGATTAATTCCAACTGAGATAGTTGATAATGAACTTAGAGAAATGTTTTTGGATGAAAACTATAATCTTATAATCAACAAAAGAATAAAAGACATTATAACAAATAAAGATTTAATGCGCTTACAGCGTTCTTATTTTGAAGAGATTGAACTTGAAGATGTATTAGATGATTATGAGGATGAAGCTGAAACACCTGTTTATAAAAACGAAAACAAATCATCCCTAAAACAGATCATTATCTTCACAGTTGTGATGGCGTTAGTCGCATATCTATTTTTTAAATAAATATTAAAGCCCTTATAATCGGGGCTTTTCTTATAATTTGACAATAGTAAATTTAAGCGTTATAAAATATAAGTAAGCATAGGTATTTCCTTTTATAGGATGTTTAATTTGATAAGTTATATATTATAGATTGCGAGTCGGAATATATAACGATGATTATAAAGCGTGAGAAAACCCTCACGCTTTTTTTTCGTTCTACTTCCTCCATCTATCCGATTAAATAACAAATTTGATAATTAATGCTGTTTTAAATTTGCTTTTAGTCGGATAGTACGTTAATTAATATATATAAACAAACAAAGGAGAAATATTATGTCAAACTTAAATAATGAAGATTTTAACGCAATAAAGGAAGCTGGCTTTATTAATGAATGGAAAAAGCCCGGCAGTGATGAGGTTAGGTATTACATTAATACTAAAGAGATAATGAATTTATGGTCAGAAGAAAAGATTAAGTTAGGTTATTCAAGAAGAGAAAGATCAGAGTTAGAAGCACATAAATGGTGGTATGTTGAATCTAAAAAGGGTGGTTTTGTTTTAAAAACATCCATGAGTTATAACAACACTAAACATAAATATATTTTCCCTTCACTTTCAGGAGTGTTAATTGAAGCGTCTAAATGCGATCTTTCTGACTGATTATAAGAGATAAGCCCCGAAAGGGGCTGTTATTAAGAAGGAACCAACAATGAAAAAACACATGAGGAATATGAATAAATACATAAAACAAGCGTTCTGTGATATAGCTTTTATAACATTTTTTATATTACCGTTTACAACCGAGTATCATAGAATCTATTCATTTATTTTTTAATACAAAATAAACAACAAAACAAAAGGAAAACATCATGAAAAAAATAAGTTTTAAAAATACATTAAAAGAAATAGTAGCTAAGAAGTATGAATATGAAACAGAGGCAATGCATTATCTTATCAGAAAAATGAAGTCTCTTGGTTATAACATGAATGCTAAAGACCCTGTAATTGCTGCCTTTATATTAGATATGAAAAACATTGAACTTAACAGAATCAGAACATCAGATAAAAGGTTTAGAGCACATCAAATAAAAAATGAACTTGGGTTGTTATACAATCATATAAAAATACTAAATAAAACATTACCAACAAGAACTATTGAAATAGATGAAGAGTATATAAATGACACTGAACAAAAGGAACACATTATGAATACAATCAACTTCAACGACATATACCAAACAATAAAATCCAAAAATGTTAATGATGGGTTTTCAGCTCTAAATTACCTTTTAAGAGATCTAAGTGTTTTAGGTTTTGAAATAGATAGGAAAGATTCTACCTTACTTTCAACTTATGAAGATATTTTTGTGGCTATGGATCTAAATGGTAAGGATTTTAAAATAGATGATATACGTGAGTATTTAGAATTTATCTATAACCATATTACAAAATCCAAAAACATAGAAACAAATAAACAGTTAGTAAGGATATGGGAGCTAACCAAAGTATAACCCGCCATGAAGCCCCGAAAGGGGTTTTTCTATACTGTTTTACCCCTTCCTACACCATCCCCATAACAGACCAGTAAAAACCTCAGAATTCGCGTAGATTATCATATACTATCATATCATATAGTAGTATAGTGTTTTTGTTCTTGATACTCCTACAGTGTAGGACTATAATAACACCATAGGCAAAAGGGATGTGTTCTGTATGGAATACTACGAATTTGTAGAAACCTCTGTGTTCACGCGAGAGATGAAAACTCTACTCAGTGATGATGAATACAAAGAGTTTCAAACGTTCCTCATCGAGAACCCGGAAGCGGGTGATCTGATAGTAGGAACTGGCGGTTGTCGTAAGGTTAGATGGTCAAGGCAGGGAACAGGTAAAAGTTCAGGTGTCCGGGCTATTTACTACTTCTACAACCCGGCAGGGCGCTTATACATGCTTATCATCTATCCAAAGAGTGAGAAGGATAGTTTGACAGCAGCAGAGAAAAACCAGCTCAAAGCGGTTGTAGCGGGTTTTAAAGGTGAAGAGGGCTAACAGTATGCGTAAAGAGCTTTTTGATGATCTGATTGCTTCTGCTAAGGAAGCTGTAGAAATCCATCAGGGTTTACGTGAGCCAGCTCGCGTGACCCGTTTTGAACGTCCAGATGTTAAAGCTATTCGGGCTAAGGTTCATATGAAACAAGATGATTTTGCCAGCCTGATCGGGGTTAGCTCTTCTCTTGTTCAGTCATGGGAACAGGGGTTAAGAACTCCGGCAGGTGCAGCGTTAAAGCTGTTGCGTGTCATCGAGCGTAAACCTGAATTTGTTCAGGAACTACGTGAAGCATAACACTGAACGGGAATAGAAAAGCTCTACATTGGTAGGGCTTTTTTTATAACAGGATAAATATGTTATCGTTAAATTTAGCGTTAGAACGTTTGGATAAAATAAGTAAATACTTTGTTCTTAACTCCCAAAAAGATTTGATTTTTCGAGATGCTTATACATTTATAATGGAGACTGTTTATCACTCTGTTAAAAGCAAAATAACAAATTTAGATGCTGTTAGTAATGGTGGTCAACTCATTGAAATGAAAGCACCTTTTAACTTCATCCTATGTAGAACAGGGCGTTTCATTGTTTTGGATAACTATTATACAATCTTACCAAAAAAAGATCGGGATGATTGGGAAAGACATATACATAATATAAGCATAGAAGAATTCATTTATAGCTTCGACAATAATACAACAAGATATTTATTACTTGATTGTAAATATTACTTTGACCAGTTCAATATTACACGTCTGGATTTTAATGTTATTTCAATGGTATATAACACTTTTTATGAGGTTTTCCAGTTAGACAGATTTTATGATCCAGTAGTAAACAGAATAACAGCCGATGAGATTGAAAAGCATATAAACGGCCTACAGTTTGATAAATCATCTTATGATGAAGTTATCAGGAAAAAAACATATACCTACTTTCTCAGGCTTCTCAGGTTCATTGAGGGGCATGAAGAGACATGGTATTTACCAATGAAGTTAGAATACAAATAACAGCGTACTATAATATAATAGTATATTGTATTATAGGATATGTTGTAGCATACGTGAGTGACAGGACGTGTCAGGGATAGGAAATATAATCTCCCTGTTGTGGTCAGGTAGGACACGGCCTTTCTTCTGTGTGTGAACGCTCCGCGCTGGAAACTTCTGGCTATTAACTCTTCTTACTCTGTCCGGGGCTTCGCCCTTTCATTTTCTGATCCGGGTTTTACTCATACCATATCGAATGTTCTTGCGTGGTCAGGTAGGACACGGTTACTTTTTGGGGTAAAGTATAGTTACTTTTACCTACAATCTTACTTTTAACTACATTCCCCAAGTAAGATAACCAATCCCAAAGTAAACTACTCACTGTTAAGCCGGGTTTTTCCTTCCACTACACCAAAATAGAACTATTCTGCTCAATTCTACCCACTTTTATAGAATATTCTACAGGATTCTACACCGATTCTATAACGCAATTGCTTGTAACCCCTTGTATTTGCTGGCTTTTCTGCTCGGATTCTAATATTCTACGATTCTACGGCTATGCACCCTCTTATATATATTTTTTTTTATTATGCACCTTACTTTACATGCAGCAGCTTACTTTACTACGTGTACCCCTATCCCATATACGTTTACTTTACGCGCGCGTAAAGTAAACGTATATGGGAT
>OHRC01000139.1_pt1 | contig 26752 bp, 25 predicted proteins | sample 1578301 | NCBI WGS metagenome assembly OHRC01 (sample SAMEA3879520, study PRJEB24766) | human gut metagenome | biome: human-associated habitat; feature: feces | place: USA | collected 1985/1987 | reverse complement strand
GCGGTGACCAGAAATACGGCGCGGAAGCCATAGTTAGCGGAAACCGACGCGCCAATCAGGGGGCCGGTAACGTTGCCAATATCGCGGAACGACTGGTTATAGCTGAAGATTCGCCCGGAGATCTGGCTGGTGGAGTTGTACACCAGCAGGGTTTGCACCGCCGGCAGCAGCGCGCCGTCCGCGGCGCCGAGCAGGAATCGCAGGATACCTAACTGCAGCGGGGTCTGAACGAACGACATCGGGATCAGGAGTAGCACCGAGATAATCAGCGCCACGATGAGGATTTTTTCCGGCCCGATGCGATCCCCCAGTTTGCCCAGCCGCGGGGCGCTCATCAGCGCGGCAATGCCCGGCACCGAGGCGATCATTCCGCTGATAAAGGCGATGTTACTGACGTTGCCCGCGAGATCGCGTACATAAAGCGTCAGGATCGGCGCAATGGAACCGGTGGCCACCTGGATTATCAGCGAGGTCACAAACAGGCTGAGCACCAGTTTGGGATTCTGCAGCGAGGAGAACACCTCTCTGGCACTGAGCATCTCTTTCCTGGCGATCGGCACAAAATTTTCGCGGATTAAAAACAGGGTAAACAAGAAACAGATAAATAGTACCGCCGCGGTCATAAAGAAGACGGTGCGCAATCCCCAGTGGTCGGCCAGGAAGCCACCTGCCAGCGGGCCGAGCAGGGCGCCGCTTACCGCGCCGGTAGACAGTGTCCCCAGCGCCCAGCCGCTTTTATGGCGCGGGATCTGGGTGGCGATCAGGGCGTTGGCGTTAGGAATAAAACCGCCCAGCAGGCCGAGCAATGCGCGCAGCAGCAGAAACTGCCAGATATTCTGCGCCATTCCCATCAGCATCATCACGATGGCCATCCCGAGGGCGGAACGCAGCAGCATGATTTTTCTCCCCTTGCGATCAGCAAGCCCCCCCCAGAACGGCGAGGCGATGGCGGAGAAAAGAAAGGTAATACTAAAGACCAGCCCGGACCACATGTTCAGGGCGCTATGCCCGGTGACGCCGAGCTGTTCGACGTAGAGTGGCAGAAAGGGCATGACCAGGCTGAAGGCGGCGCCGGTTAAAAAGCAGCCAAGCCAGGTCACGGTCAGGTTTCGTTTCCAGTTAATGGGGGTTTCAGCAGACGACATAGGGTTCCACTGGCCTGCGCGGCAGGTCAAATTAAGAGAAAATATGAGCCTGCTAATTATGCGCCTGAGAAATAGATGCCGCAATGGAGGAGAGCTTTTAAAGCTAAAGGAGAGCCTAAAGCCTGAGCGGCGAAGCTTCCCGGCCGGGATGAGCGCGGCCGGGAAAAGGGATCAGTAGCGGGAGGGCATGCCTTCGGGGCGGGTTTTGAAGCGACGATGGAGCCACATATACTGTTCCGGGGCCATCATGATGCACTGCTCAACGATCTTGTTCATCCACGCGGCGGTGGTTTCCGCGTCGTCCAGCGGCGGAGAACACTCTGGCGGCAGGATAATCAGTTCATAACCTTTACCGTCCGGTTTGCGACGCGGGACGAAGGGCACGATGCAGGCTTTGGACATTTTCGCCAGCATCCAGGTGCCGGAGGTGGTCGCCGCCTGGTCGACCGCAAACAGTGGAGCAAAGACGCTGGCGGTCGGGCCGTAATCGTGATCCGGTGCGTACCACACCACTTCGCCTTTTTTCAGTGCCCGGATCATGCCTTTCAGATCCTTACGGTCAATCATATCCTTATTGGAGCGCAAGCGGCCCCAGGTCTGCAGCCAGTCGATCACCGGGTTGTCGTTGGGGCGATAGACGCCAATCCCCGGCTCGTTCATACCGAACATCCGCGCACCCATCTCGAGAGTGAGGAAATGAATACCGATCAGCAGAATGCCGCGCTGCTGCGCCTGCACATCGCGGATATGCTCAAAGCCGATGGTATCGGTCCAGCGGGCGATACGACGAACCGGCCAGAACCAGGCCATACCGGTCTCCATCAGCCCCATGCCCACCGATTCAAAGTTCATCACCACAATTCGGTGGCGTTCCTGCTCGCTTTTCTCGGGGAAGCAGAGCTCAAGGTTGCGATAGGCGATTTTCGCCCGGCGCTTCATAAAGCGCATGGCCAGACGGCCGATGGCGTTCCCGAGGCGGTAGATCAGCGGGTAGGGCAGTTGGACAACCAGCCACAGCAGGCCGATACCCAGCCACAGCAGCCAATAGCGCGGATGTAGCAGCGCCGGAGAAAATTTAGGCAAATGAGTCATTTGATACCCGTATCAGTGAGCAACGTCTTATATTATCGCATTTTTTTACCGGCCAGCCAAAGGCGGCGGCAGTCAGATCGTTTTGTTAAGCGGGGCGTGACCGGGTGAGAGAAATGTAGCGTAAAATGTAGGGATGTAAATTAATTAGCTTTGCTATATCATGCCCGCCGTTTATTTCCTCATTTCTATGTCGAGCAGGTACACCATGCCAGTGTTACACAACCGCATTTCAAATGAGACGTTAAAGGCGCAAATGCTGGCTGAAACCGAGCCGCGCACGACGATCTCATTCTATAAATATTTCACCATTGTCGACCCGCAGGCGACCCGTGATGCGCTGTGGGTTGCCTTAACCCAGCTGAAGGTCTTTGGCCGCATCTATCTGGCCCGGGAAGGGATCAACGCGCAAATCAGCGTGCCGCAAAGCAACGTTGAGGCTCTGCGTGAGTTTCTCTATGGCTTCGATCCGGCGCTGGCGGGGCTGCGTTTCAATATCGCCGTGGAGGACGATGGTAAGTCTTTCTGGGTGCTGCGCCTGAAAGTTCGCGATCGTATCGTCGCCGACGGCATCGACGATCCCTCGTTTGACGCCTCCAATGTGGGGGAGTATCTCAAGGCGGCGGAAGTCAACGCGATGCTTGACGATCCGGATGCCGTGTTTATCGATATGCGTAACCACTATGAATATGAGGTGGGCCATTTCGAAAACGCGCTGGAGATCCCGGCGGATACCTTCCGCGACCAGCTGCCGAAAGCCGTGGAAATGATGCAGGACCATAAAGACAAGAAAATTGTCATGTATTGCACCGGCGGCATTCGCTGTGAAAAAGCCAGCGCCTGGATGAAGCATAACGGCTTCAATAAGGTCTGGCACATCGAGGGTGGCATCATCGAGTACGCCCGTCGCGCCCGCGAGCAGGGGCTACCGGTGCGCTTCATTGGTAAAAACTTTGTCTTTGATGAGCGGATGGGCGAGCGGATCTCCAATGACGTTATCGCGCACTGTCATCAGTGCGGCGCGCCGTGCGACACCCATACTAACTGCCTGAACGATGGCTGCCATCTGCTGTTTATCCAGTGCCCGAGCTGCGCCGAGAAGTTTGCCGGCTGCTGTAGCGAAGCCTGCATGGAAGAGCATAAGCTACCGGAAGAGGAGCAGCGTAAGCTGCGCGCCGGGCGTGAAAACGGCAACAAAATCTTTAATAAATCCCGTGGCCGGCTGAATACCAAACTCGGGATCCTCGACCCGGAGCCGTCAGAAAAACCATAACCAGACGAGATCGATGATCGCCAGCAGCAGCCAGAGCGCCAGGTAGATCATAAAATGCTCGCGCACGTTGTTGACCAGCATATTAAACAGGCGACGCATAACCGCTCTCAATCACTAACGGCCTCAGCAGAGGCCGTTTCTTTACCCAACGGCAAAAGTGCCGCATTCCATTACGCGTTAAAGCGCGCCAGAGAAAAGGGGGCCAGATTGAAGCTCGATGCTTCGCCCTGAGCAAACTGACTGGCAATTTCGCCCAGCACCGGCGCAAACTTAAAGCCGTGGCCGCTCAGCCCGGTGATCAGCAGCGTGTCTGGCCTGCCTGGCAACGTATCGATAATAAAGTCCTCATCGACGGTATTGTCGTAGGTACAGGAGGCGCCGTGCAGGCAGCCGCCGATGCCAGGCAGGACGTTACGCAAAAACGGGAAGGATTCGGAACCATCGCTGGCGACAGCGCCAAACGCTACCCGCTCCTGCGGGGTGGAGATCGGCTGGCCGCCGTTTTGCTTGCCAATTTTCAGTTCATTATCTTCCGCCGGGAAACCGTAATATTGATCGCCGTTGGGCAACTCGCCGGTGAAGGCCGGGAAGTGATTCTTGCTGCTGTAACGGCCATCGGCCTGGTACCAGGCGAACACCTTGCGTACCGGCTGGATAGGGAGGTCCGGAAGCAGGCGGGTGACCCAGGTGCCGGCGCTGACCAGCAGCTTTTTACCATGATATTCACCGTCGAGGGTATCGATGGTGATCCCGTCAGCATGGTGATGAATAGCCGAGACCGGACAGTTGAATAGCTGCGCGCAGCCTGCTTCCCGCGCCAGACGGATCCAGGTTTCGACGGCCAGTTCGCTGCGCAGTACGCCGGAAGCGGGTTCGAAAATCGCCCGATAGTCATCGGGGAGGCGTATCTCCGGCCAGCGCTGCATCACGGCCTGGGCATCAAGCTCTTCCACCTCAAGCTGGAACGCACGGGCGCTGGCGGCGACGTTGGCGAGAAAAGCGGAGCTGGCGGGGCCGAGGTTAATGACGCCGGTGCGTTCAAACACGGCTTCGCCACTGATCTCTGCCAGTTCGTCCCATAGCTGCTGGGCACGCAGCACCAGCGGAACATATTTCTCACCTTCGCCATAGGCGTGACGGATAAGACGGCTGCTGCCGTGATGGCTGCCTTCCTGGTGGGGAGGTTGATGGGCATCGGTCATCAGAACATTGAGTCCGGCACGGCGCGCATAATAGCCAGCGGCGGCGCCGACGGAGCCGCTGCCAATAATGATAAGATCGTATTGCATGGTGAGTTCCGGGTAATTGCCTTGTTAGCAGGGTAATTAACTCCCTGTGCTTATACAAGCCCGAAAATAATTCAGGCACCCGCAGGTGCCTGTTAAGTTTAATGTTAAGTCATTCGCAAGCCGCGTTAATGTCGGCGGTACTCGTTTTCCTGGTATTCGCCAGATTCAATCTTCGCAATGCCTGCTTCCAGGATTGAAATAAACTGACGTGCGACGTCCGTCGTTAGCCATAGCGTCTGGCCGATCTCAGCATCATTACTGTTTTCTTGAGTGGGGTTCTGGTAGTGCAGGCGCAACATCAGCGCATCGTAGCTATCAACGGTGCTGATGTCCCATCCAACGAGGGGATGGGTCTGAATGACTTCATTATTTTTTTCCATCATAACCCCTTATTCATATGTTAAAAGACAACAATTCTCGAGGTTTAATGCATATTTTTTGAAGCAAGTTAATTATATCAGGGATCAAGAATAAACTCGAGAAATTAAATGAAAGGCAGCATGATTTTCTTCTTTTGCCGCTTTTTTACTCAAGATAAGCGCGTAAAATGGCCACTTTAGTCGATATTGAGCAGAATAATCAGGACTATTCTGAACAGAAGAGGGGATAAAAAAAGCCGGGGCGACCCGGCAAAAAAAGCACAATGAGGGAGCAAACCAGAGTAACTGGATCCCGCCATGCTTCAGGAGAGATCGTGGACAAACCAGTCGTCCGCGCTTTCCCATGTTTCCTGCAGGATTTCGCTTATCCGGTCTTTGTCTTCTTTCAGGGCGCCAAACACCGAGAGCTGATTACCGGTGGCGTAGCGGACGCTCACCTGGCTATCGATGGCCGGGAATTGCTCGGCGATACGGCGAGAGAGTTCGTTATTCAGCGCTTCCAGCGCGCCGTTAGGTAAGGCGGTCGTTTTGGCGATAGACACTTCAATGCGCATAATTGCCCCCTGCGTTCGATACTGGTTATTTATACAGTATCCGGTTAGCGTTGACAACAGGGGGCTGCGTTTTTATTTCTTCACGGTCCAGCGAACGGTTTCACCCGCCAGGAAGGGCACCAGGGTGTCATTAGGCAGGGCAATGCTGTCCACAACGGTCGTCTCTTCACGCACCAGTTCAACGTAGCTCTCATTGACCGGCAGACCGTAGAAGCGCGGGCCGTTCAGCGAGCAGAAAGCCTCAAAGTGCTGCAGAGCGTTCATTTCTTCAAACACCGTGGCGTAGCTGCCGAGGGCGGTCGGGGCGTTAAAGCAGCCGGCGCAGCCACAGCTGGCTTCCTTACGGTGGCGGGCGTGCGGCGCGGAGTCGGTGCCGAGGAAGGCGCGGCTGAAGCCGCTGGCGACCAGCTCCCGCAGAGCCTGCTGATGAATATTGCGTTTAAGTACCGGCAGACAGTACAGGTGAGGGCGAATGCCGCCCACCAGCATATGGTTGCGGTTGAACATCAGATGCTGCGGGGTGATGGTAGCAGCCAGCAGTTCATTACCGTCACGCACGTACTCGGCGGCGTCTTTGGTGGTGATATGTTCAAAAACCACTTTCAGGCCGGGCAGGCGCTGGCGCAGGGGCTCCATCACCGTCTCAATAAAGCGCGCTTCACGATCGAAAATATCAATCTCGGCGTGAGTGACTTCGCCGTGAACGAGCAACGGCATCCCCAGTTTTTCCATCCGCTCCAGCACTGGCATAATGGCGTCGGTGCTGGTGACGCCGTGGCTGGAGTTAGTGGTGGCATTGGCCGGGTAGAGCTTGGCGGCGGTGAAAACCCCTTCGTTAAAGCCGCGTTCCAGCTCCGCTGGGTCGAGGGAGTCTGTCAGATAGCAGGTCATCAGCGGGGTAAAATCATGCCCGGCCGGCACGGCGTCCATAATGCGCTGGCGGTAAGCGATAGCCGCCGCGACGGTGGTGACAGGCGGCACCAGATTCGGCATCACGATCGCCCGGCCATAAAACTCACTGGTATAAGGCACGACGGTTTTCAGCATATCGTCATCGCGCAGATGGATATGCCAGTCGTCTGGGCGGCGGATTTTCAATACCTGGGATTGTGCTGTCATGGAAGGCTCCGGCTAATAGGTTCAGTCATCAGGGCTGTTTTTTGCCGGGCACTAAGGATAAGCGTAAACGTTTTCCTTTGCACTCATTTCCGTAAAAAATTCAGGGCGCCGTAGCGCCCTGGAGATTAATTGGTAAAGGGGATAACAATCTCGCCTGGCTTCACCTCTATACCTTTGGCGTATTTCTTCGCCAGCGCTTCGCCGGTGCTGGCGTCCTCACGCAGGACATAAGCCGGCTGCTGGCTGAAGTAGCTGCGCAGAGACTGATTCAGGTAGGGGAGCAGGGCCTGAATAACCGACTGCAGCTTCTCCGGCGCCACTTTGGCATCGACCACTTCCATTTCCTGCAGGAAGATGGCGCCTTTCTCTCGGTCAAAGGTTGGCAGCGCTTTGAGCTTCAGATCGATCGTCGCTTTCTGCGTGCCGAACAGGGAGTTAAGATCGACGTTGGCGATCCCGCTCAGGGTGACTTTGCCCGGCTCCTCGCGCCCGATAGCGCTGGTCAGGTTCTGCAGTTCGATATGGGCGTCGGCAACGCCTTTCAGACCAATATCTTTGGCGAAATGGTTTCGCTTCTGCAGGGCCTGGTTAATCTCCTGCTCGCTTACCGTGTATTGGGTCAGCTGATTACAGCCGCTCAGCAGGCCGCTGACAATTAGCGCGGCGGCGATCAATATCTTTTTCATGGGGTTCCTCAAGCTCATACCTTCCTTCATCCTGACACAAAGCATCATGACCTGTCAGCACCCATCGCGCCAGCAGAATAGGCTGAAAGCAGGAGAAACCGCCGCCGCGCGCATCAGGTGCGCGGCTCCAGCATACCGGAGGCAGAGCGTTTCGGACTGAATTGCCACCATAGCGCCAGGAAGGTGATAACCCCGATGGCGCCGAGCATCAGCCACGGCAGTTCGGGCTGGCCGACGGCTTTCCCGGCATCAAACAGCCAGCCGCCGCCCGCGTAACCCAGCGCGCCGCCGAAGGCGAGCCCCAGACGGCTGAAACCCATATAGCTGCCACGCGCCCGGGCGTCCGCCAGCGAAGCGCCCAGCGTCTCGCGGGCGGGTTCGGCAATGATAGAGCCGATGTAAAACAGGCAAATCAGGGTAAACAGCTGCTGTAAACTGCTGGTCATCCCGATGGGGAGCATGGCCAGGGTCATCACCAGCAGACCGGCCATCAGCCGGTGCTCAAGGCGGAAGCGTTTTTCGCTCCAACGGGCAATAGGATAGAGCAGGGTGAGCGAAATGGTGGCTTCGATGGCGTACATCCATTTCACGGCGGCCGGCGAGCCGGCGATGTCATTCACCATGATCGGCAGCATCAGCATCACCTGCACCGCCAGCATATAATAGCCGGTCAGCGTCAGGACATAGGTGACGAAGCGTTTGTCCCGCAGCACCCGGCCCAGCCCCTCGCGAATCGGCGTTTTCACCGTCGAGAGCTTCCATGCCGGCAGATACCAGGCGTTAAACGCGGCGCAGGCGATAAACAGCGCGGCGCCGGCGCTGCACACCAGGCGAAAATCATACTGCAGCAGCCAGCTGCCCAGCAGCGCGCCAATCACCGCGCCGGCGCTATCCTGCATCATCAGGATGGAGAAAAAGCGGCCGCGCTGATGCGGACGCACCAGCTTAACCACCAGCGCCGCCCGCGGCGGATCGAACAGTGTACCGCCGAGTCCGGAGAGTATGCACGAGAACCACAGCACCCACGGCTCATGGGCGACGGCCATCGCCGCGAAACCGCCGGCACGCATCAGCATACCGGTGACGATCATCGGTTTCGCGCCGAAGCGGTCGGCGATGGCGCCGCCAAAGATGCCTAATCCCTGCTGTACCAGCTGGCGCAGGCCGAGCGCAATGCCGACCATCAGCGCTGCCCAGCCCATCTGATCGACAAAGCGGATGGAAATCAGCGGAAAAACGACAAAAAAGCCCAGCACGACCAGCATGTTATCGACTAACAGGAAATATTTACCCAGGCTCCTTGCCTGCGAGACGCGGGACATTTCCCCTCCAGGGAAAAATAGAGATAAGCGAGGATATTCTGCGGGCAATCTGCTGCTTTTCCCAGCACCCTTGCGACAATATTTTTTTATCAAAAAGCAAGATCGATTGAGCCTATTCATCGAAAAGAGGAGATGGCGCAGAAAATGGTATGTTGCTGTTTTCACACTATCGTGCAGGAAAGGTATAGTGATGAAAGCAAGAGTGAAGTCAGGGGGACTGAAAAAGGAAATGTTTGGCTATCGCAGTAACGTGCCGAAGGTGCGTTTGACGACGGACCGGCTGGTGGTGCGCCTGGTTCACGATCGTGACGCCTGGCGTCTGGCCGATTATTACGCCGAAAATAAAGCGTTCTTAAAACCCTGGGAGCCGGTTCGTGACGACAGCCACTGCTATCCCTCCGGATGGCAGGCGCGTCTGTCGATGATCGCTGAGTTTCATAAGCAGGGGTCAGCTTTTTATTTCGCGCTGCTCGACCCTGAGGAAAAAGAGATCATCGGTGTGGCGAATTTCTCCAACGTGGTGCGCGGATCTTTCCATGCCTGTTATCTTGGCTATTCCATTGGCGAGAAGTGGCAGGGGCAGGGGCTGATGTTTGAAGCGCTGACGTCGGCGATTCGCTATATGCAGCGCACGCAGCATATTCATCGCATTATGGCCAACTACATGCCGCATAATCAGCGCAGCGGCGCGCTGCTGGCGCGGTTGGGGTTTGAAAAAGAGGGTTACGCCAAAGATTATCTGCTGATTGACGGGCAGTGGCGTGACCATGTACTGACGGCGCTAACGACGCCGGACTGGTCTGCGGGACGTTAAGGAGAGAGGATGAAATATCAGTTAACTGCGCATGAAGCGCGCGTCATTGGCTGCCTGCTGGAAAAGCAGGTCACCACCCCCGAGCAGTATCCGCTGTCGGTAAATGCTGTGGTGACCGCCTGCAATCAGAAAACCAACCGCGAGCCAGTGATGTCGCTGAGCGAAAGCGAGGTCCAGGCCCTGCTGGATACGCTGGTGAAACGGCACTATCTGCGCACGGTCAGCGGATTCGGTAATCGCGTCACCAAGTATGAACAGCGCTTTTGCAACTCTGAATTTGGCGATCTGAAGCTTAGCGCCGGCGAGGTCGCGGTGGTCACGACGCTGCTGCTGCGCGGTGCTCAGACGCCGGGCGAACTACGCAGCCGGGCGCAGCGGATGTATGAGTTCAGCGATATGGCGGAAGTGGAAAGCGTGCTGGAAGGGCTGACGACGCGCGAAGATGGCCCCTTCGTCGCCCGGCTGCCCCGGGAGCCGGGAAAACGGGAAAGCCGCTATATGCATCTGTTTTGCGACGATATGGACACGCTGATCACCACAGTGGAAGCTCTCGCGCCGCTGGACGATGACGGCGATCTGCGCGCCAGGGTTGAAGCGCTGGAGGGCGAGGTGGCGGAGCTGAAAGCGCGCCTCGATTCGCTGTTACACCATCTGGGAGACTAAAACGTGGGGACAAGATTGCGCATTGGGGTGGTCGGCTTAGGCAGCATTGCGCAGAAAGCGTGGCTGCCGGTGCTGGGGGCGGCGGAAAGCTGGACGCTGCAGGCGGCCTGGTCGCCGGGTAAAGAGAAGGCGCTGCGGATCTGCGAAACCTGGCGGATGCCATACGCTGATTCCCTCGATGCCCTGGCGGCACAGTGCGATGCGGTCTTTGTCCATACCTCGACGGCTTCACATTATGAAGTAGTGAATCACTTACTGAATGCCGGGGTTCATGTTTGTGTGGATAAACCATTGGCGGACAAGCTGAGTGAGGCGGAGACGCTGGTCGAGCTGGCGGCGCGACGTCGACTGACGTTGATGGTCGGTTTTAATCGCCGCTTCGCGCCGCTCTATCGGGAGCTGAAGGGGCGGCTGGGCGAGGCGGCCTCGCTGCGGATGGATAAGCATCGTAGCGATAGCGTCGGTAACGATCTGCGCTTTACGCTGCTTGATGACTATCTGCATGTGGTGGATACCGCGCTATGGCTGGCCGACGGTCAGGCGCGTCTGCGCGGCGGCGCGCTGAAGATCACCCCGCAGGGCGAAATGCTCTATGCCGAACATCAGTTCAGTTCGCCCCGGCTGCAGGTCACCACCAGCATGCATCGTCGCGCAGGCAGCCAGCGCGAGTGGGTGCAGGCGGTCACGGATGGCGGGCTATATGCCGTCAGCGAGATGCGCGAATGGCAGGAGGAGTGCGGTCATGGCGTGGTCCAGCGCCCGGTTGCCGGCTGGCAAACCACCCTTGAGCAGCGCGGCTTTGTCGGCTGCGCGCGCCATTTTATCGAATGCGTGCAAAATCAGACAGTTCCTGAAACTGCAGGCGAACAGGCGCTGCTGGCTCAGCGGATCGTTGAGAAACTGTGGCGCGACGCCATTAGCGAATAATCCATTGTAACAACTGACAGTAGTAATTCATGTTGAACCCGGTAGACTATCGCCACTTTCCAGCGCCCGCATTTGCGGGCGTTTTACTCCAGGGTTTGGAATAACAGCGTAATGAACCTTTTAAAATCACTGGCGGCAGTCAGTTCGATGACCATGTTTTCGCGCGTGCTGGGCTTTGCCCGCGATGCGATTGTGGCGCGTATTTTTGGCGCCGGGATGGCGACTGATGCCTTTTTTGTCGCCTTCAAACTGCCTAACCTGCTGCGGCGTATTTTTGCCGAAGGCGCCTTCTCACAGGCGTTTGTGCCGATCCTTGCCGAATATAAAAGCAAGCAGGGCGAAGATGCCACCCGCGTGTTTGTCTCATACGTCTCCGGGCTGCTGACCCTGGCCCTGGCTATCGTTACCGTTATCGGGATGCTGGCGGCGCCGTGGGTAATCACCATTACTGCGCCCGGCTTTGCCGATACCGCCGATAAGTTTGCGCTAACCACCCAGCTGCTGCGTATTACCTTTCCCTATATTTTGCTGATCTCCCTGGCTTCGCTGGTGGGGGCGATCCTCAATACCTGGAACCGCTTCTCGGTGCCGGCCTTTGCGCCGACGTTCCTCAACGTCAGTATGATTGGCTTTGCGCTGTTTGCCGCGCCATATTTCCATCCGCCGGTGCTGGCGCTGGCCTGGGCGGTGACGGTCGGCGGCGTGCTGCAGCTGGCTTACCAGCTGCCGCATCTGAAGAAGATTGGCATGCTGGTCCTGCCGCGAATTAATCTGAAAGATGCCGGCGCGATGCGGGTGGTGAAGCAGATGGGGCCGGCGATCCTTGGCGTGTCGGTAAGCCAGATCTCCCTTATCATCAATACCATTTTCGCCTCATTCCTCGTGTCGGGCTCGGTGTCGTGGATGTATTATGCCGACCGCCTGATGGAGTTTCCCTCCGGCGTGCTGGGCGTGGCGCTCGGCACTATCCTGCTGCCATCGCTGTCAAAAAGCTTCGCCAGCGGTAACCATGACGAGTATTGCCGGCTGATGGACTGGGGACTGCGTCTCTGTTTTCTGCTGGCGCTGCCGAGCGCGGTGGCGCTGGGGATCCTCGCCAAACCGCTAACCGTGGCTCTGTTCCAGTACGGCAAATTCAGCGCCTTTGACGCGGCGATGACCCAGCGCGCGCTGGTGGCTTATTCCGTGGGGCTGATGGGCCTTATCGTGGTGAAAGTGCTGGCGCCGGGCTTCTATTCCCGTCAGGACATCAAGACCCCGGTCAAGATTGCTATTATCACCCTGATTATGACCCAGGTAATGAACCTGGCGTTTATCGGCCCGCTGAAGCATGCGGGTCTGTCGCTGTCCATCGGCCTGGCGGCCTGCCTGAACGCCGCGCTGCTCTACTGGCAGCTGCGTAAACAGAAAATTTTCACCCCGCAGCCAGGCTGGTTGGCCTTCCTGCTACGTCTGATTATTGCAGTGCTGGTTATGGCCGCGGCGCTGCTGGGCGTCATGCATCTCATGCCTGAGTGGTCGCTGGGGACGATGCCGTTCCGTCTGATGCGTTTGCTGGCGGTGGTTATCGCCGGGGTGGTAGCCTATTTCGCCACGCTGCTGGTGCTGGGCTTCCGCGTGAAAGAGTTTGTCCGTCGCACGGCGTAAGCGGTTGTGAGGGTAGAAAAACCCCGCTTCGCCTCAGGCGAAGCGGGGTTTTTTTTATGATGCGCTGCGTTCGGCAGCGAGGATGCGGGCATTCTCCAGCAGACGGATCGCCAGGGCTAGCGCGCCAGTGATCACTGCCAGCGTGACCACTCCGTTCCAGCCGGCCAGCACGTACAGCTTACTGCCCAGCACCGACCCCAGCGACATCCCGATAAACACCACGGTGAACAGCAGGGCGTTGAGGCGGCCGCGGGCCTGTGGCTCAAGGCCATATACCAGGTTCTGATGCGCCACCAGGCTTGACTGCAGGCCAAGGTCAAAGCCAATCGCCGACAGGGCAATCAGCGCCAACTGAGCGTGCACTGGCAGCAGCGGCAGCATAAACATCAGGGCAAAGGAGAGGGTGACCAGCGCCGCACCCATCTGTGTCACCTTACCGGCGCCAAATTTATCGGCCAGACCGCCGGCAAGCGGCGCGGCCAGCGCCCCGGCGGCCCCGGCGATACCGAAACCGCCCGCTACTGCGCTGCCCATGTGATAGTGTTCGGAGAGCATCACCGCCAGCGTCGACCAGAAGGCGCTAAAGGCGATAGAGAGCGCGCCCTGAGCTAGCGCGGCGCGGCGTAATGCCGGGTAACGCTGCCACAGATGCGCCATCGAGGCCATCAGCTGCGGATAGCTCAGCGTTGAGTGCACAGCGAAGCGCGGCAGGACGCGCCACATTACCAGGCCAATCAGCGCGACGCTGACCGCCGCCGCCTGATACATCACCCGCCAGCCGAATACGGCGCCCACCACGCCGCTGACCGTCCGGGAGAGCAGGATCCCCAGCAGCAGCCCGGTCATCACCGTGCCCACCATTTTTCCCTGCTTGCCCGCCGGGGCGAGGATCGCCGCCGCCGGGACGATATCCTGCGCCATGGTCGCCGCCATACCGATCAGCAGACTGACCACCAGCAGTGAGCTGAGCTGGCCGGTGAGGCTGCACAGGAGCAGCAGGAGCGCCAGCAGCGCGCTTTTCACCAGGATCAGCCGGCGGCGATCGTGGCGGTCGCCGAGCGGGAGCAGGAACAGAATGCCGAGCGCATAACCCGCCTGCGTCAGGGTAGGGACCAGACCCATACCTTCTACAGTCAGGTGGAGATTGGCGCCCATCAACGGCAGCAGCGGCTGCGCGTAGTAAATAGAAGCGACGCTAAAGCCGGCGCCGAGTGCGAGAATGAAGATAATCCAGCCTGCGTCGCGGGTGGAAAGGGAAGTCGGTGTCATGTTCAATGCCTCATAGATGCGATGGGGCTATTTTTCCCTGAACGCGACTGGCGCGGTAGCTGGGCTGGTGGTAAAACGGTTATACGTAGCACGTATAGGCAAAAGGAAAATGAAAAGACAGGAGCGTATAGACCGCATTGAGCTGATGCGCACCTATATCCGCATCGTAGAGGCCGGATCGCTCTCCGCCGCCGCAGGGCAGATGGATACTACCCAGGCGACCGTCAGCCGCCGCCTGCAGTCCCTTGAAGGGCTGCTGGGGGTTAAGCTGATCCTGCGCACCACCCATGCGATGAAGCTCACTGACGATGGCGAACGCTGTTATCGTCACGCCCGTCAGGTGGTGGACGCCTGGCTGGCTCTGGAGGATGACCTGCGTATTGCCGACGATCGGCCGGTGGGCGTTCTGCGAGTGCGGGCGCCCCACGCGTTTGGCCAGCAGCAGCTGCTGGCGCCGCTGGTGGCATTTCTACAGCGCCATCCGCAGCTGTCGGTGGAGTGGATGCTAAACGATAATACCGTCGACTTCCTCAGCGATAATATCGACTGCGCTATTCGCGTGGGGGCGGAGGTGGATCCAGCAACGGTATCCGTACTGCTGGCGGAAGTGCCGCGCTGCGTAGTGGCTTCTCCTGAGCTGCTGGCGAAGTATCCGCCGTTAACCTCGCTGGAGGCGTTATCGGGCCTGCCATGGATCGCCATTAATACCTTTTATCAGCATGAGGTACGGCTCAGGCATCAGGCAAGCGGGCAGATTGTCTCTACAGCGATTACTCCCTGTCTGAGCACTGACAGTCTTTACGTCGCGCGCAACACCGCGCTGGCGGGGCTGGGGGTGGCGATGGTGTCCAGCTGGACGGTCGTGGAGGATATTGCCGCCGGACGGCTGATTGAGCTGTTCCCGCAGTGGCGACCCGCCTCGCTGCCGGTTCATCTGGTTTATCCCTGGGCGCGCTATTACCCGACACGCCTGCGTAAGTTCCTCGACCTGATGCGGGAGATCATGCCGGATCTCGCCGGGATGCAGCGTCCGCAAAGCGCATAAAAAAACCGGCCAAAGGCCGGTTTTTTTATTAAGCACGCTTACTCGACGGGCTGTGGGCGAGTCGGTTCAGCGGTGGCTTTATGGGTCGCGCTATGACCACCGGCGGCGCCTTTACCTTCAAAGGCGAACGGCGGGCGCACCCAGGTGCTGTGACGCGGTGCTTCCGGGACATAGTCCGGAGCTGGCGCACGGGTCATTGGCGCGGTGGCATGGCGATGACCCGCCACTACGACCGGCTTGCTCACCGGGGGCTCGGCTTTGACCGGTTCGGCAGGGGCCGCTTCGGTCACTGGCGCTTGCTCCACGGTTTCTGCGACCGGGGCGATAGTTTCCACTGGCGCTGCAACGACAGGCGTCGTTTCCACCGCTTCAGGTTCTACCACCACCGGCTCGGCGTCGAGCGTCACTGGCGCGATAGCCTGAGGCGCTTCGACAGCCGGTGCTTCGGTGACCGGCTCCTGAGGCGCTGGCTCGACGGCTGCTGGCGCGACAACTTCCGCAGCATCAACGACCAGCGGCTCGGCGGCCGCTACCGGCTCGACGACTACCGGCTCAGCGGTTACTGGTTCCATGGTAGCCGGCTCGACGGTGACCGGCGCAGCGGTAACGGTTTCAACGACGGCAACCGGGGCCGCTACGGCCTCGACAGTTTTCGCGACGCTGGCGTCCTGAACCTGAACCTCTTCCGGCTGCTGATCCTGCGGACGAACCACCGGGTAGCGGATCCAGACTTTACCGGAAGCCATCTCCGGCGATGCGCAGGCTACGGTCAGCGGCATAGGCGACTGGGTCGGATAGCGTTCGTCACGATAGCGACGACGACGCTGACCGCTGACGCGCAGGTGACGCGGGGAGCGACGTGAGCGACGCGGCATACCGTTCGCTTCACGGGATTCGCCATTTTCGTCCTGGTCCGCCACGCTCTCCACCCCTGCCGGCAGCTCGGCTTTCACCGGCTCGCTGTGCGGAGCGATAACTTCAGCCACTACGGCTTCTGGCACGATCTCGGCAACTGGCTCGACGACAGCGGACTCAACGCGCACTTTCTGTGCCAGCTGGCGCGGTTTACGACGCGGCAGAGTTTGTACACGCTCTTCCTGCTCCGTCTCCTGCACAACCGGCTCTTCGCGAGTCTGCGCTTTGGCTTCCTGCTGCGCCTGACGTTTGTCGTCATTGCGGCGGCGGGTGCGTTCGCGGCGCGGCTGCTGCTCGTCACGGGATTTCGCTTTCTCCGCGTCGTCGCCTGAGGTTTGGCGAACATCACGGGCTTCCACGTTCTGCGACGGCTTCTCGCGACGGTTGCGACGGTTCTCTTCACGCGATTCGCGCGGTTCACGGCCCTCGGCATTGTCCGCACGGGTGTCGCGATTGTCACGGTTATCGCGGTTGTCACGATTGTCGCGGTTATCACGGCGGTCGTTGCGGTCGCGGCGGTTGTTGGCGCGCGGTTTACGACGCTCCTGCTGACGCTCCGGTTTTTCTTCCGCTTTCTTCTCGACCTGAACTTCAGCCGGTTTGGCCTCTTCGGCGCCAGAGAAGATATTCTTCAGCGCGCTGAAGAAGCGTGAGAGCAGGCCAGGCTGCGCCGGTGCGGCGGCCGCGACAGGCGCGGCGGCAGGCTCTTCGAGCATCGGGGCTGGCGGCGCATCTGGCATGACAAAAGCGGCCAGGGCCGGCTGTTCCGGACGTTTCCGCTCCGCCGGCTCATCGTCGCCTGGCAGCGCCATCTCTTCTTCATGCAGCTTCGGCAGCAGATAGCTCAGCGTTGAGGTTTCTTCACCTTTGCGCACGCGCAGGACGGAGTAGTGCGGCGTTTGCATTTCGTCGTTTGGCACGATAATAACGCGCACATCGCCCTGACGGGATTCGATAGCGCTCACTGCGGCACGTTTTTCGTTCAGCAGATAGGAGGCGATCGGTACCGGAACAATGGCGTGGACTTCTTTGGTATTCTCTTTCAGCGCTTCTTCTTCGATCAGACGCAGAATAGAGAGCGACAGCGATTCGTTATCACGCACGGTGCCGGTGCCGGAGCAGCGCGGGCAGACGTGGTGGCTGGACTCGCCCAGCGACGGGCTCAGGCGCTGACGGGACATCTCCAGCAGGCCGAAGCGCGAAATATGGCTGATCTGAATGCGCGCCCGGTCCTGACGGACGGCTTCGCGCAGACGATTCTCCACGGCGCGCTGGTGGCGAACCGGGGTCATATCGATGAAGTCGATAACGATCAGGCCGCCGAGGTCGCGCAGACGCAGCTGGCGGGCAATTTCGTCAGCCGCTTCGAGGTTGGTATTGAAGGCTGTCTCTTCGATATCGCCGCCGCGGGTGGCGCGGGCGGAGTTGATATCGATCGCGGTCAGCGCTTCGGTGCTATCGATAACGATAGACCCGCCGGAAGGCAGGCGCACTTCGCGCTGGAAGGCGGACTCAATTTGCGATTCGATCTGATAATGGCTGAACAGCGGGATTTCACCGGTGTACAGTTTGATTTTGCTGCTGAAATCCGGACGACCCAGCGCGGCGATATGCTGGCGCGCCAGCTCAAGCACTTTCGGGTTATCGATCAGGATTTCGCCGATGTCCTGGCGCAGGTAGTCACGGAAGGCGCGGACAATGACGTTGCTTTCCTGGTGGATCAGGAACGGCGCCGGACGGCTTTCCGCGGCTTTCTGAATCGCTTCCCAGTGCTTCAGGCGGAAGCTCAGGTCCCACTGCAGGGCTTCGGCGGATTTGCCGACGCCAGCGGTGCGAACGATCAGGCCCATGCCGTCCGGAAGCTCCAGGCTCGCCAGCGCTTCTTTCAGTTCGGTACGGTCGTCGCCCTCGATACGGCGGGAAATTCCCCCGGCGCGCGGGTTGTTCGGCATCAGTACCAGATAGCTGCCCGCCAGGCTGATAAAGGTGGTGAGCGCAGCGCCTTTGTTGCCGCGTTCTTCTTTATCAATCTGCACGATAACTTCCTGACCTTCCCGCAGTACGTCTTTGATATTAGGACGACCATGCGCATTGTAGTTGGCGGGGAAGTATTCGCGGGCGATTTCTTTGAGGGGGAGGAAACCATGACGCTCGGCGCCGTAATCAACAAACGCGGCTTCAAGGCTGGGTTCAATGCGGGTGATTTTGCCTTTGTAGATGTTCGCTTTTTTCTGTTCGTGCCCGGGGCTTTCGATATCCAGGTCGTACAGGCGCTGCCCATCAACAAGGGCGACGCGCAACTCTTCCTGCTGAGTTGCGTTGATTAACATTCTTTTCATCGTAACTTACTCATTATTCTTACATTGACGACTAAGCTGCGGGCAGAGTAATGCCTTTCCGGGGGAAAACCGATGGCCTCGTGTCTGGTTCACGTCGCCAACCTCACGGTTGTCGCGCGCTTAAGAGGCGCAGAGTGTCGGTCGCCTGTGTTTCAAACGGAAACACAGCGCAATTATTCAGGGGAACAGCCTGGGATGTATCACCAGAGAATATTCCATTTATACTCGTCGTCTTTCGCGTTGCAGGCATGGTGGCTTAACCTGCTCACCTCGATCTGGCGATCCAGATGAGCTCCCGGGAGTCCCGGAGTTGACGCCTTCCTGCGACTTGAAATCCATAGAGCCTGTACCGGTAAGGACTGCAACCCGCAGCCCGCTAACTGTCTGAAAGATCACAACGTCTTACGCCATTGCTGCGTGGGCGATCGGTCAGACAAAATTGGTCATTCCGCTAATGTCTTGTTCTAACAAGATGCAATACGGAAAACGGTCTCATTATTCCATTGCTAACCTTGTTATAGCAAGTTGACTTTCACCTTTTATCACCCGGTTACTCACAGTTTTATCACCTGCCCATACAGATTGTTCTAATAACAAACAAAATGGCGGTCAGGTAAACCGTGAAAACAGGATAATGATAAATATAAGCATATAAAAATGAGTGGCGCTAATGCGTCCGGCTATTTAGAATCGCGCACCATGAAAACTGAGACCCCAACCGTAAAAATGGTTGCCATTGCTGCTGATGAAGCGGGGCAACGTATCGACAACTTTTTGCGTACGCAATTGAAAGGCGTACCGAAGAGCATGATTTATCGCATCCTGCGTAAAGGCGAGGTGCGGGTAAACAAAAAGCGCGTGAAGCCGGAGTATAAGCTGGAAGCGGGCGATGAAGTCCGTATCCCGCCGGTACGCGTGGCGGAGCGTGAAGAAGAGGCGGTATCGCCGCACCTGCAGAAAGTGGCCGCGCTCTCTGAGGTGATCCTCTATGAAGACGATCATATTCTGGTGCTCAATAAGCCTTCTGGTACCGCGGTACACGGCGGCAGCGGCCTGAGCTTCGGCGTGATTGAAGGGCTGCGCGCCCTGCGCCCGGAGGCGCGCTTCCTTGAGCTGGTGCATCGTCTCGACCGGGATACCTCCGGCGTGCTGCTGGTGGCGAAAAAGCGCTCAGCGCTGCGTTCGCTGCACGAGCAACTGCGCGATAAAGGCATGCAGAAAGATTATCTGGCGCTGGTGCGCGGCCAGTGGCAGTCGCATACCAAAGTGGTCCAGGCCCCGCTGTTGAAGAATATTCTGCAGAGCGGGGAGCGCATCGTTCGCGTGAGTCAGGAAGGCAAGCCGTCGGAGACGCGTTTTAAAGTGGAAGAGCGTTACGAATTCGCCACGCTGGTGCGCTGCAGCCCGGTCACCGGCCGCACGCATCAGATCCGCGTTCATACCCAGTATGCCGGCCATCCTATCGCTTTTGACGACCGCTATGGCGACCGCGAGTTCGACAAGCAGCTGTCCGCTACCGGCTTAAACCGCCTGTTCCTGCACGCGGCGGCGCTGAAGTTTACCCACCCGGGGAGCGGGGAGGTGATGCGCGTTGAGGCGCCGCTGGACAACCAGCTGAAGCACTGTTTACAGGTGCTACGGAAGAGCAAATAAGCGCAACGGCGGAATCAGTTCCGCCGTTTTTTTTGCCTCAGCCTAACAGCGGGTTGTAGTTTTCACGGCGCAACATCTGACAGAGCGCGATTAAGGGTAAACCGACCAGGGTGTTCGGGTCGCGGCCTTCCAGCCGTTCGAACAGCGTAATGCCCAATCCTTCGCTCTTGAAACTCCCGGCGCACTGCAGCGGGTTCTCTTTGCGCACATAGCCTTCTATCTCTTTATCACTGAGATGGCGAAAGTGAACGTCAAAGGGTTCGCATTCGGTTTGTAGATGGCCGCTGGCAGAGTTGTACAGCGCCAGTCCGGTATAAAAGGTAATGATTGACCCGCTGGCCTTTCTTAACTGCCTGCGGGCATTTTCCTCGGTGTGCGGTTTGCCTGTGATTTCACCGTCCAGTACGCAAACCTGATCGGAGCCTATAATAAGGTGATTAGGGAAGCGTGTGGCCAGACTTTGCGCTTTGGCCTGCGCCAGCCGGGTGACAAGCTGACGTGCGGATTCATCAGGCCGGGGCGTTTCGTCGACGTCAGGCGCGGCACATTCAAACGGTAAACCCAGTTTTTCCAGCAGCATGCGCCGCCAGGGAGAGGTTGACGCGAGGATAAGATCAGACATATTTTTTCATCCACATATAGCGCTTCGCAGAGCATCATCTTAAACTATGCGCCGCAATGTGTGCGAATAAATGGCAAAAGGCAACCTGAGGCTGCCTTTTTCTTTGACTCTATGACATTACAAAGTTAATATGCGCGCCCTATGCAAAAGGTAAAATTACCCCTGACTCTTGATCCGGTACGCACGGCTCAAAAACGCCTTGATTACGAAGGCATCTATGCCCGCGATCAGGTTGAACGTGTAACCGATTCTGTAGTCAGCGTGGACAGCGATGTGGAATGCAGCATGTCGTTCGCTATCGATAACCAGCGTCTCGCCGTTATTACTGGCGATGCAAAGGTAACGGTAACTCTCGAATGCCAGCGTTGCGGGAAACCGTTCTCCCATCACGTCCACACCACGTATTGTTTTAGCCCCGTCAGAAATGACGAACAGGCCGAAGCACTACCGGAAGCGTATGAGCCGATTGAGGTTAACGAATTCGGTGAAATCGACCTGCAGGCAATGGTCGAGGATGAAATTATCCTCTCCCTGCCCGTAGTTCCGGTGCATGATTCTGAACACTGTGAAGTGTCCGACGCGGACATGGTCTTTGGCGAACTGCCTGAAGAGGCACAAAAACCAAACCCATTTGCCGTATTAGCCAGCTTAAAGCGTAAGTAATTGAGGAGTAAGGTCCATGGCCGTACAACAGAATAAACCAACCCGTTCCAAACGTGGCATGCGTCGTTCCCATGACGCGCTGACCGCAGTCACCAGCCTGTCTGTAGACAAAACTTCTGGTGAGAAACACCTGCGTCACCACATCACTGCCGACGGTTTCTACCGCGGTCGCAAGGTTATCGCTAAGTAATCACGCGATACTCGCAGGATTTCCCGTTGCAGGCCATGGCGGGCGTGTGCGTCCCTGGAAACTCGGTTAAACCGGTCGCTGGGGGCATTTATGCCCGGATTGTTGCGTCTGCAGCGTGAATATTCGCGGGTGCCAGCGTGATGAAGCTTAGTGAGGACTCCCCGGGCAACTGGGGAATCACCGAACCGGGCAGCGACGATACCTTGACACGTCTAACCCTGGCGTTAGATGTCATGGGGGGCGATTTCGGCCCATCCGTGACGGTGCCTGCAGCACTGCAGGCACTGAACTCTAATTCGCAACTCACACTTCTTTTAGTCGGCGATCCCGACGCCATCACGCCATTACTCGCCAAAGCTGACTTCGAACAGCGTTCGCGTCTGCAGATTATTCCTGCGCAGTCAGTTATTGCCAGTGATGCGCGACCCGCGCAGGCTATCCGCAGCAGTCGCGGAAGCTCAATGCGCGTGGCGCTGGAGCTTGTGAAAGAAGGGCGGGCGCAAGCCTGCGTCAGCGCTGGCAACACCGGCGCGCTGATGGGTCTGGCGAAACTGCTGCTCAAACCGATCGAAGGTATTGAGCGGCCGGCGCTGGTGACGGTTTTACCGCACCAGCAGAAGGGCAAAACCGTGGTGCTGGATCTCGGCGCCAACGTCGATTGCGACAGCACGATGCTGGTGCAGTTCGCGGTAATGGGCGCGGTGCTGGCGGAAGAAGTGGTCGGCATTGCCAACCCCCGCGTCGCTTTGTTGAACATCGGCGAAGAAGAGATGAAAGGCCTCGGCAGCATCCGCGATGCTGCCGCAGTGCTCAAAACGCTGCCTTCCCTCAACTACATCGGCTATCTTGAAGCCAATGAACTGTTGACCGGAAAAACCGATGTGCTGGTTTGTGATGGATTCACGGGCAACGTCACATTAAAAACCATGGAAGGTGTTGTCAGAATGTTCCTTTCACTGCTGAAATCTCAGGGAGAGGGCAAAAAACGGTCGTGGTGGCTGCTGTTACTAAAACGTTGGTTACAAAAAAGCCTGGCGAGGCGATTCAGTCACCTCAACCCCGACCAGTATAATGGCGCCTGTCTGTTAGGATTGCGCGGTTCCGTGATCAAGAGTCATGGTGCTGCCAATCAACGCGCCTTTAGCGTCGCGATAGAGCAGGCAGTGCAGGCGGTGCAGCGACAAGTTCCTCAGCGAATTGCCGCTCGCCTGGAATCTGTATACCCAGCTGGTTTTGAGCTGCTGGACGGTGGCAAAAGCGGAACTCTGCGGTAGCAGGACGCTGCCAGCGAACTCGCAGTTTGCAAGTGACGGTATATAACCGAAAAGTGACTGAGCGTACATGTATACGAAGATTATTGGTACCGGCAGCTATCTGCCCGAGCAAGTGCGTACAAACGCCGACCTGGAAAAAATGGTAGAAACCTCTGACGAGTGGATTGTCACCCGCACAGGTATCCGTGAGCGTCGTATTGCCGCAGCGCATGAAACAGTTGCTACGATGGGCTTTGAAGCCGCAAAGCAGGCGCTGGCGATGGCGGGCGTGTCCGCGGAGCAAATTGGTCTGATTATCGTTGCGACCACTTCCGGCACGCACGCGTTTCCGAGTTCTGCATGCCAGATCCAGTCAATGCTGGGCGTTAAGGGTTGCCCGGCGTTTGATGTCGCCGCCGCCTGCGCCGGTTTCACCTATGCGCTAAGCGTCGCCGATCAGTATGTGAAGAACGGCGCGGTAGATTATGCGCTGGTTGTTGGCGCCGATGTGCTGGCGCGCACCTGCGATCCGGCGGATCGCGGAACGATTATTATTTTCGGAGACGGCGCCGGCGCGGTTGTACTGGGCGCCTCCGAAGAGCCGGGCATTATCTCGACGCATCTGCATGCCGACGGCAGCTATGGCGAACTGCTGACCCTGCCGAACGCCGATCGCGTCGATCCGGAAAACCCGATCTATCTGACGATGGCCGGCAACGAAGTCTTCAAAGTGGCGGTCACCGAGCTGGCGCACATCGTTGATGAGACGCTGGCAGCGAATAATCTTGAACGTTCAGCGCTGGACTGGCTGGTGCCGCATCAGGCTAACCTGCGTATTATCAGCGCGACGGCGAAGAAACTGGGTATGTCGATGGATAACGTCGTTGTGACCCTCGACCGCCATGGCAACACCTCCGCGGCGTCAGTCCCTTGCGCGCTGGATGAGGCCGTCCGCGATGGCCGTATTCAGCGCGGTCAGCTGATTTTGCTGGAAGCCTTTGGTGGCGGTTTCACCTGGGGTTCCGCGCTGGTTCGTTTTTAGTATAAGGATTTAAACATGACGCAATTCGCATTTGTGTTCCCGGGGCAGGGCTCTCAGGCCGTAGGCATGCTGGCCGAAATGGCTGCCGCCTGGCCGGTCATTGAAGAGACCTTCGGTGAAGCTTCCGCAGCGTTGGGTTACGATCTGTGGGCGCTGACGCAACAGGGCCCGGCAGAAGAACTGAATAAGACCTGGCAGACTCAACCGGCGCTGCTCGCCGCCTCCGTGGCGCTGTACCGCGTCTGGCAACAGCAGGGCGGCAAAGCGCCAGCGCTGCTGGCGGGTCACAGCCTCGGCGAATACTCCGCGCTGGTATGCGCGGGCGTTATCGGTTTCGCTGATGCCGTTCGCCTGGTTGAGCTGCGTGGTAAATTCATGCAGGAAGCCGTACCGGAAGGTACCGGCGCCATGTCCGCGATTATCGGTCTGGACGACGCCGCTATCGCCAAAGCCTGTGAAGAGTCTGCCGAAGGGCAGGTGGTCTCTCCGGTGAACTACAATTCTCCGGGCCAGGTGGTTATCGCCGGGCACAAAGAGGCCGTTGAACGTGCGGGCGCCGCCTGTAAAGCCGCCGGTGCCAAACGCGCGCTGCCGCTGCCGGTGAGCGTGCCGTCCCACTGCGCGCTGATGAAGCCAGCCGCAGAAAAACTGGCGGTAGAGCTGCAGAAGATCACCTTCAACGCGCCGACGATTCCGGTGGTGAATAACGTCGACGTGAAGTGCGAAACCGCGCCGGACGCCATTCGCGACGCGCTGGTGCGCCAGCTGTACAGCCCGGTGCAGTGGACCAAAACCGTTGAGTTTATGGCTGCCGAGGGCGTATCGCATCTGTATGAGGTTGGCCCGGGTAAAGTCCTCACCGGCCTGACCAAACGTATTGTTGACACCCTGACCGCTTCCGCGCTTAACGAGCCGGCGGCGATGTCTGCGGCGCTTGAGCAATAAAAGAGGAAAACCATGAGTTTTGAAGGAAAAATCGCGCTGGTTACCGGTGCAAGCCGCGGTATTGGCCGTGCCATCGCTGAAACGCTCGTCGCCCGTGGCGCGAAAGTTATCGGTACTGCGACCAGCGAAAGCGGCGCGCAGGCGATCAGCGACTATTTAGGCGCCAATGGTAAAGGTCTGATGTTGAATGTGACCGACCCGGCATCTATTGAATCTGTTCTGGAAAATGTGCGCGCAGAGTTTGGCGAAGTGGATATCCTGGTGAATAATGCCGGGATCACTCGCGACAATCTGTTAATGCGCATGAAAGATGACGAGTGGAACGATATTATCGAAACCAACCTGTCATCGGTTTTCCGTCTGTCAAAAGCGGTAATGCGCGCTATGATGAAAAAGCGTCATGGACGTATTATCACTATCGGTTCTGTGGTTGGTACCATGGGAAATGCGGGTCAGGCCAACTACGCCGCGGCGAAAGCGGGTCTGATCGGCTTCAGTAAATCACTGGCGCGTGAAGTTGCGTCCCGCGGTATTACTGTAAACGTTGTTGCTCCGGGCTTTATTGAAACGGACATGACGCGTGCGCTGACCGATGAGCAGCGTGCGGGTACGCTGGCGGCAGTTCCTGCGGGGCGCCTTGGCACCCCAAATGAAATCGCCAGCGCGGTTGCATTTTTAGCCTCTGACGAAGCAAGTTACATCACTGGTGAAACGCTGCACGTCAACGGCGGAATGTACATGGTCTGACCGAGATTTGTGCAAAACGTTCAGGAACCGCGCACTTCGCACGGTTCTCTGTGCGGTTTTGTGCGAAAAGATTTGCGTTCTTAGGGCAAACGGCCTCAAAATAGCGCAAAATCGTGGTAAGACCTGCCGGGATTTAGTTGCAAATTTTTCAACATTTTATACACTACGAAAACCATCGCGAAAGCGAGTTTTGATAGGAAATTTAAGAGTATGAGCACTATCGAAGAACGCGTTAAGAAAATTATCGGCGAGCAGCTGGGCGTTAAGCAGGAAGAAGTTACCAACAATGCTTCCTTCGTTGAAGACCTGGGCGCTGATTCTCTTGACACCGTTGAGCTGGTAATGGCTCTGGAAGAAGAGTTTGATACTGAGATTCCGGACGAAGAAGCTGAGAAAATCACCACCGTTCAGGCTGCCATTGATTACATCAACGGCCACCAGGCGTAAGTGAACATCTCCAGGCGGTCATTCGACCGCCTGAGTTTTATCTTTTTATTGTCCCACAAGAATCTATTTTCCCTCCCTGGAGGACAAACGTGTCTAAGCGTCGTGTAGTTGTGACCGGACTGGGCATGTTGTCTCCTGTCGGCAATACCGTAGAGTCTACCTGGAAAGCTCTCCTTGCCGGTCAGAGTGGCATCAGCCTGATCGACCATTTCGATACTAGCGCCTATGCAACGAAATTTGCTGGCTTAGTAAAGGATTTTAACTGTGATGACATTATCTCGCGCAAAGAACAGCGCAAGATGGATGCCTTCATTCAATATGGAATTGTCGCTGGCGTTCAGGCCATGCAGGATTCTGGCCTTGAAGTGACGGAAGAGAATGCAACCCGTATTGGCGCCGCTATCGGCTCCGGTATCGGCGGTCTCGGCTTGATCGAAGAAAACCACAGTTCGCTGGTTAACGGCGGACCGCGTAAGATCAGCCCATTCTTCGTTCCGTCAACGATTGTGAACATGGTGGCAGGTCATCTGACTATCATGTATGGCCTGCGTGGCCCGAGCATCTCTATCGCGACTGCCTGTACTTCCGGCGTGCACAACATTGGCCATGCTGCGCGTATTATCGCGTATGGCGATGCTGACGTGATGGTTGCAGGTGGCGCAGAGAAAGCCAGTACGCCGCTGGGCGTTGGTGGTTTTGGCGCGGCACGTGCAT
>OHRC01000113.1_pt1 | contig 29248 bp, 27 predicted proteins | sample 1578301 | NCBI WGS metagenome assembly OHRC01 (sample SAMEA3879520, study PRJEB24766) | human gut metagenome | biome: human-associated habitat; feature: feces | place: USA | collected 1985/1987 | reverse complement strand
AACATATCTCAAGAATGCTCTGTCTATTAATTTCCTACAGTAAATTTACCCGAACGCTTCGGATTGTTTCCTTGACAGAAAAATGACAAATACTTATACTGAAAGTACACTTTGTTCTCTATAAAAAGCGCAGAAATGAGGATATGAAAATGGGTGTTTTATCGAACTTAGAACCGAAGAAAGTATTTTACTATTTTGAAGAGATCACGAAGATCCCTCACGGCTCCGGCAATGTGGAGCAGATCAGCAATTTCCTGGTGGACTTTGCAAAAGCACATAAGCTTTTCTATATACAGGATGCTATGAAAAATATCATTATGGTCAAGGAGGCAACTCCCGGATACGAGAAGGAACCGGTGGTGATCCTGCAGGGACATATGGACATGGTTGCGGTGCAGACACCGGATTGCACCATGGATATGAAGACGGAAGGATTGAAAGTAGGGATCGACGGAGACAGCATCTATGCGGAGAATACCAGCCTCGGCGGCGATGACGGTATCGCTGTGGCTTATGCACTGGCATTATTGGATTCCGAGGACATCAGGCATCCCCGTCTGGAAGTCATCATTACAGTGGATGAGGAAGTCGGTATGGACGGAGCCAGAGAGATCGACCTGTCTATGTTACAGGGACATCGCATGATCAATCTGGATTCCGAGGACGAAGGCATTTTCCTGACCAGCTGTGCCGGTGGTGCCAGAGTGAACTGCCGTTTTCCGATGAAAAAGCAGGAGCTTATTGGCGTGCGCTATGAGTTGGAAGTCTCTGGTCTCTTAGGGGGACATTCCGGCGGAGAGATCCACAAGGAAAGAGGCAATTCCAATTGTATCCTGGGAAGACTTCTGTGGAAGCTGTCTGAGAAAATGCCCGTAGGACTGGTATCTGCGGACGGAGGGCTGGCAGACAATGCCATTCCCAGACAGACGAAAGCGGTTGTCGTAGTAGAGGAAAAAGATACAGAAAGCTTAGCGCAGCAGGTAGCAGCTTTGGCAGCAGAACTGGCTGACGAACTTGCCACCAAGGATCCGGACGTAAAGGTAACTGCGAAAAGGTTAACAGACGCTATAGAGACAATCACCTGTGCCGCACCGGAAGAGACAAAAAGAGTGGCAGCCTTTTTACAGGCAGCGCCCAACGGTGTACAGGCGATGAGCGCAGATATGCCGGGGCTGGTACAGACTTCTCTGAATCTGGGTATACTGAAAGCAGATGCGGAAGTTTTACGGGCAGAGTATTCTGTCAGAAGCAGCGTGGAAAGCGAGAAGGACAACCTGATCGCAAAGCTTTCCGCACTGGTGGAACTGACAGGCGGCGATTACGTGGTGACCGGAGATTATCCCGGTTGGAAGTACCGCGTCCATTCTCCACTGCGGGAAAAAATGGTGAAACTGTATGCGGAAATGTACGGCAATGAGCCCAGGGTGGAGGCTATCCATGCAGGATTGGAGTGCGGACTGTTAGGCAGCAAAATCTCAGACCTTGACTGTGTATCCATGGGACCGGATATGAAGGATATTCATACGACAGAGGAGACCTTAAGCATTTCTTCCACGAAGAGAGTGTGGGAGTATCTGGTAAGGGTTCTGGAGACGAAGGACTGACTGAATTTGAGTAACAGAAAGTCCAGAGAATCAAATAAGATAGAAACAATCGAAAAATGTAAAGAGTTAGCAAATAGAAAAGGTTAAAATATAAATAACGTTGGAGGAAATACACTGTCACGGCGGTGTCAACAAAAAAATGAGCGATAAGATTTTATTCCAGTGTGACTATAATGAGGGAGCGCATCCGAAGGTGCTGGAGCGTCTGGTGCAGACCAATATGGAGCAGACACCGGGTTACAGCGAGGATAAATACTGCGAAGAGGCGCGCGAGAAGATCCGTAAGGCCTGTGGGGATGACAGTCTGGCAGTCCATTTCCTGGTAGGAGGAACCCAGACCAATGTCACAGTGATCAATGCGGCACTTCGCAAACACCAGGGCGTGCTTTGCGCTGTCACAGGACATATCAATGTCCATGAGACCGGTGCGGTGGAAGCCTGCGGACATAAGGTACTGGGACTGCCCAGTCCTGACGGTAAGATCACGGCAGCGCAGGTAGCAGAGGCTTACGAAGCCCATATTCACAACGACAGCTTTGAACACATGGTACAGCCGAAAATGGTATATATTTCGAATCCCACGGAGGTTGGAACTATTTACAGCAAAGCAGAACTGACCGCTCTGTCTGCGACCTGTCACAAATACGGCCTGTATCTGTTCTTAGATGGCGCCAGACTGGGCTACGGGCTGGCAGCACCGGACAACGATCTGACATTGCTGGATATCGCGGCGCTTTGTGATGTCTTTTACATTGGTGGAACCAAGGTCGGCGCATTGTTTGGAGAAGCAGTAGTGATCAAAAACCCGGAGCTTGCACAGGATTTCCGATATCTTATCAAACAGAACGGCGGCATGCTTGCCAAGGGAAGACTGCTGGGTCTGCAGTTTGACGCTCTTTTCACTGATGGACTCTATCAGGTGATCTCCGCCCATGCCATTGCCATGGCGGAGAAGCTGCGGGAAGCATTTACGGCAAAGGGTTACACTTATCTGGCACCCAACCGGACGAACCAGATCTTCGTCATTGTGCCGGATGCACACTTGGCAAAGATTTCAGAACAGTTCGAGTACAGCTATGACCAGCGGATTGATGCCACACACAGTTGCGTGCGATTCTGTACCGGCTGGGCCACGAGGGAAGAAAATGTGGATGCACTGATCCGGTGCGTGGAAAAATTATAATATGTTTGGAAGGTTCCGCAAGCCGGGAAAGGTTTGCGGAATTTTTTGCAATTACCATTACTAAAAAATGTGGTTGGTTACGCGCTTAACCTTTGTGAAAATTATATTTCTATTGTAATATTGAACTAGAATATAAAAATCCGTAATCAATGAGGTATAGAACAGAGGAGAAAATACATGAATAAAGAAATGACCGTAAATGGGAAAAGCTATACAATAATTAAATTGCTGGGAAAGGGGAAAGGTGGATATTCTTACTTGGCAGAGTCTGGAAATAACAGGTATGTTTTGAAGCAGATACATCATGAACCTTGTGATTATTATCAGTTCGGAAACAAGCTTGAGGCAGAAATCAGGGATTACAGGAAATTAAAAGAAATCGGAATAAAAATGCCAGTCATGCTTGAAACAGATGTGAAAAATGAACGCATTTTGAAGGAGTTTATTGACGGTGACACGATCTATCAGTTGGTTTTAGAAGACAAGATGAAAACTGACTATATCGAGCAATTGCATAGAATGTGTGCGCTGTTATATGCTGCCAATACGAATATTGATTATTTTCCAACGAATTTTGTTGTACATAACGAAGAAATATATTATGTGGATTTCGAGTGCAATGATTACATGGAAGAATGGAATTTTGAAAACTGGGGTGTGAAATACTGGTCAAAGACACCGGAATTTTTGCAGTATGTGAAAGAACATTCATGACATGTCTTTCCATGTAAAGGAGCTATGCCGGAAGCGTTACAAAAAGTGAATACCGGATTGCAACATGAAACGTAACAAAAAAAAGTCCTTGAAATCAAGGACTTTTTAATGAATCGGAGTGGCGGGATTCGAACTCGCGACCTCCGCCTCCCTAAGACGGCGCTCTAACCAAGCTGAGCCACACCCCGAAACGCAAGTAAGATGATACCATGGAATTTTACAAAAAGCAAGAGTTTTTTTATAAAAAGTTAATTTGCCCATTTTGAGTCTATTGTCGTACAATATAATGAGTATAAGGAAGTCAACATGTTTACATGATTGACGAACGACAACCTTAGCGAATAATATCCTGTGAAGCTAATACATAAAAACAGTGGAGGACAGGCTATGACCAATACAACGAAACTGGCACTGGAAGCAGCTTTGAAAAAAGAGCTTCTCACGAAGCCTCTGGATAAGATCACCATTAACGAACTTGCAGAGGACTGTGGGATCAGCCGGATGGCTTTTTATTATCATTTCAAAGATATTTACGATCTGGTAGAGTGGGTATGTGTGGAGGATGGCACGAAGGCACTGCAGGGGAAGAAGACCTACGAGAACTGGCAGGAAGGCTTCTGTCAGATTTTCGAGGCAGTGCAGGAGAACAAACCTTTTATTATGAATGTCTACCGCTGCGTGGATCGCCAGAAGATCGAAAGCTACTTAAACAAGCTGACCTACCAGCTCATTGCGGACGTGGTGGAGGAAAAATGCACCGGCATGCAGGTAGCGGAGGAACACAAGGAATTCATTGCCGGATTTTACAAATATGGTTTTGTGGGTGTGATGTTAGACTGGATCGACCGGGGAATGAAGGATGATTATCATAAGATCGTTGAAGAACTGGCAATCACTCTTTATGGAAACATCAGCCGATCCATCGAAAATTTTGAGCACACGGAAAAGAAATTTTGAAATAGTACTGAAATAGTATAAGTACTTTACAAAAAGGGCAGGATGATAAAAACTTTATCATTTACCCTCTTTTGTAAATTGGTTTTCTTATAAAAAAGAAGTAGGATACTACTTGTAAACAGAAAAACATTTGAGAGTCATCAAAGAAAGGTGGTAATCATTATGGCAAAAAAGAATAATATTGGACTGGGCCTGGCAGCACTGGCCGTAGGTGCAGGCGCAGTGGCAGCAGTAACCAAAGGACATAAGGCAGAGGTGAAAAAGGAGGAGAGAAAGGCAGCCGTCAAGGCAGCCAAGAAAGACTACCGCAACACCGAGCTTGGAAGATACGACAAGAACAGCAAAGGCATCTATTATTCCAATGGTAACTACGAGGCCTTCGCAAGACCTAAGAAGCCCGTAGGAGTGGACGAGAAGAACGCTTACATCGTAGGTAGCGGACTGGCATCTTTAGCAGCAGCATGCTTCCTGGTACGTGACGGACAGATGCCCGGTTCCCACATCCATATCTTAGAGGCAATGGATATCGCAGGCGGTGCCTGTGACGGTATCTATGATCCTACCAGAGGCTACGTCATGCGTGGCGGACGTGAGATGGAGAACCATTTCGAATGTCTGTGGGATCTATTCCGCAGCATTCCCTCTCTGGAAGTACCCGGAGCCAGCGTGCTGGATGAGTATTACTGGCTGAATAAGGAAGATCCCAACTACTCTCTGTGCCGTGCAACGAAGGATTGTGGACAGGATGCCCATACCGATGGCAAATTCAATCTAAGCCAGAAGGGCTGCATGGAGATCATGAAGCTGTTCATGACAAAGGACGAGGATCTGTATGACAAGACTATTGAAGATGTTTTCGATGATGAAGTATTTAACTCCACCTTCTGGTTATATTGGAGAACCATGTTCGCTTTCGAGAACTGGCACAGCGCACTGGAAATGAAGCTTTACTTCCAGAGATTTATCCATCATATTTCCGGACTGCCTGACTTCAGTGCACTGAAGTTCACCAAGTACAACCAGTACGAGTCTCTGATCCTTCCCATGAAGAAGTATCTGGAGGCAGCAGGCGTGGACTTCCAGTTCAACACCGAAGTGACAAATGTTATTTTTGATATCAATGACGGCAAAAAGGTGGCAAAGGCTATTGAGTGCAAGGTAAAAGGCGTAGAGAAGGGCATTGTCCTCACCGAGAACGACCTGGTATTCGTTACCAACGGAAGCTGTACCGAGGGCACCATCTACGGCGACCAGAACCATGCACCCAACGGTGACGCAGAGGTTCGTACCAGCGGTGTATGGAGCCTGTGGAAAAATATCGCAAAACAGGATCCTTCCTTCGGACATCCCGAGAAGTTCTGTTCTGATGTTTCCAAGACTAACTGGGAATCCGCTACCGTGACTACACTGGATGACAAGATCATTCCTTATATCACCAATATCTGTAAGCGTGATCCCAGAAGCGGTAAGGTCGTAACCGGCGGTATCGTAAGCTGTCAGGATTCCAAGTGGCTCATGAGCTGGACCATCAATCGTCAGGGACAGTTCAAGGAACAGGACAAGAATCAGGTATGTGTATGGGTATACGGCCTGTTCACCGACGTACCCGGCGATTATATTAAGAAGCCCATGAAGGATTGTACCGGTAAGGAGATCACTGAAGAGTGGCTGTATCACTTAGGTGTGCCCGTAGAAGATATCGAGGATCTGGCAGAGCACAGCGCAGTCTGCGTACCTACCATGATGCCTTATATCACCGCATTCTTCATGCCCAGAACCAAGGGTGACCGTCCCGATGTCATTCCCGACGGCTGCGTGAACTTCGCTTTCTTAGGTCAGTTCGCAGAGACCCCGAGAGACACTGTATTCACCACAGAGTATTCCGTGAGAACCGCTATGGAGGCTGTCTACGGACTGTTAGGTGTAGACAGAGGTGTGCCTGAGGTATGGGGCAGTGTCTATGACGTCAGAGAACTGCTGGACAGCAGCGTGAAGCTGATGGATGGTATGTCTCCTCTGGAGATCGAACTGCCCGGACCTTTAAATGCACTGAAGAAGCCGCTGCTTCGCGTAGTGAAAGGCACTGTAGTGGAAAAACTGCTGCGTGACCACAATGTGATCAAAGACGGCATGCTGGATTAGAATTGTATATGGAATAAAAGTGCGAAGACTCCCATCGGAAAAACCGGTGGGAGTTTTTTAAAAATCATACAAAGAAAGTTGAACAAATGTAAGCGTTTACATAATACTAAAGTACTAGACAAAACAAACAAAAACATTATACCTGTTTTCAACATTGTGCACGAAAATCGGTACTCTGTCAAAAAATTATCAATTTCGTCTTGATATTCCTTTGGCAGATTGTTACAATATCAAAGTACTAAAAACCGAAGCCGAAATGCTCCGGTAGTGGTTTGGGTTACAAAGTTTTGTCAAAAATATTATAAAAAGGGAGACAAAGAAGTATGAAGAAATGGGTATATTTGTTTACCGAAGGTAATGCAAACATGCGCGAACTGCTTGGTGGTAAGGGTGCGAACCTGGCTGAGATGACCAACATTGGTCTGCCGGTTCCTCAGGGCTTCACCATTACAACAGAGGCATGTACACAGTATTATGAAGATGGACGCGAGATCAATGAAGAGATCCAGGGTCAGATCAACGAGTACATTACTAAGATGGAAGAGATCACCGGCAAAAAGTTCGGCGACCACGAGAATCCTCTGTTAGTATCCGTTCGTTCCGGCGCGAGAGCATCCATGCCCGGTATGATGGATACCATTCTGAACCTTGGTCTGAATGAGACCGTTGTTAACGTAATCGCTGAGAAGTCCGGCAACCCCCGTTGGGCTTGGGACTGCTATAGAAGATTTATCCAGATGTATTCCGACGTTGTTATGGAAGTAGGTAAGAAGTACTTCGAGCAGCTGATCGATGCAATGAAAGAGAAGAAGGGTGTTAAGCAGGACGTTGAGCTTACCGCTGACGATCTGAAGGAACTGGCTGGTCAGTTCAAGGCTGAGTACAAGACTAAGATCGGTGTAGACTTCCCTGATGATCCTAAGGAACAGCTGATGGGCGCTATCAAGGCTGTATTCCGTTCCTGGGACAACCCTCGTGCAAACGTTTATCGTCGTGACAACGATATCCCTTATTCCTGGGGTACTGCTGTTAACGTTCAGTCTATGGCATTCGGTAACATGGGTGATGACTGTGGTACCGGTGTTGCATTTACCAGAGATCCGGCTACCGGCGCTAAGGGACTGTTCGGTGAGTTCCTGACCAACGCACAGGGCGAGGACGTAGTAGCAGGTGTTCGTACACCTATGAAGATCGCTGAGATGGCTGACAAATTCCCTGAGGCATTTGCTCAGTTCCAGGAAGTATGTAAGACTCTGGAAGATCACTACAGAGATATGCAGGATATGGAGTTCACCGTTGAGCATGGTAAGCTGTACATGTTACAGACCAGAAACGGTAAGAGAACCGCTCAGGCAGCTCTGAAGATCGCTTGTGATCTGGTAGATGAGGGCATGAGAACCGAGGAAGAGGCAGTTGCAATGATCGATCCTCGTAACCTGGATACTCTGTTACACCCTCAGTTCGACACCGCTGCTCTGAAGGCTGCAACTCCTATCGGCAAGGGCCTTGGTGCTTCTCCCGGAGCTGCATGTGGTAAGATCGTATTCACCGCAGAAGATGCAGAAGAATGGCATGCAAGAGGAGAGAGAGTTGTTCTGGTACGTCTGGAGACCTCTCCCGAAGATATCACCGGTATGAAGGCTTCCCAGGGTATCCTGACCGTTCGTGGTGGTATGACCTCTCACGCAGCAGTAGTTGCTCGTGGTATGGGTACCTGCTGTGTATCCGGTTGTGGCGACATCGCTATGGATGAGGAGAACAAGCAGTTCACTCTGGCTGGCAAGACCTTCCATGAAGGTGACTGGTTGTCTATCGATGGTACTACCGGTAATATCTATGATGGCGAGATCAAGACTGTTGACGCTACCATCGCAGGTGAGTTCGGCCGTGTAATGGCTTGGGCTGACAAATATCGTAAGTTAAAAGTTCGTACCAATGCAGATACTCCCGCAGATGCTAAGAAGGCTCGTGAGCTGGGCGCTGAAGGAATCGGTCTGTGCCGTACTGAGCATATGTTCTTCGAAGAGGACAGAATCGCAGCATTCCGTGAGATGATCTGTTCCGATACTGTAGAGGAGAGAGAAGCAGCACTGGAGAAGATCCTGCCTTATCAGCAGAACGACTTCAAGCAGCTGTATGAGGCTCTGGAGGGTAACCCTGTTACCATCCGTTTCCTGGATCCGCCTCTGCATGAGTTCGTTCCTACCGAGGAAGCTGACATTGAGAAGCTGGCTAAGGCACAGGGCAAGAGCGTAGAGACCATCAAGACCATCATCGCTTCCCTGCATGAGTTCAACCCTATGATGGGTCACAGAGGATGCCGTCTGGCTGTTACTTATCCTGAAATTGCCAAGATGCAGACCAAGGCTGTTATCCGTGCGGCAATCGAGGTTAAGAAGGCACATCCCGACTGGAATGTAGAGCCCGAGATCATGATCCCTCTGGTATGTGAAGTGAAAGAGCTTAAGTTCGTTAAGAAGGTAGTTGTAGAGACTGCTGATGCTGAGATCGCAGCTGCCGGTGTAGATATGAAGTACGAAGTAGGTACCATGATCGAGATCCCCAGAGCAGCTCTGACTGCCGATGAGATCGCTAAGGAAGCTGATTTCTTCTGCTTCGGTACCAATGACCTGACCCAGATGACCTTCGGCTTCTCCCGTGATGATGCAGGTAAGTTCCTGAACGCTTACTATGACACCAAGATCTTCGAGAATGATCCGTTCGCTAAGCTGGATCAGGCCGGTGTTGGCAAGCTGATGGAGATGGCTATCAAGCTTGGTAAGCCTGTAAATCCTAAGCTGCACGTTGGTATCTGTGGTGAGCACGGTGGAGATCCTTCTTCCGTAGAGTTCTGCCACAAGATCGGTCTGGATTATGTATCCTGCTCACCTTTCCGTGTACCTATCGCAAGACTGGCTGCTGCACAGGCTGCTATTGCCGAAAGATAGGCTAAAAGGTAATCATCTGCTTTACCTCTATGAGGTGAAGATAGATTACGAGAAGGCATTGCGTTATCGCAAGAATTATGGGGCATATCTCCGCAAAAGACAGTGGTACGATCTAACAGCGGAGATGTGGATAGTAGTATAAATATAGGGTATAAGAACCTCGTTACTGGTAGAAATATCGGTAATGGGGTTCTTTTCGGTTGTGGAGAAGAGAGTGGACAAAAAGAAGCATCCCCATGCCAGACGGCACAGAAGGGGCAGGGATGCTTTGAAATTTTTAGAACAATACGAATAAAAGAAGAATATATCAAAGGATAAGCCGCCAGGAAGATGTAAAGCAATCTATTAACATCTTCTTGGCGGCTTTTGCATTTGTCAATGCCGGGAGAGACCATGAAGGAGGTAACGGCAATGAATATAGATGTTGTAGACGTGAGACTGGATGAAAGGAAGCTGCCGTATCTGGTCAGCGAGACGGTGGCTGAATACCGAGGGGAATATGTGGGAGAGCAACGGCTGAAAGTAAATTCCCCTGAGAAGGTTGTAAATGTGCTGAATAATATTTTTCACATGAAAGACTTTTCGGAAGAAAAATTGTATGTGATGTTTTTGTCCGCTAGTCTTCATGTGATAGCCTATGCGGAAGTTGGTCATGGAGTAATTGATTCGGCAACCGTAGGAATCCGGGAAATAATGCAAAGAGCGTTTTTGACCAATGCGGCAGGAATCATTTTGGCACACAACCATCCCGGACTTGGAAGTACGGCAAATCCATCAACGCAGGACATTGATGTGACACAGGGGGTGATGCGAGCCTGTGAAATTATGGGGATTCATATGTTTGATCACATTATTGTAGCAGGAGACGATTATTACAGTTTCAGAGAAAAGCACGCAGAACTTTACGTGAAGCGTGAGGAAAGCAGGAAAAAAGATGGAGGTAGAGAAGTATGTTAGCAGAAGCAGTAGATATGAAAGAAGCGGTAAAGGAAGAAATGGAAAGGCGATACCCGAACTGTAGAATACAGTTGGCAGAGGTGAGAAAGAACAACGGACTGTTACTTCACGGTATTTCTATATATGCTCCGGGAAGCACCATGGCACCGACCATCTATATTGATGGATACATTCAGAATGGCTACAGCGTAGAACAGATATGCGATGAAGTCACGGAAATCTATGAAGAGAACGGGATGAAAGATATGCCGAAGCCGGACTTTGAAGACTTCTCGAAAATCTGTGAGAAAATCTGTATGCAGCTTGTAAATGCAGAAAAGAACAGAGAGCTGTTAGAAAAGGTCCCCCACCGCATAGTACATGATATGGCTGTTATCTACTATATTCTTCTTGGCAGGGATGCACAGAGAACGGCAGTCGTAAAGATTACGAATGACCTTGCAGCTTTGTGGGGCGTAAATGAAGAGGAATTAAACAGATATGCCAGACATAACACGAAAAGCCTGCTTCATGTTACCGTGACACCTTTGCAAAGAATCTTATTTGAGACGAAAGAAGACAGGGATGCAAGACGGCGGGCAGCGAGTACAGAGGAACTGATGATGGAGATTGTACAGGATCCAGACTGGCAGATGTATATAATGACCAATAAACAGAATTACTACGGTGCGGTAAATATGCTCTATCAGGATGTGCTGAAAATCGTAGCAGAGAAATTAAATACAAACCTCTACATCCTTCCCAGTTCTGTCCATGAAGTTTTGATAGTTCCCGAAAGCAGTAGCACAAGTGCAGAAGAACTGTACCAGATGGTTTGTAAGGTCAACCGCACAGAAGTAAGTGCGGATGATTTCCTGACAGACAACGTGTATTACTATAATCGTGAGAAAAACACCCTGAATGCGTTTGTAGAAGCAGAGTAATAAAGACCACCTACAGTGATTGATTGCTGTAGGTGGTTGTTTTATATACTTAATTTCTTGACTATACTCAATAGATTGACTATAATATAGGAAGCTACAAAAATCTTATTTAAGAGGAGAAATAAAATGAAAAGAAAACTAATGATGGTAAGTATGATGGCGATTCTCTCTCTGAGTTTGTTTGCCTGCGGCAGCAAAGATACTACAAGTAGCAGTAATGGCAGTGCAAGAACAAACACAGAAAAAGAAGCTGACACAAAGAATGAAAACGTTGGCACATTTAGCCAGTTGTTTACAAACAATGATGTAAGCGTCTGGTATTCCTGTGAGGCAATTGACAAGGAAGAAACGCCGAGCATTTATGTGATGTATGGGGATGGAACTTACCTTAATTTGGACACGAGAAAGAGCAAGACATTTGCAGAGTTATCGAAAATGACCGACGAAGAGATCATTTCATGGGTAGAGGAGGATTGGAACAACAGAAATGAAGTTTTGATGTATTATCATCAACATAAAGATGAACTTAGACAAGATGCAGAGAATTCCATATCCGATTCAACAGATAGTGATACAATTGCAATGATAGCACTTGATGATGCATATAGGGAAATTAGTGGAACTACATCAGAAGGTGGAGAGGAATTAGACCCAGATTACCTAAATAGTGTGCAGGATCAGGTAAATGCTGCAAAGGATTACATTATAAATGAAATAAATACGAAATTGGCAGAGCAGGGCGGTATTGCAAAACCTCGCTACGGTTTTTCTGTTTATACAGATGCATCGGGAAACAATGTGGATAAGGAAACATTGGCTTTAGAGAGGGAAAACTGGATAGAGATTTCCAGCACCAATAAGATTAAATCGGGCGATGTCTATGATTCACATTATAGCGGATTTATGGCAAATGATGGAAAATATTACTTGATGAGAATGAAGGGTGACATGGCGTTTGCATTTGATGAGATCGGTGCAGATGGCATTTCCGTAGATGAAGATGTAGTTTTCGAATGATTTTCATAAAACAAAAAAACGGCAGGGGCGTTAGCTCCTGTCGATTTTACTTTGTCTTATCATGTTCAATAATGTCAGAAACAGGACAATCGAGGATGTAGCAGAGCACATCGAGTGTCTTTGTAGTGATTGCTTCCCCCTTTTTCATGCGATGAATGGTATTGGCGGAAACACCGTGCTTAAAAATCAGCTCGTATTCTGTCATGTTCTTACGAAGTAAGGTGTCAAAGAAAGGCTTGTATGATATCATGTTGTTAGATTGAACCTCCTATCAAATATTATAAAAAGAGTATCATACTTAATTTCTTGACTATACCTAATATATTGACTATAATGTAAGAACGATAGAGAACGATCACGTGAAAAAAAGTTAATCGCTCGAAATAAATTCTCTCAACGAAAGCGAGGAAAACCAACTATGAAACACAGAACACACAAGCCTACTGCGAAAGCCGTAGCAGCAATCCTTTGCGCAGCACTGATGCTGACCGCATGTGGCAGTAAAGAGACTGCCAACACAGAGACCACCTCTGTAACAGCTACAGAAGCCACTTCTGTAGAATCCACGGAAATCACAACCACAGAAGCAGCCGTAGCAGAACCCACGGTAGAGCCTGCTGTAGAACCTACCGCAGAGCCGACCGAAGCTCCCACCGAGACCGCTCCTGCATCCACCGTAGAACCCACAGCAGAACCCGTAGAGACCACAGCAGCTGCTGACGCAGGGTATACTTATTCAGAAGTAAGCCAGACCATGTATGCAAAGTCCGCAGTAAATGTCAGAGACCTGCCCAGCACCGATGGTAAGAAAATCGGCAGCCTGAAAGCCAGTCAGGAAATTGCTGTCACAGGTAAATGCGACCAGACAGGCTGGTATCGCTTTGACTTGAATGGCACCACTGGTTATGTAAGCGACAAGTACATCGTATCCGAAAAGCCCGCTGTGAATACAGTTGCGACAGCTGGTAACAACAATACTACTGGAAACGCTACAGCTAATGTACAACAAAATACCGCAGCACCCGCTGCAACACCTGCGCCTGCGCAGACAACTACGACAACGGTATCTGGTACAGAAGAATACTTCGACCGTGCTATGGCAGAACAGGTATTTGCACTGGTCAATAACGACCGTGTAGCAAACGGTCTCAATGCACTTGCATGGAATGAAGACCTCTACAACATTGCCGTACAGCGGTGCTATGAAAATGACGTTCACGCAGGTATGAGAGCTGGAACCAGTGAGAACTATGCAAGCGGTCCCACGGACGCAGACAGGTTCCATGAAGGTTGGCACGACAGTACTGGTCATTATAACAATTACATGAATGCGTCATGGACAGACAGTGCTGTAGCAATAAGAGTAGTGCCCCTCTTAGGTGGTGCACTCGGCTATGACACCATTGCCTATCAGGTATTCCAGTCTAACGGTTCTACACAGTCTGTAACTATCAACACTCCTGTACAGGAAAACACCGTCGCAGCAGCTCCTAAGACTGCCGACGAGAACACTGACACGTCATCCTCGAACGTAGGCTGGTCAATGACCCCGCCCACGCAGGAAGACGGCTTGAAGAAGTGGCAGGAGCAGAACCCTGATGTGGAAGTGTCGTTCGGAAATTAAATAGCGGGTACCAAGGCGGACGCATCAGCGTCCGCTTTTTTTATTTCTTTCTATCCCACATTCTTTATCATATCCCCACAGGTCTGTTGCACAGACCGAGTGATAGCATAATCCATAAAAATTCGCAAAAGGAGTAACCCATGAATAGTATAAAATCTTTGCTTCACAACATATTGCACCGAAAACATATTATCACAGCACCTGCAACACCTACCATAACAACAGGCATTCCCCAGACAGGAAAAAGCAGGGATATAGGAACAGATGTAAAAGACTATCACAATAACAGCGAGAAAGGATGAACAGATATGTCAAACTATAAAAGAACCGTAGTATGCTTAAAAGATTACACAGAGAACGGAGTCCTTTACTGGTCTTCTGGTAAGGTATACGGACTGGGAGTATACAAACACAATACCTGGGATATAGAAACCAATCAGGGAGACAAGCACAAAGTCGGCGACGGCTGCCCGTTAGAAGATTTTTACACAGCTTTTGCACTTACGAACAAAATAACCCTCACAGATGCCGTAATACTGGCATTCAACAACGGCTACTTTACTGAAGAGAAAATTCGACAGGGAAATCTGCTGGATTTAGAAAATGCAGACCTTGATGACGAATCAGAATATGAATCCATCTGCGAGGACATAGAAGCCGAGATAGAAGACCTGATTACATCCGGAAGAGACCCCGAACGGGCAAAGAAATATTTAGAAGACATACTGCCAATCTGTGAGTATGACGGCTACAATGCATTCCTGCCAGTTCTTTCCGAGTGGATTGCAATAGCCACGAATAAAATAATTGAGAACGATAGGAAAAAAGGATAAAGAGCATGAACATAACAGAATTTCTTTCATATAAAAACTTAGACCAGAAGCAGGCAAATATGATACTGGAAATGGCAGTACTTCATCGAATGGTACAAAGAGAGATTAGTAAGTTACACCTAAACTCGCAATAGAAAGGAGCGACACTATGAGCGACGAAATTAAAATAGAACTCATAAAAGATGACAGCACGAAAAATTGTATCCGTATTTCATGTAGAAATCTGATTGTAGTAGATAATTCTTTACATGCTGCAATAGAAAAATTCGATACAAAATTAGAACGTAGACTCCGACTCGGCTGGGACCAGGCAGAGAGAATAGAAAAATCCACGCAACAGGTCTATGAAAAGAACGACCAAAATAAAGAATTTGACAAGTTCTTACAGGAGAACCATGACAGAATAAACACTATGGTTCCCCAAAACCCATCCATTGCAAAAGACGACGAAAGAAGTTTGATTGTGACAGATGATATGAAAAGGAGACGAACATGAACTACACAGAAAAATAGCTTGCCAGAATAGAAGCAAACAGCAAATTGATTGATGTTTGCTAGGGTATATTTTTTAAGAAATTTTACAAAAAACTATTTACTTTTTGACAAAAATGTGTATAATATAATTATAAGGTCAGTAATGACTTTCACTTTTTCGCTTATGTGAGGAAGTGCGTATTGAAAAGAAAAGTAGTAGTACTACAAAGTCACTCTTGCAAAAGAGTGTGTATTGAAACGATGAAATTAGCTTTAAGAGCTAACTAAAAGAGGCGAACGCCATAAGGCGTAAGCCTTTTTTAGTTTCAACCCAAGACTTTTACCATGTCCTTTTGGGTCTGCTGTACAGACCGGGCGCAATACGAAAAAGAAAGGCTGTCGTTAGACAGAATGGTAAAGAATTATGGATCGAGATATGGACTTATGGAATGCTCTACAGAAGCACATGGGGCATAACGTAAAAATCACGTTCGAGGGTGAGGAAGATAACCCCGAAAATATCTTACTGCAATGTGAGGACTGCCATTTCGATATTTTGAGTGCTGACATTGAGACCGTGTGTGCAAGGGAGGATTGTTGACAGAGGAATAAGGAAAAGCATACCGCAAAGAATAATAGCATACTCCATTGACTGCATAACAAAATTTGTGTATAATTTTACTATCACAGAAGGAGGTGCTTTTATGCCGACCATTAAATCAAGTGCTGACTTGCGGAATAATTATAATGAAATATCGACCTACTGTCATAATTACCCGGAACCTGTTTTTATTACGAAGAATGGAAAAGGTGACCTTGCTGTAATGAGCATTGAGGCATACGAGGAATTAACCAGCCGCTTTGAACTATATAGCCAGATTAAGGAAGGAATGGACGATATTGCCGCTGGCAATACCAGACCGTTTCAAGAAGCCATGGCTGATATTCGGAGTCGCCGCAGAAGATGAATTATCAGGTACACATCACCAAAACTGCGGAGCATGACATTGCGAAAGCAGCAGATTACATCGAATTTGTCTTGAAGAACCCACAGGCAGCAGACCATCTGTTGGATATTGCAACGGAAAAAATCGGCGAACTGACCCAGATGCCGGAGAAACTACAGCTGGTGGATGATCCCGTTTTGGCTGGTTGGGGAATTCGATTTATTAGGGTAAACAATTATCTTGCGTTTTATACCATAGATGAAGACAAGAAAGGGGTAATCATTGTACGTTTTCTTTATCAAAAAAGCAACTGGAACACCATTCTTCGACAAGGCTTTTCACTCATTTAAGGAACCTGCTTTTGCAGGTTCTTTTTTGCAGTCCGCCGGACTGCCGACAGGGTGCTTGGAAGGAGTGTGGCAAATATGAGGAAGAGAATGCTTTCAGGTATCAGAGACTTATGGATTGTTCTGTTCTGTCTGATGGAGAGAACGTTATTACAGATTCTTCTTGCAGTACCCGTTCCGATCAGAATGGTTCTTGTGGGAGTACTGGCAGCAAAGTATGTGGAGTGTCTGTTCTGTACAAGCCTTAGCATGACAATCCTTACCGTTGTGATGACGGTATTTGTGTCTACAAATATCAAGAAGTGGAACGCAGAATTTCAGATCATATATGCGATGGCAAGAATCAGAAAGCGTTCACGGAAAAAGGTATATAATTTTATTTAGAATAAACTAGAGAATCTACGGGCAGCCGAAAGGCCGCCCATTTTTTTAGACAGATAATGTACCATCTTTGGGAGCAGAATGAGCCACGGATTGGACCAGGTCTGGGATGAACTTTTCCGGGGCAGAGAATGTACCACTTTTGGGTTTATTTTGGTACATTTCCTGTACCAGAAGTGGAACAGAAAAACAGATACCCAAAAATGGAACAATGATGTACCAAAACAGTCCCAGACTTGGTACAATGATTGCACCAAGAAGGAAAGGACTGGCTTTTCCTACACTTGTGTACCAATATGCGCCCAAGATTGACCCACATCTGGGCGGAAACTGGTACAGAGAATGGTTCACCTTTGGCATGACACGATGCACAGAACGACCGGCAGCGGTCACATATTTTTAGAAGGTTCCCGTAAGGGAACTTATTTTTTAGGGCAAGCTGCGCAGAATCTTACGGTGCAGTCAAAGGTTTGTGCAAAGAAGTTTCTTGTAAACATTGTTTACAAATTTTGCAAATAACGTCCCGTTTACACGTCGTCACAGACCCTTACGGCTTGTAAACAAGTTCACTTAAAAAATGCCCGTTTTACGGGCGTTCTGACACTCTCGTTTACAGCTGTAAACAATGTTTACAGAAAAGTGCCAATATTCTGACGGCTCGTTTACAGGCTCAAACCCGCATGGTTACGGGGTTTTCGCAGAAATCTCATTGCTTTCTCCGCTAAAGGCTCCGGAAAGCAAAAAGGGCATAAGAGGTTGTGACGCAGCTTCGCTGCGGTCGGCATAGCCGACGCAACCTCTTACTGCGCTACACTTCGCGTAGCTTGCCCTTGAAACGTCCACCGGACGTTCCTTCGGGTGCCCTGAAACAAGCACAGCTTGTCACATCTGCGATGTAAATAAATGAAAAATGCTTTTGAAAAGAGACCTAAAAAATAAGAGAAGCTACACCTTACGGCAGATTTATTTTTCATAAAATCATTTTCCAAAAGATAATCAGTGAAGAAAGGCTCGAAAAAACAGTTGTACCAACGAGTGGCTGTAGGAAGAATATTTGACATCCTGTGTCGAAACATTCATAATAAAATACAGGATAAAAGTAAGGGAAAGCGAAAGGAGAAAGCAGCATGGAATTAGAGAAGTTTGAGGAAGTATATCAGGTACTGGAAGCGCAGAAGGAAAAGGACGAGACCGCCGCAGAACTGTATGCAGATGTAAAGGAGTTTGCCTACAAGTATGCAACGATGCGGTATCGGTTCAGCGAAATGAGCAGAGAAGAGAAAGCCGAGAACGACAGCTACCGCACCAGCCAGCACAATCGGTTCATGGACAGCGTTCGCATCTATTTCCGCTATCTACAGAACAATGGGGTGAGCGTGCCGGACATCAGCAAGCTGGAAGCAGATCGGAAGATTTTCGGTAATTTTGCCTGCTACTATATTTTCCGCATTGAGTGTGAACAGGCATAGAGAAAAGCCTGTTCCCCCAAAAACCGCCCATCCTCTTGACAAAACCGAAAAAGTGTGCTAATTTCTGAGTAGGTTGAGACATCAAGTTACTTGTGTCTCTTTTTTTGACTGATAATTCAGGAAAAGAAGAGATCAGGTTCAGATGTATGTTTCAACTTTGGGAAAGTGCAAAAAGAAATTTAAACATACATCTGGGTTTGTTTTAGAAACAAGTCGGATGTATGTTTTTTTATGAAATCAGACGGCGGTGCAGACTATCAAAAAACGGATGCAAAGGAGAAAAACGGATGAGCGGCAACACGCAAAAAGAAGGAATCTACAGAACAGCGATGCGGATTTGCAGAATGTGGGGAGTGGCAGAAACTTTGGATAGCGGGATACCGCCTTATGAAACTCCCATAGCTACACAGTCTGCGGAGAATGAAAAGCTGGTTCTGCAATGGGCAGAGGAATATGTACAGCTACGTGAGAATGGCGAAGAACTCTGGAGATTCTTTGAAAAGAAGATAAAGAATCTACGCAAGCTAGAGCAGAACTAGCAGCATTATCATTTCTACAGGGGAATTATCATTTCCTTATCAGTTATTTATCATTATAATCTACAGTCAAAGGAGCAAAAAAACTCATATATGAATATTTTTTTGTGATATTATCAGTTTATCATTTTCTATCAGTAATTAAACATAATGTAAATAAGAACGGTCTATACTACAGTAAAAAAGTTTTTTACTGTAGGTGATAAACTGATAAAATGATAAAGCCGTTGCTGACTGTAGATTTTGATAAATAATAGAAACATTCTTGTTCTTTTCTAGCATCTACTGCGGGTCTTGAACCCGGCAACGTAGATTATCAAAATATCAGATTCTTTTGCAAATTTCTTCAAATCTATTGACAAATCGCCCTAAGTATGGTATATTCTGTGTAGCTTGAAACAAAACGTGAAAAAGGTTTTTGTTTCTTTTTTTTTTGCTTTTTTTTAAAAGCAAGAAGAAAAGAAACAAGATGTATGTTTCAAGCTTTTACAATTACAAAAGCAAGATGCACCTGCCTTATCTGAATGAAAAGCAGTACGCATAGATACGGAACATACATCCGAATCTGTTCAAATGAACGGGTTCAAGATGGCTGTTCCGTTTTTTTATGCGACGGTAACAGCAAGAAACTATTAACCATTTTTAGAAAGGAAGGTACATATCTATGAACGATGGTACAACGAACGAACAGGTAGTGGACACAACAGATCGGGTTGAGACGATAAGCGATCTGCGTATGGTCAAAGGGACGTTAGTACAGGCGACCCTGAATCAGGCAATTCGTATAGCGGTAAATAATGCTATTGAAGATGCCAAAATGCACTTTCTTCCACCATCACAGGATGAAGTGACAGAAATCGAATATCGGATACTGGATGAAGTGAACAGATGGATATCAACGGTAGTAGCAGACGATGGAGAAAAAATCCAGCGGCTAAGCTATCTTCCCAATGCTGCGATTGCACGTCTGATGATAGCGCTGGAAGGTATAAAAGCGTTAAATTATTCAGACGGAAATAACGCAGGAAATTATCAACTAGGAATCTATCAGGACTGTGGAGAAAATGAAGGAATTTATGTAACGACAGAGGATTTGTTTATTAAGGTAATCAAAAAATATAATTTTAATATTTCCGTGTCAGGAATCAGGCAGGTAATGGAGCTATTAAGATATACAGCGCCTGTTGTTGCGGTCAGGAAATACAGAAACCTGATTCCGGTGAATAACGGAATATTCGATTATGATACAAAAAAGTTGCTGCCGTTTTCTCCTGATTATGTGTTTGTTTCCAAATGCAAGGTAAACTTCAATGCTGCGGCAACCAATGTAGTTATTCATAACGATGACGATGGCACGGACTGGGATGTAGACAGCTGGATACATGAACTTACGGATGACCCGCAGGTGGAGCAGCTGATATGGCAGATAATAGGAGCGGTGATTCGCCCTAATGTACGGTGGGATAAAGTGATTATGCCTTATTCTACAAAGGGAAACAACGGTAAAGGAACCCTGTGCAGGTTACTGCGGAATCTTTGTGGAGAAGGAAACTATACATCTATCGCTATCAATGACATGAGCAAGAACTTCCGTTTATCGCCTCTGCTTCATGTGTCTGCGGTTATCGTGGACGAGAATAACGTCACAGGTTACCTGGATGATGCTTCCACCTTTAAGGCGTTAATCACAGGAGACCAGGTACAGATTGAGGAAAAGTACAAAGCACCCGTTGATTTTCGGTTCTCAGGTTTAATGGTACAGTGCGTGAATTTTTTGCCACGGGTAAATGATAAAACCTCATCATTTTACCGAAGAATCCTGATGGTTCCGTTTGAAAAGTGTTTTACAGGGGCGGAACGAAAGTACATAAAAGATGATTATTTGAACAGACAGGAAGTCTTGGAATATGTTCTCTGTAAAGTGCTGGAAAAGATTCCTTCCTACTATGAATTTGATGTGCCAGATGCTTGTACAAGACTTTTGGATGACTACAAGACCTTCAATGACCCTGTCAGACAGTTCGCAGAGGAAATGCTGCCGGAATTGAAATGGCAGCTGGTTCCTAATAAATTTTTATACGACCTTTTCAAGGCTTGGTATGAGGAAAATATTCCCTCTGGCAGGGTACAGGGGAAGAACTCATTTCTACAGGAATTTAAAGATGTCATTGCAGAACGTGACGACTGGAAAGCCACGGGCAGCAGCGTTCCGACACAGGGGTACAGCTTTGGCAGTGAGCCGTTAATCATTCGCTACAACCTCACAAAATGGATGAATGATGCCTACAGGGGAACCGATGCGGCTATGATATGCACCCCATCAATGGATACGATTAAGTCTTCCGTCAGCGGAATCATAAGGACAACGAATGTTGTGGCAGTGGAAGAGGATGAGGACAAGCCTTTTTCAGATAAGGAGGAATCGGTATGATGCAGGAATGTTACATTAAGGTCGCAGGAGTATACAAGGGGCTGAAAGAACTGCAAAAAGAGCTTGGGGAGGATTACAGAATTGTTATCTTCGACGGCGAGAGAGTCATCTACAGGGATTTTGGCAATGGCTACGATATCGAAATATCCCGGATGAATACCAACAAAAAGAATGCCAAAGGTACTATCTACATCTGGGAAGATAGAAAACGCTATGTACGGGCATACAGACTGGTTCCAAGAGACCGTATGAAACAGACGCTTATGGAGATTGAAGCCATGATGCCGACATTTGTTAAGCCGCGCTGGACATTGGAAGAGGCTGTTATCTGTAGTGGACGTTCCAAGGAGCGGCTATTGGAACTTGCCAAGGAGCATCCCAGGGTGCTTGCGGATAGTGAAAGTATGATTTTTGATAAGGATGAATTATTATCCTATATCTTCTATTAAATAGTATTCCATGTCTTGCATTGCTGCCCGTAGGGTCGCATCTTTCAAAAGCATAGTAAAACCTGCTTCGCACCGCTGTAAGCGGCGTTGGGTTTGACAATGCTTTTGGAAGGATGCGGGAGGGTAACCAAGCAATGCAATGAGGGGGTATGTGGATGCCACAAAATAAAATGATGTTGGTACACCATTTTTTTACAAAGGAACAGATAAGTCAAATCATAGGAAAAGGAGAAAAACAAATGAATGAAAAAACCGGAACGATAAGCATACAGCGCTCTTTACAATATGTCGGATTGGACATGGTGGCAGTAGGAAGTCTGAAAGACGGTTATGTCATAACCCGACAGCAATATGTGAAAGTCTGGCTGACACCGTACCGCAAATTTTCCCAACATGACATGGCGCTTATGTTAATAGAAATTTTGCGTGAACGGAAGATGCTAAACGAAGCAACTTACAGAAAAATTCAGATGAAGTACGGAGGTAAAAAATGAGATGGATATGATGGTAAAAGAGAGACCACGTAGAGTATGCTTTTACGGAAGAGTTTCCACGGAGCATGAGGCACAGACCAATGCGTTGGAAAATCAGATGGAATGGTACAATGAACTACTGAAACGTCATGAGAACTGGACGCTGACGGGAAGTTATATTGACAAGGGCATTACAGGAACACTGGCAAAGAAGCGGACACATTTTTTGAAAATGATTAAGGATGCCGAAAATGGTGGTTTTGATCTGATCGTTACCAGAGAGGTCTGTAGATTCGCAAGAAATACGGTAGACACACTGGCATACACAAGACAGCTAAAGAAGTTCGGTGTAGAAGTCTATTTCGTCAATGACAATATCTGGACATTTGACAATGACGGAGAATTGCGGCTATCTATCATGGCTGCACTGGCACAGGAAGAGTCGAGGAAGGTTTCGGAACGTGTACTGGCAGGACAGGAAATCAGCAGAAAGAAGGGCGTATTATATGGCAACGGAAATATTCTCGGATACCGTCTGGTACGAAACATAAATGAAGACGGAAAATGGAACCCGGAAGAGAATACTTACAAGATAGAGCCGGAACAGGCGGAAACTGTGCAGATGATTTACGATATGTGTTGTGACGGCATGGGATATCTACAGATAAGTAAGGAACTGGAACGTAGGAAGAGAAAGGATGGTGCCGGAAATGTGAGTTGGTGTTCTTCCAAGATTGGAAGAATCCTGCATAACAAGACCTATGCCGGATACAAAGGCTATCGGAAGTCCTACACTACAGACTATCTTGACCATGACCGAGCCAAAAATCTGGACAGAGAAAGCTACCAGTATGTAAAAGGAAACTGGGAGCCGATTATATCAGAAGAGCAGTGGAACCGTGTACAGAAAATCTGTGCGGAAAAGACGAAGACAGTGGGAGACCATACGATGGGAAAGAAGCCGACAGACAATGTATGGCTGAACAAGTTACGGTGTTCCTGTGCCGCACATTCCAAATATCGAAAGAACAAATGGCGCACAAATAAAAACACAGGAGAAACAGTGTTTGGGTATCAGTGCTATAGCCAGCTGAACAAAGGTAGTTATAAGTTCCGAAAAGAGAACGGACTGCCTACGGAAGGCTACTGCAATATTTCCATGATTGGAGAATGGAAGTTAGAGCTTATGGCGAAGATATTGTTGCAAATGTTGTGGACTGACCGAACGGGAGCAATACAGGAAGCTGTCGATATGATTAGAGAGTGCTACACCGAAGACAACCAGACAGATAACAGGAAGGAACAACTGGCAGTACAATCACAGGTGGACAAGTACACGAAGCGTCTGGGGAATCTGTTGGAACTGCGTGTGGATGGTGAAATCAGCAAAGACGAATACCAGCGCATGAAAGCCGAGACGGAAGAAAAGATAGCAACTTATAAAATGCAACTCTTGCAATTTGACCAGGAGACCGATATACTACCAGATATAGAAACACAGATTTCACAGATGGAAGAAACGCTGAAACAGTACATAGATTTTTCAGATAAGAATGTTCCGAGAGAAATTCTGGAAAAGCTGTTGGTGCAGGTGATTCCTTGTCAAAACCACAGGTTTGTCTGGATATTTAATCTGCTGGATAGAGAGAATGAGATGCTGTGCAGTATGGATGGAAGGAAGAATGCCCCGATATTCAGCTGGTTTGAAGAAAGTCCTACCCTGTTTTCAACACAGCACAGGCTGCTATTGCTGATAAGTAGGATCCGACTATATTGAAATATTAGAGAAGGTATTACAATATAAGAAAACCCATGGTTCGTAAGAATCATGGGTTTTTTTGGTGTAGGAAAATAATAAATGTAAAAAAGCGCGGAATATGTTATACTATAATTGACATGCGTTCATGCACAGGAATCATAAATGGTAGAGAAACAGGGTATTATGATGGAAAATTATCAGGAACAGTATAATCAGGAATTACATCAGCAGGAGATTAACTCGAATTTGCGGACATTAAAGGGATATTTTTGGATTGTTGTGACCATGCTGGTGCTTTGGCTGCTGACGCTTACGCGTATTTTTATCGTGGATGCCGGAATCTTTACCATGGCGGTGGGATTGTCCATGGTCATGGGTATTCCTGTTTTGTACATATACAAAAAAGTAGATCTGTCGAAGCATTGGGTAAAATATGTGTTTTTAACACTGATCTGCGTGATTTCTGCGATCTTTGCCGCCTTTTTGTCTTTTCATGCGGTGCTTATCTATGTATTGCCTTTACTTTTGGCAGTGCAGTATCGGAAGAAACAGACGCTTTGGATCACTTATGCAGTGAACGATGTGACCATGACCATCAGCATGGTGGCGGGATTCTACCATGGAATCTGTGATCTGAACCTGTTTTTGGGAAGTAATCACACCAGAGACTGGTATCTGGAACAGTGGGAGGCTGGAACACTGCAGTTTGGCGTTGAGCCGGATCCGTTGTTCGTGATCCTGTTCTACGGCGCGCTGCCCCGGGCAGTGATTCTTTTGATGTTCACTGTCATCCTGTGTTATATCAGTATCAGCAGCCATGAGGATGCACAGAAGATTGCGGATCTGACTTATCGCAAAGAGACTGACCTGGGAACGCATGTGTACAATAAGAACAAATATGAGGAAATGATCGAGACGTATTATCCGGAGGTACACAGACTGGCTGCTATTTTCTGGGATGCGAATAATTTAAAATATGTCAATGATAAATACGGTCACGCCGCCGGGGATGTTCTGATTCAGACATTATCCTCCGTACTGTATGAATTGTCGACGGACAGACGCAAGGTTTATCGTGTGGGCGGGGATGAGTTTGTTATGATTATCGAGAATCCGGTAGAAACCGAGATAGAGTCCATGATAGAGACTGTAAAAGCCGATCTCATGGAAAAAGATGGGCAGGGAGACATACCGATCTCCAGCGCAGTAGGCTGGGCGGAGGGCTGCGGCGTGGATATCCGCAAGATCGTCAATGAGGCAGATACGAAGATGTATGAGAATAAAAAACGCGGAAAGGAAGGCAGAGAATAGATGGCAAACTGGGTGAGTGCAGGCTGCGGTGTCATTGCCAATGAACTGGCACAGGCAATGGAAAAAAGAGGACAGAAGCTGTATGGTGTTGTGAACCGTACGCAGGAGAAAGCAGTCGCTTTTGCGGAGAAATACGGTGTGCAGAATGTATTTACAAGTTTTGAAGAGGTCTGTGCGGATCCGGCGGTGGATATCATCTATATCTCTACGCCTCATAATACGCATATTCAATTTTTGCGAAAAGCTCTGGCAGCAGGTAAGCATGTGTTGTGCGAGAAATCCATTACGTTAAACTCCGGAGAACTGGAAGAAGCTATGCAGCTGGCGAAGGAGCACGGCGTAGTTCTGGCGGAAGCTATGACAATCTATCATATGCCAATCTATAAGGAACTGTTAAAGCGAGTGGATGCGGGAGACCTCGGAGAACTTCGTGTGATACAGATGAACTTCGGAAGCTATAAGGAATACGACATGAAGAACCGGTTCTTCAACCGGAATCTGGCGGGCGGTGCATTATTGGATATCGGCGTATATGCGCTCTCTTTTGTAAGAATGTTCTTAAGCTCCTGTCCGGATCAGATCGCCTCTCAGGTGAAATTTGCACCTACGGGAGTGGACGAGCAGGCGGGTATCCTTTTAATGAATCCGAAGCAGGAGATGGCGACAGTGACATTATCTCTGCATGCCAAGCAGCCCAAGCGGGGCATGCTATCTTTTGACAAGGCTTATGTGGAGATGTATGAATATCCCAGAGGACAGAAGGCAGTGATCACCTACACGGAGGACGGTCATACTGAGGAACTCCGGGCAGGAGCCACAGCGGATGCCCTGGCCTATGAGGTAGAGGATATGGAGCGGGCAATTGCCGGACAACCGGAGGTCATGAAGTTGAATTATACGGAAGATGTCATGCACATGATGACAGAGATCCGAAAACAGTGGGGACTGATCTATCCAGAGGAAGAGTAGACCAGAAAAAAATCTGATAACAGTATTCCGGCGGTAAAAAGATCCGAAGAAAATATGACCAACCGTCGGTATGCAGGGAGAATACTGATGATACGAAACAAGAGTCTAGGGAAGAGACTTCTGGCGGCGGGGATTATGCTGATATTTAGTATGAGCGGCTGCGGAACAGACAATAAGATAGAGTTAACAGGGAATGGAATAGGAAGTGATGGAATAGAAGCTGCGGCAACGGTGGATTCTGCTGAGGTGGCCGCTGCCGGGGAAACGGCATCGGATGTCACGGGTGGAGATGCTGCATCCACAGGAACTGCGGAGGATACGAATAAAACGGCACCGACTCCTGCCCCGGCGCCTCGGCAGGAGCTTACTACTGCGGACCGCATGGCGGACCGGACGAAAGTGAAAGGCATCTATGTCACCGGTCCCAAGGCCGGCAGCACCGGAATGGAAGATCTGATCGGACTGGTGGATGAGACGGAACTGAATGCTATGGTCATTGATGTGAAAAACGATGAAGGAAATGTGACGTTCCGGCTGACGAATGAGGAGATTACACAGAACATTCCCGTACTGGACCAGATATCCGAAATGCAGGCAGGAGTGCGCTACATCCGGGATATTCAGGCTTTGATGCAGGAACTGAAGGATCATAATATTTATACCATTGCGAGGATCGTATGTTTTAAGGATCCCATTCTGGCGGCGGCGAGACCGGAACTGGCATTGACGAAACCGGACGGCAAGCCGGTGACGGATGCCAACGGCCTGGCATGGGTGAATCCATACAGGCAGGAGGTCTGGGAATATCTGACAGAACTTGCCGAGATGGCAGCAGACCTTGGATTCGATGAGATCCAGTACGATTATGTGCGTTTTCCGGTGGGATCAGATGCCAATATGGCGGACTACGGTGTGGATATGGATGCCTATCCGAAGAGGCAGGCAATACAGGATTTTCTCGCCTATGCAGGAGACAGACTTCACGAAAAGGGATGCGTGGTTACGGCGGATGTCTTCGGCACTATCATCGGAAGTGAGACCGACGTGCAGACGGTAGGGCAGGATTACACGGCGCTGGGACAGACCGTGGATGCCATCAGTCCTATGGTGTATCCTTCTCATTATGCGAACGGGGTATTCGGACTGAAGGTACCGGATGCGAATCCTTACGAGACGGTATTGGCGGCAATGCAGGGGTCTGTCGAAGAACTGCAGGAGATTCCGGAGGCAGAGCGGGCTGTGGTGCGTCCCTGGCTGCAGGCGTTTACCGCTACCTGGGTTCTGGGGCATATTTCTTATAACGGAACACAGATCAGGGAACAGATTCAGGCAGTTTATGATGCCGGTTATGAAGAATGGATCCTGTGGAATGCAACGAATCGCTACTCCGCGGAGGGACTGCTTGGTGCAGATGAGGTAGAAGATAATGAAAGTAATCAATAAGATCATGATAGGGATTGCAGTGATCTGTTTGCTGTTATGTGGTGGGATCCTGGTATTTGCACTGAATCCGGATATGACCGATGCTCTGGCACAGAGGCTGTATGGAAACGGAAATAATGCGGAGACTGTAACAGAGGGGGTGACGACCAGCGGTAATACGGAAAATACCGATGCGGATGGCAATATTCGTGTGACACTGCCCAATGGAACACCGGGAGAAATGAACGGCTATGTGGCACCGGCGATAGAGCAACTTCGGATTCCGGAGGACGTCAGCAGCAAGAACGGATTTCAACCGATCCAGCCGGAGGAACAGGAAGTTCCGGATCAGGAAGCACAGAACCTGGAGGAGATACTTCCTACCGGAGATCTGGGAACAGATCTGACATTTTCGGCGGAAGAATATCCTTATTACCAGATGTTGCCGGAGGAGCAGCAGGCGGTTTACCGACAGATATATGCCAATGCTATGGAACTGACGGCACGTTTTGCTCCGGAGAGAACCGTGACAGCGGGAGATGTGAAGAATGCTTTTGAGGCGGTCATCGGTGATCACCCGGAATTGTTCTGGCTGGAGACCGGATATTCCGGGAAATATATGGGGAACGGGCAATGTGTAGAGATTGATTTGAAATATAACAGCACAGCAAATGATCTGGAGAATGCAAAGAAAAGTTTTGATGCGGCAGCACAGAACCTGCTTTCCGGTGCAGAAAATCTTGGTAGTGATTATGAAAAGGAGAAATATATTCATGATGCACTGGCAGAAGCAGTGACCTATGATCTGGCGGCGGATAGAAATCAGAGTGCCTACAGTGCGTTGGTGGACGGAAATAGCGTCTGCGCCGGTTATGCCAGAGCCTATCAGTATCTGTTGCAGCAGCTGGGAATTCCCTGCTATTATTGTACCGGTTATTCCGGGGGGAATCATGCATGGAATATCGTAAAACTGGATGACGGTTATTACAATGTGGATGTGACCTGGGATGATGCGGATACGATCCGTTATAATTATTTCAACAAAACGGATGCGGATTTTGCTTCCACCCATGTGAGACAGAATCTGTCGGTCTATCTGCCGGCATGCAACGGCACTGCCTACAGACAGGAGAGTGTGGCGGCAGGCGATGGGCAGCAGACAAACGTTGTAAACGGTGACGGAACCGTACCGGATGCAAATGGCGGAGAGGAAACCACATCGGCGCAGCCGGGGAACAGTCTGAGCGATTACATCAATCCGAATCCACAGGAACCCTTGCGATATCCCGGCGGTAATACCGGAAGTTCCGACAGCGGCACAGCAGCCACACCGGCTCCCCGAAGTGACGCTGTGACGGATTTAAACTCTTATTATGCG